>Ga0105251_10002294_pt1 | contig 15156 bp, 13 predicted proteins | sample KBSS64metaG_FD_80424 | JGI IMG/M metagenome (GOLD analysis project Ga0105251, IMG submission 80424) | Switchgrass rhizosphere microbial communities from Kellogg Biological Station, Michigan, USA - KBS S6-4 metaG | ecosystem: Host-associated > Plants > Roots > Rhizosphere > Soil | place...
CGTCCAAACGTAACGGCTATCGTGCTGTTTGGGTTAAAGGTCATGGGAGATGAAGAAACGGTTTATATTGAGATCCGCTTTATCGATTACGACAGCTTGCAGGTTGAGGGCGACCATATAATGTTTTCACTTGAAGAGGCCCTTCAGTTTGCTCTTATAGATTATGGTATTGAGGCGTCGGATTGGCGCGAGATGAACCAGCAGGAAATAAGTCGGATTGAATGGTAGCCAGTGACCTGCTCCCCATAGATTAACATATCTTAATATTATCAATGTCGGCCTTTGGCACAAAGCGGGCAGGCTGACTGAGCTGGAGGTTCGCTATGAGCGATAAGCGGACGTTGGCACTCTGCTTCCCGCAAGAGTGGCCACTTAAACAGTCGCAATTTACTTTGCTAACTTTGGTTTGTGACAAATGAGTCAGTGCATACTGAAATGAACAAGGTATCTGCCATATTGTGCTTCAATGACAAACTCTTCGTGCAGAGAGCCATACCACACTGGTGGGCTGGTAATAAGAGTAAAGAACTCTGCAATACCGGTCATTTCATCGAGAGCAACTGTAAAATTGGCGAGGAGGTTCTGCTTGAGTGCGGAGGGCAGAAGTTGCATGTCCTTATGCTCAAAGAACCATAAAGCCACTCTCTCCATAAATATTTTTTGAGAGCATGCTTTGAGTTGTGGGTGCCAGTATGCGGACGGAAACTTATCTGTGATGGATGAGTGATACATCCCCAAAGACGTCAGCATGCTGTCACTTTCCTCAAGTCTAATCACAAAATAGTCAGATACGCGGTTTGCCGCATCATTCATACAGCCTACAGCCAGCATAAATCCTGTGAGTCGTTCCGCATAATTATCCATTTTTCCTCTCTAAGCGCGTTCCCCTATCTGAATTCGCATGTCTGGAGTAACGTTTCAGGACATTACAGCATGTCTGCAGGTGTACATGTTAAACAACTCGAGGGGATAGTAAAACCTTGAACCGCCCCAAATGACCAAGACATACTGCTGTAACAACGTCCGCTTCTGGCAAAAAGCGGACAGGCTGACTGAGCATGAGGTCCGCTATGAGCGAAAAGCGGACCAAGCGAGTTTCGCTTATGAGTTGAATAACAGCGTTAGAGAAATTAAAAGTATGTACTTCATATAAAAGCCTTTAACTCATCAGCCTTTATGTTCGCCAGCATTGATGCTTTCAAATGTGGGGATGAAGCGAGATACCTGGATATCAGATTGAACCCTGCGGTATAACCCAGCCACCTTGGTAAATCTCCTGTTCCGAAAAACCAGGTATTATGGTCGTAATCAGTGTGATTCCAGATTTCAAACATGAGTGGATAGTAGGGCTTAACAATATCGGACTTGAGGCTTTCCCAGGGCTCAGCTTCACCACCCAAAAGCTCAAGAGAAAAATGGCCGGCAAGTCCTTCAGAGACCAGTGCTTCCCCCAGCGTTGAGCCGTATCCCGGTCCTGCCCACCTTGCCGCATGGTGAAGTTCATGAGCGAACATACGTTCAATAGAATGCGCAACGTTTTTGCAAAATGCAGGGTTTTCAGGATCGACGGTTATATAGATAACACCAGATTCAGGACAAAAACCGGCATGCCCTTTTTCGGGGATAACAGACTTCCCAGCCTTAACTATGACATCAACTGAAGGGGTCGCCATCAGCCTTGTGACTTTTACATAGGTATCGGTCAGGGTAGTTCGCAGCCATTCACAGTGAACAGTGAGTTTTTCCTGAGCATTCAGAATATGGATGGTTATTTGAGGCATGTCAGTCTTACCCAGAATCATTAGTAATGTGCGTATATTAACAGACATACAGGGCATGTAATGTTGCTGCTCAGCAGTGGCCGACCAATGATCACTAATGTCAGCATCTGGCACAGAGCGGACGCTAACATTTCTTTCTTTGTCCGCTATGAGTGATCTGCGGATATTGTTAACAGCGTTCTGTGTAAGAGCAGGTTATCGCCACCCGCATTGGACAGAAATTGTCCTAAGTGCAGTATGTAAGCAATCAGTATGCGTTCATGTCCCACACTTCCTTAAGACCGTGTGTCACTCACTTTATAAATAAAATTAGGCATATAGTTTACTTATAACCTGATCTGGTACCCGTTGATTCACAGGGGCTGTTATTATCTACTTCCGCCTTTGGCATGGAGAAAACATCCTGGGCAATAAGGACAGAAGCTGTACCGGTGTCATAAGGGGCACCCAGGAAATTCTGTCCAGTCTAAGCAGACTGAAAACACTGGAGTGGCTCATGGATATTCATTTCGCAGAAATCTCCCCGGACAGCTCAGGATTTGTCGAATTGCGAACGCAGAGCATGACTGAAGGATTGAACATGCTGCGTCGGCTAGAAGAAAATTGGCTCAGCGGCTATAACCGTTTTGACAGGCCTGGAGAAAAACTGATTGGGGCTTATGTTGATCGTTTAATTATTGGCGTGTGTGGGCTTAACGTCGATCCTTTTACACAAGAAACTGGTGTCGGTCGTCTACGGCATCTTTATGTAGACACTGAATGGAGAAAAAATCGGATTGGCAGTGGTCTACTCAATGAAATTCTGAAAGATGCTGGCCGCTGGTTTGATTTTATCAACACGAATGCACCTTCATCAGCATTCACTTTCTATGAACGAGCTGGTTTTGTAGCTTTATCAGGTGTAGAAAAAGTTACACATCAGTTATGCCTGAAAAACCCAGCACGGCACTTCATCAGGTACTGAACACAAATCCAACTCTTGTCCAAACATGCTGAGTGGCTGCCGAAACACCTTACGGAGATTAAAGTACCTGACTGGCAGCTATGAGCGAGGAGCGGCCGTTTGGGGTGTTCACAGCAGGTGGAAATTTTACTTACACAGCCGTGTTGGGGTTAACGGGAACCGATCAAGACATAAAATTGCCCGTTCGTTCCTTACACTAACTGAACAGGTAATCGGTAAGCAGGCCGAAAGCGGTGTCGATTTTAGAGAGAAAAGGCATTGGCTAATTTTTCAGCAAGCAGATACCAGAAGCTGACCGGCATTTTTCCAGCTGATTCTGAATACCGGGGCATGATCTGATGAAGGCATATCGGATAATGTTCTCTCCACAATGGTGCCCCCGAGGCGCTGATAAAAAGCTGTTGCCTGGGTGTTATCTTCAAACACCCATAAATAGAGCGGTGACTCATCATCCCTGCTCTTGACCCATTCGGCTGCGCGACAGAGAAGTTGTTTTCCTACACCGTGACCACGTAGTGAAGAGCTTACATGCAGGCTGTCTATATAACAGCCCCACTGCGCGTCATAGTGGAGCTTAATACATATGAAGCCTTCAACCTTTCCATCATATTCAGCTACAAACACTGTTTCGCTTTCATTGCTCTGATTCAGTGCTGAGCGCCAGTGTGAAAGTCGATCTTTCTGCGCCTGATTTTCAAGGAAATCCGCAGACATCACTTTCGTGTAGGTATCTCTCCATCCGGCGGTGTGTAGATGTGCTATTGCATCGGCATCACTGTGCTGAGCCTGTCTTAAGTGAATCACTGTTACCTCTCACAAACGCAATGGCGTTTCATGTTAGCAAAATCACATTCAGTCGAAAATCAGCTTACCAGGTTCAAACCATACATCACATCTTGCGCAAGGATGAAAATGAATCTGGAAAACTCATGGTGACAGAATGCTTACCTCATACGTAAATGTCCGCTTCTGGCACAGGGCTGCTGTTGCAGCCCTGACAAACTTAGACTTCAATCGATTCAGAAATCTCTAACGCATCATCGACTTCAATACCCAGATAACGGACCGTGCTTTCCAGTTTCTTATGACCTAACAGGAGTTGAATCACACGAAGATTCTTAGTTTTCTTGTAGATCAGGTAAGGTTTTGTTCTTCTCATGGAATGTGTACTGTAAAGAGAATCTTCGAGACCAATTTTTGCTACCCACCCATGAAAAATTCGGTTGTATTGCCGGGGTGATATGTGTTGGTTAATACCGACCCGAGATCGGAACAGGTAGTCTTTACTGCGTAAATTGCCAAGCTTTATCAATGCAGAAACAGCCTCTCTTGTCCCTTTGGTTATCTCAAATTGGACAGGGCTGCCGGTTTTCTGTTGTAGCACCGTAGCTCTGCTTGAAACAGAGCTACCATATGCAACATCAGATACTTTGAGTTTTACCAGATCACAGCCTCGAAGCTTACTATCCAGGGCCATATTGAACAGAGCCAAATCGCGCGTTTTACCTTCCAGTTCAAGCCTGATTCGGATCCCCCAGATATGAGATATCTGAAGTGGTCTTTTTTGGCCGATGATACGGTCTTTGTTCCACGGTGATGTGTTCATACTCAAATCTCCTGAAATGTGGGTGATCTGAGTATGGCTGTCCCTCATGAGCGAGAAACGGTCATTCAGGCTATCCGATCAACGGCCAGAGTTTAGAGCCCATTGCCAAAAATGAGACTTCTCTCTGCAGGTGATCCATTTACGGAAACGCAGGACTTGCACCAATAAAATGAGAGTTGGATCTGAGCTGCCTGTATTATTCTTTCTGAAGTTTCCTTCTTGAGAAGGCTTCTGTTGGAGTGCACAACCCCGTGCTTGCCCTTCGCAATGAGTGGATTGCTTCCTTGATGTACTCATCTGACCTCCACCTTGCCTCATGAACCTTTTCTGAAAATTGCCGATAAAACATTCACCGCAATCAAATCATGCGGCTCTGTACACATTACTTATCTTTCCTTTAAGGGAAGTATATTTCGTCAGCACCATGCATGAATGCTGACGCCTACACCAGGAATAAATATGAACAACATTAGAATCGGAGTGCGTCTCGGTATCACCTTCGGGTTTATGGCGCTCCTTGTTATGTTTATGGTGCTCATCGGCATCGTAAAAATTAATGCTCTCGGTAATGCCAATGATGACATATCAGGAAGTCTTTACACCAAAGCCTCCACTTCTCTGTCGATCCGTTACTACACATCAGATATGAGCCGGCTTGCGCGTAATGCGATTCTCCTTAAAGACGTTGCAAAAAGGGAAAAAGCCATCAGCGATTATCGCGGCGAAAGACATGAAGTTGACAGTCTTCTCAGTCTTATTGGTAAGCAGGTGAATACGCCCCAGGGAAGCGAAATTTTCACCCGCCTCAAGGCCCGTGCAGAACTTTTTCTGCCTTTCATTGATGAGGTGGTGGCACTTGCCCAACAGGGAAAAAGCGATGATGCCACCCAACTCCTGTTTGGCCCCCGTTACCAGACTCAGGGAGACTTTATGGCGTCGCTGAAAGAGATGCAGACCTTCCAGGAGGCCCGAATGAGCTCTGCCGCTGCGCAGGCTCGCGCCGACCGTTCGGGTGCGCTGATGATGTTAGTTGTTGCCGGCGTGGTTGCGCTGTTGCTGGCCGCGGTATCTGCCTGGGTTATCACCCGGAGTATCACGCGGCCACTTAATGTGGCCGTTGAGGCCGCCCGCCGGGTGGCGCGCGGCGACCTTACTGGTACCGTCACTGCAGATCGTAAAGACGAAACAGGCATACTGCTGTCTGCCATCAGTGACATGCAGGCTTCGCTGATTAACACGGTCAGCCTCGTGAGAAGCAATGCAGAAAGCGTGGCATCCGCCAGTACCCAGATTGCCCAGGGCAACACAGACCTGTCGCAGCGTACCGAGGAGCAGGCCAGTGCCCTTGAACAAACATCAGCGACCATGACGCAGCTCGGCGTGACGGTAAAAAACAACGCAGACAATGCCCGTCAGGCCGGCCAGCTTGCTGTAAGCGTTCGGGACGTGGCAAATAAAGGCAACGAGGCCACCACGGCCATTACCGGCACAATGAAATCTATCAGCGAAAGCTCCGGCCGTATCGCTGAAATCACCGCCGTCATTGACGGCATAGCTTTTCAGACCAACATTCTGGCGCTGAACGCCGCAGTGGAAGCGGCCCGTGCCGGCGAGCACGGCCGGGGATTTGCGGTGGTGGCAAGCGAGGTCAGGTCACTGGCACAGAGAAGCGCTTCGGCTGCGGGTGAGATTCGGCAGCTGATTGCAGCCAATGCTGATACTGTGGGACAGGGTAATGCACTGGTGATTCACGCGTCTGAAACGATGTCAGGAATTCTCTCCGCCGTAGGAAAGCTCACAGACACTGTTGAAGAAATCAACTCCGCCAGTGCCGAGCAGGCTCGTGGGATTGAGCAGGTAGGCATTGCCGTTACGGAGATGGACACGACGACACAGCAGAATGCTGCACTGGTTGAAGAGTCGGCCTCCGCTGCTTCAAGCCTCAGGGAGCAGGCGGAACGGCTTCTACAGGCTGTGTCTGTGTTCAGTCTGAGTGGCCCTTCTGCGCTTTCCGTTGCTCATGTGCCCGCCACGGTTGTAAAGCCGGGTTTTAAAACCGCAGCTGTAAAAAACCGCGCGGAAGACGAAGACGGAAGCTGGACGCATTTCTGATCGGTGTACAACGCCTGCTGCTGACGTGATGCAGTTAAGACTGAATGCTTTCGATAAAATGGTTAAATTTCTCCGGCTCGCCGGAGAAATATCAGAGGCATAAAGATGTTAACCGGACAAAATTACACGTCATTAATGCATTCAGATCCCAGCTAAGTCCGCTTCTGGCACAAAGCGGACATCATATTCAGCAAGAAAAGTAAAAAGCGAAAGCCGGATTAACGCTCTTCCAACAGTCGGCCTGTGGCAGCAAGAGTCGCACGTCATTAGGGTGATGAATTGATCGGAAGCGGTGGGCCCGGAAAGAGGGTTAGCATTGTACTGACCATCGGTTGTCTCTTCACGCCACTGAATAAAGCACGACCAAAACAGCCGTGCCTTATCAGGCTAAAGGAAAAGGGCTATTGCAGCTTAATGCCTTTCGTTTCGGGTGCCATCCACACCACAACCATCGCGGCGATAAAGGCCACAACGGTAGTCGCCAGCCCTGCGGTAAATCCTCCTATGCTGGCAACATAGCCAATGAGTAGCGGCGCAATAAACCCACCTAAGCGACCGCCGTTATAAGCCAGACCCATTAAAAAGCCGCGTGACTGTGTGTCGCCAATCATTTCGGCAAGGAACGGCCCGGAGCCGGCAAAGATGCCGTTTACACCAAACCCCGCCATAAAGATGGCGGCCATCAGAATCAATGGCTGAGTTGTCGCCAGATACAGGCCGACTGCCACAGCGCCGATAAACAGGTAGATCAAAAACATGGGCCTGCGTCCCCATTTATCTGCCAGGAGTGAAAACACAAGGAAGCCGGCAATCGCACCTGTTTGTAAGGCAAGTACAAATTTCAGGCTGTGCAGGAAATCAAGATGCTTCACTTCACGAAGATAGGTGGGCGTCCAGGTGAAAACCCCCCAGAACAGATACTGAATGAAAAAGATAAAGGTAAAGGCCAGTAACAGTCCTTTGAGGTTTGTTTTGCCCGACCGCGCCGTTTGGGTCGGTCTGTGAATCCGTTCCCGCTGGCGTGCCAGCCACACTGGCGATTCAGGCGTGATATACGCAATGACCATCATGATAAAAACCGGCAAGGCGCCAATCATGAAAAGGTATCGCCAGCCGCCGTTTTCCAGTTTGCCTGTCATCGCCGTGACCAGTGCCGTCAGCCCAATCGCTAAAATGGCCCCCACCGGCAGTCCCATTTGCATCAGTGCACCACCCCGGGCACGGCGTTCAGGACGCCATGTTTCGGCGATGAGTGCTGCGCCAGAGGTCCACATTCCACCCATTCCCAGTGCCCCGCAAAATCGCAACAAAACAAAGGTTTGTTGATGATGAGAAAAGGCCAGGAGTCCTGAGAAAAGCGAATAGATCGTAATACAAATGAAAGCGGTTCTGACTCGTCCGATTTTGTCGGCGACCATCCCGAACAGAATGCCGCCAATGATCTGTCCGCCAGCCGTGGTGCTGATAAACAGACCCAGTTCAGTTTTGCTGACAGCAAACACCACGCCAAGCACAGGCAATAAAAGCGATAGCAAAAATGAGTCATAGCTTTCAAAAGCCCACCCGAGCCCACCCAACGCGAGCGTTCGTTTTTCTGCCGATGTTTGAGAGAGTGTCAGGTTGGCTTCATTCTGTTCCAGTGGATGAGCCTCATGCGGTCTTGATTTGATATTCATCAGCATTCTCCAGGGAAGATAAGCGATAGCTTAACGCTGCGTTGCGCCAGAAAAGATGTGCTTTTTCCTCGACGGACGCGTGCTCCGCCAACCGTTTGCAGGCGTTCCAGAAAACGCCATAGCTGAACATGCCTTTGTCGACCGGAAAATTGCTTGCAAACATACAGCGCCTGACGCCGAACGTTTCGACCAACGTTTCAAACAGTGGCCGCCAGGCGAGACACAGCGCCCGCGAGTCTGGCGGTGTGGCGCTTTGTGCGAAGGGAAAGCCCATGACAGTCATACCAAAGCCGCTGATCTTCATGCTCACGTTTGGCCGTTCAGCCAGAGCGGTAATGGATTTTTGCCACGCCTGAAAGGCGGTATCCCTTTTGCTGGCATAAGGCCCCGTGCCGAGCGGCCCGCCGCAGTGGTCCACAATGATATGAAGATCGGGCAACGCATCTGCCAGCGCAATAATGTCATCAAGCTGGGTGTGGTAAACCCAGACATCCAGCGAAAGTCCGTTCCGGACAAGGCAGGCTGCGCCTTTGCGAAATGCGGTAGTGGTGGCAAGGCCAGCAGGGGGTGTGACAGGGCTTGATACAACGCGAGGATCACTGTGCCAGGCAAGCGGATTACGCAGCCCTCGTAAACGTCCACCAGAGCGCGCCATCATGAGTTCAATGACGGGTTGCAGGTCATCCTCTGCCAGCAAACTGACACCACCCACTATCGCTTCACAGCCTGATGCCTTGCCATAGTGGCCACTGTCAAACATAGCGGCAGCGCCGCTCGCGAACTCAACCTCACCGACTGGCCTGAAGGTTTCTGGTCCGTTACGGCGCAGCATGGAACGGCACTGCACATAAACCGTCGACAGAACCCGGTGTCCGGACTGCTCAATATCGTGGCTGAAATCAGGAACCAGATAACGTCCTGACTGGCGATCCCATAAGTGATGATGAGCATCGACTATCGCCAGATCGGGCATCAACGCTTTTTCGTGATGCAGTGCCAGCCAGTTTTCTCTGACAGGCAAATGCGGTGCATTAACTGTCTCCATCGCTTCCCCTTATGCTTTTTAACCGCGTCTGTTCTGACGTTGCTCACAGGGCTCAGAAGCCAGGCTGAATGCAACTCAGGGTTTACAGGGTAAAACTGTGTTTTACAGAATGAATCGACTATAAAGTCATTTCCTGAGGGCAAGCCAGTAAAAAGAGAATGTTAATCGTGTAAATAAGGTGTTAATCACAAATAGCCTTTATTAACACCAAAGTTGCGTTTCAGAGGGAACATCCAGGTGCAAACTGTACGTATCAATCAGTAGAACATGGGCGAAAAGCGGACGTTGGCCATTCATATATCTACGATTCTTACGTTGACTTGCTTAGATGGATACCATTAATTCAGAGACTAATTGGCATGCTCTGAGGTTGCATATGTTGATTTATAACGTTTTTGGGCGGCCTTTTCGCCGCGCTGCTTCAGCGTGGCCAGCAGCTCTAAGGGATGGGGGGCCGCCTGGCCTGCACCCCAATAATCACAGCAATGCTGAAATATCAATGTCTGCTCCTGGCACAAAGCGACTGTGCGTAGGTGATGTCTGCGATGAGCGAGAATCGGATGTTTTACCCATAAATCATCCTGACGTTTGGGTGGGTCATAAATTGCTTAACGCTACGATAATAAAGCTGGGTTAAACAGGACATCCATTCGGCGAGCGTCTGTTTTTTACGCAACGATTGCCTTTGGTGAAGGAAAAGCCATTATATCTTTTTAGGTTAAAGGATTTTCTATGCGTGATTCTGCAAGCAAATCAATCGGGCTGCTCCTGTTCCCAGCGCTTACTCAGCTTGATCTTACCGCGCCATATGAAGTTTTCGTCAGGGCACCCAATACAAAGGTTCATCTCATCTGGAAAAACCTGGACCTTGTTGTTTCCGATCGTGGTATGGCTATACAGCCAACGACCACTTTTAACACATGCCCACAACTGGATGTAATTTGTATCCCCGGAGGGCCTGGTCAGATAAACCTAATGGATGATGAAGACGTTCTTTCATTTATCCGTTTCCAAAGTGAAGAAGCAAAGCTGGTGACTTCTGTATGCACTGGTTCGCTGATTCTGGGCGCAGCAGGACTTCTGGATGGATATAAAGCAACGACGCACTGGGCTTCTCTGGACCAACTCGCTCTGTTAGGTGCGGAGCCGGTTAATGAGCGCGTCGTCCGTGACCGTAACCGTATAACCGGCGCAGGTGTCACTTCAGGTATAGATTTTGCGCTCACCGTTGTATCAGAAATGCACGGGAGCAGTATTGCTGAAAATATTCAACTGCATATGGAATATGATCCCGCACCGCCGTTTACCTGTGGCTCGCCTCGAACTGCATCTGAAGAGCAGTTAAAAAAGGCGCGGGAACAAACAGCGCCATTTATTGAAAAGAGGCGACAGGCGACGTTAAAAGCCGCAGCCAGACTACAGAAATAAGGCTTAGCGAAAGAGGGGAGTTCCCTTTTCGACTTTCACTCCCCGCGCCTGGCACAAACCGGACATGTCCATCAGCAACGCCCGCATTAAACCGGGCAGCGGACAACGCGATCTCACGCTCTGCACGAGTGCTTGAAACCTGCCCGGCCAACGGCGCTCATAATGATAAGGCGCATTATTAAGATTATGCTCCAGCCAGATATGTTGAGGATCGGCGGATAACCGATCCTGTTGGCGCGTTATTTAAGATCCAGATCTGCAATCACACCTGCGACATCGGCAATATCTTCTTTCGACAACGGCAGCAGGGGACGAGGCAGACAGTCTGGATCGGTAAGCCCGAGTATGCCTGCTGCAGCGGCGATTACACGGATGCTTCCCCCATGTTTACGAAACAGCGCCCATAAAGGTTCCAGACGGGTAGTGAAGGCAGTCACGCGTTCATGGTCGTTAACTGCGGCGGCCTGCGTAATTTGTTTGGCGGTTTCCGGAAACAGACCACCGCAAACGGAATACCAGACTTCACAACCGGCATTTAATCCCAGCCCGGCACTGGCGTCACCGCTGATGCCAATGGTCATGCCAGGACGAAGATGTTGCCGTAATGCATTGACCCGTTCAGCCGCAGCAACGGGATTATCCGATACGCCTGGAATTTTAACTGAGCGAATGCCCTTCAGTGACGACAGCTGCCCGTGCAGTTCATCTGTGAACGTGAAATGCGTGGTCCGTGGGTTGTCATAAACACAAACCGGGACTGAAACATGTCGGGTAACCGTCTCATAAAACGCATAAACCTCTTCATTACGCAGCGGCTGGTAGCTCATCGCCGGAAGCAGCAACGCATCAGCGCCTGCAGACTGCGCATCTTCAGCCAGATGCAGGACGGCATCGGTGCTCATTGCACCCACGCAAACCATCATGGGGATTTGCCCGGCAATCTGACGGGCGAGCGTTGCGACGCGTTTACGCTTTTCCCTGCTCAAATAGGCATAGCTGCCGGTTGAACCCAGAATACCCAACGAATCGACACCGGCTGCCGTCAGGCGAGCCAGAATCTTAGTCAATCCCTCTTCATCGACACCACGCGCCGTGACAGGTGTTAACGGGAAAGCAGACAAACCGGTAAACATTCAGTTTCTCCAGAGCAGAGTTGAAGGCGTTATTCGCCGATGAGGGTGACGTGACACTGCAGCCGGGCCCCATTTCTTCAGGCCTTCGGTCAGCATCGTTCCCGCGTCATGAAGCTGCTCAGGTGGCATCTGAGGCAGACTTTCCAGAATAAACCACATGTGTTCAGCTTCAACGCTTAAGCGCGTTCTGATTCCCTGCCGCCCGTTGCAGCGACGGCTGGTTAATCGACATTATCGCACCAGACGACTTTACCAGGCGAAGGATATTCCACCGTCAGACCCCTTATTTAAGGGTATCAAAGGGGTTATCGTCACTCTGCAGAACGCCATTCCGGCTTGCTTAGGCTGGCTAAAGTCTGGGACAGCAGATCCTAAGGGTGATGCCTCCACTCATCACATAAGCCCTGGAATGAGCTGCTGAGCGTTATAAAATATCAACATGGATTCGGGGAGGTGAAAGGATCAGTCACACCTAATTTACTGTAGCGACAGACATTCGGATTTATTTCTGTGCTCCTCAATCTCCCTGGCAATGCGGCTTAAATGAAAATACGAACAGCGTGCTCAGACAACATTTTCCCTCAGGCACTTGTTTACCGGGTTACCGCCAGTAAAGCGTTTATGGCGTAGCCCGGCCGCTCGACGAGAGGCCGGGAAATCCGCCATACCCTGAATCACCCGCAGAGCGATTCAATTAATGTGTTGCATCCATCGGTGGAACTCGCAGGATAAAAGCCAGTCTGATTCTGGGAAACATTCATTTCAGGACGTGCATTATCAGAACCTGAGCGTAGCCGTTGCCGTAATTTGTCGCTCCGCGCCGTAAAAACACGCCGTCGTGGCGTAACAGCCTGCGACGTAGTTCTTATCAAAAAGATTGTTAACATTTAAGCCAATTGATGAACCCGGCAGATTGAACCTGCTCAGATCGTACTGGATGACGGCATTCCAGATCGTGTAGGGCTTCACTTTAAAGGAGTTAGCGTTATCACCTTCCGTCGACCCGACATAGCGACTTCCCAGCCCTAACGTCAATCCGCTTAACGCCGTTTCACGAAAAGTGTAGTTTCCCCATAATGCCGCCATATTTTTAGGGATCTCAGCTGGGCGATTACCTTCGTATGAGGTGTCTTTGGTATATTCAGCATCCGTGTAGGAATAGCTGCCGATAATATCCACATTTTCTGTCAGTGCTGCTTTCGTCTCCAGTTCTATGCCTCTGGAGCGTAACTCGCCATTTTGCACTGAATATAAAATATGCTCAGGATCTGACGTCAGATTTTTATCTTTTGTTATCTGGAACAGCGATAAGGTGGCGGAAATCAATTTACCGTCAGGTATATATTTGATTCCGGCTTCATACTGTTTGGCGCGAGATGCCCGAAACATTTTCCCTGTATAATCCGCTCCTGCTGTTGGCAGGAAGGATTCACTGTAGCTAATGAAAGGTGAAAGACCATTATCAAACAGGTAGTTCAGACCTCCTCGCCATGTAAATTCATTATCGTCCTGTTTGGAGGCGGAATTGTTATTAAGGCGATTGACGCTGTCTGCTTCAGACCAGTCATAACGACCACCCAATGTTAATAGCCAGTGATTCCATTCAGCCTGATCCTGCAAATAGAGGCCAGTCTGTTCAAGACGATCGACCTGACTCCTGTAACCGAAATATTGTACAGCGGTATTACCATACACAGGATTAACCAGGTTCAGACTGGATGCCAGACCGAGCGCCTGCCAGACATCATTCCGTGTGCGCCGGTAATCTATGCCCATAAGCAGGGTATGGTCTGTGTTACCTGTAGAAAATTTATTTTGCACCTGAGTATCCATCGCGAAGCTCGATAAATGCTCTTTGGCCGCAAGTGCACCCCGGGTTAAAAAAGAAGGATCAAACGGAGAAACACTGCTTCCATAGATGGTTCGGTAATCCATATCTACCGTTCCGTAGCGCAAGTTCTGACGCACAGTCCAGTTGTCATTAATTTGATGCTCAAAGGTATAACCGACTAACTTCTGCTTACGGGAAATTTTGTTATAACCCGGTTCCCCATCATTAAAACTTGTGGGTAATTTTCCACCCGCACCGCTGGTTACCGTGCCGTCTTTCGGTAAATAGCCAAACCATCCTATATTGGGTTCATCGAGGAAACTGCTTAAAAAAGTAAACTGAGTTTTGTCATCGGGGCGCCATGTGAATGAAGGCGCTAATGAATAACGCTTTGCTTTTTCACCCGTCTGTTGCTGGTCCTGATCGCTGGCTACACCTGTCAGGCGGTAGGTTAATTTCTCGTCATCATCAACCGCGCCGCCAAAATCAAAGCCCGTCTGGAAAAGATTATGGTTGCCAGTTTTAAACTGCACTTCGCGAATGGTCTGCGGCGTGGGGCGCTTACTGACCAGCGCGATAACACCGCCAGGCTCACTCAGACCATACAGAACAGATGCAGGGCCACGCAGCAATTCAGCACGTTCAAGCATGTAAGGATCGACCTGGAAGGAAGTAAAACTGTCGGCCTGAAGTTTGAGTCCGTCCAGATAAATATTATCCGAGATCTGGCTGAACCCCCGGATATTGACTGAATTAAAGCCGCTTACCGATCCCCGACTGTCAACCATCACATCCGCAGCGTAACGAAAAGCATCTTTCAGCGTCGGTGGGTCCAGCAAATCCATCTCTTCACGCGTAACAACGGTAATGGACTGAGGCGTTTTACGGAGTGGCGTGTCAGTTTTAGTCGCTGTCGCGCTTCGCTTTGCCACCACAGAGCCTACTGGCCCCCAGGCATTTTCTTCCGGGTGAGTCTCCCCCTCGCTTGTTACAGTGAGGGTATTCTGTTTAGTCGCAGCCACGGCGCTGTCTGCTGACAGTGCAGGGAATGACAGTGAACTCATTAATGCACTAAGCATTACTGCACAAGAACGTGGAATCAGAGCTCTTCGAACTTTCATGTCTGTATGTACTCGTCTAGGTTTAATAAAATACATTTCACTGAAACGAATAAGAGCCACGTTGCTCACGATGTTTTTTAAACATCAGTATGCTTTTCATAACGTTAAATCGTACCCGAATGGTCGTATCCACGCCTTCCATGACTTCGTTATCAGTCAATGCCACTTACCCTGCGCTGCAGTGAATTCAGCACCTGTTGCCGCTGCAGTACGCTGACTCCTGACATTTCAATCACATAAGACTCATGTAATTAAAAATAAAAATCATTCTCATTTAACAGCGAAAATTTTTTTTCCGATAGCGAAACACAGACATAAAATTTTTCATTTCAGCCAAAAGTTGCCTGTTTTCTTTACATCAGGGTAAAGACAGATTTAACGACAGAAAACGCGGGCGCACTCGGGCAATCGTTCCGGACAATTAAGGGATGAGTGCCTGTCAGACAGGCAGCTTAAAAG
>Ga0105251_10002299_pt1 | contig 15142 bp, 11 predicted proteins | sample KBSS64metaG_FD_80424 | JGI IMG/M metagenome (GOLD analysis project Ga0105251, IMG submission 80424) | Switchgrass rhizosphere microbial communities from Kellogg Biological Station, Michigan, USA - KBS S6-4 metaG | ecosystem: Host-associated > Plants > Roots > Rhizosphere > Soil | place...
CGCGAGCTGGACGACAGCGAGATCCTGAACAAGTACATCGATCCGAAGTACATCGACATCTTCGTCGCGTGCAAGGAAAGCGAGCTGGAGGAGTTCGAACACTCGATCTCCGACCTCGAGTACAACTGGTACCTGCACACCGTGTAAACAAAAACGCCGCCCCTGAGGGCGGCGTTTTTCATTCGGGACCGCGTCGCCTGCTTCGCGGGTAAACCCGCTCTCACAGGATCTTCACAGGGCCTGAGCCTTGAGCAGTACCTGTGGGAGCGGGTTTACCCGCGAAGAGGCCGCTACAGGTTTACAGGGACTTCTCGAAAATCTTCGAATTGCGCTGGTAGTTGTACAGCGAAGCCCGCGCAGCCGGCAGCCGCTCGACACCGCTGGGCGCAAACCCGCGTTCACGGAACCAATGCGCCGTGCGTGTGGTAAGCACGAACAAGGTATTCAACCCCATCTGCCGCGCCCGCCCTTCGATCCGCTCAAGCAGCTCATCCCCGCGCCCGCCATGGCGGTATTCCGGGTTTACCGCCAGGCACGCCAGTTCACCCGCCTGGGAATCGGCAATCGGGTACAGCGCCGCGCAGGCAATGATCATCCCTTCACGCTCGACCACACTGAACTGCTCGATCTCACGCTCCAGCACCTCGCGCGAACGCCGCACCAGAATGCCCTGCTCTTCCAGCGGGCTGATCAGCTCCAGCAAGCCGCCGACATCGTCGATGGTCGCCTCGCGCACTACCTCGAACTGCTCCTGCGACACCAGCGTACCGCCACCTTCACGGGTGAACAGCTCGGTCAGCAGCGCACCGTCCTCGGCATAACTGACGATGTGGCTACGCGCCACACCGCCTTTGCAGGCCTCGGCGGCGGCGTCCAGCAGCTCGCCCTGGTAGTCGCTGCCCAGGCGCGCCAGGTGCGGGGCGATCTGTTGCGGTCGCAGTTCACGCACCAGCTTGCCGTTTTCGTCCAGCAGGCCAGGCTCGGCACCGAACAGCAGCAGCTTGTCGGCACCCAGCTCGATGGCCGCGCGGGTGGCGACGTCTTCGCAAGCCAGGTTGAAGATTTCACCGGTGGGCGAGTAGCCCAGCGGCGACAGCAGCACGATGGAGCGCTCGTCGAGCAGGCGGCTGATGCCCTTGCGATCGACCCGGCGCACTTCGCCGGTGTGGTGGTAGTCCACCCCCTCGAGCACGCCGATCGGCCGTGCAGTGACCAGGTTGCCGGACGCCACGCGCAGGCGCGAGCCCTGCATTGGCGAGGCGGCGATGTCCATCGACAGACGCGCCTCGATGGCCAGGCGCAGGGCGCCGACGGCATCGATCACGCAGTCCAGGGTGGCGGCATCGGTAATGCGCATGCCCCGGTGGTAGTGTGGGGTCAGGCCGCGATCAGCCAGGCGGCTCTCGATCTGCGGGCGCGACCCATGCACCAGCACCAGGCGCACACCCAGGCTGTGCAGCAGCACCAGGTCGTGGACGATATTGCCGAAATTCGGGTGTTCAACCCCATCGCCGGGAAGCATGACCACGAAGGTGCAGTCGCGATGGGCATTGATGTACGGGGACGCATGACGTAGCCAGTTGACGTATTCGGGCATGACAGGGCCTGTGGATAAAGTGGACGGAGAACGGTGAATCACACGGCGTTCAGGATCATCGTCGGAACAGGCTTGCGGTCACGCGCGGTCTCCTCTAGGCAAGAACGAATCAACAGGGTGGACGTTTAATTCAGGCAGTAGTGCCGGATCAGGTCACGCAATAGACGCACGGTAGGCTCGATTCGTGACATTTCAAGGTATTCGCCGGGCTGGTGGGCGCAGGCGATATCGCCGGGGCCCAGCACGATGGTCTGGCAACCCAGCTGCTGAAGATAAGGCGCTTCGGTACCGAACGCCACCGCTTCGGCGCGATGGCCGGTGAGGCGTTCGGCCACTTGCACCAGTTCGGCGTCGGCGGCCTGCTCGAAGGGCGGCACCTCGGGGAACAGCGGCGCGTAGTCGATACGCACCTCATGGCGCTCGGCCACCGGCTTGAGCTTGCCGCGAATGGCGGCGCGCAGCTGTTCGACATCCATGCCTGGCAGCGGGCGCAGGTCGAACTCCAGGGCGCACTGGCCACAGATGCGATTGGGGTTGTCACCGCCGTGGATGCAGCCAAAGTTCATGGTTGGCGTGGGCACGGTAAATTGTGGGTTGCGGAAGGTTTCCTGCCACTGCCGGCGCAGGCCCATCAGTTCACCCATCACCTCATGCATGGCCTCCATCGCGCTGTGGCCCAGGCTCGGGTCGGACGAATGGCCGCTGCGCCCGAGAATGTCGATGCGGTCCATGAGGATGCCCTTGTGCATGCGGATCGGCCGCAGGCCCGTGGGCTCGCCGATCACCGCCGCGCGGCCGAGTGGCTGGCCGGCTGCGGCCAAGGCGCGGGCGCCGGACATCGAGCTTTCTTCATCGCAGGTGGCGAGGATCAGCAGTGGTTGCTTGAAGTCGTGCTCGAGCAGCGGAATCACCGCTTCGATGACCAAGGCGAAAAAGCCTTTCATGTCGCAGCTGCCCAGGCCGACCCAGCGGCCGTCGACCTCGGTCAGCTTGAGCGGGTCGCTGGACCACAGCTGTTCGTCGTAAGGCACAGTGTCGCTATGGCCGGCCAGCACCAGGCCGCCGGGGCCGGTACCACGGCTGGCCAGCAGGTTGAACTTGCCCGGGCTGACCTGACGGATGTCACAACTGAAACCCAGATCGCCCAGCCAGCCGGCCAGCAGGTCGATGACCTGGCGGTTGGACTGGTCCAGTGCGGGCTGGGTGCAACTGACCGAGGGCGCGGCGATCAAGGCGGCAAACTGGTCTTTCAGCGTTGGCAACGGCATGCGCGTACTCCTCGGAAGCGTTGCCCATCATAGGGCCATCCGGCGCAAGGAATAAACCGTTGCCGGCCCAGTCCTGTAGACTGCACGGCAATCACGCCCTCCTTCGAGCCTGCGATGCACAAAGAAACCGAACTCAAGCTTCGCGCCAGTCGCGAGACCCTGGCTGCCCTGCGCGAGCACCCCCTGCTGAAAAAGCGCAACAAGTCCGGCTGGCAGACCCGCGAGCTGCTCAACCAGTACTTCGACACCCCCGCGCGTGACCTCTCCGCCGCCCGTGTCGCCCTGCGCCTGCGCCGTGACGGCGACGCCATCATCCAGACCCTGAAGTGCCGCGGCCAGAGCGTCGCCGGGCTGTCCGAGCGCAACGAGTACGAGTGGAACCTGGACAAGGTCAAGCTCGACCTGAAAAAGCTCGACGCCACCTGCTGGCCGGAGCAACTGGCCGAGCTGGACAAGAAAACCATCAAGCCGCTGTTCACCACTGACTTCACCCGCGAGTTCGCCGAAATCGCCTGGGGCCGTGGCAAGAGCAAGGTGGTGATCGAGGCCGCGCTGGACCAAGGTTTCGTGATCGCCGGCAAGCAGAAGGAAGAGATCTGCGAGCTCGAACTGGAACTGCGCGAAGGCGCCCCTGAAGCGCTGCTGGAGCTGGCTGCCGAGCTGGCCGCCAGCCTGCCGCTGATGCCGTGCGACATCAGCAAGGCCGAGCGCGGCTACCGCCTGCTGGAGCCGGACAGCTACGAGCTGGGCCTGCCAACCACCGAGCTGGACGCCGAAATGGCCGTGGACGATGCCTTCACCGCCCTCGCCTGGCAATTGCTGGGCAGCAGCCAGCGCCTGGCCGAGCAGTACCGCCACAATGGCCACTGGCGCCTGCTGCAGGACTGGGTGCAGTGCCTGGCTGAACTGCGCGCACTGGTTGCCAGCCTGGGCCAGGCCGCGCCACGCGCGGCCACCCGCGAGCTGCGCGCCAGCCTCGATGCGCTGCTGGAAGACTGGCGCCCGCTGGTGCAGGCAGGCAATGACGACGAAGACATCCGCCGCGCCGCGCCCGAGCAGTTCATCGAAGAGCTCGAAGACGTACGCTGGGGCCAGTTCTCGCTGGAAACCTCGCGCTGGCTGCTGGCCCGTGCCTGGACCGTGGAGCGCAAGGGCCGTGGCGAGCGCCAGGGCAAGGCGCAGCTGGCCAGCTGGCTGGCGCACCTGCTGGGCGAGGAAGGCCGCGCGCTGAAGCTGCCGCTTTACACCCAGCGCCCGGAAGACCTGGCTGAACAGCTGCCGCGTATCGAACAGCTACTGGCCTGGTTGCACCATGCCCGCCAGGTGCTCGAAGCGCCGCAGATGGACCGCTTGTACGGCGACCTGAAAAAGCTGCATGAACTGGCTGAGCTGCCGTTGGGCGAGGAGCCTGGCGAACTGCTGGAAGCGCGTATCGAGCAGGCTCGGGCGGTCGATCAGAGCCGTGGCTGGAAGCACCTGCTCAAGGCTTGAAGCGCTTCTGAAGGCTAACAAGGCCTTGTAGGAGCGGCCTTGTGTCGCGAAAGGGCCGCAAAGCGGACCCGGCAAAATCAGCTTACTGCACAAATCCTAGGGGCGCTTCGCACCCCTTTCGCGACACAAGGCCGCTCCTACAGGAGACCGCATCAGCGGGCCTGAAGCGGCCTCACTTCGACAGTGGCAGGCTGGTGGTGGACTTGATCTCCGACAGCGCCACAATCGAGTTCACTTCCTGAATACCCGGCACGTTCGACAGCTTTTCGAAGAAGAAGCGCTCATAAGCCTCGATATCCGAGGTAACGATGCGCAGCAGAAAGTCCACCGCCCCCATCAGCACATAGCACTCCAGTACTTCCGGGAAGCCGCGGATCGCCTCGGTAAATTCAGTGAAGTTGGAGCGGCCGTGGGCGTTGAGTTTCACCTCGGCGAAAATCTGCGTATTCAGGCCAACCTTCTTGCGGTCCAGCAGGGTCACCTGCCCACGGATCACCCCTTCCTCTTTCAGCCGCTGAATCCTGCGCCAGCACGGCGATTGCGACAGCCCCACACGCTCGGCGATCTGCGCACTGGACAGCGACGCGTCCTCTTGCAGGAGCTCAAGAATGCGCCGGTCATAGGCATCCAGTTCGCCTTGCATGAATAATTCTCCAAAACACGTATATTCGAATTGATCAATCTACAGCACTAGGCATTCAATCGAAACATAGCGAAAAATTACCGGCTTCGACGTGCAAGAATTTCTCCTACATTCGCGGAGACCCAGCATGAACGCACTCGAACGCCCCCTGCCCCGCAGCGATGTCTGGGCCGCCAACGCCAGCCACAGCACCGTGCGTTATCGCCTGCAGGCCGAAGCCGAGCCGGATACCCTGTGCCGGGTGCTCAACCTGTTTGCCTTGCAGTTCCTGACACCGCACAGCGTGCAGGTCAGCCAGCAGGACGACTGGCTCGACATCGAAGTCGGTGTCGGCGGGCTGAGCTGGCATCGGGCGCAAGTGATTGCGCAAAGACTGCGCAACCTGGTGTGTGTCGGGGACGTGAGCCTGGAAAACCTGGCGCGCCTGGAGCTGGCGGTGATCTGAAGCCCTGCGGCGCAAAATCCCGAAACCCTTTCCCGAGCCTCGCGCCGCCGGGCACGGCTAGCCTTGACCAAGGACTCCCCCAAGGCACGGATGCTGCAGATGTTCACACCCAACGAGCAAGCGCTCGACCTGAAAAGCCTGCTGGACGCCCTGCAAGCCGACCAGCACCTGACCGCCAACGATTCATGCCAGGTTCGCGAACAAGCGTCCCGTTACAGCGCTCACCACCCGCTTGAAACCATCGCGGCCGTGGGCCTGGAAGATCGCAGCCAGCCCGGCCAGCGGCTGAATCTGGACACCCTCTGCCAATGGCTGGCGCAGAAAGTCGGTCAACCTTACCTGCGCATCGACCCCATGCAACTCGACCTGGCTCAGGTCAATGGCCTGATTTCCCCTGCCTTTGCGCAGCGCCACGGCATCTTGATCGTGGCCAACGACGCCAACGCCATCACCGTGGCCAGCGCCGAACCTTATCAACAGATGTGGCAGGCCGACCTCGCGCGCAGCCTGGGCAAGCCGATCCGCCGCGTGCTGGCCAGCCCGCTGCAGATCCGCCAGCTGGGCCAGTCGCTGTTCCGCCTGGCCCACTCGGTACAAGGTGCGCAGCACCAGCAGGCGACCAGCCTGGGCGAGCTCGAACACTTGCTTGAGCTCGGCAAGCGTCAGGCACAAGACACGGCCGACGACGCGCACATCGTGCATATCGTCGACTGGCTGCTGCAGTACGCCATCGAGCAACGCGCCAGCGATATCCATCTGGAGCCACGCCGCGAACAGGGCCACCTGCGCTACCGCATCGACGGCCTGCTGCACACGGTCTACACCTTCCCGGCCAGCGTCACCCTGGCCGTGGTCAGCCGCCTGAAACACCTGGGGCGCATGGATGTAGCAGAAAAGCGCCGCCCGCAGGATGGCCGGGCGAAGAGCAGCCTGCCAGGCGGCAGCGAGGTGGAGCTGCGCCTCTCCACGCTGCCGACGCCCTTTGGTGAAAAACTGGTGCTGCGCTTGTTCGACCCGCGCCAGTTGCAGGAAGACTTTGACCAGCTGGGCCTGGAGGGCGAGCAGTTGACCCAGTGGCAAACGCTGTTGCAACGCCGCCAGGGCATCCTGCTGGTCACCGGGCCTACCGGCTCCGGCAAGACCAGCACGCTCTACGCCAGCCTCAAGCTGTTGGCCACACCGCAGGTCAACCTGTGCACCATCGAAGACCCGATCGAGCGGCTGGAGCCGGCGTTCAACCAGTTGCAGGTGCAGCCTGCCCTGGGCCTGGGTTTCGCCGATGGCGTGCGCGCCCTGCTGCGCCAGGACCCGGACATCATCATGATCGGCGAGATCCGCGACCGCGAGACCGCGCTGGTGGCGATTCAGGCTGCGCTCACCGGGCACCTGGTGCTCTCGACCCTGCACACCAATGACACCTGCAGCGCCATTACCCGCCTGCTGGAGCTGGGCGTGGCCGACTACCTGATCCGGGCGACCCTGGGCGGGGTCATGGCCCAGCGCCTGGTGCGCTTGCTGTGCCACGCCTGCCAGGGCCACCCCTCGGGCGATCCTTGCCAGGTCTGTCGGGGCACGGGCTACCGTGGCCGTACGGGTTTGTTCGAACTGCTGATCCCGAGCGAAAGCCTGCGTGCACGGATAGGCGCCAGCACCGATCTGGCCGAACTGCAACGGCAGGCTCTAGCTGAAGGGTTACAGGATTTGCGCAACTGCGGGAAAGCGAAAGTGGCCCGTGGACTGACCCGTATCGAGGAGGTACTGCGGGTCTGTTCCTGAGCAAAAAACCCTTGTATTCAAGGAACTTGCGGCCATTTCACCGGATCAAACCGGCCATCTCCAACCCTCACCCTTCGAGGTGTTTCATCATGCGTCTCAAAACCGCCATCGCAGCTGCTGCCCTGCTTTCGCTGCCTGTTGGCTCCGCCATGGCCGATACCTTCTGGCGTAACGTAATGACCTCCGGCGCGACCACGGCGTCGAGCTACATCACCTCGCACGACCACAAGCTGGTACTCGCGGCGCAAGATGACGCCGGCAGCTTCGTCGCCAGTGAGGGTGCGATTCGCGGGCCGTTCCTGGAGCAGGCGCTGCAACAGGTGCGTGCCGAGAACCCAGGGATGCAAGCCTCGGACATGGAACTGGCCAATGCCATCCTGGCCAAGAACGCGGTATCCGAATAACCGCGCCGCCTTCTTCGCGGCGGTTCGACGCCTCGACAAGCCCGCTCCCACAGGTGCCTCACAAGCCTGTGCCATCCGTGGGAGCGGGCTTGTCGAGGCGTCGAACCGCCGCGAAGCGTCCAGCATCGATCTCCCGCCTTACCGGTAAGCCTCCACCGGCACACAGGAACAGAACAGGTTCCTGTCCCCATACACATTGTCCACCCGGTTCACCGCAGGCCAGTACTTGTGCAGGCGCACATGAGCACTGGGCGCAACCGCCTGCTCCAGGCTGTAAGGCCGGGCCCACGGCGCCAGCACATCGGCCAGGGTATGCGGCGCATGCTTGAGCGGGTTGTCCTCCGCCGGCCAGCTACCCTCCTGCACTTGGGCAATTTCCGCCCGTATCGCCAGCATCGCTTCGACGAAGCGGTCCAGCTCGGCCTTCGATTCGCTTTCAGTGGGTTCGATCATCAGCGTCCCTGGTACCGGGAACGACATGGTCGGGGCATGGAAGCCATAGTCCATCAGGCGCTTGGCGACGTCCTCCTCGGTGATGCCGGTCTGTGCCTTGAGCGGCCGCAGGTCGAGGATGCACTCATGCGCCACCCGCTGGTTGCGCCCGCGGTACAACACCGGGAACGCGCCGCCGAGCTGGCTGGCCAGGTAGTTGGCCGAAAGGATCGCCACTTCGCTCGCATCCGCAAGCTGCGGGCCCATCATGGCGATGTACATCCAGCTGATCGGCAGGATGCTCGCACTGCCCCAGGGCGCGGCGCTGACCGCGCTGTTGTTCGGGTCCAGGCCTGGCACGGGGACTACCGGGTGGCTGGCGACGAACGGTTGCAGATGGGCACGGATGCCGATCGGCCCCATGCCTGGGCCGCCACCGCCGTGAGGGATACAGAAGGTCTTGTGCAGGTTCATGTGTGAAACGTCGGCACCGATGTCCGCTGGCCGCGCCAGGCCGACCTGGGCGTTGAGGTTGGCGCCGTCCATGTACACCTGGCCACCGTGCTGGTGGACTACTTCGCAGATCTCGCGGATACCTTCTTCGTACACGCCATGGGTCGAGGGATAGGTGACCATCAGGCACGATAGCTTGTCACCGGCGGCATGGGCCTTGGCCTTGAGGTCTTCGAGGTCGACGTTGCCGGCATCGTCACAATCGACGATCACCACCTCCATGCCCGCCATCTGCGCCGAGGCCGGGTTGGTACCGTGGGCCGACGACGGGATCAGGCACAACGTGCGCTGGGGCTGATGACGGCTGCGGTGGTAGCGGGTAATGGCCATGAGCCCGGCGTATTCACCCTGAGCACCGGAGTTGGGCTGCATGCAGATGGCGTCGAAACCGGTAATGGCGCACAACCAGCTTTCCAGCTCGTCGATCATCGCCTTGTAGCCGGTGACCTGTGCCGCCGGTGCAAAGGGATGCAGCTGGGCAAAAGCGGGCCAGGTGATGGGGATCATCTCGCTGGTGGCATTGAGCTTCATGGTGCAGGAGCCGAGCGGGATCATCGACTGGTTCAGCGCCAGGTCCTTGTTCTCCAGCTGCTTGAGGTAGCGCAGCATCTCGGTTTCGCTGTGGTGCAGGTTGAATACCGGGTGGCTGAGGAACGGCGTGCGCCGCACCAGCGCAGCAGGGATGCCTTCTGGCAGCGCGTGCTGGTCGAGGGTGGCGATGTCCAGGCCGTGATCAACGCCCAGGAAAATATCCAGCAGCCGCAGCACGGTGGCTTCGCTGCAGGTTTCGTCCAGGCTCACGCCCAGATGGCCGCGCCCCAGAATGCGCAGGTTGATGCGGGCGGCTTCGGCGCTTTCGATGATCGCTGCCTGGGCGCCGCCGACATCCAGGGTCAAGGTATCGAAAAAGTGCTGGTTGAGGCGCTTGATGCCTTTGGCCTCAAGGCCTGCCGCCAGCACGAAGGTCAGCCGGTGCACGCGCTGGGCAATGCGCTGCAGACCTTCGGGGCCGTGATACACCGCATAGAACCCGGCGATGTTGGCCAACAGCACCTGGGCTGTGCAGATGTTGGAGTTGGCTTTTTCGCGGCGGATATGCTGCTCGCGCGTCTGCAGCGCCATGCGCAGCGCAGTATTGCCACGGGCATCGCGGGACACGCCGATGATGCGCCCGGGCATCGCCCGCTTGTAGTCGTCACGGCAAGCAAAATAGGCCGCGTGCGGCCCCCCGTAGCCCATGGGTACACCGAAGCGCTGGGTCGAACCCAGCACCACATCGGCGCCGAGCTCGCCGGGTGGTGTCAGCACCACCAGGCTGAGCAGGTCGGCAGCCACACAGGCCAGGGCCTGCTGGCTGTGCAACTGGTCGATGAACGGGCGCAGGTCGCGCACCTCGCCGTGGGTATCCGGGTATTGCAGCAAGGCACCGAAGACCTGGTGCTGGGCGAGATTGTCCACCGCGTCGACGATCAACTGGAAACCGAACCCTTCCGCGCGGGTTTTCAGCACCGACAAGGTCTGTGGATGACAGTGCTCGTCGGCAAAGAAGGCGTTGCTCTTGTTGCGCGCCACCCGCTTGGCCAGCGCCATGGCTTCGGCAGCTGCCGTGGCTTCGTCGAGCAGTGACGCGTTGGCCAGCGCCAAGCCGGTGAGGTCGATGACCATCTGCTGGAAGTTCAGCAATGCCTCCAGACGACCTTGGGCGATTTCGGGCTGATAGGGCGTGTAGGCGGTGTACCAGCCGGGGTTCTCCAGCACGTTGCGCAGGATCACGGTGGGTGTGACGGTGCCGTGGTAGCCCATGCCGATGAGGCTGGTCCACACCTGGTTGTGCTCGGCATAGCCCGCAAGCCTGGCCAACGCAGCCTGTTCATCCAGGGCCGGCGGCAGGTCGAGGGCGCGGTTGAAGCGGATGCCTGGCGGCACGGTCTGCTCGATCAGTTCGCTGCGGCTGCTGAGGCCGAGGGTACTGAGCATTGCCTGCTGCTCCGAGGCATCAGGCCCCAGGTGGCGGCGCAGGAAAGGGTTGAGCTCTTGCAGTTGATGCAGGGATGGCGACTGGGACATGTCGACGCTCTCTTCCTAGACCAGGTCTCATGGAGACTTATAAGTCTAGGAAGGATTGCCGATTCTGCGGGGAATGTTGCCTTGGCAGGACCGGCCTCTTCGCGGGCAAGCCCGCTCCCACAGGTTAACGACAGCCCCTGAGGCGGGCACTATCCCTGTGGGAGCGGGCTTGCCCGCGAAGCAGGCGACGCGGTCTTACTCGCCGATAGCGGCTGCGTAACCGGCGGCATCCAGCAGCTTGTCCAGCTCGGCCGGGTTGCTTGGCTTGAGCTTGAAGATCCACGAATCGTAGGGCTGTTCGTTGAGCAGCTCCGGGCTGTCGGCCAGCTCTTCGTTGACCGCGATCACTTCACCGGAAACCGGGGCGTAGATGTCGGAAGCCGCCTTGACCGACTCGACCACGCCCGCAGCGTCGCCAGCGCCGAACACCTTGCCGACTTCGGCCAGCTCGACGAACACCACGTCACCCAGCGCTTGCTGGGCGTGGTCGCTGATGCCTACGGTGACACTGCCGTCAGCTTCCAGGCGCGCCCACTCGTGGCTTTCGGCGAAACGCAGATCGGCGGGGATATTGCTCATGTCTTGAATTCCTCGTTTGGGTCAGCGGTTCGGCCCGCCGTTGTATGTTCAGATCAGAATCTTGCCGTGGCGCACGAAGGTCGGTCTGACCACCCGCACCGGGTACCATTTGCCGCGGATTTCGACCTCGGCACGGTCACCGGTAGCCATGGGCACACGCGCCAGGGCAATGGACTTGCTCAGCGTAGGTGAGAAACTACCACTGGTGATCTCCCCTTCGCCAATCCCGGCAACACGAACCACCTGGTGGGCACGCAGCACGCCGCGTTCTTCCAGCACCAGGCCAACCAGTTTTTCCTGCACACCGCGCTCGATTTCCGCCAACAGGCCGGCACGGCCGACGAAGTTGCGTTCGGCGGGCTCCCAGGCGACGCACCAACCCAGGTTGGAGGTCAGCGGGGTGTGGCTTTCATCGATGTCCTGGCCGTACAGGTTCATGCCGGCTTCCAGGCGCAAGGTGTCGCGCGCGCCAAGGCCGCTTGGCGCAATGCCGGCGCCGACCAGGTCGTTGAAGAACGCGACGGCCTCATTGCCCGGCAGGATGATTTCCAGCCCGTCTTCGCCGGTGTAGCCGGTGCGGGCGATGAACCAGTCACCTTCGGCAACACCTTCGAACGGGCGCAGCTCACGGATCAGCGCGGCGCGAGCAGGGCTCAGCAGTGCGGCGACTTTCTCGCGGGCATGGGGGCCTTGGATGGCGAGGATGGCCAGATCGGGGCGAACGTCGAACGATACGCTGAAACCGGCGCTCTGCAGCTGCAGCCAGCCGATGACCTTCGCCCGTGTGGCCGCGTTGGTGACCAGGCGATAGCCGCTCTGGGTGCGGTAGACGATCAGGTCGTCGATGACCCCGCCGTCTTCATTGAGCAGCGGGCTGTACAGCGCCTTGCCAGTGCCGTCGAGGCGGGCCACGTCGTTGGCCAGCAGACGTTGCAGCCAGGGTCTGGCGTCGTCACCGGCAATGTCGATGACCGTCATGTGGGAAACATCGAAGACACCGCAGTCGCTGCGCACCTGATGGTGCTCCTCGACCTGCGAGCCATAGTGCAGCGGCATGTCCCAGCCGCCGAAATCGACCGTCTTGGCGCCGAGCGCCAGGTGCAAGTCGTACAAAAGCGTGCGCTGTCCCATGGGTTTCTCCTTCCGGGCGTGGCGAAGCGGCGGCGGTCGATGACGTTTAATCGTCAGCTCTTCTTGTAGGACCCGCCGCGCGAATGCCGCGCATTGTAGCCGCAAGGGCGCAAGCTGGCATCCTCAGTGACTGTGACCCGGGCGACGAGCGGAACGACGGATCAGCCCGATGACCGGCAACAGCCCTACCAGCACCAAGGTCAGCGCGGGCAGCGAGGCACGTGCCCATTCACCTTCGCTGGTCATCTCGAACACCCTGACCGCCAGGGTGTCCCAGCCGAACGGGCGCATCAGCAAGGTGGCGGGCATTTCCTTGAGCACATCGACGAACACCAGCAACGCGGCGCTCAAGGCCCCCGGCGCCAGCAGCGGCAGATACACCTTGAAAAACAAACCTGCGCCACCGACGCCCAGGCTGCGCGAAGCCTCCGGCAATGAGGGGCGGATGCGCTCCAGGCTGCTTTCCAATGGGCCATAGGCGACGGCGATGAAGCGCACCAGATAGGCCAGCAGCAAGGCGGCCAGGCTGCCCAGCAGCAGAGGCTTGCCTGCGCCACCCAGCCAGGCCGACAGCGGAATGACCAGCTGGTTATCCAGGTAGCTGAAGGCCAGCATGATCGACACCGCCAGCACCGAGCCGGGCAAGGCGTAGCCCAGGTTGGCCAGGCCGACGCCGGCACGGATGCCGGCCGTCGGCGCCTGACGGCGGGCGAAGGCCAGCACCAGGGCCACGCATACGGTGATCAACGCAGCCATGCCGCCCAGGTACAACGTATGCAGCACCAGGCCGACATACCGCTCATCCAGATCATGCCGACCGCGCTGCCAGAACCACGCCAGCAACTGCAGCAGCGGAATGACGAATGCGCAGGCGAACACCAGCAGGCACCAGCCGCTGGCCAGTAGCGCCTTGACCCCACGCAAGTGGTAAAGCGCCTGCCCGCGCGGGCGCTCGTTGCCACTGCGGGTCGCACCACGGGCGCGGCGCTCGCCGTACAGCACCAGCATCACCGCCAGCAGCAGCAGACTGGCCAGCTGGGCCGCGCTGGACAGGCTGAAGAAGCCGTACCAGGTCTTGTAGATGGCCGTGGTGAAGGTATCGAAGTTGAACACGGCCACTGCGCCAAAATCGGCCAGGGTCTCCATCAGCGCCAGGGCGATACCCGCACCAATCGCCGGCCGCGCCATCGGCAGGGCTACCCGCCAGAAGGCTTGCAGGGGTGACAGGCCAAGGACCCGCGCAGCCTCCATCAGGCCCTTGCCCTGGGCCAGGAACGCTGTGCGCGCCAGCAGGTAGACATAGGGGTAGAACACCAGCACCAGCACGATGATCACCCCACCGGTGGAGCGCACCCGTGGCAGGCGCATGGGCCCGAACACCTCGCGCAGGGCACTCTGCACGGGGCCGGCAAAGTCGAGCAGGCCGACAAAGACGAAGGCCAGCACGTAGGCCGGGATGGCGAACGGCAGCATCAGCGCCCAATCGAGCCAGCGCCGGCCGGGGAATTCGCAGAGGCTGGTAAGCCAGGCCAGGCTGACACCGAGCAGGGTGACGCCGATACCGACGCCGACCACCAGGGTCGCGGTATTGCCCAGCAAGCGGCCCATCTGGGTATCGAGCAGGTGTGACCAGATCTGCAGGTCGACCGACTGCCAGGACAGCAGCAGCACACTCAGGGGCAGGAGGACCAGGGCGGCGGTCAGGGTGACCGGGAGATACCAGCGGCGTTGAGGGGTGTGGGGCAAGTTGAATGTCTCTGTGGCTGATTGCGACCGCTTTGCGGTCGTTCGCGGGGCAAGCCCGCTCCCACAGGTTCAGCACAGGCCTGCCGGAGCGGGCTTGCCCCGCGAAGGGGCCTGTGCAGGCCCGTCAAGATTAACTCAGTTCCAGCCAGCCCGATCCATCAGGCGAATGGCCTCGGCCTGGCGCTTGCCGGCCACTTCCACCGGAAGGCTGTCGGCCTTGAAGCTGCCCCAGGCCGCCACTTCATCCGACGGCTTGACCTTCGGGTTGGCCGGGAACTCCTGGTTGATGTCGGCGAACAGCTTCTGCGCCTCCTCGCCAGTCATCCACTCGACCAGCTTCTTGGCGGCTTCCGGGTGCGGGGCATGCTTGGTCAGGCCGATGCCCGACAGGTTGACGTGCACGCCACGGTCGCCCTGGTTGGGCCAGAAGATCTTCACCGGCAGTTTCGGGTTCTGGGCGTGCATGCGGCCGTAGTAATAGGTGTTGACCACACCCACATCGCACTGGCCGGCTTCGATGGCCTGGATCACCGCGTTGTCGTCGGAGAACACATCGGTGGACAGGTTGCTGACCCAGCCTTTGACGATCTGCTCGGTCTTGGCCTCGCCGTGGTTCTCGATCAGCGTGGCAGTCAGCGACTGGTTGTACACCTTCTTCGCCGTGCGCAGGCACAGACGGCCCTCCCAATGCTTGTCGGCGAGGGCTTTATAGGTGGTCAGCTCGGCCGGTTTGACCCGCTCGGTGGAGTAGACGATGGTCCGCGCGCGTAGGCTCAGGCCGGTCCAGTCATGGGACGAAGCGCGGTACTGCGGCGGGATGTTGTGGTCGATGATGTCCGACTTGATCGGCTGCAGAATGCCCATCTGCTCGGCCTGCCAGAGGTTGCCGGCATCGACGGTGAGCAGCAGGTCGGCCACACCGTTCTCGCCCTCGGCCTTGATGCGCTGCATCAGCGGCGCTTCCTTGTCGGTGATGAACTTGACCTTGACCCCGGTCTTGGCGGTGTAGGCGTCGAACACCGGCTTGATCAGCTCGTCGATGCGCGAGGA
>Ga0105251_10002302_pt1 | contig 15138 bp, 10 predicted proteins | sample KBSS64metaG_FD_80424 | JGI IMG/M metagenome (GOLD analysis project Ga0105251, IMG submission 80424) | Switchgrass rhizosphere microbial communities from Kellogg Biological Station, Michigan, USA - KBS S6-4 metaG | ecosystem: Host-associated > Plants > Roots > Rhizosphere > Soil | place...
AACGATCGTTAAAGAAGCGCCCAATGAAGCTCAGCACCCTGTCGTCATTGATGATGGCGGCCGTGCTGATGACCGTAATATTAAGCGTCCATCTGCTTTATTACATCCAGATCGATAACTTCACCCGTTCGCATTTGAAAGATAAAGCGATGGCGGTGGCGCGCACTCTGGCCGACAGCCCGGAGATTCAGCAGGCCCTGACGCGGCCAGACGGAAGCACCATCATTCAGCCGATCGCGCAGGCAACGCGAAAACGTAACGATTTGCTGTTTGTCGTCGTCACCGACATGCGCGGTATTCGCTTCTCTCACCCGAACCCTGAAGTGGTTAATCAGCACTTTGTCGGGAACGATATTGAACCGGCGTTACGCGGCAGGGAGAATGTCGCGGTGAATCATGGCGTACTGGTTGAGGCGCTCAGGGTATTTACGCCCGTTTTCAATCAGGCGCATCAGCAAATTGGCGTGGTGGCAATTGGGATCTCGGTGAATGACGTCGCGGCGCAAATTGCGAAAAGCCGCTGGAATATTCTCTGGACCGTGCTGTTTGGCGGGCTGGTTGGCATGCTCGGCATATTAATCTTAGTGAAACGCTTAAAGCACATCTTACTGGGATTAGAGCCGTATGAGATTTCCAGCTTGTTTGAAGAGCGTCAGGCTATTCTCGATTCGATTAAAGAAGGTGTGATTGCGGTTGACGATCAATCCCGCGTCAGCCTGATTAATCAGGCTGCGCAGCAGCTGTTAAAAGAAACCACCCGCGAAGCGTTTCTGAGCGGTGACCGCGTGCCGGAAAATGCACAGATGCTGACGCATTTACGCGATGCATTGCACGAAGGCAAAGCCTCTTATGACGAAGAGCTGAACGTACGCGGCAAAATACTGATCAGTAACACCGTGCCGGTGCGCAGTCGTGACAGTATTATTGGGGCAGTGAGCACATTCAGGGATAAAACAGAAATCAGCCAGCTAATGCAGCGTCTCGACGGCATGGTAAACTATGTCGATGCACTGCGGGAGCGATCCCATGAATTCATGAACAAGCTGCATGTGATTCTTGGTCTGCTGCACATGAAAAACTATGCGCAGATGGAAGAGTACATCCTTAAAACGGCCAATAACTATCAAACGGAAATAGGTTCGCTGCTACAGAAGATTAAGTCGCCTGTTATTGCAGGCTTCCTGTTGAGCAAAATTAACCGCGTAACAGATGAAGGCCACCAGCTGATCCTGAGCGAAGCCAGCTATCTGCCCGACAACGGCAGTGAACAGCAAATCGCAGCACTTATCACGGTACTGGGCAATCTGATTGAAAACGCGCTGGAAGCGCTTGATCCGGAAATGGAAGGGGAAATCCATGTCATGCTGCATTATCAAAACGGCTGGCTGTCGTGCGAGGTCAGTGACGATGGCCCCGGTATTCCTGCCGATCAGCTCGCCGCCATTTTCGAACGCGGCGTCTCTACCAAAGGTGAAGATCGTGGCGTTGGACTGTTTTTACTCAAGCAACAAACGGAAAGTCTGGGCGGTAACGTCAGCGTGGAATCAGAACCGGGCGTTTATACCCAGTTTCTGGTTCAGCTTCCGTGGGAAAGAGGGAATATTAGCGAATGATCAATGTGTTAGTCGTAGACGATGATGCCATGGTGGCCGAACTGAACCGATGCTATATCGGGCAGATTGACGGTTTTACCTGCTGTGGTACCGCGTCCACCTTACAGCAAGCCAAAGAGCGCCTGTTGCAGACAGATCCGCCCGTTGATCTTATTTTGCTGGATATCTATATGCAGCAGGAAAACGGACTGGACCTGTTGCCAGAGCTGCGCAGTGCGGGGCGTCCGGTTGACGTCATTATCATCTCATCCGCTGCCGATGCGGCGACCATTAAAACGTCGCTGAACTACGGCGTTGTGGATTATCTGATAAAACCCTTTCAGTTTTCCCGCTTTGAAGAGGCGCTGACCGGATGGCGTCAGAAAAAACGGCTGATGGATAATCATCAGTTTTATCAGCAGGCCGATGTGGATCAACTGCTGCATGGTAATCAGGCCAATGCCAGCGAGACAAAACGCCTGCCAAAAGGGCTGACGCCGCAGACATTACGTACGCTGTGTTTGTGGATTGATGCGCACCCCGGTACCGAGTTTTCTACCGATGAGCTGGCCACTGAGGTGAATATTTCTCGCGTATCGTGCCGTAAATACCTGATTTGGCTGGCGCAGAGCAATATTTTGTTTACCAGTATTCACTACGGCGTCACGGGACGTCCGGTGTATCGCTATCGTCTGCAGCCGGAGTACCACACGCTTTTACGCCAGTACTGTCAATGACGGAGCTGAAAGCAATTATCCAGTAAGGTGAAGTGAAAGTGACGTTGTGACGAGCAAATGACCTGCTTGTCGCGCGTCACGAAGACAGCCTCAATATCAGGATGGCTTTTCAGATACGCAATGCCCTTCTCAACGCCCATGCCATAAATCAGCGTGGTATAAATATCACCGTCGATCGACTGGTCGGAAATAATAGTCACGCTATACAGCTCATTATCCAGCGGATAGCCGGTATGTCTGTCAAGAATATGGTGATAACAGACGCCATCCTGTTCGAAGTAACGTTCGTAGATCCCGGACGTCACAACGGATTTGTTCACAACATGAATGATCCCAATCAGGGCATCCTGGGCCGCAAAAGGGGTTTTCAGACCGATTGCCCATCCCTGCTGCGGCGCATCACGAGGTGCGCCTAACGTTTGCACGTTGCCGCCAAGGTTAATCAACGCGCTATCGACGCCCTGCTGCTGCAAAAAAGCCTGCACCCGATCGGCAATGTAGCCTTTGGCGATGGCACCCAGATCAATTTCCATCCCCGTTTTGTTCAGAAACACCGAACGCGTGTCCGCATCAAGCTGGACATTTTCAGGACAGGTTAAGGGCAACGTTGCCAGTATTGTCTCCCGCGCAGGAACGCAGTCACCCTGAAAGCCAATTTTCCAGCATTTCACCAGCGGGCCAATCGTGAGATTAAAACTGCTGTCTGGTAACAGACTGACGTTAAGTGCGCGCTGAATTAAATCAAAGACGGGTTGACTGACGCTCACGGGATGCTGACCGGCAGCATGGTTAATCGCCATCACTTCGGAGTGCGTCCGGTTAACCGTCAGCAGATTTTCGTACTGTTTGATTAATCTGAAAGCCTGTGCCGCAAGCTTTTCGTCGTGCTCGAATAGCTTAAGCAGAATGGGCGATCCCATCAGGACGGCGGAATAAGCAAAGACTTGCGACTCGGTTTGCATAAGCGACACCGCTCTGGGAGGGAATAAAACCGGCACCTGCATGCGGGCAGATGCCGGCGGTGACGACTAGCGTTTGGCTAACGCCGCAGCGTTGGCACCTGCCAGAATACCAAAGATGATGATGTCCGCAACCGCGTTACCACCGATACGGTTTGCACCGTGGATCCCGCCGACAACTTCACCGCACGCCCAGGCACCGTGGATTGGCTGTTTATGGCTGTCGAGCACGGCTGTGGTGGTATCAATGGTGACGCCACCCATTGTGTGGTGAACACCGGGCGCGATGCGGATCGCATGGAAAGGGCCCTCGTTCAACGGATGACGCAGCGCGGTCTGACGATCGAAGTCCGCGTCTTTCTGCTGTATCACAAAGCCGTTATAGCGATGCAGCGTTTCTTCCAGCGTCCGGTGTTCCATATTCAGTTTCACCGCCAGCTCGCCTACGGTTGGCGCGCTGATGACAAATCCTTTGGCAATATACTCATCGGCCGCTTTGTTATTCATACGAACCTGCTCATCGAAGACAATCCAGGCGCTTTTCTCCGGCAGTGCAATAATCTGCGCAGAAACTTTATCGCGGGTTTCCATCTCATTACAGAAGCGCTGTCCCGCCTGGCTGACCAGAATGGCCCCACCGCCACGAATAGACTCTGACACCAGATAGGATGTGGTTTGCTCAACCGTTGGGTGAATCTGAATCTCGCCCATATCCACGGTATCTGCACCAATTTTTTGCAGCATCGCAATGCCTGCGCCAGTGGCCCCTTTATGGTTGGTGGTGACAAAGCCATCCAGCTCAGGGCGGTATTTCACCACCATTTCCCGGTTGGCGCTGAAGCCACCTGTTGCGACGATGACGCTTTTCGCATTGAGAATACGGCTGTCGTTGTATTCATCCACCACTTTGACACCGCTGACCGCGCCGTTGTCGAACAAAATTTCCTCTACGGCGGTTTCAAGCAGGACGTCAATATTACGGTTATTGATATTTTTCACTAACCCACTGATCAGGAAGCCGCCAACGGCCGAGCGGTCGGCAGGACGGTGCGTACGATCAATGCTCATGCCGCCGGTGATGGTGATGTCATTCAGTTCGATACCGTGATCGGCCAGCCAGTCAATGGCTTCAGGCGCCAAATCAACGAACTCGCGCAGCAGGGTCGGGTTGTTTTTGTACTTACCGCCCTTGAGCGTTTCCTCATAAAACAGTTCTTTGCTGTCTTCGATACCTTTCAGTTTCTGAAAACGCGTCTCGGCGGCGTTCATCCCTACGGATGCTTTGATCGTGTTACCGCCGATAGTGGGCATTTTCTCAATGACAACCACTTTGGCACCTTCATCATGCGCCTGAATGGCCGCGGCCAGACCGGCACCGCCGCTTCCCACGACCACCACATCATACTGTTGCGGTGCATTGGGATTACCGCCCTCTTCAATCACATGGGCTTTATTTGAAGTGGTCATTGCACGCGATACTGCTTTTTTCAGGGCCTCACTCTGCGTGGTCGCGCCGGTGATAGCATCAACGTGTGGGCTGTTAGCCACCAGAATACGATTACGCAGGCTTTCGAAGGTGGTAGTGAAGTCAACGTCCAGCGTGTCGTCCGGTACCAGCGAGATATCTGTAATACGGTCGGTATCTAGCGTGACGTTGATCTTCAGCTTAAGCGCTTCGGCCTCAACTTTTTCCTGATAAACACCGGCTTTGTATTTGCGTCCCGACTCACTCATATCGCGAATCATGGCGTCAACCAGCGAGAAACGCCACAGCGGTTCAGGGATCAATAACGCTTCACGCTGGTTACTGTCGATGTAAAGTTCAAGATGCTCATTATTGATAATGCGATCTGTCCAGTCGGGATAAGCGATGCAGGCTTTACCAATCGCAACCAGGTCATAGCCTTTTTCCAGCGCTTTTTCCGCATCTTCTTTGTTTACCACACCGCCAACGCCAATGACCGGCACTTTCGCCAGCGTTGGGGACCGCATGTTAATAAACTTCTCAATCAGCGGGGTTGGATCGGTGGTATCAACGATAGAGGGGCGCATAAGCTGCCCAACAGAAAAGTGGACATAATCGAGCCCGCGTGCCGCCAGCTTTTCCAGTAGGTACAGGGTGTCATCGAAACGGATGCCCGGGACTTCAAGTTCTTCAGGGGAAAAACGATAGCCGATGATGAACCCGTTATGTGCAAATCGCGCGGCCATTTTATGGGTAATTTCGAGGACTTCCAGCGGAAAGCGGGCACGGTTATCGCGACTGCCGCCCCATTTGTCATCGCGTTGATTGGAATTGGGTGAGTAAAATTGCTGTATCAGATAGGTGTTTGCGCCATGAATTTCAACGCCATCAAATCCGGCTTTAATGGCGCGGTTAACGGCGTCACCAAATTTAGTGATCATGGTATCCACTTCTTCTGCCGTTAGCGCGCGCGGCGTCGTGGCACCTTCACGAGGTGCGGCAATGGCGCTTGGGGCGACAGGGGTTTTTCCCCCTATCAGCTCAGGCTCAACCATGCGGCCGCCGTGATAGATCTGCAAAATCGCTGTCGAACCTTCCTGCTTGATGGCGTCAGCAATTCGCTTTAGGCCCGGAATTTTGTTGTCGCTGTCGATGGCTATAGCCCCTGGAAACGCGGGACCTTTTGGATCGATAAAACAGCATTCAACAATGACCGTTCCGATGCTGCCAGCACGGGCACGATAATATTCAACCAGTTCACTGGTGACCGTTCCGTCATAAAAACCGGTGCAGGTTGTCATGGGTGCCATGATCAGGCGATTTTTTAAAACCGCGCCACGCGGCAACGTAATGGGATTGAGAATGGGGGTGAGTGTATTCATTGCGATTAACTCCAAAAATTCAAAACTCGGGAATTCTGTGCGGACGCTTTTTTATTAATAAATAAGTGGTCCGATGTCATAACGCTAATATACCAATTATTTTAGTTTCATAAGTTATAATTTTAGTTTTTTAACTTTTAAATACTTCATGCTTACTATTTGATTAAAGCAGGATCGTGATGTATATTTATTGTTAATCAATAGTTAAAGAAAATCAATGAGAATTATAAAATTAAAAATAATATAATAAAAACAAAAACTTAAACACGTAGTTTTGTTGCTTACCCTTGCCATATCAAGGCTTAAAACCCTTATTATTGCAGTTTAAATATTTAACTTTTGGTTATTAATAATTTAGTTGTTAAAAATTTAATCGTATATTTTAACTTACTTGATCTGGATCAATATTCTGTTTTTAATTAATCGCATCATATCCACATGATCTTTTATAAATGCCTCCATCGCACCAGAGGACAAGTTAAAAAATTATAAGGCATCACGGTTTATTCTCATAATTTAGAATAAAGAAGTCCCTATGGACGAATTGCCGGGACGCTGCTCGAATTATCCTTAACACGTAGAAAAATACTATGAAAACACTCTCAAAAGTCAAAGAGCCTCCAAAAGCAGCCCCTGCAGCTGCGGGCAAAAATAAAGCACTTATGCTCCTTTTGCCGGTTTTGGTCGCCGTCCTGTTGTTACTCGTCCCCGTGCCAGCGGGTCTTGAACCTTATGCATGGCACTTCTTTGCCATCTTCGTCGGCGTCATCGTCGGGCTGATTTTTGAACCCTTGCCCGGCGCAGTGATTGGTCTGACCGGCGTCGTGGTCATCGCCCTGTTCAGCCAGTTCCTGCTCTTTAGCCCGGCAGAACTGGCCAACCCCAAATTTAAAGTGGCGAGTGAGTCATTTAAATGGGCGGTCAGCGGCTTCGGTAACTCAACCGTCTGGCTGATTTTTGGCGCATTCATGTTCGCTGCGGGCTATGACAAGACCCAGTTCGGCCGCCGTCTGGCATTAATTCTGGTGAAATACCTGGGCCGCCGGAGTTTAACCCTCGGCTATGCCATCACCTTCGCGGATTTGCTGCTGGCCCCTTTCACCCCGTCGAACACGGCCCGCAGTGGCGGTACCATTTATCCCATCATTGCCAATCTGCCGCCGCTTTATGGTTCAAAACCCAATGACCCCAGCGCGCGTAAAATTGGATCTTATCTGATGTGGGTTGCTATCACCGCTGCCTGTATCACCAGCTCCATGTTCCTGTCCGCCCTGGCGCCCAACCTGCTCGCCCTTGCGCTGGTTAAAAGCGTCATTGGTTTTGATATTTCATGGGGAATGTGGTTCCTTGCCTTTTTGCCACTGGGCCTGCTGTTGATTCTGACCATGCCGCTGCTGGCGTACTGGTTCTATCCGCCTGAAGTGAAGGTGAATGATGAAGTGCCTCGCTGGGCGATTGCTGAGCTGGAAAAACTGGGTAAGTTGACCCGCAATGAAATCCTGTTACTGGTGTTTGTTGTCTGTGCGCTACTGATGTGGATTTTTGCCACGGCCTGGATCGAACCGGCCATGGCCGCTCTGCTGGTGATTATCCTGATGCTGTGGACCGGGGTACTTAACTGGAACGACATCACCAGCAATAAAGCCGCCTGGAACACCTTTGCCTGGTTTGCCACACTGGTTGCGCTGGCCGATGGTTTAGCCCGCGTAGGCTTTATCGCCTGGCTGGGCAAAGAAGGGGGAATGTTACTGCAGGGATACGATCCTCAAGTGTCGGCTGTGGTGCTGTTGATTGCCTTCTTCCTGCTGCACTACCTGTTTGCCAGTACCACCGCGCATACGACCGCCTTGCTGCCTGCGATGTTAACCATTGCCGCTTCCATTCCAGGTATTAACATGCCCGTGTTTTGCCTGATGCTGTGTACTTCACTGGGTGTGATGGGGATTATCACCCCTTACGGTACCGGCCCAAGCCCTATTTATTACGGCAGCGGCTATTTACCTACGAAAGATTACTGGCGTCTGGGCACCATCTTTGGCGCTATCTTCCTGATTGCTATGATGCTCATCGCCTACCCCTGGATGGTGTGGATGTTCTGATTGTGTCAAATGCATTTCGACGCGTCATACGATAACATGCCAACACTTGCCAGCCTGTGCTTATGGCTGGCAAGCATAATAAACAACTCATTCGCCTTTGATGTTGCTCCTGTCAGCCTGCGTTAACGGAGCCAGCACGTCATTAAGTGAGATACTATGTCGAACAAACCTTTTTTTTATCAGAACCCCTTTCCTCTTGCCCACGAGGACACCGAATACTATTTGCTTAGCCCCGACCACGTTTCCGTGGCTGAGTTTGACGGCCAGTCCATATTAAAAGTGGACCCACAGGCATTGACGCTGCTGGCCCAGCAGGCCTTTCATGATGCGTCTTTTATGTTGCGCCCGGCCCACCAGCAGCAGGTTGCGTCAATTCTGGCTGACCCTGAAGCCAGCGATAACGATAAATACGTCGCACTGCAGTTCTTACGAAACTCCGAGATCGCCGCTAAAGGTGTCTTGCCAACCTGCCAGGACACCGGCACCGCCATCATCATGGGCAAAAAAGGCCAGCGAGTGTGGACCGGTGGCGGTGACGAAGCCGCGCTGTCGCAAGGTATCTACAATACCTATATTGAAGATAACCTGCGTTACTCCCAAAATGCCGCGCTGGATATGTATAAAGAAGTGAACACCGGCACCAATCTTCCGGCGCAGATTGACCTCTACAGCGTGGACGGTGATGAATACAAATTCCTTTGCATCGCCAAAGGCGGCGGTTCCGCCAATAAAACCTATTTGTATCAGGAAACCAAAGCACTGCTCAGCCCCGGCAAGCTGAAAAATTATCTGGTCGATAAAATGCGTACGCTGGGTACTGCGGCTTGTCCTCCCTACCATATCGCCTTTGTCATTGGCGGCACCTCTGCCGAAAGTACGCTGAAAACCGTCAAGCTGGCATCGACTCACTACTATGATGGTTTACCTACAGAAGGTAACGAGCATGGTCAGGCGTTCCGTGATGTTCAGCTTGAGCAGGAGTTACTGGAAGCGGCGCAGCAGCTTGGGCTGGGAGCACAGTTCGGCGGCAAATATTTTGCACATGATATCCGCGTAGTGCGTTTGCCTCGCCACGGCGCATCCTGCCCGGTTGGCATGGGGGTTTCGTGCTCCGCTGACCGCAATATCAAAGCTAAAATCAACCGCGAGGGTATCTGGATTGAAAAACTGGAAGCCAATCCTGGGCGTTATATCCCTGAGGCACTGCGCAAGCAAGGTGAAGGCGAAGTGGTCCACATCGACCTGAATCGCCCGATGAATGACATCCTTGCCCAGCTTTCGGAATACCCGGTTTCGACACGTTTGTCCCTGACCGGGACCATCATCGTTGCGCGTGACATTGCCCATGCCAAACTAAAAGAACGCATTGATAACGGCGAAGGCTTGCCGCAGTACATTAAAGATCACCCTGTCTATTATGCGGGTCCGGCCAAAACACCGGAGGGTTACGCATCTGGCTCTCTGGGCCCGACGACGGCAGGCCGCATGGATTCGTATGTCGATCTTCTGCAGGCGAATGGCGGCAGCAAAGTCATGCTGGCAAAAGGTAACCGTAGCCAGCAGGTCACCGATGCCTGCCACAAGCACGGCGGTTTTTACTTAGGCAGCATTGGTGGTCCGGCTGCCGTTCTGGCGCAGCAGAGCATCAAGAGTCTGGAGTGCGTGGAGTATGCCGAACTGGGGATGGAAGCTATCTGGAAAATAGAGGTCGAAAATTTCCCGGCCTTTATCCTGGTGGATGACAAAGGAAATGACTTCTTCCAGCATATCGAACGTGAGCACTGCTCCCGCTGTGTGAAATAAACACGCGGCGGTAAACATGATGAAACGGCCCCGTAACAGGGGCCGTTTTTTATCATCGTTGCAGACGGGACATGGCGTCGCTTATGCTTTCGTCGCCTTCGGTCAGCTCAATAATTTTGCGCGAAATTTGCGGTGTTTCGACCAGAGCCACCAGCGTGGCGGCCACATCCTCACGCGGGACCGACCCGTAAGGAATCGCAAAATCTGCACGTACGGGGCCGCGCCCCGCCACATTGGTTAGCGTACCGGGACGAAGAATCACCCAGTCAAGTTGGCTTTCGACCAGGCGAACATCAGCCAGCCGCTTCACGCGCATGTAATTTTCGAAACCTTCAGATGTCTCTTCGCCACGTGCGGCATCCGGGAAGACTGAAACCAGCAAAAACCGCTTCACACCGGCCTTTTCGGCTGCGGCAACCGCCAGGGACAACCCCTCGCCGTCAATGGCGTTGGTCAGCTCAATACCCGCGCCTCCCGCCCCAGCGCTAAAAATCACCACATCGTGGCCGGCCATTTTCTGCGCCAGTTGATCCACGGTCAGCTTCTTGAGATCCCCCGCCACGGGAACCGCTCCGGCGGATTTAAGTGCTTCAGCCTGCTCAGATTTACGATGCAGTGCAGAAACCGCATGTTGCTTAGCACTGAGCTGTTTCGTCAGATGAGAGCCAACGTTGCCCGCCGCGCCAATAATAAAACATGTCGTCATCGTCCTGCTCCTTTGAAAAAGTCAGATATCAGTATAGACAATAAGCGCAGCGGTAATGAGCGCCCGTCGGGGCGCTCCAGGACATGATTAAGGAATGATTTTCTCATGCTTCAGCTTATCGAAAAGCTGAGTGAAGGAATCCAGAGTGCTCCGGTAGCCAGTAAAGCCCGCCTTGCGACTTTTACTCATGTCGGTGAAGGCTTCCATGGGTCGCCCCAGATCCGCGTCGGTGTGCCACCATGAGGCCAGACGCGTGATATCCTGTTCACGCAGGTTTTCACGCTGAGCAAGCGCCTGCCATACGCTGGCCGCCTCCTGCATACGCCCGTCAAGCGGCATCATTTTCGCCGGATAAGCGGCAGCCTCGAGACCAAAATACGCCGCCAGTTTTGGCCACATCCAGTTCCAGCGGAAAACGTCACCGTTTACCGCGTTGAAATCCTGATTTGCCGCAGCCGGGCTGGTCGCCGCCCACTCAAGTTGCTCAGCCAGAAGACCGGCGTCGGTCATATCCACCACGCCATTCCATTGCTCGGGTGAGCCTGGGAAGATAAACGGCCAGCCTTTTTCTTTACATAAGGTGGCGTAAACGGCCAGAGTCTGCCCCATGTTCATGGCATTTCCGAGCGCATAGCCAATGATGGTATGCGGACGGTGGACGCTCCAGCGATAGCCATATTTTTCGGCACCAGCGAAGACTTCATCCTCCTGGGCATAATAGAAGTTGTCTACCGGCTGACGACCCTGCTCTTCGCGGAAAGGCGTGACCGGCACAGCGCCTTTGCCGTAAGCTTCAAATGGCCCCAGATAGTGCTTAAGGCCTGTCACCAGCGCCACATGTGCGCCCTGGAGGCGTTCGCCAAGCGCTTCAATAACGTTGCGGATCATGCCGCCATTGACGCGGATATTCTCTTTTTCACTGTCCTGGCGCGCCCAGACGCTGAAGAACACTGCATCAGGTTTGACCGCTTTCAATGCCGTTTTTACCGCTTCAGGATCGGTTAAATCTGCGGTGAGGTTGCTGCAGCCCTCAGGTACCGCGCTGCGGCCCCGTGACAACCCGCTGACCTGCCAGCCTTCGTTATTTAGCCTTTCTGCTAACGCTCGACCAATCACACCACTGATTCCAACAATCAAAGCCTGCTTTTGCATGTTAATTCTCCTCTTTTTGCGTAATGCTAAGCGTAATAGAGAATTTCATTCCTATTTTGGGTAATAATTCACATCATTATCAACCTGAGTTCATCAATCATGCACGATCAGCGTCTTAAAGACATTGTTCCTTTTGTGGCCAGTGTAGAAAGCGGGAGTTTTACCGCTGCGGCTGCCCGTTTACATGTCACGGGTTCTGCCATCAGTAAAAGCGTTAGCCGACTGGAGATGCGACTGGGCTCGCGCCTGCTCGAACGCACAACGCGAAAACTGCAACTGACGGATGCGGGCAGCGCCTATTACCAAACCTGCTTACGCATCATGGAAGAGCTGGCCGAAGCAGAAGCCGTCCTGGCTGCGCAACGGATTATTCCTTCCGGCCGTCTGAGACTGGCCGTGCCGCATACTTATGGTCGGCTGAACGTGATGCCGTTGCTGATTCCGTTTTGTCAGCAGCATCCCGAGCTTGAATTGAGAATGAGTTTTTCAGATCGCTTCATCGATCTGTTTGATGAAGGCATCGACGTTGCGGTCAGAATTGGCGGCTCAGATGATTTACCCGCATCAATGGGCTGCCGTCATATTGGTCGTGAACGCATGGTGTTTTGTGCCTCGCCAGCGTGGCTGGAACGCGAAGGACGGCCGCAAAATGAACAGGCACTCATGCAGCATCGGGCCATTCTGTATGAACGGGCCGATAACACGCCAAAACCCTGGTTATTTAGTGGTAAAGATGGTCATTCGTACTGGCGGGACGTTCCCTTTCGCATGGCGCTGGCTGATGTGGATGCACAACTACAGGCAGTAATTGCCGGATTAGGCGTTGCACAAATGCCCTCGTGGCTGGTACAGAACGCCGTTGACAGTGGTGAACTGGAAATCTTACTGCCGCAGCAGCAACCCGAGGGGCTGCCACTCAGTGTGATTTGGCCCCGGCGTAAGCAGCTTCTGCCTAAAGTGGATGTTTTATTAACCACGCTAACGCAGTTAACCATTCGTTGATTGCGAGAGAATTTAATCGCTTTTTCACAGGGTGAGTAATGGAATATGGCGGATAATATAACGTCATTATAACGTTTATGCCTGTGCTGCCAGAATCGGATGGGCAGGTTAGGTCATAATATTTCAGTACTTTCTGGTCAACCCAATGGTGTTTATAACGGAGTGGCGCTAACGTATAGGCATTCCAATCCGCTCAGGCGTAGGGACAAAGGCGATATGGCAGCAAGGGCGGTGAGCGTTAAAAAAATCAAAGGTTGTGAAACGTTGCCGGTACCTGACAGTGAACGGCTGCGTTTATGCTAAGTCTGCTCTTTCGCCTGATGGTACTGACTATAATGGCACTTACGCTGGCGGGATGCGCACGCTCAGATGCATTATGGGCGGTGACGAACAACGTTTGCATGGTGAACTATCACTACACTGGCCACCCGTCACCCTGTCAGCAAATCTATATTCCAGAGGGCAAACGGCAGGGTTTTAGCATTATTCAAAACCCTCGTTATCCCTATCATTTCATTCTGGTTCCCACGATTCCGGTATCCGGTATTGAAAGCCCGTGGCTATTCATGCCTGGCCGTCCAGATTATTTCGGCTACGCCTGGCTGATGCGTTATCAGTTGATGTCTCAATACGGCAGGCCTGTGCCGGAGGACATGCTGGGCATGGCAATCAACTCGGGCTGGGGCCGCAGTCAGAATCAGCTACATATCCACCTCACCTGCCTGCGAGAAGATGTTTACAGGCAGTTAAGGGCTGAACGTCCCTATATTCAAGATGCGTGGCATCCCCTGCCCGATAAGCTCTTAACGCATACTTATTACGCTCGCCGTGTCCTTCAACCTACAGCGATGGGCATTTACCCTATCGCATCCGTTGCTCACTACTTTCGCCTGACGCCGCCTATGCTGGCTGAATATGGCGTCGCGTTAGTGCCGACAACTTTCTCGGGTGAAAAAGGGTTCATCCTGCTGGCAACCCGTCGCGGCTGGGATAAAGGCAATCGCGCCTCCGTTGAGTCTTTACTGGATAAGCGATGTGACATTCTGGGTTCGGGATCCGCAAAACCCTTACGTTTTAGATAATTAACTCACTTATGTAAAATGCGCTGAACCCACGCCCTCAACGCCTGATGTTCCCGAGGATGATGAAAATAGTGTTCGGCTCCTTGCACCCTCGTCAGTACCGCTTTGTGGCGGTGTGCAAAGGTGACAACCGCACTGAAATCGGCAATCTGGTCCTGGCTTCCAACCATAATATTCAGGGACAAGTTTTCTCCCGAAACCCGGTGCTATTGGAGATACGCAAGATAATCGGCTCGAAAAACCGTGCCGTCGGAAGCAATGATGGCCTTCTCGCGATTGAGCCGGGTTTCATCAACATCAGCCTTGACCATCATTTTTCTGATGAGACTGTCGAGATCGATAACAGGCGAAAGAAATAATGCCTGACTTATTTTTATTTTCTGAGCTGCAATCATGCTAAAACTGGCACCAATGCTGCAGGCAAATAGTGCCGTTGCACTGAATTGTTTCTGAGCATAAGCAAGCATGATTTTAATGTCATCAACGGCTTGTGCTACATGGCATTCAGACTCTACATCACGCCTTTCACCATGAGCAGGAAGATCGAAACTCAGTATGCTATATCCCGCTTTTACAGCCTCAGATGCCAGAATCTCAATGCATTGATCTTTTTTATGGGAAAAATAGCCATGTACGGCAAGGATAAGCTTACCGCCTGCCCGATTACCCCAGTGAACGCAGGAATGCCCTGCACATGGCTTCGTGTGTTTAACATAGCGCTTCGCCTTCTTCAGCCTCTCACGTCCTCTGAGTCTAACCGGGCTCACAGCAGAAAATTTTGATTCTGGAAAGTCTTAAACGGGACAGTTGTCGACGCCGCCAGAGAATGTGGACAACAGTGTACCCCTGCATGGATACCTCTCACCGCAGAACGGCCTTCAGACCTCACCGCCGCTAGACCAGATTACATAAAAAGTGAATTTTTTCATTTTGTAACTTTAACGTTATGTTACTTGGTATTTTTGCTGCCATGATTCATTGCGTTACTTATTGAAATGTGTTGGTCACCCAAACCTTACTATTGCTACAGGGAAAATCACATGTCACAACGGTCACTTCAGGCACTGTGTCTGATGAGTTTTTTTCTGGCCGACGTCAGAGACGGTCTGGGACCGTTTTTAGGTATTTTTCTGACAGAACGCCACTGGAGCCCGGATGA
>Ga0105251_10002303_pt1 | contig 15136 bp, 12 predicted proteins | sample KBSS64metaG_FD_80424 | JGI IMG/M metagenome (GOLD analysis project Ga0105251, IMG submission 80424) | Switchgrass rhizosphere microbial communities from Kellogg Biological Station, Michigan, USA - KBS S6-4 metaG | ecosystem: Host-associated > Plants > Roots > Rhizosphere > Soil | place...
AGGATCCGGCGACGGCATCGAAGGCGAAGTCGATCGTCGATGGCATCAGCTCGGTCAAGGCGGCGGGGCCGTTGAAGGTCGAGATCACGTTGACCGAGCCGAACGTCGACCTTCCCGCGCTGCTCGCGATTCCGCATCTGGTGATCGTCGCCGCGAATACGACGGACTTCTCCAAAGGCAACGGCACGGGCCCGTTCACGTGCAAGGAGTTCACGCCGGCGCAGCGCTGCATCGGCGCGCGCAACCCGAACTTCTGGAAGCCGGGGCGCCCGTATCTCGACGAAGTGGAGATCATCGGCATCGGCGACGACGCGGCGCGCACCAATGCGCTGCTCGCGGGCGACGTGCAGCTCATCTCGCCGCTGCCCGCGCGCGATGTCGATCGCGTCAAGCAGACAGGCAAGGTGACGGTGCTCGAAAGTCCGTCGCAGCTTTACTCGGACCTCGCCTTGCGGCAGGACATGCTGCCGACGAAGAGCGCGGACTTCAACGAGGGCGTCAAGTATCTGCACGACCGGCAGCGCATCGTGAACGTGATGCTGCGCGGCCACGGCACGCTTGCGAACGATCATCCGGTGCCGGAGTGGCATCCGTACTTCATGAAGGGATTGCCGCAGCGCACGTTCGATCCGGACAAGGCGCAGTTCCACTTCAAGAAGGCCGGCACGCCAGGCGCGCGTGCGGAGATCATCGCGCCGCCATCGGTCGAAACCGCGCTCGACTCCGCCATGATGATTCAGCAGGCCGCGAAGCAGGCGGGCGTCGATATCAACGTGCGCCGCGTGCCCGCCGACGGTTACTGGACGACGTACTGGATGAAGTATCCGATGACCTACGGCTCCATCCTGCCGCGCCCGACGCTCGACCTGCTGTACACGCAGTTCTTCCGCTCGAATGCGAACTGGAACGAGTCGGGATGGAAGAACGAGCAGTTCGATCAGTTGCTGACCCAGGCGCGCCGCGAGCGCGACGAAGCGAAGCGCAAGCAGATGTACGGCGACATGCAGACGATCATCTACGAGAAGAACAGTCTCGTGATTCCCGCGTTCATCAACTTCATCGACGCACAGAGCTCGACCTTGCGCGGATTGAAGGGCACGCCTTCGGGGCGCGTGATGGGCTATCGGTTCGCGGAGTTCGCGTGGCTGGACAAGGCGTGAAAGCCGCTTCCGCCGATGTCTGCGCGCACGCGACTACCACACCGCCTGACTCGTCAGCGCGAACTGCGTGAGCGTGGCATCGGCGGCGGGCACGCCGTTCAACGCCATCTGCTCGATGGTATCGACGAGCGGCAGCCCGAGCCCCTCGAGCCACGAGGAAAGCCCGTAGCGCAAGGGCGTATCGACGCGCACGAACATGCCCGCGTTCAGCGCGAGCCAGTAACTGATCAACGCCTTGGCGCGGCTCTGATCCGGCGATTCGGGTGCGATCACCGGACCGATCACATGTCCGTCGCCGAAACGCCGGAAGAGCGCGAATCCGATCAGCTCGCCGTCGCGATCGAGCGCGATGCCGCTCGCGACATCGAGCAGTTGCGGAAGCAGCGCCGAGCGGTCCAGCCCGCTCGCGCGCGATGCCAGTTCGGCGAGACGCGGCGTGTCCTTCGCGCCGATCGGACGCAGCCGCTCGCCGGGCGGCAGCGAAACCAGCGGCGGTTGAAACGCCGCACCCTGATGCTGTTGAATCGTGTCGATGCGCGTGAAGCCCCGTTGCTCGCACAGCGGCCTGCCTTCGTTCGATGCGTGAATCAGGAGCGTGCGCGAGCCGAGCTTCGCCGTCAGCCGGTCGAGCAGCGCGCGTCCGATGCCCTGCCGTTGATGTTCCGGCGACACGATGAACATGCCGAGCGTCGCGGCGTTCGCGCCGAACGGAAAGGCGAGCGCCGTGCCGACGAGCGCGCCCGCCGGATCGACGGCGGCGAGGCCGTCGCCGAGACGCGCCGCGAAGCGCCAGTCGTCCGCGCGATGCCGCCATTTGACGGAGGCCGACAGCGCGTGCGCCGCGGGAATGTCGTCGAGCGTGAAAGCCCGGTATTCGACCACATTGTTATTGCTCGAGTCGGGCACGCCGGCCTCCTGACCTTGAATACATTTATCGCAACTTTGACACCGCAGCGCGCGCGTGGCTAGGACGATCTTCCTGTCACGCATGGTGCATGGACCGGCGCATGTGGTGCAACGCAAAACCACGGGTTATCGCCGCAAGAACGCGCATGCTGTGCTGTATCGGCAATTTTGTCGGCGAAATATGCCGGTGCTCCGGTCCTACGATGAAGCCATGTCAACGCAGCATCACGGAAGAGGACTCACGCATATGGACCGGTTCGATCCTGCCAGCATCGTCATCAGGAGCGGGCATTTCATCGGCGGCGAATTGATCGATGCGGGCGCGTCGCGCATCGAGGTCGCGCGGCCATCGGATGGCGTCGCGTATGCATCGGTGCCTGTCGCCGATGACGCGATGATCGACTACGCCGTGCAGAACGCGTTCAGCGCGTTCAAGAAGAGCGACTGGGCACGCCGCGCGCCGCGCGAGCGAGCGCGAGTATTGCGCAAATTCGCCGATCTCGTCGCCGCCGATGCCGCCACACTCGCGCCGCTCGAAGCGCTCGGCTCGACGCGCCCCGTGCGAGATGCGTACCACTGGGACGTGCCGTTCACCGCCGAAAGCATCCGCTTCTATGCGGAGCTTGCCGACAAGATCGGCGGCGATGTCGCGGCGACCGATCATCGGCATCTGGGCATGACGATAGCGGAGCCTTACGGCGTGATCGGCGCGATCGCGCCGTGGAACTTTCCGCTCGTGATGGGCATCTGGAAGGCCGCGCCCGCGCTCGCGGCGGGCAACGCGGTGGTGCTGAAGCCTTCGGAGATGACGCCGTTTTCCACGCTGCGTCTCGCCGAGCTCGCACTGGAAGCGGGCGTGCCGCCTGGCATCTTCAACGTCGTTCAGGGCGATGGCCGCACGACCGGCGACGCGCTCGTGCGTCATCCGCGCATCGGCAAAGTGACGTTCACGGGATCGACACGCACCGGCGCCGCGATCATGGCCGCATGCGCCGAAACCGGCACGAAGCCGGTCACGCTGGAACTGGGCGGCAAAAGTCCGCAGATCGTGTTCGCGGATGCACCGCGCATCGATGATGTAGCGCGGCGCATTGCCGGCGCGATCACGGGCAATGCCGGACAAGTGTGCGTTGCGGGTTCGCGGCTTCTCGTGCAGCGCGCAATCGCCGGCGAGCTGACCGATCGCATCGCGCAGGCATTCGGCGAACTCAAAGCCGGCGCGACGTGGGCCGCGGGCACGACGCTGCCGCCGATCATCTCCGAGCCGCAGGCGCTACGTATCGACGCGATCGTTCAACGCAGCATCGCGGGCGGCGCGACCTTGCGTTGCGGCGCAAAGCGCGCGGATGCGGCGACGCCGGGCGCGTTCTACGCGCCGACCTTGTTATGCGATGTCACGCAGGACAACGACGCCGTGCGCAGCGAAATCTTCGGCCCCGTGCTCACCGTGCAGTCTTTCGATACGGAAGAAGAAGCGCTCGAACTCGCGGCGCATCCTGAATACGGTCTCGCCGCGGGCGTGCATACGGCGGACATCGGGCGGGCTTTGCGCATGGTGCGCGGCATCGAGGCGGGCACCGTCTGGGTGAACCGCTATGGCCGCACGAGCGACTTCGTGCTTCCGACCGGCGGCTACAAGCGCTCGGGTATCGGCAAGGACCTCGGGCGGCAGGCTTATGAAGCGAATCTGCGCTTCAAGAGCGTGCTCATCGATACGGAAGGATGAGGCGCACAAGACATGCACGATCGTGCAAAAAAGGCGCCGCATTTTCTGCTGTGGCGATGCCTCAAAACGCATGACTTATGTCGCCGCGAGGCACGCATTCGACGCCATCAGTCATTTTTGCACTGTTTAAATTTTCCTCAACACATCGCTGTTTCTTGTTTTCACCACTGAACTCCGGACGGGTTCATCACACGACAGGACTGACACCATGATCGATTTCGAGCCGAAGTACATCACGTTCGACTGCTACGGCACGCTGACGAAATTCCGCATGGCCGATATGGCCCGCGAGATGTACGGCGACCGCCTGCAAGGCGACGACCTCGAACAATTCGTGAAGTTTTTCGCGGGCTATCGCCGCGACGAAGTGCTCGGCGCGTGGAAGCCGTATCGCGACGTGATCGTCAACTCCGTGCGCCGCACGTGCGAACGCACGAACGTCGCATTCGATGAAGCGGAAGCCGAAAAGTTTTACCTCGCCGTGCCGACCTGGGGCCCGCATCCGGACGTGCCGGAAGGCCTCTCGCGGCTCGCTACGAAGTACAAGCTCGTGATTCTGTCGAACGCATCGAACGATCAGATCCAGAGCAACGTCGACAAGCTCGGCGCGCCGTTCCATCGCGTATTCACGGCGCAGCAGGCGCAATCGTACAAGCCGCGCATGCAGGGCTTCGAATACATGTTCGATCAGTTGAACTGCAATCCGGAGGACGTGCTGCATGTGTCGTCGAGCCTGCGTTACGACCTGATGACCGCGCACGACATGGGCATCAAGCACAAGGCGTTCGTGAAGCGCGGCCATGAGCCGGGCACGCCGTACTACGAGTATTACGAAGTGGACACCATCGGCGATCTCGCCACGCAACTCGGTCTGTAAAGAAAGCCACTTCCACGCGAGCAATGCCGATGAAACTCGACTCCTACTGGCTCGACACCGCGCCCGCGATGATCCCGACGTGCGAAGGCCCGGCCGATGGCCAGGCCGATGTCGCCGTGATCGGCGGCGGGTTCACGGGCCTGTCGGCGGCGCTCGCGTTGGGCAGGCGCGGCGCGGGCGTCGTCGTGCTCGATGCCGGGCGCATGGGCGGCGGCGCGTCGGGGCGCAACGGCGGTCAGTGCAATACGGGCGTCGCGCAGGACTATGCGGCGCTGCGCGCGCAACTCGGCGTCGAACGGGCGCAAGGCTGTTATCGCGCGTATGCGGCGGCGGTGGACACCGTCGAGCGTCTGATCCGCGAAGAGAACATCGATTGCGACTATCTCGCGTCCGGCAAGCTGAAGCTCGCCGCGAAGCCGCATCATCTCGACCATATCGCGAAGACCGCCGAGCTGATCCGGCGTGAAGTCGATCCGGACATCGATCTGCTCGATCGCGCGCAGGTCCGCAACGAAGTGCAGTCCGATGCCTTTTACGGCGGCTTGCTGCAGCGTCATGGCGGGCAGATGCATATGGGCAAGTTCGCCGCCGGGCTTGCGCAGGCAGCGGTCAGGCAAGGCGCGCGTCTCTACGAGCACGCGGAAGTCACGGGAATCACGAAGGAAGGCGGCGCATATCGAATCGATTCCAGGCGCGGCGCCTTGCACGCGAAGCAGGTGCTGATCGCGACGGGCCCGTCGAAGCACGGCCCGTTCTCGTGGTATCGGCGCAGACTCGCGCCCGTGGGTTCGTTCATCATCGTGACGGAGCCGCTGCCTGCGGACCAACTGCAACGGCTGCTGCCGAACCGGCGTTCGTACACGACGAGCCGCCTGATGCACAACTATTTTCGCGTGACGCCCGATGCGCGTCTCCTGCTCGGCGGGCGCGCACGCTTCACCGCATCCGAGCGCCCATCGGATGCGAAGAGCGGCCGCATTCTGCAAGCGAATCTCGCAGCGATCTTCCCGAGCCTGGCCAACGTGCGCATCGACTATTGCTGGGGCGGTCTCGTCGATATCACCGCGGATCGTTTGCCGCGCGCGGGCCAGCACGACGGCATCTATTTCTCGATGGGCTACAGCGGCCACGGCACGCAGATGTCGACGCACATGGGCCAGATCATGGCCGACGTGATGAACGGCCACGCCGATGCGAACCCGTGGCGCGATTTCGACTGGCCCGCGATTCCGGGTCATACGGGCAAGCCGTGGTTCTTACCGCTCGTCGGCGCGTATTACTCGATCAAAGACGTGTTCTATTGAAGCATCGAAGCAAAGACAGGCGGCCAGCATTCAATCAAAGAGCCGTCGAACATTCACAGTCCCTATCGCGGAGAAGTTCATGAGCATCGACACATCGCCTGAAGCACTTGTCCATGCCGATGCCGGCAAACGGCTCGAAGAACTGACGCGCCGCGGCGCGTCGCGGCGCAACGTCCTTCGCGCGATGGCCGCGGGCGGCTTGCTGTCAGTGACAGGCGCGGGGCTGCTGAGCGCAAGCGGCGCGGCTTTCGCGCAGGACAAGCCGAAGCAGGGCGGACGCATCCGCGTGGCGACGCAGTCGTCGTCGGCCGCCGATACGCTCGATCCCGCCAAGGGCGCGCTCGGCACGGACTACGCCCGCGCGTTCATGTTCTATAGCGGCCTGACCGAACTCGACAATCATCTCGGCGCGAAGATGGCGCTCGCCGAGTCGCTCGAAACGAAAGACGCGACCGTATGGGTCGTGAAGCTGCGCAACGGCGTGCAGTTCCACGACGGCAAAGCGCTCGCGCCGCAGGATGTCATCTATTCGCTGATGCGTCATAAAGACCCGGCTGTCGCCTCGAAGGCGAAGACGCTCGCCGATCAGTTCAAGGAGATCAAGGCGACCGGCCCGAACGAACTGACCATCACGCTGACGGGTGCGAACGCGGACCTGCCCGTGATTCTCGCGGACTCGCATTTCCTCATCATCAAAGACGGCACGACAGACTTCAAGACCGCCGTCGGCACGGGCCCGTTCAAGCTGAAGGAGTTCTCGCCGGGCGTGCGCACCGTGGGCGTACGCAACGAGAAGTACTGGAAGCCGGGCATGCCGCATCTGGATGAAGTGGAACTCATCGGTATCGCGGATGAACCCGCGCGCGTGAACGCGCTCATGTCCGGCGACGTGCAGCTCATCAACGCGGTGAGCGCGCGTTCGACCGAGCGCATCAAGGGCACGCCGGGTTTCGCGGTGCTGGAAACGAAGACAGGCCAGTACACCGACCTCATCATGCGCGACGACGGCGGCATCACGGGCAACGCGGATTTTCGTCGCGGCATGACGTATCTCATGGACCGCGAGCAGATGCGCAAGACGATCTTCCGCGGCTATGGCGCGATCGGCAACGATCAGCCGATCGATCCGAGCAACAAGTACTACATGTCGGGCCTGCCGCAACGCGCGTTCGATCCCGACAAGGCCAAGTTCCACTTCCAGAAGGCGAAGGTCGGCAACACGCCGATCCAGCTGTACGCATCGCCGGCGGCGGAAGGCTCCGTCGAAATGGCCGTGCTGATGCAGCAGGTCGCGCCGCAGGCCGGCATCAATCTGCAAGTCGTGCGCGTGCCATCCGATGGCTACTGGTCGAACCACTGGATGAAGCATCCGCTCGGCTTCGGCAACATCAATGCGCGCCCGAGCGCGGATGTGATCTTCACGCAGTTCTTCAAGTCCGACGCGCCGTGGAACGAAGCGAACTGGAAGAGCGCGCAGTTCGACCAGATGCTCGTCGCCGCGCGCGGCGAACCGGACGAAGCGAAGCGCAAGAAGATCTACGGCGACATGCAGGAGCTCGTGCATACGGATGGCGGCATCGGTATTCCGATGTTCCAGAGCTCGCTCGATGCGCACAGCGCGAAGCTCAAGGGTCTTGGCGGCATTCCGCTCGCGGGTCTGATGGGCTGGATGTTCGCCGAAAACGTGTGGCTCGAAGCATGAGCGTGATTTGACCGCGGACGCGCGCCGGCTTGAAGCGGCGGCGCGCGAAGTCAACCCTTCAACGAGAGGCGATATCCGATGAAAGTTCATGCGCAACGACTCGTCGCCGCGCGCCTCGGCCTCGCGCTGCTCACGCTCTTGATCGTGTCGATGGTGGTGTTCGGCATCACCGGACTGTTGCCTGGCGATGCCGCGCAACAGGCGCTCGGTCAGGCGGCGACGCCCGAGCAGGTGACGGCGCTGCGGCATCAGTTCGGTCTCGATCAACCCGCGCTCACGCGCTATGTTCAATGGCTCGTGCATGTGATGACGGGCAACTTCGGCACGTCGCTGTCGAACAATCTGCCGGTCAGCGAACTGATTTCGACGCGTCTGCCGAATTCGCTCGTGCTCGCGGGATTGACCGCTCTCGTGTCCGTGCCGCTCGCGCTCGTGATCGGCATTGCATCGGCGATGTATCGCGGCTCGCTCGTCGATCGCGTGCTCAATGTGCTCACGCTGTCGACCGTCGCCGTGCCCGAGTTTCTCGTCGCGACCATCGCCGTGCTGATCTTCGCCGTGAAGCTGCGCTGGCTGCCCGCGTTGTCGTATTTGTCGGATGTGTCGTCGTTCGGCGGCCTGGTGCGCACGTATGCGATGCCGGTGATGACGCTCTGCTGCGTGATCGTTGCGCAGATGGCGCGCATGACGCGTGCGGCCGTGCTCGATCAACTGAATGCGTCGTATGTGGAAATGGCCTTTCTGAAGGGCGCAACGCCCATGCGTGTCGTCTTGCGGCATGTGTTGCCGAACACCATTGGACCGATTGCCAACGCGGTCGCGCTTTCGCTGTCGTATCTCTTCGGCGGCGTGGTGATCGTCGAATCGATCTTCAACTATCCCGGTCTCGCGAGCCTGATGGTCGATGCCGTCACCAATCGCGACATGCCGCTCGTGCAGGGCTGCGTGATGGTCTTCTGCGCGGCCTATCTCGCGCTCGTGCTCATTGCCGATCTGGCTCAGATCGTCTCCAACCCGAGGCTGCGTCAACGATGAACCGGAACGTCTCTTCTCACGCCACGACCGTGCTATACGAGCAGCCTCCCGCCGATGCGCCGCAGGAACAGGCGCCCGTCGTCAAGCGCAGCATGCCGAAGCGCCTCGTCGATCGCTTCTCCGTGCTGGGGCTCGTCGGTCTTTTCATCGTCGTGTTCTGGCTCGCGGTTGCATTCATCGGGCCGGTCATCGCGCCGTATAAAGGCGGCGCGTTCACATCGACGGAAGTCTTCGGCTCGTATAGCCCGGCGCATTTGCTCGGCACCGACTATCTCGGCCGCGACATGCTGAGCCGCATTCTCTACGGCACGCAATACACGGTGGGTCTCGCACTCGCATCGACGGTGGCGGCGAGCGTCATCGGCACGTTCTTCGGTCTCATCGCCGCCGTGTCGGGGCGCTGGGTCGATGAAGTGCTGAGCCGCCTCTTCGATGCGCTCATTTCCATCCCCAGCAAGATTCTCGCGCTCGTCGTGATCGCGGCGTTCGGCTCATCCATTCCGATGCTGATGATGGTCGCCGCGCTCGCCTACATTCCCGGCGCATTCCGCATTTCGCGCTCGCTCGCGGTGAACATCATGACGCTCGAATATGTGCAGGTGGCGAAGGCGCGCGGCGAGAAACTCTTCTATATCGCGCGCGTGGAAGTGCTGCCCAACATGATTCATCCGATGCTCGCGGACTTCGGCCTGCGCTTCGTGTTCATCGTGCTGCTGCTCTCGGGGCTGAGCTTCCTTGGCCTCGGCGTGCAGCCGCCGAATGCGGACTGGGGCTCGCTCGTGCGCGAGAACATCGGCGGACTCTCGGAAGGCGCGCCCGCGGTGCTGATGCCCGCGGTGGCGATCGCGACGCTGACCGTCGGTGTGAATCTGCTTATCGACAGCCTGCGTCGTCATGGCGCGCGTTCGCATGGAGGCGCTCAGTGAATACGGCAACGAGCACGAACATGATCGAAGTGAAAGGCTTGCGCGTCGTCGCGGGCGTGGCGCCCGATCCGGTCGTCGAGATCGTGAGAGGCGTGGATTTCACGGTGAAGAAGGGCGAAGTGCTCGCGCTGATCGGCGAGTCGGGTTCGGGCAAGACGACGATCGCGCTCGCGCTGCTCGGCTATGCGCGCGGCGGATGCGCGATTGCGGGCGGCTCGGTGAAGATCGGCGATACGGATGTATTGTCGCTCGACGCCAGGGGCCGTCGCGCATTGCGTGCACGAACGGTCGCGTATGTCGCGCAGAGCGCATCGGCGGGCTTCAATCCGGCGCGCACGATCATCGATCAGGTCACCGAGCCCGCGCTGCTGCATAAGCTGATGACGCCCGCCGCCGCGCGTGAGAAGGCAATCGGTCTCTTCCGTTCGCTGGCATTGCCGGACCCCGAGACCATCGGCGATCGTTATCCGCATCAGGTGTCGGGCGGTCAGTTGCAGCGGCTCATGGCGGCGATGGCGTTGATCACCGATCCCGCCGTGGTTGTGTTCGACGAACCGACCACCGCGCTCGACGTGACCACGCAGATCGAAGTGCTCGCCGCATTCAAGGGCGTGGTGCGCGAACTGGGCACGACAGCCGTGTACGTGTCGCACGATCTGGCGGTCGTCGCGCAGATGGCGGATCGCATCGTCGTATTGAATGGCGGCCGCGTGCGCGAGAACGGCGCGACCGCGCAAGTGCTCGATGCACCCGCCGACGATTACACGCGTCAACTGCTTGCTGCTACGCGCCGTCCGGAAGCGCAGCTCACGATGCCCGACGAAGCGCGCGACGTGCCGCTGCTCGAAATACGCAACCTGAGCGCGGGCTATGGCCGTATCGATGCGAACGGCGTGCCCGCCGTGCGCGTGCTCGATGACGTGAGCCTGAAGATCGCGCGCGGCAGCACGCTCGGCGTGATCGGCGAATCCGGCTCGGGCAAGACGACGCTCGCGCGCGTGATCGCGGGCCTCGTCGATCGTGCGCGCGGCGACGTGCTGCTCGATGGCAAGCCCTTGCCCGCGAAGCTGTCGGAGCGCACGCTGGAGCAGTATCGGCGCGTGCAGATAGTGTTTCAGAACGCCGATACCGCGCTGAACCCGAGCCGCACCATCGCCGATATCCTCGCCAGGCCGATGAACTTCTATCACGGCTTGCGCGGCGCGGCTGCGCAAAAGCGCATGCTCGAACTGCTCGATCTGGTGAAGCTGCCCGCATCGATTGCGAAGCGTCAGCCCGGCGGTTTGTCGGGTGGACAGAAGCAGCGCGTGAACCTCGCGCGTGCGCTCGCCGCGAATCCCGAACTGATTCTCTGCGATGAAGTGACGTCTGCGCTCGATACCGTCGTCGGCGCGGCGATCCTCGATCTGCTCGCGGAACTGCGCCGCGAACTGCACGTGTCGTACATGTTCATCAGCCACGACATCTCGACGGTGCGCGCGATCTGCGACGAAGTAATCGTGCTCTATGCGGGCCAGTGCGTCGAAGCGGGCCAGCGCGATGCGCTTTCGCATCCGCCTTATCACCCTTACACGGGCTTGCTCATCGACTCGGTGCCCGCGCTGCGTCCCGGCTGGCTCGATTCGCGCCGCGCGATGGCGCTCGGCGCGTTGCCCGTGCTCGGCCCGGAAAGCGATGCGCCCGAACTGTGCAGCTTCCGTTCGCGTTGTTCGGCGCGCATCGACGGCAAATGCAATGTGACGCCGCCAGCGAGGAAGACCTTGCCGTCGGGCGCGCAGATTTTGTGTCATCACAGCGCGGGCGATCTCTCGCGCATGCAGTCCACAGAAGCGGAGACGGCATGAGCGGACGTTTCGTGAGGGTCGCGGAGAAAGAGCGCAGGACGTTCGGTATCGTCATCGACGGCAGACGTGCGCTCGCGTCCGAAGGCGACACGTTGATGGTCGCGCTGCTCACCTCGCAGGAAGACTTGCGCGATTCCGAGTTCGGCGACGGACGCCGTGCGGGTTTCTGCGTGATGGGCGCATGCCAGGACTGCTGGGTGTGGACGGAAGCCGGCGAGCGCGTGCGCGCGTGCACGACGCCGGCGGTCGAAGGCATGTCCATTGTCACGCGTCTCTCGCAAGCCGAGGAGGGCGTATGGCCGCGACTGTGATCGTGATCGGCGCGGGGCCTGCAGGCGTGCGCGCGGCGCAGGCGCTCGTTGAAGCCGGCTTGCGTCCCGTGGTGATCGACGAAAGCCGGCGCGATGGCGGGCAGATCTATCGTCGTCAGCCGGAAGGATTCACGCGCACCTATGACACCTTGTACGGCACCGAGGCGCAACGCGCGCGTGCGTTGCACGAGGCCTTCGATGCATTGCGCCCGCACATCGACCATATGCCCGATACGCTCGTGTGGAACGTAGCGCCGAACGCGGTGCATGTAGTGAGCGGCACGCATCATCGCGAGCTTGCATTCGATGCGCTCATCATTTGCAGCGGCGCGGCCGATCGCGTGATGCCCGTGCCTGGCTGGCATCACGCGGGAACCTATAGTCTCGGCGGCGCGCAGGTTGCGCTGAAATCGCAGGGCTGCGCGATCGGTTCTCGCGTCGTGATGATGGGCACGGGGCCGCTGCTTTATCTCGTCGCCGCGCAATACGTCAAAGCGGGCGCGACGGTGAGCGCGGTGCTCGATACATCGACTTTTGCGCAACGTCTGCGCGCGTTGCCGCAACTGCTCGCGATTCCATCGACGCTGAAGAAAGGCATCGCGCTGATGGGCATTCTCAAGGATGCGCGCGTGCCGATTCATCGCGGCATTACGCCGGTCGAGGTTCGCGGCACACCTGAGCGTGGCGTTCAAGCCGTGCGCGTGACGCTTGCCGATGGCGCAATGCTCGAAGTCGAATGCGATGCCGTCGCGCTCGGTTATCACCTGCGCTCCGAAACTCAACTCGCCGATCTCGCGGGCTGCGAATTCCGTTTCGATCATGCGTTGCAACAGTGGCTTCCCGTCGCCGATGAAGACGGCCGCAGCAACGTAAGGGGCGTCTATCTCGCGGGAGATGGCGCGCGTGTGCGCGGCGCGGATGCCGCTGAACGCGCGGGACGGCTCGCCGCGCTTGCGGCGATCAAAGACATCGGCATGACCTGCAACGAAGATGATGCAAACAAATTGCGTACGCAACTAAGCCGCTTCACGCGTTTCGCGGCGGGCTTGCGTACCGCATTCCCGTGGCCCGCGCGATTCGCGGCCACGCTGCCGGACGAAACCATCGTCTGCCGCTGCGAAGCGGTCACCGCCGGCGAGCTGAGGCGCGTCGTGAACGACATGGGCGCGAAGGAAGCGAATCGCGCCAAGGCATTCTCCCGTGTCGGCATGGGCCGATGCCAGGGCCGGTTCTGCGCGCATGCGGGCGCGGAAGTGATCGCCGCGCAAGCACGCGTGCCGCTCGAAGCAGTCGGGCGCCTGCGCGGGCAGGCGCCCGTCAAACCTTTACCGATGGCGCTTGCGCCGCACGAGGACATGGAGACCAGTGAATGATCGAACGCGCCGATGTGATCGTGATCGGCGGCGGCATCGTCGGCACCTCGACCGCTTTCTTTCTGCGCCGACGCAAGCGTTCGGTGATTCTGCTCGAACGCGGTCTGACGGGACAGCAGGCGAGCGGCGTGAACTTCGGCGGCGTGCGTCGCCAAGGCCGCGCGCTCGAACAACTCGCGATGTCGAATCGTGCGCTCGACACATGGCGGCGTTCGCGCGAATTGCTCGGCGAGGACGTCGAGTTCCTGCCGTCGGGGCATACGCGTGTGTGTTATCACGCGCATGACGCGGAATACTTTCATCGCTATGCCGCCGATGCGCGCGCGTATGGCCTCGATCTCGATGTGCTGGAAGGCGCGGCCCTTTTCAGGCGCTTTCCGTTCCTCGGCCGCGATGTGCTCGCCGCATCGATCTCGCCGCTCGATGGCCACGCGAACCCGCGTCTCGCCGCGCCCGCGTTCGGCCGCGCGGCGGCGCGGCTCGGTGCGCGCATCGTCGAGAACACGGAAGTGGTGCGCGTCGAAAAGGAAGCGGGCGGCTTTCGCGTGGAAAGCGCAACGGGCGACGTGTATCGCGCGGAGCAGGTGCTGATCTGCGCGGGCGCGTGGGCCAATGCGCTATCGACGCAGTTCGGCGAGCCTGCGCCGCTCACCGCACGCGGTCCGCAGATGGCCGTGACCGAGCCCGTGCCCTACGTCTTCCAGTTTTCGATGGGCGTGTACACGTCCATCAAAGAAGAGAGCGTGTACTTCCGGCAGATTCCGCGCGGCAATATCGTGCTGGGTGGCGGCCCTCCCGGTCCCGCCGATGCCGGCACGCGGCGCGCATCCGTGCTGCCCGCGAATACGGTCGCACAGATGGCGCAGTTCTGCCGCATGGTGCCCGCGATGCGCCCGCTGCATGTGATTCGCGTATGGAGCGGCGTGGAAAGCTATCTGCCGGATTCGGAGCCGGTGATCGGCCCAAGCACGAAAGCCGATGGTCTTTTCTATGCGTTTGGTTTCAGCGGATCGGGCTTTCAGATCGGGCCGGGCGTCGGCGAAACGCTCGCCGAGTTGCTCGATAGCGGCAGCACGCCAGTCGACCTCACATCGTTTTCCATTGGACGATTTCAGCGCGCTTCGTCGACGCACGCCGAATCGGTCACCTCCGAGACTTCGCCATGAGCCAAGCCAATCTCGTCGACGCGCTCGCTTATATCGAAGCCAATTTCGACAAGACCGTGAGCCTCGCGCAACTCGCCGATCTCTCGGCGCTGAGCGTATCGCGCTTCGCGACCGTGTTTCGCGAGCAATTCGGGCTGTCGCCGTACAAGTACCTGTGCGAGCTGCGTGTGCGGCGCGCGCAGACCTTGTTGCTCGCGGGTGTGTCCGGTTCGGTCGTCGCGACCGAAGTCGGCTTTTTCGATCAGAGTCATCTTGCGCGGCACTTCAAGCGCCTATGCGGCATGACGCCGAGCGCTTTCGTCGAGCGCACGCAAAAGAAGGCCCGCTCGGCCGAGCTCGATGCCGGTTTGTCCAAGCGCGTCGCGCAAAATCGACCGCGGGCATTTGCTTTCGACAGCGCGCACGCCGCCTGACGCTTCCTGAACGATCCGCCACTACTCGAAAACATGCGACATCTACAGCAGTTCTATATCGACGGCGAATGGGTCGAGCCTTTCGGCAGCATGCGTTTGCCTGTCATCGATCCATCGACCGAAGAAACGATCGGCGAAGTCGCCCTCGGCGATGCACGCGATGTGGACCGCGCGGTGGCAGCGGCGCGGCGCGCGTTCGTGTCGTTCTCGCAGACGCGCGTGGCAGAGCGCGTCGCGTTGCTACAGCGTCTGCTCGAAGCGTATCTCGCGCGTTACGACGAGATGGCCGAAGTCATCTCGCGCGAGATCGGCGCGCCGGCGAAGCTCGCGCACGCCTGGCAAGCCGGGCTCGGCAAGCGGCATATCGAGGAAACGCTGCGCACGGTCGAGCAC
>Ga0105251_10002304_pt1 | contig 15133 bp, 11 predicted proteins | sample KBSS64metaG_FD_80424 | JGI IMG/M metagenome (GOLD analysis project Ga0105251, IMG submission 80424) | Switchgrass rhizosphere microbial communities from Kellogg Biological Station, Michigan, USA - KBS S6-4 metaG | ecosystem: Host-associated > Plants > Roots > Rhizosphere > Soil | place...
CCCAAGAATGCTGCCTGCGATTTGCCGCGAAGTCATACACCTCATCATGCGTCGGCCTCCGATGGAAAATGATCGGCTCAGGAAACTTCTCGTACATCTCATGCGGAAATGTATCACGGGCAATTCCGAGCGCATCCATACCACCGACTTGGCCTCCGAAGAACAGCGTCCGGGCTCCAATGTCTTCCAGGGAGTTCCATGCCATGGCAAATAACTGGATGGTTCCTGCCTTGTCAATGTGTTCCTGGGTGATTTCAGGTTTTACTGGAGCTAGCAGCTGATCATTAGTCAATAGCTTATGCTCGAAGGCGAGCATCTTTAGCGTCAGGCTGAGCAAATTGACGGTGCTCGAATACGCGGTATCCAGATTGATCTGAGCACCATTAGAAAGCGTGATGACACTCGCTTCCGGCATGATAAAAGGCTGTTTAGCTCGCGCTTTCGCCTTCAAAGCATCCAATGACTTATTGCCAGCAGCCTTAAGCTCTGCTAGCCCTTGCGCCGCGAGCTCAATGTGACTCCAAAACTGCACATCTTCCGGATGACTTGAGATTGCGCACTGAGGCAGAGTCGTACGGATCAGATCGAAGCACTGCTCGATGACTTTGATTTTCTCGTTCAGCGCCTGAGCGTACGCCTGAACCTCGGGATGCTTTTTTAATGCTGGATGATCCAGAAGGCAGTCATAAAACTTGTTGCGCCTCCCCCTGTCAGCACGAACTTGGAATCCACCTGGCTGCGCCAATTTGGAGGCAAAGCCATCGTAAACACTGTCAGAATCCAGCTTCTTTATAGCCTCAATGGCTTTACTGAGATTGAGCTTATCCAATGCTTCTTTAAACTGCTTTTGTGGGTCGTCTTGCTCAATACTCATGAAACGTCCTCAACTCCTGTAAGTGCGGCCGCGGCCTGCGGCACCACGACGTTATGAATCAGCCACATGCAATACTTACTGCAACCATATGATACCCGATCATTCAAGCTCGGCGCCACTCAACGGCCAGTCATCCGCTGACACCAACTTCATACCCGAAAAAAGAGTAAATATCCTTAACGGTCATCCCACCTGCTATAGCCAACACGAACGCAAGGGACAATACAAATATTTTTAGATGCCATACCAACGAGAGGTAACGCCCTATAGAAGCATCTTCAGGAAGATACCGCTTAAGAATCGCGCGGTACGGCCCGCCAACTGAAAACAACCAAAGCATGCTAATAACGAGAGCACCGATCGCAAAAGGCTTCGGATGAGTGAACTGCAGTGACGTGTAACCTAGAGATAAAAGCAAAATCGCAGCTGTTCCATTCGCTTGCGAGAAATATTCTGCAGCAATTGCATCATCAGGGTTGGAGTGAATCATTGTGACACCTTCAAAAAGACAAGACGCAAAGTGGGTCAGGCGTTTGCTTCACCTCCCATGCCTGCGTCGGAAATATACCTTGGGGCTGAGGCAGCCACCAGTGATTTCTTACAAGAGCGAGGATCCCTGACTTCCATCAGGGCCGGTTTCACAGGAAAAATAGAAAACAAAACCAAGCCCGCTTGCCAAGCCCATGAGGCCTAAGTTTCAAGCCGTAACTAGCCGGGAGAAATATAACTATGGCGCTCCGAGGCGTATATAAAACGCGCTCAGAGAAGAATTTATCGACCTCTTAGAAGCTGCTTCACTTTTCAACAGACCGTTTGGTGACGCACCGAAGTTGCTGAACGCAATCTGGGGCAGAAGCTCCCATCTCAACAGCGTATTGAAGATTTAATGCTCCAGAGAAGCTGATGCTTGTAGGCGCGACTTTAACGCGCACGGTGTACCAACTGCATGAACGCGAACAAGGCACAATCAAAGCCACTAACCGGCCTCGCACACAGCCTTTAGATGGCCACTCACCCTAGTTGGCTATTCATCCTTGGAAGACTGCTCCTTCTAGCCAATACGAGAAAAGCAGCGGTTCTGGACGATATAGGGAATTGTTACATAGGCAATCAGACACTCCGTTGGCCATAAATTTCGCTGACTGGAAGGACTCACCGTTCACATCCGCCTAACCTATAACCATCCATCCTCTTCCTCTTGAACCGACCAGCGAACACGTGGAGAACATTTGTACCCCATGTCTTTCCATAACAGGCCCATTCGTCCATTCCCGAGCAACCTTATGACAAACATCTCAGGTGACCCAACAACACAGCTAGCCTTTTCCATGTCAGAAAATCGAGGAGTTTATGCGGTACTGCTTGGATCCGGAGTGTCCCGGGCAGCGGGCATACCGACCGGTTGGGAGATCACTCTGGAGCTGATCAAGCGCGTAGGTAGAGCTTCGGGCGCAGGAGAGCAGGAAGATTGGCTTGCCTGGTACGTCCGACACACAGGCCAGCAACCCAATTACTCGACGTTGCTTGAGCAGCTGGCTACAACCCAAACAGAGCGAAGATCCATCATTCAAAGCTTCTTAGAGCCGAACGAAGATGAGCTTGAAAGCGGCCTGAAGGTGCCCACTGCAGCACATCGCGCCGTGGCCGAATTGGTCAAGAGTGGGCACATTCGGGTCATCCTCACCACCAATTTCGACAGGCTCATGGAAAGCGCCTTGCGCGACCTTGGGATTGAGCCGACCGTAGTCAGCAACTCGGACATGCTCCTCGGCGCAGAACCTCTCACGCATTCACGCTGTTACATTCTCAAGCTTCACGGTGACTACAAAGATGCACGTATCCTCAACACCGACGTTGAGCTAGGTGAATACCCACCATCCTTCGATGCCCTCCTTGATCGCATAATTGACGAATTTGGGCTGATCATCGCAGGTTGGTCAGGTGAGTGGGATCACGCATTACGCCTCGCTTTCCTGCGTGCCCCCAGTCGACGATATCCGACCTTTTGGCTATCACACGGTGGGATCACTGAGCGGGCGAAGGAGCTCTTAAATCACCGCCGCGCCATCGTCGCCCTGGGTGATGCCGACGCGTTCTTTTCTAACCTGCTGTCGAAAATCGAAACGATAAAGCAAACCCAGCAATCGAACCCTATAGGCCTTGAGCTGACGCTCGCCATGGCCAAACGCTTCATGGCCAAACAGGAGTATCGGATACAGCTGGATGACCTCATAAGCGCTGAAATCCGTCATACGCTCGATCGTTTCACCGCAATGTTTGCTGCGGGAGAGCCTACCCCTGCGATGGCATTCGCAGATCTGGCGGCTGCGCGTGAGGCTGCCGCGGATCCGCTTTCGCGACTTGGTACAATCCTCGGCCGCTGGGGGAATGGTGACGAGCTCGACTCGATGACCGAAGCCATAAAGTTTCTTTACTTCACCGCGCATCAATCCCGAAGGGGCTCTTTCTACTGGCAAGGACTCATGAATTACCCTGCTGCGCTTGTGTTCTACGGATACGGCCTGGGGTTAACTCGCGCTGGTCGCTGGGATGTATTGCACAGGCTTCTCACCACCCCCTTGGTGCATGAGAGCTATGCAGAGCATGTCGGCGCTATCCTCACCCCTTTCTTCATCGAATCAGATTGCACCAGCGCGTGGAGGGAGCTGCCCGGGCAGAGTGAATCCGAAACACCACTCTGCAACCGACTGCTTGAAGTTCTGATGCCGAAATGGGTAGCAGCTTTCGCCGGCGTGCGCGAAGCCGAGACGATCTATGAGCACTTTGAGATGGCTTGTGTGCTCGCTCATCAGGGGTTCGCAGAGGTGACACAGGCGGAGCTCAGAGAGCGCCTGAACACCGGTAACTTCCACTACCTCGTGTCTGGCCGGATCAGGTGGAATGCGCCATCAAGAAAGCGCCTAGTCACAGCATTGTCGCTCGACGAGTATGCCACTCCCCTGTTGGCGGCAGGGTTTGCTCAGGGCAACAGAGAGCATTTGGCGACGTTCGTGGAGGGGCTACAACACTATGTTGAGTGTAATCATGACGTATCAGGATGATCATCAAGGAACCTGAACGAAGGTTTCAGCCCCCGACGTGGCTATCGTCGTCACGAATACCCAAACGGGCAACCATTTTCGGTGGCTGGAGCTATCCAGGAACCGATGCCCTGGGCCTAAATGCCCGGACTCGTAACACGAGAGAACACGAGCTTCGCCTTGCTGAAATCTAGGATCCGCTGCGCTCATTGTAAAAGATCCAGATTGAGGAGTTCCTTAGAGAATCGATGTATGAATTTTCGCGCATCCCGAATGCCATCTGAGAGCTCAGCTTCACTCACCTCGTGAGCTCGATGGATGATTCCATCTCGGCGACCAATCAAAGAGCTGAGTTTGTCTCGGTGCGGAAGACGCTGCGGTGCCGAAATCACACCAATACGCTGTAGTGCATCCTGCAACGCCCTCAGCGCCTCCCTTGGGCCAAGCGTTTCAGTGCCATTCTCTTTGAATGCTGAGAGCGCCAAATCCTCTCGCCGCTCGAACAATCCATAGAGAAACATCTCAACAGCGTGAACTGTAGCAATGGCGGCGAGCCTGCGATTATTTGCGCCACCCTCCCACTGCAGCTCTTCAGCCTTTCTGAAAAAGTCCCTAGCCATCAGCAAGAACCCGTCCACCTGTGCAAGCATCTGAGTCTTGTTGGTGAGGTAGGACAAAACCACGCCAACAGTGAAATCAGTCGCCCAGGGCTCAGCATCCCAATCACCCAAATCCGATTGCTGTGACAGCACCCATGACTCACCCGCTTCGAGCACGTGCGGGACGTCGCCAGCCTGATCTGATCGCCGAATAGCCTCCAACGCCAGGACAGTACTAACCAGATCAGGTTCTTCATCCCCATCACTTCGAGGAAAGCTATGGCTATCCGGTAAAATTTTAGTGAGCAGCCAGGCGACTGCCCTTCCAATTGCCTCGTGATATCGGTCATCACCCAAGCGTTGCAACGCGACAGTAGCGTATGCGGTGACACGCACACTTCCGGGCTCACTTGGCTCAGCCTTCCAACAACCAGACGGATCTTGTCGACGGATCAAGCGGTCGGTGAGAACCGCCGTTTCTCTGCGAAGCCGTGCGATCACAGTGCGGCTCTGGCTACACCGCCATAGGGCATAGCCAATTTCCTCGATTCGGCCTCCCCGGTCATCTTCACCGCCAAGCTCGATTAGGTGTCGGGCGCAGACGTCTAGCGCTCGCTCAAGCCGTTCCCTCTCCGTTGGACTGCCGTATAGACCCAAAAACCACGCGAGGGAAAATGGCCAATCATCAGGCAGGTCTTCTCCTGATGCATCACGCTGTACCACTGCCTCCAGAGCCCTTCGTCCCTCCGCTGTTCGAGGTTCAATGCCAAGAATCGGAAAGAGCTCCGGCGTAGGGTCGCGAAAAGTTCGTGCGGGAAGTAAAGCCATCGCCTTCTCAAGCGAAGCCGGGAAAGCCGCCAGCTCTTCTACTAGCTCCGGGGCAATACGTGGGCGCTCACGTTGCGCTTCGGTATATTCAGCAGCGACGACAGTGACTGACCGTGCAAGTCGCTCGGGAGTGCCGCTAGCAATTAACTCAGTGGGAAGATCTCCATCTTTGACCGCCCAGTGAGTACGATGCTGCTCAAACTGACTCATGTTCAGCTGATCGGACACGCCCAGAACGCTTGTTCTGTCGAGGTAAGCATGTTGCTCGTCCGGCTCAAACCCAAAGGTGAGTTCGTTTCCTCTTCGAACGATATTGCGTATCCGCCCGTGCCGAACCACCCGCGCATGTGGCCCACCAGCGCCCACCTCGTACATCAACAAAGCGGGCACCTCTTCCAGGCGCCTCAGGGATTCAGGGCTAGCCGGATCGATGGCTGCGGCATCATGACCGCTGTATTCCTTGAAACGCCCCAGCCCCATCGAGTAAGGCTGGGTCTCCCACATCTCGCTATGACCGGCTACCAGCAGGTTGAACATCCCTATTCCTCCAAGCGACTGAGCACGAAGGCAGACTAGCACAGATATAAAACAGCCCCGCCGGGGGCTCAGGGCTGCCTGCCGAACAGGAGCAGCCTCTCGAATGTGTCACACCTCAACAAAGCCCCACTGACCGGAGGGCTTGGTCATCTAGGACTCAGTGCATGCCGTTTGGTGGATGATGCGGCTTCTCTTACGTGCTCCGGAGCAAGACGACTTGGCCTTCGATGCATCAACGCGTTTCTAAGCTGTGCGCCGAGTTGACCAGTAATAGGATCGCCGACGCCGCCATGTGAAGCGTGTACGACACGATATGTGGCTCGACAGTCTTCACCGCAGAACCCTGACCATGGCTGCCTTCATTGTTCCGAATAGCGGGGACGCTGCTGTCGAGTAGGTTAGCCAGGGCCGCCAAGTGGCTTTGGTAATACGCGGGGAATAGACCATTATCGATGCAGACCATGATCAGTTTCTTGGCCGTATCACCTTTCTTGAACCCCCACCCCTCTTGCTCGCAGATAACCTTCATGGTGCTTTCGAAAGCTTGGTTAGCGGCTGTGAGCGCCTCTTTGTAAAAGCCATGCCGGTAGTGGTCGTGGGCTTTGAAAAATTCTTCCTGAGGGCCTTCGAAACCAGGAGCGCTAAGGTAGTGAATCGCGGGCTTCACCACTTCCGTATGTATGATTTCGGAATCCACACGAATGATCTCGTCGTCTACGAAGGCGTAGCCGACGCCGTGCTCCTTGAAGCGGGCGTTGAGCTCATCAACACAAGCATCCACGAGCGCTCGCCCATCGACTCCAGGGTAATACTCAGGAGCTTCGACCTGCCCATTCGCGCATTTAAATGCCAACTCGATGATATCAAGTGCCCGCTCAGCATTCGGCTCCTGTATAAGGGCCTCGATCAGGCCCGCTCGGGATGGGGGTCAGACCCATCCGACAACAGCTCGGGCCGTGCCCACTCCTTGGCTATCACACCCAATATGAAATCGTAGACCTGGATAGCCATCCAACGGTTTTCACGTTCCGAATTACCTAGAGTTTCCTCAATCAACATCCCCGATTGCTTCTTCAGATCCAATGGAAGGATGTCGTACTGGTAAAAATCTGGTGTTTCGCCACGCAGCCGGCGCTGCCGCTTCGAAAAAAGGTCATGGATCATGAGGTGCTTCTGTGCGATGAAATCAAGGAATGTACTGGACAATTGAGGGTGCCATATCTTCCGCCTCAGGATCCATCGCTCAGTTCTCACATAACCAGGTCACGGTTTTCGAGCCCCTGGCCTGCTCAGTGATCGTCTCTGCTTACGTTTCTTCGTAGCGCTACAATTACCGTTGCCGTTCCTGAACGACCTGGGCTTTGAATGGTTTCGGGTCAGTGCTTCATTGGCGCATGGAAATCCTGGCGATAAGGGTGATTGCGTCCGCTTAAAAATACGCGGACACCATCGCCCTTAAAGCTGGAGTTAGGAAGGTGAGTTCGCCGGACGCTTACGATTGAGCGAACGGAAACGCCAATGCGGCTAGCCAGTCGTTCAGCAGAGACTGGCTGATGGACACGAATCAGATTTGAAATAAGCGATCAGCTTTACGCACTAGGTGTGCCCAACTGAGAGTCCTTTGCAAGCTCGATGGCCGCGTTGATGGCGGCCCGAGCTTGGGGGCTGTTCTTCCAGACTCGATCCCACTGCTGCCGATGCCTGAGCCAGGATGTCACAAGCATTCGCTTTGCTTAGCACAGCTAGCGAGTCAATGCCCATCTGCTCAAGGCGAGCGATAACGGCCGGCCCTACACCCTTTAGGGCCAACAAGGCGTTATGTTCCGTCAGTGGAAATGGCATCCGTAAACTCCTGTTATCGGCCAATGAAACAACCGGAGTTTGCCCGACGGGAGAGGGCATCTCAATAGATGGTCTCCATCGCCCTCAGCGTAAGCATCAGGCAGGTGGGTTTGGCAGACGCTTACGCAGCGGCTTGCCCCATCTGGTATCTACTTCGAGCTCACTGGGCCAGGTACCGTGCTCACGTGCAAACGACGTGGGTCTGCCGACTTGAGACACTCCAAGTATCCGCAGCCTTGAGCACGTACGGAAGGTATGTGCTTTGACTTACCTGATCACCACTACGAGACCACGGTTGGCCCACTCCGCTTCATCAACTCCCCTCTTTACAGCCTCACCAATTTCGCGCAAAACCTCATCAGGCTGTGATAACCACTGCAGTGATTGCGCTTTAAGTCGCTGGAGGTCTGCCGGCGCCACTGATATTGAGCGATCTGAATCACTCCCGTCTCCTACAAGAGGATCCAGACCCGTGCCCGTAAGAGCGTCGAGCAAAACCTCTACCATGAGAGAGTTGATAGATAGGCTTGTTACTAGAGTTCGGGCGCCGCGGCCTGGTGGCAGTGACAAGTCGTCGACATGCCGCGCAGTGTAAAACTCGACGATGGTTCCCATGCTAGATTCCCCCCACTGCACGCTCGTCCTTAGAATCCATATTCTTGCGAGTCTCTCTTATTGAGATGATCAAGCTTGTAACCGAAATCAACGACAAGCTGCGCGACCGCGTCTGCTGTCCAATCCACCATGTCGAACATCGTGATATCGGAGTCGGCACCCCGCTGCAGACGCCCGAGTTCAAGATCAACCTGTCGCGAGAACTCCTTGTGAGAGAGCAACAACGCGTTGACACAGCCTCGGAAATCTTGCTGAGCAAGCTTGTTCATAACCTTGGCCCATGCCCCAGCCAAGATACTGTCGCCCTTGTCAAACTCTCCGCTGGTAGCTGCATCCTGCAGCCTTAGCGCATGGCGCTGGGCGGTGTCGTAGTCAAGATCAACCAGCGCAGCCAATGCTTGCGATTGCCCGCGTTCCAAATTGTAAAAATCATCGGATGGAGCGGATTTGAGAATGGCAGACGCAAGCTGCCGGCGAGCGGCGTGATCTTTGCGTCTGATCGCCAGACTTAGCTCCACCAGCAGCAGCTCGGGGGCAGGCCTAAACGCTTCCGCGAGCTTGCATCCCCACTGGATCACGGTCTTGGCACCAGACTCAAAATCGGCTTCTTGTCCAAGAATGGCAGTGGCGGCCAGCCACTCGAACAGCCCTCCCCGCGCAGCAAGCGCCACCGTGATGTCTTGGCTGGCACGGGCAATGTTCCAATTGCGCTCCATTTGCGAGAATGCAGCCTGATTATCTTGCACGGCTTGCCCTGCCAGCTCTCGGGCCATTGCTTGGTGTTTAAAAGGCCTGCCCATGTTCATCTGCATTCAGCGTTTACCCTTGATGTCTTGATCGGACTGTTCACCGCTGCATCTCCCCTGACCGTCACGTAACAAAGGCTCAGCGAACGGTAGGCATCCATGATCAATTTGCCTGCCTGCTGCCGGGCAGCTACATGAGCCGGCGCCATGCCACTCTTCCATTTCTGCATAGCCTTTTGCATGTATAGCGCACGTGAAGGCGCATACATGATCTCGTTTTGACTCACCGTCGGAGCAATGTGCCCCATCTGACGAATGAGCTTTGAGGTCTTCACAAACCCAAAACCGCTTTTCCCGCCCTTCGCCTCACCCACCACAAGCAGAGGTTGCGATGCCCCAGGTATGGCTACGCGCACAACGACATTCACATTGTATGCACCAGCACACTCCAGGTACGCGAGCGCCCCAGAAGTATCGGTAGCCCCCACATAGCGACTCCCTGGGTAGGTAGCAGACTGGGCAACGATCCCTCCAGCCAGATCTTCTCCTAGCAGGGCAGACGTTTCATACAGCCAGGCAATCAACCCAATCTCCTCTTTGATCGCTCTTAGCTCCTGAATTGTTCCACCCTGAGCAGCGTGCAAGATGAGCTTTTGCTTCGCAGCATCGGAGCGTCCTTTGAGCGCAGTGCTGTCAAGCGAATGAATACTCTTCCAAGCTTGCGCACAGAGCTCCATTGCTTGCAAGTGCCTCGCGAGTGCCAGTGCCCCATTGAGCCGAGCTACAAACAAAGCATCACGTGAGCGCTTCCCGTAAATGACGACACTCTGCGGGGGCATGGTGCCAACGGCTTGCTGCAGCAATTGAATCAGGCGATCGGCTTCTGCCTGCAGTGGTTGACCTCCAGGGATCAGCAGAAGCTTGATCAAGGCGTCAATTTGGGCGCCGTGAGCACCTCCACCACCACCCGTACGAGGGTAAGACGTCAAACCACCGCTCATGTGCTAGCACCCTCAGAAAGCGATGAGATCAAACCTCCACCCCGCTTGTTGAGCAAGCGATGGTGGTGGGCTCTCTCAACGGTTTCGAGCGAAGTCCAGATTTTTTCTTCAATTTCTGAGCAGTCCTTTTCGTTTGATATCAACAGCGGCAGCAGCTGCGTCAGAGCATCGCGCGCTTCGATCTTGTGCAGCTCAACACCTTCAAGAAGCAGGGCAAGCCGCGTGCAAAATAGTGGCGAAGACAACTCCGACGCGGCCCCCTCCAACGCTAAAGCGGTTTTAACCCCTGCAGGGGTCAAACGGAGCTGGCCCATGTGGACAGGCGCCTCCAGGAGACCTTTGCTGACAAGCTTTTCAAGGGCAGATGCGCAGGTAGACGGACGACCGATATTCATCTGCTCCATCTCAAGCAAAAGCCGATCAACCGACATGAACCAGCGCCCTGCCGACTCCCCTTCAAGATCAACCGACGCATCAGACAAGTCCGAAAAGTGGTACTGCAGGAACGTAGCGTCATTCTCAGGCACCGCTTGTTCGATAAGATGAAGTTGCTCCGGCGTGAGCTTCTCGCCAGTGACCCCCTCAAAACGAACACCTAGTCGCCTCTGACCTGAAAAGACGTAATCAACCCGAGCTCGGATTACCTGTGATCCTGCTTCCCCGACAGACTCCGCAAAGCTGAAACGATCCCAGATGATCTGGTAGATATCGCGGCACACCTGATTATTGAAGGAGCCTTGCAGGACAGTAGGCGGTGCGGCTCGATCCAGCGGCGTCACAGGAGGATGGCCGCTTGCGAAGAACGGCGGAATGATCGGATCCTCAGGCTCAAAACCTTCGTCGCCGAAGCTTTCTCCCCACGAGCCGTCATACAGGGCCTGTAACGCCTCCATGCTTTTCCATGGAAGGTGGCCAAATCGCTGCCAAGCTTCTGCGAGCAAGGAGAATGTGCCAGCCACAGGCGGCTGTACTCGTTCTCGGATTATCTCCGGTGGGCTTAGCAGGTTTAACTTGGCAGACCCCAGCTTGGCAATGATCTGCCCCACCTGCGGGGTGCGAGTGAGGTCGCGCTGCTCACTGATATCGAACAGATAACCCGTGAGTTGTTCGCTGCCCACGCGTACCTTCACGCGTATCCGGCTATGCGCCTGAAGCGATACTGCTCGCCGGGCATGGTCAAGAATCAAGCGCAGAATCGCTCCCTGAACTCGTCCCACTAGCTTAAATTTGGAGGATCGTCCGCGAGGGTCGGTGCAAGCGCCACTCCTGACCAAGTCGCCTAACTCATGCATGTCGATGCTACCGCGGCGCAAATCGTCGTGACAAAATCGCTGCGTCACCAACAAGTCGACGATCTCTCGCACTGATTCGGCGGCCACCCTGCGCTCATCGATGCCACCTGGAGCACTGAACGCAGCTCTAACGGCTGGGCCGTTGATCGCCCCCAAACGAACGCGTAATAGGCTCTTGCCTGATGCGCGCTCCTTGAGCAATCGCTGGACTTGCCATGCGATCAGCTCTCCCATGCGATCGTCATCAGTCGCGACGACGATATCCTCCACCGCGTCGATGATCTTGCTGACTTCGCCCAGAAAGGCACCAGCGCTTGCCTCGTTTCGAGGAAAGGGAATGAGTCCCCCGGCAACGTCTACGCCACCTCGGATGGGAAGATACTGGAGCGCTCCGTGAGTAGCGATCACCGCGCAGCTCTTGCCAAGAATTCGAGCCAGGGTCTGCTGTTTACCGCCGGCCTCGATAACTACCAAGCGCCTGGGGTACAGCAATCGAGCCTCAGGGGTTTTGCGTAGATAAGCGCCGAGAAGATGAATAGGCGCAAGACTCGCTTCGTTTGCTTCGAGGGCGGGAAACAGCCGCTTCGGATGTCCAAAAACGATGAAGGAAGATTTCGCTCGCGACACAGCCACGTTCAACAGAGAAGCATCCCTATCCATGAAGCTACCTGCCGCCTCATCAGGGCCTTCAACCAGGCTGAAGCAGACGATGGGGCGTTCTGCGCCTTGCAGTTGGTGGACAGTACCGACCGTGACTTTCTTGATGTCATCCACGGTGGGCCAAGGGATCGAGCCGGTACCTCTCAACTGATCGAACACCTTTTCGAGTTCAGAACGTAGGAGGTTGGCCTGAGGTCGGTAGGCAGTAATCAGCGCGACAATATCCTGAATGGACTTGCCCTTCGTTGCAGGATCGGTCTGCCAGGCAGGCCAGCGCTCACCGATCCAACTGGTGATGTGCTCCACCTCCATAGGATTGCATAGAGATCCGCCCTTGCGGACAGGTTTGCTCTCTATCGAAACCCACGACATGGCGGGTTCGTGACCAGGGTTGCCTTCAGAGGTTCTGGGTACCAGCGTCTTGTTGTAGCTCAGCGCATTACAGTAACCGATGATGCTTGGCTTACAGCGATAGTGGTACCGCAAGGTGATCCCAAGATCCTTTTCCTCTCGCCATTTCGATACCAATCGGGCAGCAGCAAGCACGCTGCCATCAGCAATCGACAAGCGTGATTGCTTCAGATCATTGAGACTCTTGAAGACCCCTGCAGCTGACGCGACAGCAATCTCGCTGAGCGATTTGTGGTTCCAAATAGGCTCTAGCTGCTTCAAATCCCCCACCACTGCCGCTCTTTTAGCCATCAGCAACGCTGGGCCGGCAAGCTCCGGAGATGCCTGGCCCGCCTCATCAATTACCAAGAGGTCAAACAGGGCAAAGGAGTGTTTGATCGCGCTATCGCCCTCAACCAAAGGGCTAATTTGTCCAAGCGTTGACACGTTATGCAGCGTTGAAACCAGACAAGGGGTCAGCATGCAAAGTCGACGCAACGACTCTTCGACATTGGCAGGATGTCGGGAGAACAGGCGCTCGCGTTGAGCAAGAAGAAAACGTCCTTCCCAGTACCGCGCCGCCCAGTGAAACGCGTCACAGCTAAACGTCAGGTCAATCGCACCTCGCGCCGCATCTGCATCCCCACGGTTCTTTTTGAGATTGCCTATGAGCCTATCCAACTGTCCGTGGCGATCAGCGTGCCAAATCGTTGCCGGGGTTGGCCGAGCATTTTCAAGCAGCGTCAACCAGTCAGGATCATCCTTCGCCAAATGCTCCAAAAAGGTGTCCCGCAACTTTACCGTGAGGCGCAGTTTCTGGTGCACAAGTTCAACGGCAGCTTCCATGCTCGACAGAGCGTGCTGAGGGAATACTTTTCTGGCGTGTACAAGATAGGCCTCCTCAAGCTCCAAGGCGTTGTTAGGCGTCAAGACCGCTGGCCTATCCTTGTACGACCAAAGCATGCCTGTAGAGCCCCAATCGCTTTGCACACAAACAAACCGAGCGAGCTCCGCTTGTTTGTCCGTATTGCCCAGCATGCTCTTAGAGGCAAAATATGCACCATAGCTAGGCACCCCTGCGATCCAACGCTGGGCGTGAGGCAGTAAGTCGTCAGGATGAGGCGCCTTGCCGAAGGCCTCGATAACGTTGGTAACTGATTGGTTGGTTGCACCGCAGGCCACGACGATCGGACATGCCTCTTGGCTTAAAGCTGCACTGACCCATCGGCTGGCAACAACCGCACGCAGCATCGAAGTCTTGCCGCTTCCAGGTGGGCCATTGATTGCTTGAATCTCGCCCTCTTGAAGACCGGCAACAGCGCAGGCTGCTCTGCGCTGGGAGTCATCCAATGGAAACAGAGGGCGATTGCCTTTGGAGTCGTCGTACTCGTCAATATGGCCGGTGATCAGGTTAGAAATCCCCCTTGGCATACTGGCGGCCTGGAGCGCCTGCTCACCACCACAAAACCGTTCGAACAACGCAACCTTGGGGCGCTCTTTCGCATCGAGGAAGCTCGTGTAAACATCAACCATCGCCTTCGCCGCAGAGCCTTGAGATGGGAATACGACGGCACGAAGCACCCAATTGGCAGAATCTTTCTTAGCTCTATCGCTTGAGGCCCCAGCCTCCTTGGCAAGTGTTTTCAGCTTTTCAAGGAGCGCTTCATCCTGGTCGACCTTGAGCAACTCGCGCACAACGTTCAGCGGTGTCAACCACCACGTTGCCCAATCCACCTCCAGTGATTTGTCAGCAGAGAGTTGTCCCAGCGCATCGAACATACGTTCATTGGCCAAGTGACCATCAGCGATCGCAAAGGCATCCCCCCTCTGATCAGGAGACAGATAAGCAGGATTCAAGATAGGTGCCGCTGCGGTTCGGGGTGCTAGGAATTTTTCTTCAACCAGCAACGCGGGAACAGCAAGCAACGGATGACGACTCACGAGACGCTTGTCACGATTGTTGAGCTGACAGAGCATGAAGACGACAGCCACATCTTCGCCGACCAATCCATCCTCAATCTGGGTTGCGACCTGAGTAACCTCGTCCAACGTCAGTATGAGTTTGTGCGCCGGCGCGTCTTTAGACTTGCCACCGAAAGAGCTGAAGTTGACGTAGTCCAAGCCCCCCTTCCAGTAGGCGGCAACATCCTCAGGGGACAACACAGGCGCGCGCGGTTTAGCCCACACCGGGCTGCTTTGTCGATAAGGCTCGACTGGCATGTGAGGCTTAGCTGGCGAGTGAGGTTTGGCTGGCGATTGAGCCTCGACCAACGAGTGAGGCGTGGGTGTTGGATAAGGCTTGCCAGGCGAACGGAGCGTCACGGAAGCATCAGTTGGGGTGGAACCGCGTACCGACGGAATGCTTTCCGTTGCGTGAGTTGAAAAGAGAGCGGACAAGTTTTTTAGGAAGGTACTCAGCGCTCCTCTCATGCCTCACCTCGCACCGGCAAGGATCGATGTAGACGGCATACATTCCAGTAGGGTGGGTTGCCAACCAGCTGGACGATAGCCTTTGTTCCCTTAGCCAGACCGCCGTAAACAATCTCCTCACGCTTGAGAAATCCGTTGACGTTGCCCCGCCCTACCCTTCGATCCTTGATCTCAATTGTGACTTTCACTTTTTGAATTTTCTTTTTGGTGGAGTCTCTTCCAGCAGGAGCATCCTGGGAATCGATCTCGTCATTTTCCAGTGGCTCGGCGTCCACCTC
>Ga0105251_10002308_pt1 | contig 15120 bp, 10 predicted proteins | sample KBSS64metaG_FD_80424 | JGI IMG/M metagenome (GOLD analysis project Ga0105251, IMG submission 80424) | Switchgrass rhizosphere microbial communities from Kellogg Biological Station, Michigan, USA - KBS S6-4 metaG | ecosystem: Host-associated > Plants > Roots > Rhizosphere > Soil | place...
ATGTTCTGTTGTTTTGCATACCTGAGTATGGTGTGGCGCGGATTATAATGAGCAATAGCGCCATTGCCTATGGATTCAGGTAACATTTTTTTAAAATAAGACGAGTTTTAGCAACAGCTCACACCTGAAGGTTTTTTTTGTGTTACTGCAGCGAAAAATTCACCGTCGCCACTTGTCCCGTCTCATCCATTACCATTAGCTGATAATCACCCGACTTATCAAGCTGTAATGTGTAAACTCTTCCTTTGACGTCCAGCGGTTCACCGTTCAAAAACCACCAGCGCTCGCCGCTGTTACCGGTCGCCTGTAGCGGTAACGAAACCCGGGACTCACCCGGCAGACGTTTGATGACGGCTCCTTCACGTACGCCGGTGAGCATCAGCGGCGCAGGTGCATCTTGCGATAGCGGAGGACATGCTGCTGAAGAGGAAGGAACCCGTATCGAACGGCGTTCCGAAGGGGGTAGCCACGGCTCCAACGGCAGCGGCCAGACGTCCAGGGTTTTCTCCGTCGCGTCCGGGCAATCAGCCGCAACGCGCTTGCCCGCTTTATCCAGCCAAACCGGGAAGCGGATCCCGCGGATCCCTTCCTGTTCAGGAAGCAACAATGTCGGTGGCTCACTGCCTTCCAAAAGCCATGTTGACAGGCGGCGTCGGCAGTTTTCACTCCCTTCCGGCAGCGATTGACCGCCCGGCCAGCAGATAATGCCCCGCCCTACGCTTTGCGGCCGAGGGTCACGCGGCAGACGAGCCTCGTCTACCGTTGAGTGTGACTGGAGCATGTTATTCACCTGATTCAACAGTGGAACGGCACTCGCAAAACCAAACTGACCGGCGACGGGCGTTCCATCTGGCCGCCCGGTCCAGATGCCCATCACATACCGGGCGTTAAGCCCAATTGCCCAGGCATCGCGGTAGCCGTAGCTGGTTCCCGTCTTCCATGCCAGTGGCGCAACCTGCGGCAGCGCGCCATCCGGTAAAGGCTGCGCTTCATTAGCCAATATTCGACGAATGATCCACGCAGAACCTTGTGACAACAGGGGACGTTCTATCAGCGGATCGCCCGGCTGCACGCGTAGCCGCCCTGCTTTACCCTGTCGGGCAAACGCGCTGTAGGCGGCCGTGATATCCGCCAGGCGCGCACCGGCCCCCCCCAGGATCAGCGATAGGTTAGGCTGCGCCCCCGCAGGGAGGAGCAGCGGCAAGCCCGCGTTGCTCAGCATGCCGGCAAAACGTTTAGGCCCGAATGCTTCCAGTACCTGTACCGCGGGCAGATTAAGTGAACGAACCAGTGCTTCACTCATACTGACCGGCCCGTGGAAGCCGCTATCAAAGTTTCCAGGACGGTAATCCCCCGTTTTTCGTGGCACGTCCTGAAGCAACGAGGCGGGATGGATCAAGCCATCGTCCAGCGCCATACCGTAGATAAAGGGTTTCAGGACCGATCCCGGCGATCGGATCGCGTTGACCATATCGACATGGCTAAAGCGACTGTCATCGTTGATATCTACCGAACCTACCCAGCCGCGCACTTTCATGTCCGTATGATCCACGACGATCATCGCCAGGGAGCTGCGTGCAGGCAGCCGTGATTTCCAGTTCATTGCCAGTTCTTCGAGCTGACGCTGCAGGGCGGCGTCCAGGGTGGTGACAATTTTCGTTTCGCGGCTTTTACGCAGCATCATGCGTGAAAAAAGCGGGGCCAGCTGAGGCATTTGCCGTGGGGCGAGCCATACCGGTTCTTCGCGGGATTCTTTAACCTGTTCGGCTGACCACACGCCCTGCGTTACCATTCGATCAAGCACTTTGTTACGCGCAGCTTCCGCTCGTTCTGGCCAGCGGTCAGGACGTAAGCGACTTGGCGCTTGCGGTAACACGGCAAGCAGCGCAGCTTCAGAGTAGCTCAACTGCGACGGCGGCTTGCCCAGATACGTCCAGCTTGCCGCGCCAACCCCCTGCAACGTGCCGCCAAAGGGAGCACGGTTGAGATAGAGCGTAAGGATCTCGCGCTTCGAGAGATGCCACTCCAGCTGTATCGCCCGCCAGAGCTGGCGAACTTTACCGCCAAACGTGCGCGGATGCGGATCCAGAAGACGGGCCACCTGCATGGTAAGCGTACTGCCGCCAGACACCACCTTCCCGGCGCTGAGATCCTGCCACGCAGCACGCAGCACAGAGAACGGGTTCACTCCCGGGTGGTCCCAGAACCAGCGATCTTCGTACTGGATTAGGGCATCAAGATAACGCGGCGAAACCTCGTCTATGGTGACGGGATAGCGCCAGATACCTTCGCTATCGGCAAAACGCCACAGCGGCGTACCCTGCTCATCGACGACGACCCGTGCGGGGTTGACCTCTTTCAGAGGCAACGGCCACAGGCGATCGGCAGCAACGATCAGCCCCCATAAAACGAGAAGCGCTCCCGCCAGCCAAAGCCAGCGGGAGCGTATCAGACGTGCTATCGACATATTACGGAACAACAATCAGCGGGCCGCTGGCCGCACCTGTCGCCCGCCACTGCGGAACGTACATGGATTCCACCATTGGGGCCGGCACCTGATACGTGCCAGGCGTCACCGCGCGCGCCAGATAAACCAGCGTCACGGGCTGTCCTTCGTTGACAGGCACTGCCGCCGCAAAGCGATCGTCCCGGAACTCCATATGCTGAACGTCGGCCTGCTGCATCTGACTAAGCAGGTTTTGCACTTCGCTGCCGCTGTCCTGCAAGCTGGCACTGCTGTTCGCCAGATTTTGGTTTTCCAGCTCCAGCCCTGCTGGGAGCAGATCGACCACCAGCGCATCCGGCACGTTCTGGCTAGCTTTGACGTCCAGCCACACCAGCACCAGTTCGCCACTCTTCAGGGAAGAGAGTGGCTTCGTGCTGCCGTCGGTCGCCAGAATGTGACGTTCAATCTGCAACACGTTTGACGAGGACTCAGGCGCATATTCCGGGTAACCGGTAGTGTCGAGACGCACCCACAACGGTGCCGACCCGGTATTGGTCACCTGCAGCGCAGCAAGCCGATCGCCGTTCAGGTTCTGAATCTGCACCTTGTCACTGCTTACCGGCGTGCCAGACAGAGAGGTTTTCGCCTGCCATGTCCCGCTAAGGGTTTGCAGTGAACGACCGGCAAGGAACAGCGCGTTACTTTCCTGTGTTGAAAGCCAGCGTTGACTGAATGCCTGTTCAGATAAGGTATTCAGCAGCGCGTTTTGCGCATCCGGCAGCAGCTTATACTCTTCCAGCAGGGAGAGCATCAGCGCGCTGTCGCGAAGCGCACTGCCGTAATCCGCCATCCAGTTTTTACTGTCGTTACGCGGCGTTTTAAGCGCCAGATCCAGCGCCTGCTGGCTGCGCGGCACATCGCCCATCAATTTGAGCGCCATACCCAGCTGCATGAGCGGCAGACCGGAAGCCGCCTGCCCATGTCGCTCCCAGATCTCACGCAGCGCGCCGAGCGGTGCTTTTTGCTGACGAGCCAGCACCAGCGAAGCATACGCCTGAACTGCAAACTTGCTGGCCTGCGTGTCATCGCTGTAGCGAATGGACATCATGCCCGGGTCCTGAAGGTAGCGAAGCAGGCGGTTGTTGGCGTTATTTACGGCATCCGCCGGTACGCTGTAACCCTGCTCACCGGCGCGAACCAGGAAGTCCGTGACGTAGGCCGTCAGCCAGTACTCTTCCGGGCCGTTTTTATCCCACAGCGCGAACCCACCGTCGTTACGCTGCATTTGCAGCAGACGGGAGATGCCTGTATCAATGGCTGCACGGCGTTTGTCGTCCGTGTCCCCCTTGATGCCAAGCTCAGTGAGTTGTGCTGCGTTGGTATAGAGCGACGGGAACAGACCGCTGGTGGTTTGCTCCAGGCATCCATAAGGATACGCCTGCAGTTCACGAATATAGCGTGCCAGATTAAGCGGCGGTTTTCCGCTTAGCATCAGCTGTCCCTGCAGGGTAGCAGGAGAGAAGCCGCTGATATGCTGCGCCGGAGCGGTCCAGGACTCACCCGGATTTAACATGGCACCGGTATTCACCGTTTGCGCCGGGAAGGCCGGACGCACGCCAATTTTCCAGCTCTTTTGCTGAGGCGCAAACGTCTCACCCGGCAACTGCAGTCCTGTCACCTGTGCGGTAATTTCACCGTCACCGTAACCTTCCAGCGCACGTACCGGAATGAACAGCGTACTGCGCACGCCTGGCGCCAGTTGAACCGGCTGCGGCTGAGCGCCTTCCAGCGACAGCTTGCTGGACGTGGTCAAGGTGACGTTCAACGTTTGCGGCTGGTCGGTCAGGTTGGTTAGATCCAGCGTCAGCCGGGAGGTATCTCCGCTTGCCAGGAAACGCGGCGTATTGAGCTCGGCAATCACCGGTGCCGCCACAATCACTTTACCCTCACTGCTGCCGAAGTCCTCTTCCGTCCACGCCTGCGCCATCAAACGCAGCTCACCGTTGAAGTCTCCGATGGGTAACGTAATGGTACCTTCACCGTTTGCATCCAGCGCTACCGGCTGCGCCTGCTGGGCAATAATCGTGACGTGGTTCACCGGCGGCTTACCCCCGCGCTTCAGCTCATCACCATCACCACCAAAGCGCAGCGCGGCCATGCGCCCCTGCCCCTCAATGACCTGGCCGTATATATCATAGATATCGGCACCATAGCGCTTCTGACCAAAGAAGGCCTGCCACGGATCTGGCGTAACGTAGTCGGTAATATTCAGCACGCCGCTGTCGACTGCCGACACCAGCACGTTCACTTTCTGAGGTACTGCCCCCTCCTTCACGCTGGCTTTTACCTTCACCGTCAGCGGCTGGTTTGGCCGCATTTTCTGCGGGTTATCCAGGGCGATATTCAGGCGACGATTTTCGTCACCCATCGGCAGATGCAACAGGCCAACCGCACGTTTCGGCGTAGCCGATTTGGATTTATCACCAGGACGAACCACCAGCGTGCTGAGGTAGAGATCGTGACGTTTCCAGGCTTTATCTACCGGGATAGAAATATCCAGCCCGTTTGCAGGCACGTCGATCTCTTTCCACCACAGCGGGCCTTCGCTGGATTCGATCATCGCATACCCTTTACCCGCAGCCGGAGCAGCAATATGCAATTTAATGGTATCGCCTGGCTGGTAAGACGGTTTATCGATCTTCAGCGTCACGCGGTCAGGGCGAGCGGCTCCAGTGCCGTCACTGTTATCCTGCCAGCTGTAGCCCGCCCAAAAGCGCACGCTGCTGACGATATCGTCAGGTGCTTTCACTTCCAGCCGGTAAGAGCCCCACTCAACCGGGAAAGTGACCTTACCGGTTTCACCGGCTTTGAGGGTCAGTTCCTGCTCGCCTTCTACCAAATCTTTTTGGTCAAACTGAGATTGCCAGCCATCGCTCTCTGACCAGTTCCAGTAGTAGTCACGGCGCTCGCGAATCAGCCGAACCTGCAATCCTGAAACGGCCTTTTTTGCGCCGCTGGCATCGGCACAGACGATGTCGAAGCTGGCATTACCGTTTTCATCGACGATCGGCTGGTTAACGGTGGTGTCAGTGCGATAGTCATACACCGCTTTACTGGCGAACTGCGGGCGAATGCCCGGCAGTTCAGCCGCTGGCCAGATAGCTTGTTCAGCGCGGCGCGTCACAGGACGACCGCCTGATTCCAGCAGGCTGGCCTGCAGGATCAATTGCAGTGGGGAGTGCACCTCTTTCCACTGGCTTTCTGCAGAGACCTCACCTCGCCCCTGCTCATCCAGCGTAAGCTGAACTTCATCCAGGCTGCGGCTTAGGTTGTCTTCGGCAATATCACCAAACTGGAAGCCCGGTAACGCGCTAACGGCATCGCGCAGAGGACGCAGGAAAAGCTGGCCTTGCAGAGCGTTACCGTTGGCCGGTGCGCCATACAGGTAATAACCCACAACGTTAAACGCCACATCATCCTGCGGTGAAACCGGCGCTTTTTGCCCGGTCAGGTTCAGCGCCATGCGTTCCGGCATAAAATCTTCAACATGGAAATCCCACAAACGCTGCAGGTTGTCTCCGGTATTGGCCCGGATATGCCACGTACCGGTCTGTGCTCCACCGTCGAGTGGATAATTAAAACGGTAGAGGCCGTTCTCGGCCTGAACGACGATAGTGCGCGCCACCTGCCCGTCTGGACGTAGTACGTCGAGTTTCACCGGCTGCGCAGGCAGCGGCTTACCGTCGCTGTCGCGCAATAATCCGTTAAGGATCACCGTTTCACCAGGACGATAGAGATCGCGTGGGCCAAACATAAAGAACTGCTTGCTGTAACCGGGATCGCCAGCGATATCGAACTCTGCCAGATCAAGCGCCGGTAACTTAAGGTCAAGCAGCGTGGTCTGACCCTCTTTGCTTGCCAGGATTAACGCCGCTTCTTTATCGGTTTCCAGCGTTGCATGGCCGTTTGCATCGCTGTTGGCCTCGGCCAGAGTTTGGCCTTTATCGTTCAACAAGGTGACAGTAACACCGGGCTGCGACGCACCGTTCTCCAGGCTTTGGGTGAAGATATCCAGCCGGTTATGGTAACGGTGAGCAGATAACCCAATATCACTCAAGGTGAAAAGCGTAGCGGCATTGCTGTAGTTGTAGTGCCCGGCCTGGTTCATCACAGCGATGTACACGCCAGACTGCTGCAGCGGTTTAATATCGCGCAGCGGCAGCAGCAATTTCTCACGCGTATTTCGCGCCGGGTTAAGATCAAAACGGCCGGTATAGACGAGATCGGCCATTTTCAGAAGATTGTCGGATTCCCAGTTGGTCAGAGAATTACGGTATTCCCACTGGCTCACAAACGAGGCCAACGACTCTGGCTTCACGCGGTAGAAGTTGACGTCAACGTTGTTAACATTGAGTGCCATCACCGGCAACCCTTCCACCACTTTTCCCGGCAGCAGCGAGCCGCGGCTGGCGAAACCCACCGTCGGTTCAATATCTCGGGGCGTCAGGGCTTTTTCATAATCCGTGCCAAAGGTCGCTTTGTTCAGCGCCTGCAGACCGCCTTCAACGGTCACGACCAGATTACGGTTTGGTTCAAGATGACGCAGGCGCAGCTCTTTCAGGTTGGGTGCCAGCTCCCACGCGCCGTCCACTTTACCGCTTTTCTTATCCACCACGTGCACCGTCTTTGCAAAATCCTGGTCAGGGTTCAACGGAACAGAGAAAGTCAGCACCAGCGTGGCGGCACCGTCGAGTTGTACTTCAGAGGCATCCAGTAGCGTTAGCGCCTTGCCCTGGCTTTGGGCGGCCAGTTTGGCCAGCGTTCCGGCGTCAGGTTTTTCCGGCGTTTTTGCTGCCGTTGCCGTCGTGGACGCTGCGGGAGCCGCAGCCTGAGGTTTTTCGTCGCTGTTATCACAGCCAACAAGCGCAAATGTGGTGAGTAGCGCGAGAGAAATCGCGGCTAAGCGAAACGGTTTCATCTTTATCCCTGGCCCATGGAGCCTGTTGCTCGTCATCCGGATAAGTATTATCCGCAAGTTTCATTAATACAAAAAGTCCAAATTGAGATTCTGGAAAGCACCTCGCAAAGAGTCGCAACCTGGCAGCCGGTGCTGCAACGCCGATCACATCGTCAAACGTTACATGTTACCTTTCAAGTCATTTGTTTTTAAAACAATCAGATAGCTGGATGAACCCGCCAGTTGCCTGCTAGTTTAAGGCCCAAGACGCACACCGAGGGCGCGGTTCAATAAGAGAGATAGCCATGAAACGAGCCGTGAACGCCCTACAAAATTTCGGAAAATCACTGTACGGACCGGTACTTATCTTACCGATTGTCGGCCTTTTTATCGCGCTGGGTAACGTGCTGGGTAACGGTAACCTGGCAGACTATCTGCCATTTCTCGGCCACCCGTTAATCCAGAACCTGGGTCAGCTTATCGCTAAATCTGCCGTATCAGTGCTGGTTAACCTGGCGCTGGTCTTTGCCGTGGGTATCCCCATTGGCCTGGCGACCCGTGATAAAGGCTACGCCGCCCTGATTGGTCTGGTGACCTTTGTGGTGTTTATCAATGCCATGAACGTCACGCTGCAGCTGCAGGGCGAACTTGCCCCGGCAGACCAGATGAAAGCTGCCGGGCAAGCCATGGTACTGGGAGTTCAGGTACTGGAGATGGGCGTCTTTGCCGGGATCCTGACCGGAGCACTCTCCGGCTACCTGTACAACAAATACGCCAGCGTACAGTTTAATGGCGCGATGGCGATTTATTCCGGCCACTGTTTTGTCGCCATTGTGATGCTTCCCATTTCTATGCTCCTCGGCGTGGTGATGAGTGAACTCTGGCCGTTTGCCCAACATGGCATCAGCACCCTGGCGCTGGTGATCAAAGACTCTGGTCCGTTCGGTGTGGCCATTTACGGTTTCCTGGAGCGCATTCTGGTGCCAACCGGTTTGCACCATCTGGTCTATACGCCGTTCCTGTATACCGAACTGGGCGGTACGCAAGAGGTCTGCGGCGCCACCTACCAGGGTGCGCGCAATATCTACTTTGCCGAGATGGCTTGCCCGCAGGTGAAACAGCTTAGCAGCACGGTCGTGTGGGACGCGCGTGGCATCAGCAAGATGTTTGGCCTGCCTGCGGCGGCGCTGGCAATGTATATGACCGCGAAGCCAGAACGTAAGGCTGCGGCAAAAGCGATTCTTATCCCTGCCGCGCTGACCTCTCTGCTGGTGGGGGTGACCGAATCGATTGAGTTCTCGTTCCTGTTTGTTGCCCCTCTGCTGTTCGTGGTGCACGCGGTGCTGACCGGCATCGGCATGATGCTCTTCTCGCTGTTTGGCGTTCATGCGATTGGCGCTAACGGGATTATTGATTTCATTCTTTACAACCTGCCGCTCGGCACCGAGAAATCCAACTGGCCAATGTACCTCGTGGTTGGGCTGATTATGTTCGCCCTCTACTTCGTGGTGTTCCGCTTTCTGATCCTGCGTTTCAACATGAAGACGCCGGGCCGAGAAGATGACGAACAGGAAACGCGGCTCTATAGCAAGCACGAGTATCAGGCGAAGGGAAACAATGAAGGGCTGGGTGAATCCATCGTGTCGGGTCTGGGCGGACGAGAAAATATTGAAGTAGTGGATAACTGCTACACCCGCTTACGCGTCACGGTGAAGGATGTCGCAATCATCGACGAACCGCGCCTCAGGGCGACCGGCGCGAAAGGGATTATCAAACAAGGTAACAACGTTCAGGTGGTCTACGGGCTGCATGTCAAAAAAATGCGAGAAGCCGTTGAGACGTTTCTCTGAAAGGAGCTAAAGATGTTTAAACCCCCGTTTATTCTCTCTATTGCCGGTGGCGGCAGCACTTACACGCCGGGCATTGTGAAAAGCCTGATGGTACGCCTGCAGGATTTCCCGCTGGCAGAAATATGCCTCTACGATATCGACGACGCGCGTCAGAACACCATTGCGCCGGTGGTAGAGAAGGTTATTCGCGACCACAGCCAGAGCATTAAATTTACCGTCACCAGCGACCCGGAAGTGGCTTTCAGCGGCGCACACTTTGTCTTCGCCCAGATGCGCGTTGGCCAGTACAAAATGCGCGAGCAGGACGAGAAGATCCCATTGCGTCACGGCGTGGTTGGGCAAGAAACCTGCGGCCCTGGCGGGCTGGCGTACGGCCTGCGCACCATCCTGCCGATGGTGGAGCTTATCGATCTGGTGGATCTCTACGCGCATGAAAAAGCGTGGATCGTAAACTACTCCAACCCGGCGGCGATCGTCGCGGAAGGCGTGCGCCGTCTGCGTCCGACCGCCCGCGTGCTGAATATCTGCGATATGCCGGTGGCCGCGATGCGTAATATGGGGGCGATTCTGGGTGTCGATCGCCACAAGCTGGAGGTGGACTACTTTGGTCTGAACCACTTCGGCTGGTTTACCCGCGTGCTGGTGGACGGCGAAGACAAGCTGCCGGAGCTGCGTCGACATATCGCGAAGTTTGGCCTGATGACGGAAGATGCTGCGAAAACCGATCCGCAGCATTCCGATCCTTCGTGGGTAAAAACCTGGCGCAACATCAAACCGATCATGGACAATTTCCCGGAATATCTGCCGAACCCGTATCTGCAGTACTACCTGATGCCGAACCAGATTGTCGAGCACCAGAACCCGGAATACACCCGCGCTAACGAAGTGATGAATGGGCGCGAGAAAAAGCTGTTCGCTGCCGCAGAAGAGTACAAGCGCACCGGCGTACTGTCGGATGCCTTCCACGTTGGTGTACACGGTGAATTCATTGTTGATGTTGCCTGCTCGCTGGCCTTCGACCTGCGCCAGCGCCATCTGGTGATGGTGGAAAACCGCGGGGCGATTACCAACCTTCCTTACAATGCCGTGGTGGAGGTGCCAGCCTATATCACCTCTGAAGGGCCAGAGCCAATACGCGTGGGTCAGGTGCCGCTGTTCTACCAAACGCTGCTGCAACAGCAGCTCGCCTCTGAACAGCTGCTGGTGGAAGCCACCATAGAGGGCAGCTATGAAAAAGCGCTGCAGGCATTCACCCTGAACCGCACCGTGCCCACCATGGAACATGCAAAAGCGATTCTCGATGAGATGATAGACGCAAACCGTGATTACTGGCCCGCGCTGCAAAAAGCCTGGAATAACGGCGAAGCGGTGAAAAAATAAGGCGTTGCTCGCGAGTTGAACGTGGTGTGCTTGTCGGTGTCAGAAAAAACACCGACAATCCTTTTTTACGGAAAAGAATGGAGGCACCCATGTCCACCTCATATTTTGTCGCCGCCGACTGGCTGATTGAGCACAGCGACGACCCGGAAGTCCAGATTATAGACGCGCGTATGGCCCCGCCGGGCCAAGAGCATCGCGACGTTCCCGGTGAGTACCGTTCAGGGCATCTGCCTGGCGCGGTCTTTTTTGATATTGAAGCCCTCTCTGACCACACCTCTCCCCTGCCGCACATGCTGCCGCGTCCGGAAGCCTTCTCCGTGGCAATGCGCGAGCTTGGCATCAGCCGCGACAAGCATCTGGTTGTTTACGACGAAGGCAATCTCTTCTCCGCCCCGCGCGCGTGGTGGATGTTGAAGCACTTCGGTGCGGAAAAAGTCTCGATTCTTGCGGGCGGACTCGCCGCCTGGAAGCGCGATGAGCTGCCGCTCCAGCAGGGTGACGCGACGTTGCCGGAAGGGGATTTCGACGCCACGTTTGACGCCAATATTGTAAAACGTCTGACCGATGTGCTGGTCGTTAGCCATGAAAAAACAGCGCAGATCGTCGATGCTCGCCCTGCACCGCGTTTCAATGCCGAAGCGGATGAACCGCGCCCGGGGTTAAAGCGCGGCCATATTCCTGGCGCTCTGAACGTTCCCTGGGGTGATTTAGTGTTTGAAGGTGAGCTTAAAACCACCGACGAACTGCGCGTCATTTTTGACCGTCAGGGCGTGGAGTTACATCGTCCCGTGATTGCCAGCTGTGGTTCCGGCGTAACGGCCTGCGTGGTCATTCTGGCGCTCGCCACGCTTGGCGCAGACGATGTGACGCTCTATGACGGCGCGTGGAGCGAATGGGGTGCCCGAGATGATTTACCGGTTGAACCTGCCAAATAATGGATAACCGCCTGACAACGCTCTTAACGCGCGGGGAGTCATTGACCCGCGCGGAGTATCGCGTGCTCGCTCACCTCACGGAACATCCGCTGCTGGTGGGTAACATCACGGTGCGCGAGCTGGCACTGGCGACATTCGTCTCTACCGCTACCATTATGCGCCTGTGTCAGAAGCTGGGGTTTAGCGGTTTTAGCGAGTTTATCTGGCACTGCAAACAGCTTCTTTCAGACACCCCGCACATCGCTGCGCAAAGGAATGACCTCCCGGAGTTACCTGCCCTGTTCGGCCAGTTTATTGCGAATTATCAGCAGACATTCCAGTGGGTTACACAAGAAAAACGCCAGCAGTTTGCCGATCTGTTGCGCCAGAAAGAGAGTTTCTTTCTCTACGGTGCCGGGTTTTCGTATCTTTTTGCCGAGTACCTCACCAAGAAATTGCAGGTGTTGGGCAAAACAGCCTTTATTTCCGGGCCCGGCGACAGCAGGAATATTTTTCTAAGTAACGCTGCACGTTATCAGGTGTTTATTGCCGTCTCGCGTAGCGGCGAAACGGAACAGGTGCTGGATAAAGCGCGGATTGCCAGAAACGTTGGCATGACGGTGGTGGCCTTTACCCGCGCCTCTGCCAATACGCTGGCGAGCATGGCGGATTTGCATTTCGCGTTGTATGACGAAGCGGTACATTACGCCGCCGAAGCCGCTGGCGTGACGTCGTTCGAGTCTAATCTGGTGCTGTTGATGGATTTGCTGCTGTTGGAAGCAACGGGGTGAGTACTCACCCCAGTGCTATCAGATAATGCGGGTGGTTTTGAGATCGCGAAGGAATCCGCCCCAGCGACGCTCATAGAATGGCGTGATGTGCTCGGTAATAAAGTGGCTAATGCCCTTTTCACCTTTTTTCACCTGACAGATATCAATCGGTTCATCTCCCGGCAGCGTATCGGTAGCAACACTTCCCGCAGCCTGAATAATCTCGTCGATATCACCGTCCGCTTCGATGCCAATCAGCAGGATCGGGGGTTCGTCCGCGCGCTCTTTAATGGAACAAAGGAAGGCGCGTTTTACCGGCTTGATGGTTTTGAACAGCGTGGTCAGAGAATCAATCATCTGCGCTGGCGGTTCGGCTACTTCGGACAACAACAGCGTTTCGCCCCCTTCCAGCACTTCCTGCGTGCTCAGCGGGTTGCCCTCTTCGCCCACCAGATGGCTAATCTCGCGCGGCGTAAATTCTTTTCCGGTCGGCAGTTTGGCGTTAAGGAACAGAGTTTGCCCCAGCGTCATGTCGAACAGTGTGCGCACCGGCATCACCACAAACGCCTGTTCCTCTGCCACAGCTTCCTGCAAGGCTTCCAGAGAGGTGAAGAACGGGATCACCGAGGTGCCATCATCTTTCTCCCAGTGCAGCAGATCCAGCGCGCTGTCTTCCACAACCTGTTCACCTTCCGCCGCCGTGCCTGGCACCCAAACGGTGGATTCCAGCAGCGTGCGGAAAAATGCCGGACGGTGGGCGGGCTCGGTTGCCGCCTGTTCCAGCAGGGTTTCTAATTCGTTTTTGGTTTCGGACATAACAGTTCCAGATGTCGAATTCCCCCTCCTCCTAACCCTCTCCCTTGTAGGGGGAGGGCTGGGGGGAGGGGCAATAATTACTCAGCAGTCAGCAGGTTCGCCACGGTACGCACGCCGAGACCGGTTGCGCCCGCAGACCACTGCTCAACCGCCGCTTTGCGGTAGGTTGCAGAGCAGTCAATGTGCAGCCAGCCTTCGTGGTAGTTCTCAACGAAGTGAGACAGGAAACCGGCAGCAGTGCTTGCCCCTGCAGGGAACGCCGCGCTCGCGGTGTTGTTCAGCTCGGCAAAGTTAGACGGTAACTGGCTGCGATGGAACTCGGCCAGCGGCAGACGCCAGAACGGTTCGTTTTCTGCTGCAGCACTCGCCAGCAGACGGGCTGCCAGTTTATCGTCGAAGCTAAACAGCGCGTGGTAGTCGTTACCCAATGCCGTTTTCGCCGCACCGGTCAGGGTCGCCATGTCGATGATCAATTCTGGTTTCTGCGCAGACGCATCAATCAGGCCATCGGCCAGCACCAGACGGCCTTCGGCATCGGTGTTCATCACTTCAACGTTTTTACCGTTGCGATAGCGAATGATGTCGCCCAGCTTGAAGGCATTGCCGCTGACCATGTTGTCGGCGCAGCACAGGTACAGCTTCACGCGCTTGTTCAGACCGCGGGTAATCGCGAATGCCAGCGCGCCGGTAATGGTTGCCGCACCACCCATGTCGGATTTCATTGAGTCCATGAATGCGCTTTGCTTCAGACTGTAACCGCCGGTATCGAAGGTAATGCCTTTACCGACCAGGCAGGCAAACACAGGTGCAGTTTTGTCGCCGGTTGGGTTGAAGTCCAAAGCCAGCAGCACCGGAGGACGTTCAGAACCACGGCCCACGGTGTGGATACCCATGTAGTTCTGCTCGCGCAGGTCTTCACCTTTGATGATGCGGTAGGACATCTTCTCGCTCGCTACGCCGCACAGCAGGTCAACGGCGCGCTGCGCCAGCTGCTCTGGGCCTAACTCTTCCGCTGGCGCGCTGATGGTGTCACGCACCCAGTCAATAATCTGCAGGCGGCTTTCCAGCTCTTTCTGACCAGCTTCATCGAGGTTTGCCCACTCAATTTTACGGGTGCCTTTCGGGCCTTTATAACCTGCCCAGAATGCCCAGCTGCGGTCGGTATCCCAGCCTTCGCCGTCCAGAGAAACATGCTTAATACCCAGGCCGTCAATTTTACGCGCGGCGCGCTGAATCAGGCCGGTGTCATCTTTGCCTGTCAGGTGCAGGGTAATACCGTCGTTGTTGATGCTGTAGGTGGCTGTCTCGCCCCAGCGTGCGTCTGCAGGCTGTGTGGTGAGCGTAATCTTCATCGCTTCGGTCATTTTATTTATCCTTATTAGCAACTAGCAAACGGGCCGCCAGAAGGCAGCCCGTTTTCATTTTCTATTCTGCTTCATCTAACCAGACTAACAGAATCGCCTCCAGAATTTTTTCATTGGATGCGTTTGGATCGTCGTCAAAATCCTCTAAATCGCAAATCCACTGATGCATATCGGTGAATCGTACGGTCTTTGGATCGAGATCCGGGTTCGCGTCGTAGAGCGCTTCGCCGATCTCACGGCTGTCTGTCCACTTCAGTCCCATATTAATGCTCGCGTGCGTGGTTGATGGTGTAGCGTGGGAATTCCACGACCAAATCTTCATCTGTCACCAGCGCCTGGCAGCTTAAACGGCTGTCTGGCTCCAGACCCCATGCTTTATCCAGCATGTCGTCTTCGTCTTCGGTGCTCTCGGCAAGAGAGTCGAACCCTTCACGCACCACGCAGTGGCAGGTGGTGCAGGCACAGGATTTCTCACAGGCGTGTTCCACTTCGATACCGTTACGCAGGGCAACATCGAGAATGGTTTCACCGGTCTTCGCTTCCAGAACAGCGCCATCCGGACAGAGGTCCGCATGAGGCAAAATAACAATCTTTGGCATATTAAACCTCGTCCACGGACTGGC
>Ga0105251_10002309_pt1 | contig 15119 bp, 2 predicted proteins | sample KBSS64metaG_FD_80424 | JGI IMG/M metagenome (GOLD analysis project Ga0105251, IMG submission 80424) | Switchgrass rhizosphere microbial communities from Kellogg Biological Station, Michigan, USA - KBS S6-4 metaG | ecosystem: Host-associated > Plants > Roots > Rhizosphere > Soil | place...
ATGTTCGGTTCTGGCATTCTCGATACGGTGATCGGGCTGATATTCGTTTTTTTGCTCGTCAGCCTGTTGGTGACGATCATCAACGAAATGATCGCTGCAATGCTGATGTCGAGGGCAAAATGGTTGCGACTGGGAATCGACCGGCTGATAGGTTCCGAATGGATGCAAAAGGTGTACGCCCACCCCCTGGTAGAAGGAACAGCTCGCAAGGACAAGACTTGGTTCATCGAGCGCGGACCGTCCTATATTCCGTCCCGCTCGTTTGCCAACGTGCTGATGAGTGTGATCCAGGACAATTCAAGCGCCATTGCCGAGTGTCAGAAGGCGCTGAGGGTCGCACTGGATTCGGCTGCCGGCACCGGCGCGACGTTGGACAGCCTGAGGGAACAACTGTCCACGGCGGCAGGAAAGATGCAGGCATCAAGCGGTATCCAGGCAACTGTCGCTGCCGATCTTGTCCGGCATCTTGATGCGAGCGCCAGTTCAAGTGCGCGTACATGGTTGGGAGAGGTGGACGCCAGGGTCAGGGAACTAAACAACGTGGACCGGCCGGAACTCACAACTCTGCTCAAGGCGTTGCAGCAACTGGTCGCCGATGGACTGGCTACGCGTGCCGGGCTCGAAGAACTGCACCAGCGCTTCGACGATGCGGTGTCTACTCTGCTGACCGGCCCGGCAACCATGGTGTTGAGAGATGAACTCACCGCGATGGGCAAGCGGCTACAGGGTCATTACACCGTTGCGGATGCCTACGCCGACATCCAATGGTTTATCGACGGGATGTCGTCCCGCTACGTACGCCAGATGATCGAAGCTCTACCTGCCGGAGACCTGCAGAAGACACTGTTAACCTTGTTCGATGACGCCAAACACGATGTCGAGAAATTAAAGGAAAACATCGAGGTGTGGTTCAACAATGGCATGGATCGAGTCAACGGCTGGTACAAGCGTCGTTCACAGCGAGTTATCTCCATTCTGGCGCTGGTCATGGCTATCGCCATGAACGTCGATGCGATACTGGTTTTCAGGCACCTGCAAACCTACCCGGCAGCGGGTGAAGCGATTACCGCGCAAGCAGTACAATTTGCAAAAGAAAATCCACCTCCTGTGCAGGGTGCTGACGGCGCCCCGTCCAGTTTGCTTGGACAATTTGATTCTGTGCAGAAAAAACTGACGGACCTGGCAGTTCCGATTGGTTGGGTCAAAGAGGGAACGGACGCACAAATGAAAAACGGTCAGGTTCTGCCCGATCGTTCTGACTTCAATGGATTCGTTGATTTGGTCCGACAGCATTTGCTCGGATGGGTGCTGACAGCGCTGGCAGCCACGCTGGGCGCACCGTTTTGGTTCGACATGCTCAATCGCGTGATCTCGATCCGGGCGGCCGGCAAACCTCCCGAAGAAGAACCGAAGCCACCAAAAGCCGTGTCGGTGCCAGTGGAGCCGGGGCAATCGCAGCAGGAAGCTGACAGGCTCAGACAGGGCGAGTCGCGAAGGTGGTAACCGCCATACCTCACTGCTGTTATCGCTGATTGAGTGACTTTTGTTCTGCGCTAAAAAAGTGAAAATAAACAAAAAACCACCTTTGTTCTTAAAGTCGGCAGTGAGAATGATGGGGTGTGAAGCCGTTACAAACACCTGGAAGTTGTTTCTTTTTTGAGACAGTAGGCGCGTTATTTAAAAAGTATTCAATTTTACGACTTTCGGGTTGCGCGATGGCTTACCCCCATCTACGCTGGGAATCGAGTCATTTGCGAATCAGCCAAGGTATCTTGGTTACGCACTAATACTTTCAAAGCAAGCACTAATAGAATCTGATATTGACACGTTGTTGTCGGGATTTTTGCGTCTTCTTGAAAGCATATTGTTCGACTATGTGCTCGCTTGTTGTGCCTTTTGGGTTTGTATTTAAACGTTAATTTGGTGCGACTTGTTTTGGGGTAGCTCCGCGACATCCACGAAAGGGTATTGGCTGATGAACAAAGCTGATATGGAACTTAATCAACCACTCGCAGAGCAAGTCTTGCCTGCCATCTCATATCCCAGTGAATGCGATCTGGTTATGAAGGGCGGTATCACCAGCGGCGTTGTCTATCCGCTGGCTATTGTCGAAATTGCCAAAGTATTCCGCCTGCGCTCCATTGGTGGCACCAGTGCCGGCGCGATCGCAGCCGCAGCGGCAGCCGCCGCCGAAGCAGGTAAACAAAGGCGCGAGCAAGGTCTAATTGGCGAAAATAGCCAGTGCTGTGACTTTGAGCTGCTGGCCCAATTGCCGCATTACCTGGCATCTCCGGATAAAATAACAAGCCGCACTGGGTTGCTTGGAATGTTTCGTGCCCATCCCCGCTTATCAACATTGTTCAATAACTTGATGAGCTCTTTGAGTATTGAACATAAACGATCCAGATACTGGAGCGTCGCCAAGAGCCTGGCGGTGGAGCTGCGAGTTGCGTTGTTATCTGGTTTTGTTATCGGTGCGCTCCCACTGGCGTTTACCGAATGGCAGACGCTGCATTTTTTAACGTTGGTTTGGTTCCTTGTTGGCGGGCTTTTATGTGCTGCTATCGGCGGTTTTATTTTACTTGCAGCGCGCCTGGTATCTGTACTGCGAAGCAATCGATTTGGTCTGTGCAGTGGAATGCCAGAACCCGGAGACACCCCTGAGGTAGCGTCTCAGTGTTTGACAGTCTGGTTACATCGCTATCTGGATCAATTAAGCGGGCAGGCCGAAGTTCTCAGTGAAGTAGGGGCGCCGACCAATAAGCCATTGACGTTTGGAGACCTGGGCAAGTTCGACATCAACCTGCAGATGATGACCACTTGTCTGTCCCAGGGACGCCCCTATCGTTTGCCTTTTCGTGATGACGTACTGGTTCGCGAAAACAATCAGTTCTATTACCTGGAAGAGGACTTTCGAGCGTTGTTTCCTGCGCAAGTCGTCGACTGGATGGTTGCCAACCAACGGCCGGCACGGGGTGAATCGCACAGCGGGAAATCACGTACCGTCTATTGCCGCCTGCCAAAACCCGAAGATCTGCCAGTGGTGGTGGCGGTCAGAATGAGCCTTAGCTTCCCGTTTTTGCTGAGTGCCATTCCGCTCTATTCCGCTGATTATGCAAAACCCGGCAAGGAACTGGAGTGCTGCTGGTTTTCCGATGGTGGTCTGAGCTCGAACTTCCCCATCCACTTTTTTGACTCGCCGCTTCCACAACGACCAACGTTCGGCCTCGACTTGGGTGCATTGCAGGATTATCAGGATCCGAAGACGGACCGGGTTTTTTTTCCAAAGGACAACGGTCAAGCACGACTTCCCTCATGGCGCCGGTTCCAGCATTTGGGGGCGCTGGGTTCAATAGGCGGCTTCATTTCTGCCATTTTCAATACGGCCACGGCGTGGAGCCATGACGCGCAGTCACGAATGCCCGGGTTTCGTGATCGCGTGGCCTTGATTCGGCTGACCGCCGAGGAGGGTGGGCTCAACCTGGCAATGCCGCAAAGCCGGATCAACGCACTGACTCAATACGGCAAAGAAGCAGGCATTGAGTTTGTCCGACGTTTCGGCGATTGCAGTCGCCTGGCCGGTATCGTCCCCAGCCCGATCATGAACTGGGAGAACCATCAGTTGATCCGCTTGCGTTTATTGATTGCGTCGGTCAGCGAGATGGTCGGCTGCCTCAGGGCCACGGACATCGCGCTCAACGCCACGCCCGGGCAGCGTTACCAGCGCTTCTTCACTGACCACAAACTGGGACCGGCGAGCTATCGCTTCCAGCAGCGTGGCGGCTGTCATCAGTCTGGCCCGCCGTTTCGTTCACAAGCTGCGCTGGGGCAGCACATTCTTGATTCATTGTTGAAGCTTGCCGCGGATATTGCCGACTCAACGGCGCAAACGGGTGGCGAAACCATAGATCCCGCAAACAAGGCGCCAAAGCCAACCCCGGAAATAAAGCTAAAACCACGCATCTGACCCGTAGCATCGAAGCCTTTGGCTTTTAAACATTGATGGCCCTGACCTCAAATGGAGGTGAACGATGTCTGATCGTTTCCTGGCGTTCCGCTGCTTTGGCACCTTCACGTGGCCACCTGTGCGCAGCAAAACAACGGCAGCGATGGCGTCTCAAGGCGTTGTCGAGATTCACTATGTGCTGGACGGCGCGCTCCAGAAAATGGTGGGCTGTGTACGTTGGGTGCCGAAGGATCTATGGCGCGCCGACCTGGCTTTCGACACGGACCTGAAAACACTGGCCTTCTTGCAAGGCGGGGCGACGACATTGGCGCAGGCTCAGAACGCGCTGATAAAGACGTTTTCAAACGCCGCACAAACGATCGTTACACTACGGTTCGACGTTCCACCGGGCAGCCAATATCTGGGACTCGTACTGCCTTTTGAAGGTATTCACCTTTTTGAGCAGTACGCCATTGGCAAGGACAATGCGGGGCAGTTTTCTCACTCGCTTGATCTGCGCATTCCCATACTCAAAGACTATTCCAAGGACAAAAAGACCACAGTTTCAAGCCGGGTGCTTATCGGGCAGGACAAAGATGACCTGTTGCGCATGGACCTGGCCATCCCTCTGGCGTCGCCACTGGACGATGACCAATACAGGACACGGCAGGCATTCGTGGGCTTTTCCGCTTTGTACCCGGCCACTTTTGCGACCGCCCGGTTCAGCGTTCAGCCCCAGGCGTTGGCCGTTGAAAACATGGTCTTTGGCGGCCAGAACAAGGGAACCACAAAGAATCTTGTTTTTAGCGGGCTAAAGCTACCTTCGGCCAAAGTGCTGGGTCGGTTTGTGTTCGCCCGGTACATAGTTAAAGATTCTGCAAACGAGTACGGGTGTGTAGAGGTCGATCAAACAAAACCAAATAACACTTGGTGGCCTACCGCCGATTCCATCGTCAATCAAATGCTTCCGGCTTTGGGGATAAACACGACAGGTGTTGTGCCTGCGACTTCTTTGGAGGTCGATCACAACGACATCAGTGACGCGTTACTACCGGCACCGAGCGTGGCCATCCGGCCGTTCAGTGTCGAAACACGGAATGGCTTTCGCCTGGTGCAGCGCTTCATGCTCAGCCAAGTTGGGCCAGTCGATGTGCCGGCAAATGCGAACTCGGATCTGCGAATAAAAGATGGCGGCATCGAACTGCGCGTGCCAGGCACGCCCGGCAGCTGGATCAGTTTTGGCAAGAATATCCACATCACGCTGACGCTGTCCGGGCTTATCAGTGACGACGACCTGTGGGCTCAAGATCACGATCTGAAGGTTGACGCCTCAATCATCGGGGCGAAGAATTTCAGCTATTCGAAATTTTCCCAGGACAGTGCTCAGCTCGGATTACGCGATCTCAACGTTACCGGTTCAAGCTTCTCCTCGCTGCTCGCCAGCACGGTCTCAGCCATGAATCGTGCGCGAATGGCACTCCACCAGTTGGCCCCGGATCAACCGCAGTCTGCCTTGCCGAGGCTGACTGCGCCCGCCGTTAGTACGGACGGGGACAAACTCATTGGTGTGTTTAGCCGGTTCGATGTTCATTACACCGCCGGTCAGCCTGTGCCGATCAAGCCTTCAGACTGGTCTTTGATGCTGGCGGATCCGAACAACGGCGATGTCTTCAATGGTAAGAATAGCGCCATTGACGAGACGAGCATCAGTGTCGAGGCGACCTGGCCGTCAATGCACCGCACACCGGGTGCCATTCTGTGTTGGTTGACCTGTGACACCCTCGATGACAGCAGCAGAAACCTGTCGGGGATGCGCATCGGGTTGAAACCAGCGCAACCTGATAATCAACCCGCACCGACCGCACTACTTGGCGGGCTGGAGTTGATTCATAGCCAGGGGCGGCTCCTGAACGAGGGGTGGATCAGAGTCAGTGCGCGCACTGACCCTGGCGTCAAAAACACCACCGCGATGCTGGGGATCGAACTGAGCGTGACGTTCAACGTCAAGTCAGTCGATCCGGTTGCAGTCGATGTACTTCGTGGCGATCGAACCGGCCGGGCGCAACCGTTGATTTACCGGGAGCCCGTCGACTCAACGGGGCCGGGACAATATTTGCTCAAATGCACGGAGGTGATTCGCAGCGAACAACAAAGGCGATTGACTGCCGCCTTGTTGGAGAACGTGCAAAGCAATAAGGACAGCAGCGCAAGCCTGCTTATCGGCCAGGAACCGTTCAGCGTACAACGCTTCTATTCGATGCCGCTGGACATGTTGGGCGGCGAGGACAACTCGATCATCGCCAACTACGACAGCGATGAAGGGGCCTGGAAGTTCAAGTTAGCGAACCCGCTGTACCACTACGTGTTGCCGCCCCAATCGGTCGGCGAAAGCATGGACAAGCCGCGACGGCTTGAACTGCAAGACTACGACGCTAACGATGAATCGAATGCTGTTGGTTTCATCAGGCCGACCGTTACGAAGGACACGTTGGGGCTGAAACGTTTGGCTGTCGAGTTCAGGCTGACGCCTCCCGCGCATTTGTGGGTTCAGCCAAATGATGTCGAGCGTAACTACAGTCTGCCGGAATGGGCGAGCGACGCCATATTCAGCCAGCACTCGGAGTTGGGACTGGGCTGTGCATTGACGTCATTGCAGGGCGAATTCATCTATGGCCTGGCGTTCGGGATAACCTCCAAACTGGAAAAAGGCACCGCAAGGCGTACGCGGGTCGCTGAAATCGAAGCGTTGACCGGCCGTGCTGTGCCCCGTGATGACCAGGCCGCGGGCGACAAGCCTACTCGCTGGAACTTGCTGCACAAGGCCATGCAAACCCGCCCACAACGCTTGGAGCTGTGGGCTGACGACCCGAGTCAGGAAGTGCAGTTCGCACCGGTTAGATTCAGCGAAGGCGCACGCTTCGCCTTACGCACGACAGCGTTGCACCGGCCGGCGGTTTCGTCACTCGATCCACCTGTCAATGCGTTGCAAGGTCCGGGAGCGCCCAATCAAGAAGTCCTTGGTTTGTCGCCACGCCTGCACCCATTCGGGCTTAGCGGTGGGGCTTTATGGCCAATCGAGTCGGCGAATGTACTGAACTTGATACTCAACCAGCCATGGGCCAGTGGTGGTTCGATCGAGAAAATCGCACTGTCGCCCCTGGGTGGCGATGCTGATCAGACGGTGAAATTCAACAACAACCGCATCGCCATCGTCAGCGAAACCAGGGGCGGTTTTGTACAGCGCCAGAAAGTCGAAGTCATCGGCCGCATATCTGTGTTCTGGCACCGCGCCAAACATGTCGTTGTGTATGAGCGCACGGTCAACCCTTCGGCGCAGTTCACGCCCATTGAAGGTCTGGGAACTCGAACCCGTCGGCCGGTATTGCGCAAGATCAGCGAGTACATCGAGATACTCGAACCCGAGCGGCGCTACCCTGATTCACCCATTGCGGCCGCGAGCACCAGCAGTTTCCTGCGGGCGATGCGCTTCAACAAACGAATCATTCCCGTCGACAGCCTTTGGGCGGAGGAGGTCGATAACAGCGGATGGATCGTGCCCCTCTGGAACCGCCACGCGGCCAAGCAGCGGCCCCAGGTTTATGCAATGCCCGACATCGCTTTTGTATTGGCGTCGGAAGGTGAGGGCGATGATCCCCAGGCAGCCCAGGAGTGCCTGAACCCGGAAAACCTGTACTTTTTTGCCGACACCAGCCCGGACCAGACAGACAACACCGACGCATGGGATGTTCGTAAAGGCATCGACTACACCGATTTACCGCCACCGAAAGTCGCCCTGCCTGAGGCGCCCGTAGCCAATGTTCCAGCGGGGTATGCACGATTCACCTGGCGTTTGGCGCCTGCTTCGCAACGCACGACCATCAATGCGGGACGAGCGGACAAACCGGTTTATGTCGGGCTGGAAACCCTGACGTTCATGCGTGCGGGTCGACGTGAAACCAACGTGGACTCTGCTCGACAGCAACTTGTTGAGGGTACCTCCGGATTCATTCGAACCGCTGTGGCCGCGGGTGAAGCGTTTAAGGGGTATTGGGGCAAGGGAGGCGAGCTGCAAGGTTCATTTGCAACCCTGTCTTCTGGCCTGGCGAGCGTGCTAAACGCACTGCCATCGAGCTTGCCGCCAACCGCCGAGGTTGACGCTATCAAACTGCAGCTAACCGCATTAGGCGCCGCGATCACAGGGTTCGACCGCAATGAGTTGCAGCAGAAACTAGAAGGTATTTCAGTCAAATACGATGAAGTGCTGAAACCGTTAAAGGGCGGCTTGGATAAACTGGATTCCAGTGTGTCCAAGTCTTGCGAGCACCTGTCTGCCAACCTCGCGACTGCTATCGGCGCCAAACGCCTGGCGATCGCTCAGGAGGTGGAGTCCTGGAGAGAGGAGTGGCTGCGCCAATGGCCTGCGCCGTTACCCGATTATTTCAGTTCCAGGACTGCCTTCGAAGCTTATCTTGGCCAACAGCTTAACGAGCTCATGCAACCGCTGTTCGAATCGGCCAGCGGCGAGCTTGGCAAACTGCGGCGCGGTATCGAAACCGCACGCCTGACCGCCACCGAAGCAGTCGATGCAGCCCACGCTTGCCTTAAGCAAGCGAAAGTCGACCTGGACACTCTGCAACAGGCGATTGATGAGCAAAAACCGTGGTCGCAAGGGCGTCGGGAGCAACTGGAAAAACAAATTTCAGACGCATTTGCGCAATTGGACGCGTCCATAAAAAGGGAAGTCGCCAGCGCCAAAATGCGCCTGGCAGCCGAACTCGATGACCTGGCCCAGGGCGTGGGCGTCGCTGCTTCCCGGGCGATCGAGGGCACGCTGCAGGCAGAGCAGATACTTCGGCTAAAACTTGAAACTGATTTGAATCTGGCTGGACGACTGAAAAACCTGCGGGACAGTTTGCCTGATCATCAGCAGATCGAGACACGAATCGATAGCGCCAGAGCTGCAATCAAAACCATTGAGGAAAAATACCCAGGCCATGTCGCCACGTTGCAACCGGCTCACCAGTATCTGGAAAACGCACTACGTGTACTTGACGACGCCGATAACCGGCTGTATCCGCAGCTGTCCGGCATATTGGTTTCTGCTGAAAACAAGCTATCGAGCGGTGTGAAAGAGGCAGCTGAAGCCTTGATTGATGTGATCAAGGCTTTGGAAAACGATACGAAGGACCTGCGAAAAAACTTGCAGGGCGTGCTGATTGATGTTGAAAGCAACCTGCTTCTGACATTGAATTCAGCCATTGCAGAAGTACCCGTGGTGCTCGCGCCCAAGGTCGAACGGCTGCTTGAAATCCTCTGTGCAGTCGATCAGTGGCTCACATGCGTTATTGACCTGGCCGTTGCGGATATTGATGCGGCCGATCAATGGCTTGCAGAGCACAGCGAACCGCTTTACGACGCCATCAATGAAACGACGAATGCAGTGTTGGAAAAAGTTGGAACACTTGAGGCTCATTTAGGCGGCGCGCCACTGGTAACAAAGCTCGTCGAAAGCCTTTTCAAATTACCTGAATTCGTCTTGATCATTGATCGGCTCGGCTCGCCTGTGTTTATCACTGCGAACGCTGACAAAACGCGAATCGCGGCGGCAACATCTCTGATCAATAGCTGCCTGGATCAGTTGCTCAAAAGCCTCGAAAACGCCGCTCAACTGTTGGGCAATCTTCAGTCAGACATCGAAAAAACCTGTGGGCTGGTGTCCAGCGGATTGGCCGACGTACGAGGGAAGCTGCTCGCTGCGGTCAATTTGCAGCCATTTTTAAACGGCCTCCAGAGTTATCTGGATAACATTTTGACCAAGGTGGATAACGCTTTTGATGACGCTGAGAAGTACAAAGCATTGTTTGACGGTGTCGCAAACTTCGACCGCGAGATCCGCAAACTTGGCAATGACCTCGCGCAATCGCGCACCTTGCTCGAGGGTTACGCCGAGCGAGTAGTCGACGCCGTTGGCCGTATCGGCGACGGCGGGCTCTTGGCGGCGCCCACCAATATCCTGCGAGCGATGGCGGCTTTTGGTTCGACGCCCCAGTTGCCCAATCTTGATTTCTCCTCGCTGACTTCACCCTATTTTTTTGGCCGGGTGGAAGACTGCGTGGACATGGCACCGATCAACGCCTGGTTCAGTCGTCTGGGCGACGATCTGAAGGCGTTGGGCCTGGATCTTCCGATCGGCAGCATCAGTGACCGGCTGCTGCCCACGGACCTTTCGAAACTCGACATCGGCAAAGTGTTGCGCAACGTTGGCGGGCTGGACCTTGCGAGCCTGTTCAAGGGCTATACGCTGCCCAGCTCGGCAAGTGACGCGATTCGCGTCACCCATGAATTCGACAAGAAAAACCTGCGCGCCTGGGTGCAGGTGGATGTCGATTTGCCCCTGCCTGAGCGCCGAGCGTTATTCAGCGTCGGGCCCTTTACCCTCGATGTGATGAATGCCCGAGTGACGGCCGTGGTGCGGCTGGAAGCTTCCAAAGATAGCGCGCAGGTCGAACAGAGTGGCACGGCGACGCTTCTGACCGACTTCGACGCCGTGGTGGGCGGGCAGTCAATGGTCACGCTTGGCCAGGTTGCGGTGCGCTTCGATAAAAATAGCGGGTTGAAAGTGGATTTCGACCCCAAAAAAATCAAGCTCAACCCTGGCTTCCAGTTTATCCAGAACACCTTTCAATCCATCTTCGGCGATGACATTGGCGGTCTGAAAATCATCAAGGACAACGGTATTCCGGTCGGGGTAGAACACCTGTTCTCACTACCGCCGATGGGCATGATGTTCGGCACCAGTGGCGTACAAAACATCCAGATCAGTAACGCGTTCCGACTGGTGGCTTTCCCGGACTTCCTGATCAGCAACAGCTTTGCGCTGGCCCGCTCGGACCTGCCGTTCCTGTTCTCGGTATTCATTATCGGCGGCAGCGGTTGGCTCACCATCGACGTGAATTATCGCCCTTTCCAGAATGAACTGGCGGTGGTCGTCGATGCGGCGGCGGGTGGTTCGGCATCGCTTGGGTTCTCCTTCTGCGGCGTCTCTGGAACGGTGTCAATCTCGCTTAACGTCGCCTTGACTTACCGCAAGTTGATCGGCAAGCCCGGGGGAGGACTGACGGTATCGATGGTAGTGGTGATTGTCGGCGTGGTGGATGTATTGCGCATCGCCAGCGCCTATATCGGGATCACGTTGCGGTTGAGTTACCAGGAAAACGGCGACATCGATGCCACCGGCACGTTCCGGGTGACGATCCGGATCTCTCGATTTTTCAGTGTGAGCGCGGGAGGGCAGGTGCGCTATCGCATGACCGGAGGGAAATCGGAAACCACGAGTAAAACCTACGGTGATGTCCAGTCGGACAGCTATGAAAAAGCCAAAAAACTGATCAAGGGCCAAGGGAGATAGGCGGAATGAGCGCAACCATCATTTGCATGACTGAGGAAGAGCCAAGCGGGTTGCATCCATTAGATAAGCGCGGCTTTTCGGTACGCCTGGCCTTTGAAACGGATGAGACAGACGATGCCGCGGCGAGGCAAGCCTTTATGGCGTTCCTCGACGCCTTGCACGATGGTGTGCTGACGTTCCAGGCATTCACGATAGTCGATGGTGTCGTCACCCCGTTAGCTCGCCCCGTCGATCAGTTGAGTGATCCTGACCCTGTCGTACTGACTGACTTCATCACCTGGCTGGACCAATGCGCAACGGCGAAAGTTGATGCGTTGAACACCCGTGGCCTTGCACCACAGTCTTTCTGGAGAAAAAGCGCACAGGTCGATGGTGAGGTGTCCAGTGCCGCAACGCTGGACGCGTATTCCGTGCTGATCGGGGCTTCAAGCTGGAACGCACCGGTCCCGCACAAGTTGGGACTTAGCCATGTCCTGCGGGTGGATATCAATACGGTTGGCGAGGTCGTGTTTGTCCCTTGTTTCAATGGCCTGGCTGAACCCACAGGTGTATACCAGGTCGAAAAAACAGACGTGCTGTTTACCTATGGGCAAGGATTGGCAGATACCTGTCGGACTTCCAGAACCCATGCCGTGAACCCGAACGGCACACTGCTGGATATGGATACGGGATTTGTCACGGTCAGCCAACAGGACAACGATCAAGTTCTGCATCGCGCGCTGACACGATTTGAACAGCGGGCCGGGTCGTTGTTTACAGGTTTTTTTGCGGTTGGGGAGGTGCAGTGGTTACCTGCTGATCCGTCTGGCAGCCTCTCTGATGAGCAGTTGAAACTTCAGCAATTGCGGCGGCTGTCGTGGCGAGCAATTTCGACCCTGGCATCTTCACTGGACACGTTGCTGTTGGCACTGATGATGCCTACCCAGTGCATCATTGGCATGGAAGCCAAAATTATCGATTCCCGTGACGGCGCACTGTTAGGGCCCTTTCTCAACTTACTAATCGACAAATTGACCCGGTTGAATCCAGCGGTCAACAAATCGCGAACCGAGTTACGAAAGGACGTGCGTGAAGGGATTAGACGCTTGAAGTTATGTGAGCCTCCGCCACAAGATCGGGCCGCCTTTGTAGAAACGTTGCTGTACATCTGCCGGCCAACAGTTGTTGCGGGTGAAACGCCTTTCGCCGCCCCCGGCAGTCAGTTATACCGCCTGTTACAAGGCTACGTCGAACAGTCGGCGGCCAAATGGAACGAGCTCGCACAAGACCTGCCCGATGGCTGGTCTGAGCAGATGCTGACAACACAACTGGCTCCGCTTCACGAGTACATACTCAGTGAGCAGGGGTTCGAAGCAACAACGATTCGTCTACTGCGCCGCGCCACAACAACGGTGATTGAGGCCATTGGAATTGCGGCCCAGGTGAATGATCTGACCGTCGCCTATGCCCAAGCCGTCGACGCGTTTGAGCAACGGTTGAATGATGGCTTGAACGGTGCTGAAGCGGCACGGCAGTCCGTGGGTTCCCTGATCTGCGATACGGTGACCAGCCGTGCAGTCGCCATCGCGCAGGGATCACCGACTACCGTAGATCACTTGAAACAGTCCACCGAGGAATTGGTTTTCTGGCCTTGGCGCCTGGGTATGTATGGCGTTAGTAGTGATCCTGCTTTTTCCCAGCCCGACCCCACATCTGCGACTCGAAGGCTGCTGGGTAGCCTGGCATTTCCCTTATCGAAAGCCAGTGAGTTTTTCCAACTGCTGCCTCGTGATCCGGCTTCAGCGATTCCCGTCGACATGGTGCTGGACACTGACGCTGTAACCGCAATCACCAAGGCCGCCGAGGGCATGCAGAAAGCCGTCCTGCTTGAGCTATTCGCCCCCGATACCTCGCGTTTTTGCCCCGATTCGGCCCCGGCCCCCTTGGCTATCCCCGTGACAGTGGACCCGATCATCGACGATGAAGACTCTCCCGATGATTTCACAGCGGCGTTTTCCGGGATGGCCCTGATCATCCGTCGGGCCTTCGGTGATGGGATCAAGGGTAATGCCTGGTCCTATGCGAACTTGAATGAGTTCCGCTACCCGAACAAAGCTGATCATCAAGACAGCTCTTTGCTCCATACACTCTCGATTCAACCGTTGCCCACAACCATCAATGACGGTCGCCGGGCGCTGTTTGTACACTACAGCGGGCTACCGTTCGCCAGCAGCGCTTTCGACAGTAGCCTGCCGGGCGACCAATATGATGCCCTGAACCAGGCGTTTTTCGGTACGGACTACCCCGAAAACACGTCAGACGTTTATCAACGGTTGCCTGCGCTTGCCTATGGTGCGATGTACGAGGTGCGTGCGCACGTGGTGGGGCGTAGCGGTAGTTTACCAAGAGAACTACAGCCAAAAGACCCGGCAATACCCTGGTTGACCCATCCGACCATTAATTTTGTTGGTGCACCTGAGGTTCTGCAATTGCCGTACTCGAGAAGAACGGCAATCGGCAGAACCACCATCGGCGACCATTCTCTGCCCCGGCGTATCGGGGTAATTCCCCAGGGATTGCAGCCGTTGGCAACCGACTACCCGCGTCTGGGCATGCATAGTGCGAACAAACTGTTTGTGGACTTGTTTCGTCGTAACGACGGCAGTGGGGCACTGGAATTCGATACGACGATGGACGCCTCTATGGAGGTCCACCTGGAGGAATTCAGGTACTCGGCCCCTGCGGGAAAAGTGAGCACCCTGAGCGTGCAGGTTTTTGACAGCCTGACCACTACCCCCCAAAAAATCATGAACATAACCTTGATTGACAGCGTTTCTTCACGAAAAACCTTGTCGATCAAGTACACGCACGCAACCCAAAAATTCAGTGTGGAGTTCGAAGGCGCCAATGACTCCTTCACGCACGAGAAAGGGCTCGACAGCTTTTGGTTGCGCTTGCAACTGACATCCAATGACGCTGCAACGAGCGTCAGCTTTGCCGATCCGTCTACAGGGTCGGGCAGTACGGCAGGGCAAGCGGCGAGGAGTGAACATCTCTTGTTGCTCGGTGCTGGCGACAATAAACAGTGGCATGCACCTTTCGATCAACCAGCAACCGTGAGTATCCAGTTCCCTTGCGTCGGTTACGCCGATTTTGTGCGTTGGGTGGCCAATCCTGCTTTACGAACAAAGCTGTTCAACGGGTTGAACGGCAACTGTGCTGCAGATGAAAAAGGCGAGTCGATCAGCTTTGAACAACAGTTTTTGTTCTTGCTCGAAGCGGCCAACATTGAGCGAGCCCGTAACCCGGAACTCGGCAAGCTGCTGGATTCGCTGGTGGACCCTGCGGTCGACAGCCTGCGTCTGGATGTGATCACGCTGGACGGTCTGTTTTGCGACCCAGACGAGGTGGGGCGGCGCGCCAACTTGCAGCCTGTAACCGCTGTGGTACCGATCCCGCCGCTGGGTCAAATGCTGCAAGGGATCAATGATTTGCAGACGTGGCTTGAAGGCGGGCGCATCAAAGAAATCCTGACCCGGTTGAACAACGACTGGCAGCGCATCATCACCGTCACGCCTCTTGATCCGGGCTCTGCTGATTCACTGGCATTCGATGACCCCAAAAACCCTCGTAAACTGCGGGTGCCGGCCGGCGTGAGTGTGCAGTTGTCAGCGAGGCCGCGTGTTGATCGCGCGTATTTTGTCGGTGCTCCGGGTGCGTTGCATGAAAGGCTGCAAGAGTTGGCGGTGGGAGTTGATGGCGCGTTCTCGGTGTTTGAGGGGACGA
>Ga0105251_10002310_pt1 | contig 15119 bp, 8 predicted proteins | sample KBSS64metaG_FD_80424 | JGI IMG/M metagenome (GOLD analysis project Ga0105251, IMG submission 80424) | Switchgrass rhizosphere microbial communities from Kellogg Biological Station, Michigan, USA - KBS S6-4 metaG | ecosystem: Host-associated > Plants > Roots > Rhizosphere > Soil | place...
GCACGCCGCGATGGGTATTGGCGTGCGTTTCGCCCACCAGTGCGACCCACTTGTGCGGCCCCTGTTGAAGCTGATCGGCGCGGATCACCTGGGTCGCAAAGTAGTTGAACATTGATGTCCTGGAGGCGGTCATGCCGTCCACCCGCAGGCTGGCGACACAGTCGAGCGCGCGGATCCGCACGTTATGCTTCATCGCCACCTGCACCAGGCTGACAAAACTGTAGGGGCTGTCGGCCGGTACGCCGTGGCCTTTGTCCAATGCGTTGAGGTAGCTCCAGAGCTCGTCTGGCATAAAGCCCAGGCTGTGGACGATATCCAGGTCGGCCTGATGCAGCTCGGTGGTGAGTTGCTCCATGTACAGGGTTTTTACTTCGCGCTGGCCTTTCAGGTATTCCATGTGCCGGCTGAGGAAGCTTTTGCTCGACGTACCGGCGTGGGCTTCGCCGACTACCAGGCCATCGGCGGTATCCAGCAGTTGATCGATAAACTTCGCCTCATCCAGGGCCGGGTCGACCGCAGGCAGTGCTCCCCGCGCAGGCGGTGTGTGTTCGGTAAAAAACGCCTGGGCCTGATCCTGAAGTTTTTTGCGCGTCTGGTCGAACGTGGTTTGCGCCGCGCGACGGCTGCTGGCGGTCTCCCTGTAGGCGGTGGCGAAGAGCGCTTCACGCGTGCCCATCGGCAAGGTGATTTCTTCGCTGATCAGGCTCAGGTGTTCATGTGGCAGGTCAAAGGTGCTGAAGTGGCGCGGCGCCTCAACAGGCAGAGGGCGCGTTGGCCGTAGCGAGTGTGAGCGTTCCACCGAGGGGCCCGGGCGCGGTGCCGGTTGGCGTGCCGTGTGCAACGAGAGCTTCAGGTCGCCCTTGGCCAGGGCATCACCGGGAATGCCGCCGGCCACATCCGCAATGACCTGGGTGGGTTGGTCGAACGCATCATCGACCCGCAGGGCAATGCTCTTTTGCAGGTCGGCCAGGCCCGGTGTGCCGCGATAGGTGCTCATACGTTTTTGATCAACCAACGCTATCCAGCGCTCGCCCGGTTTTTTCGCCTGGTCGTCGTTGATGAGGGTGTGGGAGTAAAAGTTGGTCAGCCGGTTGGCGCGAATCGGTGCCGGGCGTGAATCAAACAGGCACAGGGTGTTTTCCAGGTCGTAGGAGCTTGAGGCGTTCAACGGTCTGACCTCAATCCCGTGCTGTTGCGCGGTTTTTACCAGCATCCAGTGGCCGTGCAACCCTTCGGGGTCGCGGTAATTTTCCTTGTCGATGGATTTGAGCTGGCCCTCGGCCCGTTTGGAGAGACCACTGGAAAACCGTGAATGGGTTTTCAAGTGATGAATGTCGCGCCACAGCGGCTCGATATAGAGAACCGTCACGTTCAGTTCGCGCAGGTACTGCATGTTTTCGATCAGCACCTGTTTAGCCGCGGTGGAAAACGGTGCCTCGCCTACCACCAGGTTGTGCGCGTCATCGATCAGCAGCTTGAGCAAATCACGCAGGGCGATGTCTGGCGCCGGGTTCAGGGTGTCGGCCCGGGGAACCACGGCGGGCAACCGTGCAAAAAACGCGTCGGCGTCATCCGTCAGTGCCCTGACGTTGTCCAGGTGTTGTTTGAGTGCCGGGTCGAGTCGCTGGCGCGAGATCCAGATGCTGTGGGTATTGAGGTCACGATCCAGGTAGGCGATTTGCAGGAACAGCGCCGACCGGTCCTCGGGGGCGATGACAGCCGATACGTCCCGACGAAACTTTTCCGACAACTCATAGGGCTGCCCGAGCCTTTCAGGGCCAGGCATGCCACCGATGACACCGGAGCGCTGCCACTGGCCGTCCACCGTCTGGTTCACCAGCTTGCCGGTGGAGCGCAATTGCCCGCTGGTGTTGTCGTAGCGAAACAACAGGAATCGCCCCAGGCTGTCCGGGGTGTGGGAGGCCCACAGGCTGTCGCCGGCAAACAGCACGGGCTGCATGCCCTGGGGCAATGGGGGCTGCGGTTGCAGTTGCTTGATCAAGGTCATGGCCTGTTGGTCCTTGGCCACCCGGGCAACATGGCGCAACGGCGGACGGGCGAGCTTGACGGGGGCGAACAGCAGGGGCCGCAGGTCGGTCAACAACGTACCGCCGGCATTGAGCAGCGCGCCCAGATAATGTCCCAGCGCGGCAGCGGTGTCGTTGCGGCTGTAGGCATGCAGGGCGAGCATCGAATCCTTGAACACCAGCAAGCCGCCCAAGGCCAGGCTCAGGGTCGGGAAGGGCGCGGTCAGCACGGCAATGGTGATTTCACCGATGACGCTGACCAGTTCCATGATCATCTGCAAGCGCCCGGTGGTGGTGCTTTTGACTTCGTCGATACGGTGGCGCAGCTGTTTGTCGTAGGTGTGGTAATGCAGGTTCTTGAGCGGCAGTGCGGTGCGAGGCACTTCGTCGAACACCGGCTTGGAATACACCCCCTTGAGCTGTGCCGGCAGGCCGGCCACCAATGCATGCAACCTCGGCTCGAACGCCGCGCGCTCAACGCTGGCGACCCGGCTGATGTAGTAGGTGTCCATGCCTTCAAGGTTTTTCAGGCGTTCGTTGAATTCCCGTTGCGGCCTGAAGGCGATGCCATCCGGTGCGTGCGGGGTGTAGAGCAGGGGCAGGTCGTTGGCATGGTGGAACAGGTAGCAGCCATCGATCACTTGCCCGCTGATTTGCAGGGGATAGAGCCGATACCGATTGCGCACGGCATCGCTGTTATCGGCCAGGCTGTCGATGCTTTTTTCCAGCCAGGCCAGGTCGCTGGTTGCCAGGCAGCCTTGCAGGCAGCACTCAAGCGCGGCGACGTGCATGTGCAGTTGGGTAACCTCCAGGGCCATATTGCGGCGCCATGCATAGTGGGGGTCTTGCGGGTCCAGCAGGGTTTTCTCGACCTCGGCGATATAGCGATCACCGATCCAGGTGCCTCGGACCGAGTTGCTCACCGTTTGCGCGGTGAGTCGACTCAGGTCGACGCCGGGCGGTCCCTTGAACTGCGCGGTGGTGCTGGCGTCGGGGTTGATAAAGCCCAGGCTGGCGTCGTAGCCGTTGCGGTACAGCGTGGTGTAGCTGACGCGTTCGCGCGGGGTGATCACGCCCACGAGGTTTGGGTCTACCGCCGGGATCGGGTTGCCGAGCAGTTGATTGAGGGCGGTTTTTGCCGCCTTGTGCAAGTAACTGTCGAAGTCGGGAAACTGTTGTGGGCTACCCGGGCTTGCGGCGTAGGCCTGTGCCGCGCCCAGTGCCTGTTCCTTGAGGTCGGCGAGTTTCTGTCGGTCGGCTGCCGATGCCTGGCTCAGCCACTTGGGCATCTGATGCAGGTATTCATCGGCCTGCATGGCCAGCGTCGTGGTACTCATTTCCACCAGGCAGGCTTCATAGGTGGAGGGCGCGCCGAAACTGATCATCAAATACTCAAGGCTGGCCGGGGCAAAACCCAGGGCGGAAAGCATCGCGCTGTATTTGGGCCGGATCCGGCTGACCAACTGTTCAAGCAGGTAGTCTTTCATGCTGCGCGAACCGGGAGCGGACGCTACCTCCTGGCTCCAGCCGAGGATATGCGCCTGCAGTTCCCGCTCGCTGCCAAAGGCCTGGAACTGCTCGGCGCGTGGCGCGTGAGGCGTGCACAGCAGCAAGCGTTTGACCGCGCCCGTTGCATCGGTCTGGCGCAGCACCCACAGGTCTTTGAGCGGAGCCTTGTGCAGGAACAGGCAGCAGGCGGTGAGTGTGGGCGAGGGGCCTTCACTGAGGGTTTGCAGCAGTGCGTAGTCGTCAGTGCTGATATGGTTTTGCAACGATGCACTGTAGGCCAGCGCGTGCAGGCGGCTGTCGAGCATCTGCTGCATGGCTTCCTGTACGGCGGGCAAACTGTGGGCGCGCTTTTGTTCTTCGGCGAAGACCAGGCTTGGTTGAACCTTGGCCAGCAGCTCGGCCAGGTAAGCCGGGGTGACGTCCTGGAACTCGGGCGGCAATGGCTGCTGGGCGTAGGTCAGTTGGGTGTTCTTGAGAAACTCGGAACCGGCGTGTTCATCGCCACGGTGCAAGCCACGTACCGCCAGTTGCACCAGGTTGTTGTGCTGGTTATAGGAGTTGCCTGACTTCAGGGTGCGCTCGGTGCTGATCTGCAGTTGCTCGGGGATCAGGCCCTGGATATCCAGGTCGTCATCCAGATGCTCAAGCAATTGCAGGCGTGCCATGGCCTCGGGCGAGGCCGCCGGGCCGAGCAGTGCCAGCACTTGCAGGCTGAGGTGTTCGTAAGTGCGCAGATGCTCGGCGAGGGTTTTGCGCTGAGACTCATTGGCGCTGCGGTACCAGTCGGGGGCGGATTCGTGGAGCAGTTTTTCCAGTAACTGTTGCGCGCGCAGTTCCAGGCGCGAGGCCAGGTCCCAAGGCGAGCAGCGCAGCGCCTGGTCCAGTTCGAGGGTCATTCTGGCGACGTCTGTCGGCGCTGGATGGCCGTCCAGGCCAAGGGCAAACGCGATGTCCTGATGTTGTTTGTCCTGCAGGGCGTTGTAGGTGTGTTCGTTCAGCGGGAGGCTGTCGATAGGCTCTGGCACCAGCGGCCAGATACTCGCCGCGCGCAAGTGCTGGTAACGGCGCGGCAAGTGTTGCAGCAGTTCCTGACGCCAGGCCGCCTGCTTCATGCGCTCTTGCAGCGTGCGATCAAGATGCTTGAGCGAGGTGAAAGCCTCCAGGCCTCTGGACGGGGTGAACAGCAATACATCGCCGTCCTCGATCTCCAGGTGGGTGACCGGTGTCTGGCTGCGCGTGAGGACGAACACCCCGGCGAACTCGATGGTCTGCTGGCGGTAGCGAAACGTCAGGCGATGGATGCCCGGGCGTAGCTCGGGACCGCTGACGATATTCGTCACCAGCAGCTGGTCGGCAGGGCTGAGCAGGCGATCCTTGACCTTCAGCCTGGCCTCGGCCTCCAGCATCGGCTGATGGCTGTCGAGTATCCAGTTCTTGCGTAAATGGCCGTTGGGCCGCCGTTCGATTTCCAGGGCGGCCAACTTCTTGTGCAATGCCTGGCTGATGCGCGTGCGGTTCAACCGGCCGGGTTCGCCCTGGATCATCCAATTGCCGGGGACGGTGTAATGCACTTGTGCGTTCTGCAGGCTCCAGCGGCTCTCTTCTGCCAGGGCTGCGTGCAGCGCCTGCATCTCCAGCAACTCGGCAGAGGATTGTGCTGCGGGCGCCTGGCCATTGGGGAAAACCTGCAGGCGATGACCGATTTGCAGCAGGTAGTTGTTCAGTTGTTCGGGGGTAAGTGGTGATGTGTTCGGGGGCAGGGCGGGCATGGCCGGTCCTCAGGGTGGATTGATCCCTGAGGGTGCGCAGTCTTGCAGTGTCGATGGCGGTAGTTAGTTACTCGTGGCAGGCACCTCTTTCATCACTGCTCGACGAAATAGTACGGCTGACGGTTAATCGCCATCTCCTTGACCACCGTCACCGGTACGTTCAGCCGGTCAGTATTGTCCACCAATGCCACGTTGCCGGGCTTGGCCGCGAGGTAGCTTTTGAGTTCTTCCGGCGTTTGCAGGATCGTCAAATAACCCTGCATGTAAAACACCCCGGCCCCGGCGATTCGCTCGTTGGCCTGATACAACACCACCTCTTTGCCCTGCGCCTGCATCGCCTGGATCTGGCTGATCACCGGCACAAACGACTGGCGCACATCGGCCTTGGGCGCGAACCAGAAAGCGGCAATCAGGTAGCAGGCCACCACCACGGTGAAAAAGCCGCCCACCAGGCCACGACGATGCTCATAAACGTGTTCGGCAACGTTGGAAACCTGCCCGCGGCTTTTCAGCCAGCCCAGCAACACGCCGGCATACTCGGCGGCCAGCACTGCGGCGGCGGGCGTCAATGCCATCAGGTAAACCGTGCGCTTGCTGGAGGCGAGCGTCAGCAGGGTGAACTGCGCCACCAGCCACACGCTGAAAAACAGCCGGTAGCGGTTGCGCACCAGGCTTTTACGGAAGTGCCACAGCCCCAGGTACACCAGAATATTCCAGGGCAAAAAGGCTTCGGGCAGTTTGACGATGTAGTAATAGAACGGCTCGTAGTGACCGGCTTCGACAAACGAACCGCTGAAGCGCCCGACACTGTTGGTCAGCAGCACTTCACGTACTGCTTGCAGCCCGTCGCGTTGGTACAGGAAACCCAGCCAGATCACCAGCGGCACCAGCGCCAGCAGCGTGAACAGTCCGGGTTTGATCCAATCGCCGAGCTTGAACCGTTTATCCATCAGGCTGGTGCTGGCCAGATAGACGAAGATCACCACGCCCGGCATGGCCAGGCCCAGAACACCTTTACTCAGCGTGGCGATGACCATCCCCAAGGTGAACAGCAACCAGGTGCCCAGGTTGGAACGGTCGCGCTCCGACTCGGGGCGGTTGGCCTGATAAAACGCCAGCAGTGCCATGGTGACCCCGAGGGTGAGCAGCGAGTCTTCACCCACACCGCGCACATTGCTCCAGTAACTGGCCATGGTCGCCAGCATCAGCGCCGCGACAAACGCCAGCGTTTTGGGCCGGCCAAACTTGCGCAGCATCCCGTACAGCAGCATCACACTGAACAGCCCGGCAAACGCCGACGCCAGGCGCACTGCCCAAGTGGTACCGCCAAACAACCGGATCGCCCCGGCGTCGAGCCACAGGCTCAGTGGCGGTTTTTCCAGGAAGGGTTCACGGAACAGTCGCGGCACCACCCAGTCGTTATCCAGGTGCATGGCCATGGCGATCCCGGCCACACGGGCCTCGGTCGAGCCTTGCAACTCGTGATTGCCAAGGGCAAAGAAAAACAACAGCGCAGCGAGCAGGAGCAGCAGAGGAGCGGAACGCGTCATGGATTCTGGCTACCGGGGCAGGGGGCCGTTCGGGGGAACGGCCCGGGCGATCGGCGAGTATACGAGGGCGATTCTTAATAATTCGTGAATGAATGTGAGGTTTTTGTAGGGTCAGGGTTGTTTCAGCAGCGGCCAGTGGTTTAGCCAGCCTTTGGAGGTGATGCGTTGTTGGTAAATGGCGTGTTTCTCTTCGACAAAGCGGTGGGTGGGTCTGAGTTGCAGATTGAACAAGTCCTCCAGGCCAAGTGGCGCTGAAACTTCGCATACGTCCGCTGCGGTTCTTCTGACGGCGACTGCGGTGGCGGTCTCCGGCCAGAAGCGCATGGCATCGCTGGCGTCGCGATAGGGCGCATCGCCGTTTCGCAGGTGCATGCGGGCCTGGTTTTTGACGGACCAGTCGATGGAGGGTTCTGCTGCATGTAACAGGGCTTCGAGGCGGCGGTCTTCGCTGGGGTTGGTGCAGGTGGCGTCGAACCACAGTACGTCGACGTCACCCGTCAGTGGCGATAGCGCGCGACCGTGCAGGTGATCCCACACGGCGTTACGTACAAAGCCGGCGCCGATCCAGCAATCGGGCAGGGCCAGGGTGCAGACGACGCCCAGCAGATACCAACGCTGGGCGTCGCGGCTGATCAGGGTCTGGAGGCGGTGTCTGAGCACGGTATGGCGGTCCTTGTATGCTGACGCCAGTCCTGTGAATTGCCTCGACGGCGTCTGGCGACAAGGGTCAGCCTGCCCCGGGTTAGTGGTCGACCGGCTCTGGCATTGTTTGTACCACGACCTTGCTGACTCCCTTGGCTTCTACGAGGTTTTTTATGGCATGTGAAAGCATGAAGCGCCCGTCGGAACTGCAATAGTTGATGCCCAGGCTATCGGCAATGTATCGCCATTTGTAGGCATCGTGACAATCCATCAAAGTGAGGTAGATCTCCCTCTCCTGACCCTGATGGATAAAGCTGATCTTGTAGTTTTTTGGTTCAGGCATAGCTTCTCCTTGACGGTAACCGACCTGCTAGGAACTCTTCACTTTGAAGCGGCTGAGACCGCGTTGCATGGTATTCGCCCGTTCCGACAGGTTCTTGGCCGCCACCGCGCACTCCTGGGAGTTGGACTGATTCTGCTGAGTGACCTCATCGATCTGCTCAAGGCCGATGCTGGCCTGTTGCAAGCCGGATGCCTGCTCGCTTGATGCCTGGTAGATCAATGACACCAGGCTCGAAACCGCACTGGTTCCGCTGACGATATTTCTCAGCGAGTCGGCGGTACGGCCGGCAATGACCATGCCGCGCTGGGTCTTGACTGAAGAGTCGGCGATCAAGGCGGCGGTTTGCTGAGCGGCTTCAGCACTACGTGCGGCGAGGCTGCGGACTTCATCGGCGACCACGGCAAATCCTCGTCCAAGCTCTCCGGCTCTGGCCGCTTCAATCGCAGCGTTCAACGCCAGCAGGTTGGTTTGGGCCGCGATGTTGTCGATGGTGGTGATGATGGCGGTGATGTCTTTGCCGGAGTTGTCGATTTCGGCCATGGCGGCAATCAACTCGCTCATTAATTTGTCACTTTCGCCAGCGTCGGCCCGTGAAGCCTGGGACTGTTCGTCAGCCTTCCTCGCATTGGCGGCGTTGTCGGTGGTCTGTGCGGCCATCTGCGTCATCACGGCGCTGATTTCGGTGATCGACGAGGCCGAATTGGACGCCCCATCGGACAGCGACTGACTCAACTCGGTGACTTGGGCGGAGCTGCCAGTGATCTGAGTCGCGCTGACCTGGACTTCCGAAATCAGGTTATTCAGGTTGCTGACCATTTTCTCCAGTGATTTGCCGAGGGCGTCCTGGGGAGATGAAAGGCGAACCTCCAGGTCCAGGTCACCTTCGGAAATGCGCTCGGCGATTCGCACCTGGCGTTGCAGACTTTCTGACATGTCATTCAGGGCAAAAGATAACTGTCCGACTTCATCTTCAGACTTTTGAACCAGACGGCGTGAGAAATCACCCAAGCTGATACTCGCCGCCAGCGCGGCTGCCTCACGAATCGGCCCGACAATTTTTGCGGTGGCAAACCACAGCGCCACCAGGGCCAGCAAGGAAATGACTACGCCCACCGACACCTGCCAGACACTGTTGCTGACACTGCGCGATTGCATTTCCTGCTCCAGGGCGATCGCCTGGCTCATCACCACGGCCTTGGGCAGGCGAATCAATATGGCCCATGGCTTGCCAGTGCGGCCCAGCTGAATCGGCATCAACACTTCGATGTTCTGACTGTCCTTGTTGAACTGCCCGACACCGCGCGCGCTCTGGATATCGGCCAGGACTTTTTCCCAGGTATCGGGCAGTAATCCCTTCAACGGTTGGCCGATCAGATCGGTCCTCTGGCTGTCCGCAACCACCAGCCCCTGATTGCTCAGGATCGAGACGGAGCCTTTGCCGCCGTAAAGGTCGGCTGACATTTGTTCGCTGAGCTTCTGGATGAAGGCAATATCGAAGTCTGCGCCGACTACGCCATAAAATTTGCCATTGGCGGTGATCGGCACTGAAAGCGTGGTCAGCCACACGTTCTTGCCTTGAACGACGTACGGGATGGGGTCCAATACACTTTCTTTCTGGGTGTCGCGGGGCCCCGTGTACCAGCCGCCTTTGGGGACGCCATTGGGATGACGGGCCTGGGAGTCATACTCCACCAAGGGTTGAACCGCGATATGGCCGTCCGAACTGCGTGTCCAATAAGGCGTGAAGCGCCCGGTCAGTGGGTTATTGCCGCCTTCGCCATTGCGGAACGCCTGATCCTGGCCGTCTACGGCGTCCGGCTCCCAGCAGGAATAAGTGCCGTTGAAGTCGGGGTTATCCTTAAGCACGCTGAGCAACATCGTATTGATCTGTTCACGGCCTAATGACAGTGAGCTTTGTGCGGTTTTGCTGGCCGCAAATGCATTGGCCAGTGTTCTCGCCGCATCCAGTGCATTTTGCAGTTTTGCCTGAATAGCATTGGCCCGTGACTCTGCCAGGTTCTGCACTTCGCGTATGGTTGAATTCTCAATAAGTGCAGATACTTCGCCGGCCACGTATTTTTCGTTGGCCGTGGAAGAGAACAGTCCATATAGCACCAGGCTCGCCGATGATATAAACAGGCAGATGCCTGCAGTGAAACAGATCCGAGTCTGCAATGAGTTGAATTTCATGATGTCTCCCGCCCACAGTAATAGTTGCCAGCATCCTCTGATGTTGACAAGCCAATATGTTTTGCACGCGCGGCTAAATAATCATCTGCTGCTTGCGTCGCTGAGCTGTTACTTGAAAGTCCAGCTACAGTTGACGGTACAGCTTGGGGTCTAGGTTAAACGTGTTCAGGCACTGCATTATCTTCGAGCCATAGTGACTCGGTGTTTTTAAAACCATAACGCTGGGCAGGAACGCGTGCAGCGATTTGATCCTTCTGTAATGGATCACTCAGGTCGACGGTTCTAGGTGTTATATAAATATTCAACACCGGCAGGAAGAACACCTTAACTTTTGGTGTCAGGAGCGAATGACTGTGCTGTTCAGTCACCACTCCGATGCCACCACTTTTAAGTTGAACAATGGACCCGACAGGGTAAATGCCAACAGACTTTAAAAAAGCCCGGAATACTTCATCGTCAAAGTGTCCTTCCCACGTGGACATTTGCTGCATCGCGACAGCCGGATCCCAACCCTCGTTATAGGCGCGGTCGGAGGTGATGGCGTCATACACGTCGCAGACCGCGGCCATCCTGGCAAACAAGCTGATCTGGTCCCCCGCCAATTGATGCGGGTAGCCCTTGCCATCGATCCTTTCATGATGGTGCAGGCAAACATCCACGACCATCTCGCACACTTGTGCGGTGCCTGTGAGCATTTGCTCCCCCTCCAACGGGTGGGTGCGAACCAGTTGTAACTCTTCGCTGCTCAACCTGCCGGGCTTGTTCAGGATGGCACCTGGAATGGCCATCTTGCCGATATCGTGCAGCAGGCCGGCGAGCCCTGCCCGTTGGATCAGCGTTTCAGGCAGACCCAGTTGATTGCCCAGGGCAATCATCAAGGCGCAGACCGCGACCGAATGCATATAGGTGTAGTCATCGAGACTTTTAAGCCGGGCCAGGCTGATAAACGCGTCTGGATGGCGGGCGATTGAATTGGAGATGTCTTCGACCAGCGCGCGGACGTTTTCAAGTTCCAGGGCCCGCCCCATGCGCGCATGACTGAACATCTGAATAACCGCGGCTTTGGCCGCTGCACAAATGTGCATGGCGGCGACCAATTCGTCTTTCATTGGCGTTCGCGGGTCTTGCTGGTCGCAGGCACGGTCCTCTGACGGCAAAGGCTGCGAGGTGTTCGAGTGTTTTGGCGTGTCACTGGCGCAACCCACAGCGCAGCGGACACTCAAGTCAGAATGGGAAGGAGAATTTCTCCAAAAGGGTCTTGCCTCACTGTCGGAGGCCACTGGATAGAGCTCGTTGCATTTCAACATGACCTGACCTCTTTATTTTTATGGTGTTTCCTATAAAGCCTCCTTGGCTCGAACGTACGATCTTTGAAAATCAACAGACGCTGCTGGCTTTGATACGGGCTACCACGCGGCCAGCCAGGTCATCGGGACGAAACTTCGCCAGAAAGTCATCGGCGCCCACCTTCTTGACCATGGCCTGGTTGAACCCACCGGACAGCGAGGTATGCAGCACAATGTGCAGGTTCGCCATACGAGGGTCGTTGCGGATTTCGGCAGTCAATGTGTAGCCGTCCATCTCTGGCATTTCGATGTCTGAAATCATCATCAAAAACTCCTCATCCGGCTTGCGGCCTTCCTCGAGCATTGCGCGAAGATAGTCCAGAGCCTGTCGACCATCATTCAATGCGACGACCTCGACGCCGACGGTTTCCAGGCAACGGGTGACCTGTTTACGGGCCACCATGGAGTCGTCTACGGTCAGAACGCGTAACTGTCGCGCCAACCGGCTCACCTCGTCATCGACTACACCCAATGAGATTTCCTCGGACGATGGCGATATCTCGGTCAAGACTTTTTCTACATCAATAATCTCAACCAGTTGGTTACCGATGTGCGTAACAGCCGTCAGGTAGTTGTTTTCGCCACTGCCCTTGGGCGGTGGATGTATGTCTTCCCAGTTCAAATTGACAATCTGTTCAACGGCAAAGACCAGGAACCCCTGCACGCGGCTGTTATATTCCGTCAGAATGACGAAGGCACTTTCAGTGTCCTTGACGCCCGGCAGTCCGGTCGCCATCGCCAGGTCCAGTATTGGAATACTGGTACCTCTAATATTCGCCACTCCGCAAATATTGATATTAGACTTAGGTAGTATCGATAGCTTTGGGCAGCGAATGACTTCCCGGACTTTAAATACATTTATTCCGTACAGCTGGCGGTCGTTAAATCGGAATAGCAGTAGTTCCAGGCGATTTTGACCTACCAGCTGGGTGCGACTGTTAACTGACGCCATTAAGCCTGCCATACCCACTCCTTAAACGACTCGTATGACGATAATGTCGTAGTGGAATCATCTTAAAAAGGGGTATGTAAAATATTTGTGAAAATAAAGAGGGTATTTGGGCGGGGAGTGCCAGAAAAGTTAAAGTATTGTTGTTCGTCTATTCGAATGGATATTAGAAAGTTAGCTGGCTAATTTGTTTTGTGAGCGATTGAGAAGTGTTTTAATTTAGCGGGTCAATTGTCCATGCACTGGCGAAGAGAGTTTTTCTGAAGACCTGATTATTCGTCGTCCGAAAAAAGGTGGCGGCGTTATTGTTGGGAAATTGGTCGCTCACCTTTTTCTGACTTTTTGGTGCGTCCCCGCTGGATGGCTATTTCAGGATTGGAAAGCGGTCCTTCGCGCTGCTTCTGAATCTGCTGTTGGCACCAGAATGTCCAGTGCGCGCGTCACCAGCAACTCACCCAGGACGCTCAGTTGCTGAGTGGCCAGAAGCTTATGGCGATAGGCGCCATCCAGCTCGAAAGCCAGGTCAGTCGTGAGTACGTTCAGCGAGGCGAGGGTTTCGCAAGCCTGTACCAGCAGGGTTTCGGGATCGATGCCTTGGGCGATACAGAAGATATCCGCGCCGGATTGGCTTGGGCATGGGGGATTGGGGCTGTGTTTTTTCATGACTGCAACTCCTTGATTGATGGAGTCGCCAGACATCGCTGCTAAACGAAAAGGGTGGCGACTGTACGCGGGTTAGCAGACCAGGAATCAAGGAACCCAGCGCACTCGAAAGTGCCCCACGCACAGCCGCCATAACGTGAACAAGCGAACGCAAGATGCTTCGCTTGAACGGATGGTGGCATTGCATGCCTTGATATTAACCGAGCTGCTAAACCCGGTCGCTGATTTTGCAGCGACGTTTCAAGGCTAGTCGTGTCGATTGATGAGCACCAGTTCATCAAGGGCGCGACGTCTTGCGGGAAAAATCCGAAGGTCCATTCGGCGGTGTGTTTTCAGGAGCCCAGAACAGCAAAACCCGCACGAGGCGGGTTTTGGTGGTGCTTCGTATATGGGCCGGGGTAATCTGAAACAAGTCGGTATCTAGTTGTTTTGGCTGGCAAACAGATGTTTGGTCAACTTGCTTGGAATACCAGTTGGAACGCTGTGTGGACTGGATTCCAATGTACGGTGCTTTTTCAGCTCCGCTCCCTAAAACGAATCGGAGCCGAATCTATCAAGCAGATGGTCGCGCTGTTGATTGTTGCCCTTGGGCTCGCAGGTCAGTGGCTCATAGGCTCCGTACGAGAAGAGGTGTCGCAAAAACCGCATGGAACAAGCCAGCGATACCCTAGCTGCATAGCTTTTCGCGAGCTTGTCCAAGCGTGTCACGATCCGACGGTTCTCCTTCTCCTAGCCAAACATGCGCTCGATGATGTTGCACTGTCGATACTTGGGCCAGATCAAACAGTCTGGCTATGCTGTTACTGCCGCCAGTAGTAGCCCGAACACTCATGCTGAAGTGCGTCAGGAAAGTCCCAATTCCTGACCAGAAAGCGCTCAGAACCTTCCATTGCGCAGTCGATATGCACGCGGTTCAGAGCTGGTTTGTGAGCAGCGACTAAGATCGACTCTACGAAACGGATTTCTTGTGGCATGAGTTTCTGGTTGCAGTCTGGGGTGCCAAGTGCGACGGACAGGTTGGCGTGGTACCAAAATCGCCCTTTTAGGTGTTCACCTAGCCGATCTCGAAAGGACCGGCCACTCTCCGTCTCCTTCGTTTCGCCGATGTACAGAAGCACGTCAGGGCCGTAAACGGGATGGCGCCCATAGACGCAATAGAACCCGCTTCCATCCATATCGCCGTTCCCAGGAGGGATGTACGTCTGCTTTTGGGCGTCATATTGGAGCTTGGTCCGTTCGGTCCAGTAAATATCGACAATGGTCAACTCGGTCATGAGGCTATCTCGGTAGATTGCAGCTGCATCGGGATCTCGCTTGCAAGGGGCGCGGGTTTTCCAATCTGGATCAGGCCGACATGTGAGAGGATCTAACAGAGCAACTCCCCTGGGGTACAATCGCCGCTGACGCGGATGCGCGCATCTGCCCCAGTTAGGTGTGCAGGGTGTAGAGAATCGGCGGCGTGACCACGTATTTACCTTTGCTCAGTGGTACAGCCAAGGCTGCAGCTCATCCAGGTTGGCGACGACAATCTGCTGCGCTGTCGCCTTGGCATGCACTTTGGTTGGGTCGATCTGATAGCGCTGCAGCACGTATTGCACTAGTGAGCCACGGGTTTCGATTGGCAGCCGGCCATCCCGCATGCCGTAGTCGGCCTCGATGATGGCGCGTTGTTCCGGTTTCAGACGCGAGTCGGGTTCGATGATCACCTGCAGCAAGGTGGTCCAGCCCGGATCACTCTCGCGGCCGTGGTCTGTAGGATCATCCATCAGATCCGGTATGCCGCGGAATCGGCTCAGAACGAAGTCGCGATAATCCCGATTCTTCTCGCAATAGGCCCGCACGTGCCAGCGCATTCCGGTGTAAACCAAGGTGTGCGGGGCGATCAGGCGAGTTTCGCCACCGGGGCTGGTGAAGGACACATACTCGCACTCCAGGCGCAGACCATCCCGGCAGGCTTTTAGCAGCGGACGCAGCACTTCCGGCCGTACCGAGCGATCCGGCACTGCCAATACCTCTGTGTGTGCATAAGCAAGTGCCAGACCCTCGATGTGTGGGGCGCGCTCATGGTTCTGGTTGAGAAGGTGCAGATAGGCACTGGCGCTGTCGTCGATGAACAGCGGTTGGAAGCGGC
>Ga0105251_10002314_pt1 | contig 15101 bp, 10 predicted proteins | sample KBSS64metaG_FD_80424 | JGI IMG/M metagenome (GOLD analysis project Ga0105251, IMG submission 80424) | Switchgrass rhizosphere microbial communities from Kellogg Biological Station, Michigan, USA - KBS S6-4 metaG | ecosystem: Host-associated > Plants > Roots > Rhizosphere > Soil | place...
CTCGGTTTCTCCGTCTCGTGTGCTTGGCGGCTCACGTTGCGGAGTCTCCGGGATGGACTCCCGGATACGTCAAACTTCTACTGCCTCCCCGGCAGAGCCGGGGGAACTCTCAGGTTGGTTTAGTGAGGCATCAATCCAATCGCCACCACACCGGGCTAACAGCCAGCTCGCAGCAACCCAACTCGAGCCGATCCGGAACGAGCGCCCACATGCGCTCACCGGCAGCCTTACGCCCTCTTCCCCGCCCCATCCTTTTCCTCGGCACTTAGCTTCACCCCCACATTCAACTCCACCTCCGCACGTAACCCCACCCCTGCACGATTGCTCAACCGCAACCGCCCGCCCAGCGACCGACTCAGCTGCTCGGCGATCGCCAGGCCCAGGCCGGTGCCGCCGCTCGCGCGCCCGCGCGAGGGTTCCAGGCGATGGAACGGCTGCAGCACCGTCGCCATCGACGCTTCGGGGATGCCCGGCCCCCGGTCCAGCACGATGATGCTCGCCCTTCCCTCCGCGTCCACCGTCAGGCCGACCTGGGCGTTGCCTGCGTAGGCCAGTGCATTGTCGATGAGGTTCTGCACAATGCGCCGCAACACCCGTGGATGGGTCTGCAGGGTGACATGGTCGCCTGGCAGGCGTTCGACCGGCTTGCCCATGTCTTCGTAGTCGCCCACCACGCTGTCGAGGAACGCCGGCAGGTCGAGCTGTAGCGGCTCGCCCATGGTGACGTTGGCGCTGCGCGCGTAGTCGATCCCTTCGCGCACCAGTTGCCCCAGTTGGGTGACGTCGTCCAGCAGCCGCTCTTGTGCGGCGGTTTCTTCCAGCGATTCGATGCGCAGGCGCAGGCGCGTGATCGGGGTCTGCAGGTCGTGCGAGATCGCCGCCAGGATCTGCATGCGCTCGCTGACGTGCGCGGCGACGCGCGACTGCAGCGCATTGAGGGCACGCGCCGCCTTTTCGACCTCGAGCGGTCCCTGCTCAGGGATCGCCTCGCCCTGCCCGGCCACGTCCAGCCGGTCGGCGGCCGCGGCCAGCCGTTCCAGTGGCCGCGTGGCCAGGCGCACCGCCAGCCAGACGCAGCCCAGCAGCAAGGCGATCTGCGCGGCGAGCACCCACGGCAACCAGCGCGCGATCGGCAACAGCGACGGCGTCACTTCGATGGTCAATGGCTGGCCATCGGACAAGGTCAGTTCGACTTCGTAGCGCTCGGGCGCGGCGGACACCGCGCGCGGCCGCAGTGCATAGCGGTGCGCCAGGGCGTCGTCGATGCGTGCGGTGACCTGCCGGGCGCGATCGCTGGCCAGTGCCGTGCCGGGTTTTGCCGGGCGCAACAGGTAGCGGTAGGTGCGCCGCTCCAGCCGCGGCAGCCACTGGCTGCGCTCCCCGGGCGACAAGCGTTCCAGCAGCGCCACGCTCAGCGGGACGTCGTCCTCCATGTCGCTCAGCATCATCGAGCGCGTGGCCATGGCGCGCTCGTAGAACAGCAACGCGAACGACAGGCCATGCGCCAGCAGCATGCCTGCGGCGAGGATCAGCAGCAGGCGCGCGCCCAGCGTGCGCGGCCAGCGCGAGGGCGCTGCCGGGGTCATGCGTCCTCGCCGAGCAGCACGACCGGTTGGCTGAACACATAGCCTTCGCTGCGCACGGTCTTGATGAAGGTCTGCTCGCGCGCGTCGTCGCCCAGGCGCTGGCGCAGGCGGCTGACCAGCAGGTCGATGGAACGGTCGAACAGTTCCGCGTCGCGGCCGCGGGTCAGGTTGAGCAGCTGGTCGCGGCTGAGCACGCGCTGCGGGTGATCGATGAAGACGCGCAGCAGTCGGAATTCGCCGCCGCTGAGCGGATACGCGGTGCCGGCGTCGTCCAGCAGGTGCCGCGCGGCGGTGTCCAGCCGCCATTGCCCGAAGCGGATCAGGCGCGCGGCCTCGCTGACCTGCAGATTGGGCGGCAGCATCCGCGCGCGGCGGATCACCGCATTGATGCGCGCCAGCAGTTCCCGCGACGAAAACGGCTTGACCACGTAATCGTCGGCGCCCATTTCCAGGCCGACGATGCGGTCGGTCTCGTCGTCGCGTGCGGTCAGCATCACCACCGGCACGGCGCGGTGCTTGCCGGCGCGCAGGTTCCGGCACAGCGACAGGCCGTCTTCGCCCGGCATCATCACGTCCAGCACGATCAGGTCGACATCGCTGGTCTCCAGCGCGGCGCGCATCTCGCGCCCGTCCGCGGCCTGGGTCACGCGCAAGCCGTTGCGGCGCAGGTAGTCGCCGGCGAGTTGGCGGATGTCGGCGTCGTCGTCGACGACCAGGATGTGGTCGGTATGGGGTGTCGTCTGCAACTCGCGTCCTCGGCGCTTGCGACCCTGCGCGGGTCCATGCGGGCATGTTAGCGCCGCGCGACGGCCCTGACGGCTAGCCACCAGGCACCGGGCAGAGAGTTTTGTATGCCTGTGTATCAACCGTCGCCATTGTGCGCAAACCCTACAAATCCCTTGTAACGGCGACACCCGCCAGATACCGCGCGGGCATCCAATGGTTTCCAACGCCGGCGGCTCCTCCGCTGGCAAGCCTCCGGCACAGGACGCCCGCATGAGCGCCATTGCACAGCCCACCTCCCTCGCCGCGCTGGTCTTCGGCGGCTCGCGCGGCATCGGTGCCGGCAGCGAGGACGGCTACATGACCGGCTCCAGCCTGACGCTCGATGGCGGCTGGGTGGTCTGAGCCGCCCCTTCCTGCCCCGCTTTCCACCTTTCCAAAAAGGTATCCCGCCATGTCCATCGACCATCGCAACGCTGCCGCCAGTCCTTCCCGCCGCCGTCTGCTCGGCGCGGCCGCCCTGGCCGCGGCCAGCGGCACACTGCTTGGCCAGCTGCCGCCGAAGACGGCGCGTGCGGCGGCGGCGCGCGCCCCGCAGGCCGACGACCGAGTCCGCCCGTTCCAGGTCCATGTGCCGGAAAGCGAACTGGCCGACCTGCGCACCCGCCTGCGGGCCACGCGCTGGCCGGACCGCGAACTGGTGGCCGATGAAACCCAGGGCCTGCAACTGGCGCAACTGCAGGCGCTGGTCGGCTGGTGGGCGAGCGGCTACGACTGGCGCCGGCTGGAGGCCAGACTCAATGCGTTGCCGCAGTTCCTGACCCGCATCGATGGCGTGGACATCCACTTCCTGCATGTCCGCTCGCCACACGCGCACGCGCTGCCGCTGATCCTGACCCATGGCTGGCCGGGCTCGGTGCTGGAGTTCGTCGACGCGATCGGGCCGCTGACCGATCCGACCGCATTCGGCGGCCGCGCCGAGGACGCCTTCGACGTGGTGATCCCGTCCATTCCCGGCTACGGCTTCTCCGGCATTCCAACCGAGCTGGGCTGGAACCCGGAGCGGGTCGGCCGCGCCTGGGACGTGCTGATGCAACGGCTCGGCTACCGCCACTACGTATCGCAAGGCGGCGACCACGGCTCGGTCATTTCCGATGCCATGGGCCGGCAGGCGCCGGCCGGACTGCTCGGCATCCACCTGACCATGCCTGCCACCGTGCCCAGCGAACTGGTGGCCGGCATCAACGGCGGCGCGCCGGTCCCGGCCGGCCTGGCCGAGGACGAGCGCGTGGCCTACGAAACGCTCAGCCGTTTCTTCGGCCGCAACGCCGCCTACGGCGCGATGATGGTCACCCGGCCGCAGACGATCGGCTACGCGCTGACCGATTCGCCGGTGGGCCTGGCGGCGTGGATGTACGACAAGATCGTGCAGTGGACCGACAGCGACGGCGTGCCCGAGCGCGTACTGGGCCGCGACGCCATCCTCGACGACATCAGCCTGTACTGGCTGACCGGCACCGCTACCGCGTCCGGGCGGTTCTACTGGGAAAACAACAACAACAACTTCAGCGCCGCCGCGCAGAAGACCACCCGGATCCGCGTGCCGGTCGCGGTTTCGGTATTTCCTCGCGAGATCTACCGCGCACCGCGCAGCTGGACCGAACGCGCCTACCCGACGCTGTACTACTTCAATCACGCCGACAAGGGCGGCCACTTCGCCGCCTGGGAACAACCGCAGCGGTTCAGTGCCGAGCTGCGCGCCGCTTTCCGCCCGCTCCGCGGCAAGCGCTGAGCCACCGACCACCGCCCTTTCGAGGAAATCAGCATGCTCTCCACGTCCGTCCCCTCGCTCCCGGATATTGCCGCCCCGCATTCGCGCCGGTGGCGCATCAAGGCGTGCCGCCTAGCACCGTGGTTGTTGGCCGCCCAGTTGCTGGCGGCCGGCACGACCGTCGCCGCTCCCGCACCGCCCAGCGGCGTTCCCGCTGCATCGAAGACCGTCTCGACCTTGCACCTGCCCCAAGCCTTGGTGGCGGACAAACGCGTGGTCGCCGGCGACCTGGAGATCGGCTATGCCGAGCTGGGGCCGGCCCAGGGCGAGGTGGTCGTGCTGCTGCACGGCTGGCCGTACGACATCAATGCCTATGCCGAGGTGGCGCCGCTGCTGGCCGCCAAGGGATATCGGGTGATCGTGCCGCACCTGCGCGGCTACGGCAGCACCCGCTTCCTGTCGGCGGCGACGCCGCGCAACGGCGAACCCGCCGCGCTGGCGGCCGACGTGATCGCGCTGATGGACGCATTGCACATCCAGCGCGCCAACCTCGCCGGTTTCGATTGGGGCGCGCGCTCGGCCGACATCGTCGCCGCGCTGTGGCCGCAGCGCGTCAAGTCGCTGGTCTCGGTCAGCGGCTATCTGATCGGCAGCCAGGAGGCCGGCAAGGTCCCGCTGCCGCCGCAGGCCGAACTGCAGTGGTGGTACCAGTACTACTTCGCCACCGAGCGCGGCCGCGCCGGCTACGCCCGCTACACCCACGATTTCGCCCGCCAGATCTGGCAACTGGCGTCGCCGCAGTGGACCTTCGACGACGCCACCTTCGCGCGCAGCGCGGCCGCGCTGGACAACCCCGACCATGTCGCCATCGTCGTGCACAACTACCGCTGGCGGCTCGGCCTGGCCGAGGGCGAACCGAAGTACGCCGCACTGGAGCGGCGGCTGGCGCAGGCGCCGAACATCGGCGTGCCGACCATCACCCTGGAGGGCGATGCCAATGGCGCCCCGCACCCGGATCCAACTGCCTATGCCGGCAAGTTCAGCGGCCGCTACGAGCATCGCCTGCTGCCCGGCGGCATCGGCCACAACCCGCCGCAGGAGGCGCCGGCGGCCTTCGCGCAGGCGGTGATCGACGCGTCCAACCTCGCCGACCACGACAGGAGCTGATGCGATGAAACCCGTCTACTGCGCCGCTGCGCTCGCCGTCGCCGTTGCCGCGCTCGGCCTGGGCTGGACGCTGCACCACACGCAAACGTCGCACCCGACGTCGCCGATCTACGGCGTGGCGCTGCCGGAGGACTACCGCGACTGGCCGTTGGTCGCGCCCGCGGAGGAAGCGGCGCCGCTGGACGAGTTGCGGGTGGTGGTCGGCAACCCGGTGGCGATGCGCGCCTATCGCGACGGCGTGCGCCCGTTCCCCGATGGCGCGGTGCTGGTCAAGCGGGCCTGGAAGCGCCAGGCCTCGCCGGATTTCGCGACGGCGACCATCCCGGGCCACGCCACGACCGTCCAGGTGATGGTCAAGGATTCCAGACGCTACGCCGCCACCGGCGGCTGGGGGTACGGCCGCTTCGTCGATGGCCAGCCGGTGGACGAGGCGCAGCACCGCACCTGCGCCGCCTGCCACGCATCCCGGGTCAAGCAGCGCGACTACGTGTTCACCAATTACGCGCCGTGATTCCCACGGCGCCCAATCCAGAGGCAACAGATCATGCATGCGATCGACAAGGTGCTGTACACCGGCAAGACCCATACCGTCGGCGGCCGCGAAGGCCACGCGTCCAGCGATGACGGCCAGCTGGACATCGCGCTGTCCCCGCCGGGCAGCGGCAGGCCCGGCAGCAACCCCGAACAGTTGTTCGCCGCCGGCTGGTCGGCCTGCTTCCACGGCGCGATGGGCAAGGCCGCGCGCAAGCTGCAGCTCGCGCTGCCGCCGGACACCGCCATCGACGCGGAAATCGACCTGGGCATGGTCGGCGACGACTTCCAGCTGCAGGCGCGCCTGACGGTCAGCGTGCCCGGCCTGGACAGCGCACAGACGCAGGCGCTGGTCGAGGAAGCGCACCGCACCTGCCCGTACTCGAAGGCCACGCGCGGCAACATCGACGTCCGGATTTCCGTTGCGTAACGCAGTGCCCTGCTCTCCTCCCGCAAGGAGTTTCCCCATGCGCATGCTTCGTCCCCTCGTCACCCTGCTGGCCGCGTGCATCGCGGCCAGCGCCTGCACGCCGGGCGCCGCGGCCGATCCGGTGCAGCCCAGTCCGGGCATGCCGGCGCCGCTGGCGCCCGAGTTCAAGGGCATCGACCATTGGCTCAACGGCCCGCCGCAGTCGCTGCAACGGCTGCGCGGCAAGGTCGTGCTGGTCGAGTTCTGGACCTACTCGTGCATCAACTGCATCCACGTCATGCCGCACGTGAAGCAGTGGCACGACCGCTATGCCGACCAGGGCCTGGTGGTGATCGGCGTACATACGCCCGAGTTCGACTACGAAAAGGCGTTGCCCAACGTGGAGGCCGCGGCCAAGCGCTTCGGCATCACCTGGCCGATCGCGCAGGACAACCGCTCGCAGACCTGGGACGCGTACGGCAACCAGTTCTGGCCGGCGCTGTACCTGATCGACCAGCAGGGCCGCATCGTCTACCGGCGCGTCGGCGAAGGCGACTACGCGGCCACCGAGGCGCAGATCCGCAGGCTGCTGGCGATGCAGACCGCAGGCGGATAACGCCGCCAAGCGGCTGCAACCTGATCCGTTCGCCAGGCTCCGCCAGTTGGATACATCCAACCGGCAGAGCGATTGTTCGGCGATGGCTCTGCCCTGCAGCGACACGCCACATGTTGCCAGCCGCCGCCGCGCCCCGTCGGCTGCCGCACTTCAACATACTTCCCTCGCCACCACCGGAGCATTCCCTCATGCCATCCACCTGGTTGATCACCGGCAGCTCGCGCGGACTGGGCCGTGCCCTCGCCGACGCCGTCCTGCATGCCGGCCACCGCCTGGTCGCCACCGCCCGCGACCCGGCCCAGTTGCAGGACCTCGCCGAACGCTACGGCGATGCAGTGCGCACGGTGCGGTTGGACGTGACCGATCCCGCCGCCGCTCGGCATGCCGTCCAGATCGCCGTCGACGCCTTCGGCGGACTGGACGTGCTGGTCAACAATGCCGGGTACGGCGATGTCGATTCCGTGGAAGACACCCCGCTCGAAGAGTTCCGCCGCCAGATCGAGACCAACCTGTTCGGGACCATCATCCTGACCAAGGCCGCCATCCCGGTCATGCGTGCGCAGCGCAGCGGACGGATTCTGCAGCTGTCGTCGGTCGGCGGCCGCCTCGGTGCCCCGGGAAGGGCGGCCTACTCCGCCGCCAAATGGGGCGTGGAAGGATTCTCCGAGTCCCTGGCGCTGGAGATGGCCCTGATCGGCGTCCATGTCACTCTCCTTGAGCCGGGCGGTTTTCGCACCGACTTCGCCGGCGCATCGAGCTCGCTGCGTGAAGGCCGCGCCGACTACGATGCCGTGGTCGGCGCCACGGCACGCCGACAGCGCGACTACAACGGCCGACAGCCGGGCGATCCGGCGCGGGCAGCGCAGGTCATCCTTGCGGTGGCGGCCATGGATGCACCGCCGCTGCGGCTGGCCTTGGGCAGCGATGCGGTGGCCAGTATCGGCGGCGCCGACACGGCGCGCATGGCCGAACTCGAACGCTGGCGGCCGCTGAGCATCTCCACCGACTTTGCTGCGGCGGCCGCCGCGCGGTCGGAGTAGCGCTGTGTGCGGTACCGGTAACGCCGTCGTTCCGTGGCAACCAAGCCTCGCCGCGGCGCTCGCGGAACACCGCTGGTAAGCATTGGCAGGTGCGGAATGTCCGTTTCGGCCGCGAGCGGACGCCCACCCTACCCCCGATAAACCTCCCTAACCCCCTGCCCCGCCAAACCCTGCTCCCGGCCAACTCCGGTCACCAGTTCATCTAATGGAAACGCCACAAAACAGACGGTAGAAAGCGAATTCAATTCTGAAGTGCACCACTCCAAGCGATAGGCGACGCATGTCCGACGGTCTGCAAGTGTCGGTCTTGCCATTCACGGCGTGATGGAAGCGACGGACTTCTGGCCTGATGCCCGGCTTTTGCGCGCCCTGGCCTGGGCGCGGAAGTCCCGGGGCGGCATGTCATACGCGCGGCGGAACGCGTGGTTGAAATCTGCCGCACTGCTGAACCCCAGGCCGTAAGCGATCTCCACGACCGGTGACTTCGGGAATCGGATGAGTTCGTCCGCGGCCTCGCGCAACCGGCGATTGCGGATGTAGGTGGCCAGGCCGCCTTCATGCTCGAACAGGCGATACAGCGCGGCGCGGGACAGCTGCGATGCAGCGACGATGCTCTCCAGCGATAGTTCCGGCTCGTGCAGGTGGCGCTCGACATGCCGCCGTACCCTCCCGAACACCGCCGCGCGGATCGCGGCGCGCGCGTCGCCACTCAGGCCGCACTGTCTGGCGAAGGCCCCGACGATCAGGTGCGCGCATGTGGCCATCATCGAGCCGGCTTCAGCCCCGCTCATCGTAGCGATGCTGCTGGAAAGCGCGTCCAGTTCGCCGAGAAACATGCGCGCGCGTGGGGATGCGTAGTCGATCACGCGGCCATGCAGCGCTTCCGCATCGGGCAGCACCGATTCCACCAGTGCGCGCGGCAGGAACAAGGCCATGACCTGGCTCCTGCACTCCCGCTCCATGCGCATCGTCTGGCCCATGTCCAGCGCCAGAATGCCTGGCCGGGATTGCAGCGCCTTGCGCCGCGGATACAGACCGGTTGTGGTTTCGACGCCGCCGCTCCCCACCAGCACTACGTGAAAAACATAATCGCGCATGGTGTCCGTGGAAATTTGTGGCGCCGTGCGGGTCTGCGTGATCGGGTCGGTGCAGGCGTGCATAAACCTCATGCCATCGACCTGGTAACTGTCGAGCGTGGCGCGGAACCCGTCAGCCACCTGTGCGCGCGATACCGCTATGTCGAGAAAAGAGGAGGTTCGATCGCGCCACGCCACAAGTTGTTGCGTTCGTGCGACGTGGCATGTGCTGAAGTGGTGGCGGATCGGCGTGCGAACGCTTGCCTCGACCCCGACATGGCTTGTGCTGTTGCTGGTCATCCCGGGCCCCCGTCCGCGCGCGCTCATATTACAGGACGCGCGCGCGCCTTTGTCCCAGCCTGTCGCCGCCTGTCGTGGCATGCCGTAGCACCCTCCCACGCTGGCCATGATGCTTGCTCGCGCACCGAACCAGCGCCAGGCCCGGCGTATCGACTCGCTACCGCCTGCCGTCTTGCCCCCGAAAGAACCTCGTTCCGCCATGGCGTCATTCCCGGGAAGACGGGAGATTCTTTACAACAGCGAAGCTGGCAATTGCCCGCAAAAGCGAACCGCTCCTCCACTGTGGCCTTGCCGTCGCAAGCGATTGCGCGTCACCCCAACGTCGTCATTCCCCCAACCTTCCCTTCCCAACTGAGACAGCCGATCAAGTCGCCTGTGCCCTAACGCTCAAAATTCCCAGCTAGCCAACCCGGTCATCCGAGCCTGTTCAAGAGAGGCTTGCCCGGGGAAATCTGCGTTGCACCACAGGGGAATCGCATGAATCACATCTACCGGCTGGTCTGGGACCAAGCTCGTCGCACCTGGCTGGTCGTTTCCGAACTCGCCCGCGGTCGCGGCAAGGCCGGGGGTACCTCGGCATCGCGCCACACGCGCCCGGTCTGGTGGGTTGCGCTACCCCTGAGCCTGCCGATGCTGGCCCTCGCCGCCGCGCCAGACGGCGTTACGGATGCCGCCCGTCTGGCGGCGGCCATCGTCCCCGCTCGTCCGGCACTCGCGCCGACGGGCATCGCGTCGGCGGCATCCTCGACCCATCCCACTGGCGGCCAGGTCACCGCCGGCAGCGGCCGTATCGACTACGGCGATCACCTCACCACCATCCAGCAGAACAGCCAGAACCTGTCGCTGAACTGGCTGAGCTTCAACATCGGCACGCAGGACACGGTCAATTTCCTGCAGCCGAACGCGCAGTCCATCGCCGTCAACCGCATCGCCGATCCCAACGGCAGCGTGATCCTCGGCCACCTGAACGCAAACGGCCAGGTGTTCCTGGTCAACCCCAACGGCGTGCTGTTTGGACAAGGCGCGCAGGTCAACGCGGGCGGCCTGGTCGCCAGCACGCTCGACGTCAGCGACAGCCAGCTGGGTCAAGGCACGTTGCATTTTACCGGCGCAAGCGCTGGCAGCGTGACCAACCTTGGCACGATCACCGCTGCACCCGGCGGCTACGTGGCCCTGCTCGGCCACGCGGTGTCCAACCAGGGTGCCATCCACGCGCCTGCCGGCAGCGTGGCGCTGGCCGGCGGCAGCGCGATCACCTTGAGTTTCGACGGCAACCACCTGCTCGACATGCAGATCGACGCCAGCACCTTGAACGCGCTGGCCGAGAACAAGCAGCTGATCGTCGCCGACGGCGGCCAGGTGCTGATGAGCGCCGGCGCGAAGGATGCGTTGCTGGCCAGTGTGGTCAACAACAGCGGCACGATCCAGGCGCGGACGGTCGAAAACCGCGCCGGCAAGATCGTGCTGCTCGGCGGCATGGAAGCAGGCACCACCCAGGTGGACGGCACGCTGGACGCCAGCGCGCCGAACGGTGGCGATGGCGGCTTTGTCGAAACCTCGGCGGCGCATGTGCAGGTGGCCGACGGCGCAAAGATCACCACCCTGGCCGCCACGGGCAACGCCGGCACCTGGCTGATCGATCCGCACGATTTCACCATCGCCTTCAGCGGTGGCGACATGACCGGCAGCACCCTGAGCAGCCAACTTGGTGGTGGCAATGTCACCATTCAGTCCAGCCAAGGCGCCAACGCCAGCGGCAGCGGCGACATCCATGTCAATGATGTAGTGAACTGGGGCGCCAATACGCTCACGCTCACCGCCGCCCACGATGTCGATATCAACGCCGTGATGACGGCCAGCAGCAGCGCCGGCCTCGCGCTGAATCCCAGTACCGCCAACGGCGGCGATGCGGCGATTGGCGGCGGCACCGTCAATGTCAACATGGTCAATGCCATGCCGGGCCAGAGCGGCCGGGTGGATTTCACCGGCGGCAGCAACACGCTGAAAATCAACGGCCAGGCGTACACCATCATCACGACGTTGGGTGCCCCCGGCAGCACGACCAGAACGGACCTGCAAGGCATCAGTGGCGCCCTCAACTGTGCTTGCTATTTCGCGCTGGGTGCCAATATCGACGCCAGCGCCACGGCCAGCTGGGGCGATTCCGCCTTCGGCTCTGCCATCGGCTCCGGCTTCCTGCCGATCGGCCACAGGTTCAACGCCACCGATTCCAAGATGTTCACCGGCACCTTCGACGGCCTGGGCCACACCATCAGTGGGCTCACCATCAACCGGCCCGGCTCCAACAACGTCGGCCTGTTCGGTTACACCTACACCACAACGACGATCCGTAACATCGGCCTGCTTGGCGTGTCGATCAAAGGGCAAAGCAACGTAGGCGGCCTGGTCGGGTACAACTACGGCACGATCAGCCAGGCCTACGCCACCGGTGCGATCAACGGCAATCTCGGCGGAGCCGACGTCGGCTCCGGCGGCGGTGCCGACATCGGTGGCCTGGTCGGATACAACGACAGCAGTGGCCGGATCAGCCAAGTCTATGCCAGCGGTGCGGTCAGCGGCGTGGCCACTCTCGGTGGCCTGATCGGGTACAACAACCACGGCCCGATCAGCCAAGCCTATGCGACCGGTATGGTCAGCGGCAGCGGCGGTGAGGTCGGCGGCCTGATCGGGATCAACGACGGCGGCCCGATCAGCCAAGCCTATGCGACCGGTACGGTCAGCGGCAGCAACGACGTCGGCGGTCTGGTGGGATACAACATCAGCGGCGCGATCAACCAAGCCTATGCGACCGGTGCGGTCAGTGGCAGCAACTATGTCGGCGGCTTGGTCGGGAACAACGTATCCGGCACCACCATCAGCCAGGTCTATGCCACTGGTTCGGTCAGCGGCACCGGCAGCAACGTCGGCGGTCTCGTTGGGCTCAATAATGCTGGCACGATCACCAACAGCTACTGGGACACGGAAACCACCGGTCAGTCCACCAGCAGCGGCGGTACCGGCCTGACGACCAAGGCACTGATCGCAGCGCTGCCCGGAGGTTTCACGGCCGCCAGGTGGGGCAACGTCGGCAACCAGACCACGCCCTACCTGCTGGGCATGTCCGGCAATCAGGTATTCAATACCAACGATTTGCCCATCGGCACGGTGACGAACAGCAACCGGCCCAATCTCTACACCGTCATCCTGGATCTGAATCAGTTGCAGGCCATGAACACCGGCCTCGCCGGCCGTTATGTGCTGGGCAACGACATCGACGCCAGCGCCTCGAGCGTATGGGTGGGGCTTGAGGTCGACGCCCGCGGCCGCCCCATCATCGCCTACAACGGCTTCAAGCCGATTGGCGTCTCAGGCGCACCGTTCACCGGCGTCTTCGATGGCCTTGGTCACACCATCAACAACCCGACCATCAATTGGCCAAACACCGATTACGTCGGCCTGTTCGGCGTCACCGGCAACGGCAGCGCGATCCGCAATCTCGGTCTGCTCGGCGGGTCGGTTGCAGGCCAGAATTACGTCGGCGGCCTGGTCGGAGACAACGGCGGAACGATCACAAACACCTATACCGCGGTGATGGTCAACGGCTTCACCTCCGGCGGACGCGACTACGTCGGCGGCTTGGTTGGCTTCAACGAAGCGGGCGGCACGGTCACCAACACCTATGCCACCGGGGCGGTCAGCGGCACCAACTATGTCGGGGGGCTGGTCGGAAGCAACCTTGGCGCGATCACGAACGCCTATGCCACCGGGGCAGTCAGCGGCGACAACTACGTAGGTGGCTTGGTTGGCTCCAACAAAACGGGCGGCACGGTCACCAACACCTATGCCACCGGGGCGGTCAGCGGCGCCAACTATGTCGGTGGTCTGATCGGTCTCTACAACGGAGGCACCGTCATCGGCAGCTACTGGGACACGGAAACCACAGGCCAATCCACCAGTGACGGCGTCGGCACCGGCCTTACCACCGTGCAGATGATGGACCCGGCCAGTTTTGCGGCCTGGAGCACGGACATCAGTGCCGTCGGCGGCAGCTCCGCGGCCTGGCGGATCTACGCGGGTGACACCGCGCCGCTGTTGCGTACCTTCATGACTGGTCTGGCAGTCACCGCCATGAATGTCGGCACGGTCTACAACGGCACCGCCTTTGCTGGCAGCAGCAGCTCGATCCTCGGCACGCTGACGCCGAGCTCTTGGCGGCCGTCGAGCAGTGTGGATGCGAGCCTGATTCTGGGCGACGCCAACGCCAGAACCAGCACCCCTGCGACCAATGCCGGACGCTACGCGTTGGCTAGCAACCTGTATTCCGGCCAGATGGGTTACGACATCGCTTTCACGCCCGGCACGCTGACCATCGCCCCAGCCACCCTGACCTATCTGGCCGATACCGCAACTACCACCTACGGCAGCACGCCGAGCGGGTTGACCGGCACGGTGACCGGCTTCGTCAACGGCCAGACGCTGGCCAACGCCACGACCGGTACCGTCAGTTTCGCTACGGGTGCCACCGCCACCAGCAACGTCGGCAGCTACGCCATCAACGGTGGCGGCCTGACCGCGAACTACGGCAACTACACGTTCGCACAAGCGGCAGGTAACGCCGCCGCGCTCACGGTGAATCCGGCCCTCCTGACTTATCTGGCCGATACCGCCACTACGACTTACGGCAACACGCCGAGCGGGTTGACCGGCACGGTGACCGGCTTCGTCAACGGCCAGACGCTGGCCAATGCCACAACCGGTACCGTCAGTTTCGCTACCGGCGCCACAGCCACCAGCAACGTCGGCAACTACGCCATCAATGGCAGCGGCCTGACCGCGAACTACGGCAACTACACGTTCGCACAAGCGGCAGGTAACGCCTCCGCACTCACGGTGAACCCGGCCCTCCTGACCTATCTGGCCGATACCGCCACGACAACTTACGGCAGCACACCGAGCGGGTTGACCGGCACGGTGACCGGCTTCGTCAACGGCCAGACCCTGGCCAGCGCCACCACCGGCACCGCCAGTTTCGCCACCGGTGCCACAGCCACCAGCAACGTCGGCAACTACGCGATCAACGGCAGCGGCCTGACCGCGAACTACGGCAACTACACGTTCGCACAGGCGGCAGGCAACGCCGCCGCACTGACGGTGAACCCGGCCATCCTGACAATCACGGCGAATAACGCCAGCAAGACCTACGGTGACACGCTCACGTTTGCAGGCAACGAGTTCACGGCCAGCGGCCTGCAGAACGGCGAAACCATCGGCGATGTCAGGCTCATCAGCGCCGGTGCTGCGGCAAGTGCCGGCGTCACCGGTGGCCCGTACACCATCACGTCGAACGCAGCTACCGGCGGTAGCTTCAACGCGGGCAACTACGCCATCACCTACAGGAATGGCAGCCTCACGGTGGGTCAGGCGGCGCTGACGGTCACCGCCAACGACGACAGCAAGACCTACGACGGCCTCGCTTACACGGGCGGCCACGGCGTCACCTACAGCGGCTTTGTCAACGGCGAGGCCACATCGGTACTCGGCGGCGCGCTGGGCTATGCCGGCGATGCGCAGGGTGCCACCAACGCGGGCGGCTACACGATCACGCCCGACGGCCTCACCGCTGGCAACTACGCCATCACTTACAGGAATGGCCGCCTCACGGTGGGTCAGGCGGCGCTGACGGTCACCGCCAATGACGACAGCAAGACCTACGACGGCCTCGCCTATACGGGCGGCCACGGCGTCACCTACAGCGGCTTTGTCAACGGCGAGACCACATCGGTACTCGGCGGCGCGCTGGGCTATACCGGCGATGCGCAGGGTGCCACCAACGCGGGCGGCTACACGATCACGCCCGACGGCCTCACCGCTGGCAACTACGC
>Ga0105251_10002321_pt1 | contig 15063 bp, 13 predicted proteins | sample KBSS64metaG_FD_80424 | JGI IMG/M metagenome (GOLD analysis project Ga0105251, IMG submission 80424) | Switchgrass rhizosphere microbial communities from Kellogg Biological Station, Michigan, USA - KBS S6-4 metaG | ecosystem: Host-associated > Plants > Roots > Rhizosphere > Soil | place...
GCGGCGCTGTATGAAAGCTGGAGCGTGCCGACCTCGGTGCTGCTGGTGGCCCCGCTGGGCATCCTCGGCGCGGTGCTGGCCAACACCATGCGCGGCATGGAACGCGACATCTACTTCCAGGTGGCGATGCTGACCACGGTGGGCCTGACCAGCAAGAACGCGATCCTGATCGTCGAGTTCGCCAAGGAGAACCTGGAGAAGGGCGCCAGCGTGCTGGAAGCCACCCTGCACGCGGTACGCGACCGGCTGCGCCCGATCATCATGACCTCGCTGGCCTTCGGCCTGGGCGTGCTGCCGCTGGCCATCGCCTCGGGCGCCGGTTCCGGTGCGCAGCGTGCGATCGGCACCGGCGTGCTCGGCGGCATGATCGTCGGCACGGTGCTCGGCCTGTTCTTCATCCCGCTGTTCTTCGTAGTCGTGCAGAAGCTGTTCAACAGCAGGCAATCCAAGACCGACAACGTCGACAGCGTCTGATCCCGGCTTCGCCATCGGACGCCGCACTCCCGGCAGCGCCGGCCATTGGCCGGCCCACGGGTGCCTCAACCGGAATCATCTCAATGAAATTTTCGTACCTTGCATTGTCCCTCGCCGCGCTGCTCCTTTCCGGTTGCGCGAGTCTCGAACCGCGCAGCACCGAGGTCGCCCCGGCGATCCCGGCGCAGTGGCCGGCCACCGCCTCCAGTGCAGCCGCAGTGGAGGTGGCCGATATCGGCTGGCGCGACTACTTCGTCGATCCGCGCTTGCAGGCGCTGGTCGCGCAGTCGCTGGACAACAACCGCGACCTGCGCGTGGCCGTGCTGAACGTGGACAAGGCGCGCGCGCAGTACCGCATCCAGCGCGCGGACCGCGTGCCTGCGGTGGCGGCGCAGGGGCAGATGAGCCGAAGCGGCGGCGATGCCCCGGTCACCGAGCAGTTCAGCGCCAACCTGGGCGTGGTTGAATTCGAACTGGACCTGTTCGGGCGCGTGCGCAACCTCAGCCAGGCGGCCCTGCAGCAGTATTTCGCCGAAGCCGCCAACCGCCGCAGCGCGCAGCTTGCGCTGGTGGCCGAAGTGGCGAATGCGTGGCTGACCCTGGGCGCAGACGCCGAACAGCTGAAGATCGCCGAGGCCACGCTGGCCAGCCATGAGGATTCGCTGCGCCTCAGCGAAGCGCGCCACCAGCTCGGCGGCGTGTCGGCACTGGAACTCAGCCAGACCCGCACCCTGCTGGAAACCGCGCGTACCGACGTGGCCCGCTTCCAGGGCCAGGTCGCGCAGGACCGCAACGCGCTGGTGCTGCTGGCGGGCGGCCCGGTCGACGCGGCGCTGCTGCCCGATGGCGAATCGACCGCCGTGGCGGCGGTGCGTGCGATCCCGGGCGGCGTACCGGGCGAGGTGCTGCTGCGGCGGCCGGACGTGATGGCCGCCGAACACACACTGCTGGCCGCCAATGCCAACACCGGCGCGGCGCGCGCCGCCTTCTTCCCGTCCATCCGCCTGACCGGCAGCATCGGGTCGGCCTCGTCCGAACTGTCCGGCCTGTTCGATGCCGGAACCCGCGCCTGGAGTTTCCTGCCCACGCTCACCCTGCCGATCTTCCAGGGCGGAAAACTGCGCGCAGGGCTGGGCGTGGCCACTGCCGAGCGCGACATTGCACTGGCGCAGTACGAGAAAGCGATCCAGTCCGGGTTCCGCGAAGTGGCCGACGCACTGGCGCTCAACGACAGCCTGGATGCGCAACTGGCATCGCAGCAGGCCCTGGTGGCTGCGGCAGAGCAGGCCCAGCGGTTGTCGCAGGCACGCTATGACGCCGGGCTTGACAGCTTCCTGACGCTGCTGGACGCACGTCGCACCGCCTACGGCGCACGGCAGTCGCTGGTCAGCACGCAGCTGGCGCAGCAGTCCAACCAGGTGGCGCTGTACAAGGTGCTGGGTGGCGGGTGGTATGAGCGCGGGGAGGTGGCCGCGCGGTGACGGTGCGCGTGGGACACGCGTGGCGTGTCGCTACGCGCTTCCGCGCCGCTTCTGCAGCGTCTGGTTGGCTTTCCTGGCCATCGCTTCGTAGGTGCGGCGGATCTCTTCCAGCCGCTCCTCGTCCATCTCCTCCAGGTCCAGCAGTTCGTTGTTGGCGTCCGCGCTCACCCGGATCAGCTCGTCGAGCTTGATCTGGACGGCCGCAGCATCGGCGTTCTGGCTGTGCTGGATCAGGAACACCATCAGGAAGGTGATGATGGTGGTGCCGGTGTTGATCACCAGCTGCCACGTGTCGTTGAACTTGAACAAGGGGCCGGTCAGCGCCCAGAACAGCACGATGCCGACCGCGCCGAGGAAGGTCCACGGCGTACCCGCTGCATGGGACGCCTTCCTGGCGACCAGATTGAAGAGGCTGCGGAGTTTCATGGGTCGCGCCGCACGGGGCGCCTCAGGCGCCAACACCCAGTCGCGGGCGCGTGCTCTGGTCGTGTTCGCTGGTGAAGTACACGTGGTCCCAGACCCGCTCGACGAATTCCCGGGCCTCGGCCTGGGTCAGTCGCGGCATGATCTGGAAGTCGTAGTTGGTCGTGAATGCCTCGTCCCGTTCCCTGTCGCTGGCGCGTGGCTGGGAGATCAGGGAGTCGCAGGCGAACTTGATCCACGGGATGTAGTGCCCGAACGACGTCGACTTGAGCTCGCCCCGACCATGCTGGTCGCGCCAGTAGTTGATCTCGGCCTCGACGTTGATCACGGCGGGAATGGACAGCGGGGAGGACATGGTTGCGTCGATTTGAAAGAAGGAAGGCAACCTGATCATGCGTAACGCGCAGTGCATGCGGTGTCACGGCGATGTGCAGCGGGTGTGCGCACAGGGCATGTAGCTGAAGTATTCATCGCCGGGTGCGTCGCCGCAGGGTGCAGGCGACGCTTCCGGCTCGGATAAATACGCGGCTGCGCAGGATGCCGGGGCTGTTACTCGCCGATGTCTTCGTTCCAGACCTCGGGATGGGCCGAGATGAATCCGCCCAGCAGGTCGATGCAGGCCTGGCTCTGCATGTCGATCACCTGCACGCCGCTTTCGCGCAGCCAGTCGATGCCGCCCTGGAAGGTGACCGATTCACCCACCACGACCGTCCCGATGTTGAACTGGCGGACCAGCCCGCTGCAGTACCAGCAGGGGGCCAGGGTCGTGACCATGATGGTGTCCCGGTACTGGCGCTGGCGGCCGGCCTTGCGGAAGGCGTCGGTCTCGCCATGCACCGACGGGTCGCCTTCCTGTACGCGGCGGTTGTGGCCGCAGCCCAGCATGCGGCCGTCGTTGTGGTACAGCGCAGCGCCAATCGGGATGCCGCCTTCGGCCAGGCCCTGGCGGGCTTCGGCAATGGCGGTCTCGAGCATGGCGGCGTAGTCGGGGGTGCTGATCATGGGCGCTCCGTTGAACTGAAGGGGGCATCATAAGGTGCCGCGGGCCGGCCAGCGGTGCGATAATCGGGGCCATGAGCGAATCCCCCTACAAGACTGGCACCACCCATTTCGGCTTCCGCGACGTTGCCGCCAAGGACAAGCAGAAGCTGGTGGGCGAAGTGTTCACCTCGGTCGCGCGCAGTTACGACCTGATGAACGACCTGATGAGCCTGGGCATCCACCGGGCGTGGAAGCGCTACTACGTGGCCACCGCGCAGGTGAAGCCGGGCGACAGCGTGCTGGACCTGGCCGGCGGCACCGGCGACATCGCCGTGCTGCTCAAGGAGCGGGTCGGCGACGAAGGCCAGGTGGTGGTTGGCGACATCAACGCCGGCATGCTTACCGTGGGCCGCGACCGCCTGACCAACCGCGGCGTGGTGGCCGGGCTGGATTTCGTTCAGCTCAACGCCGAAGCGCTGCCGTTCCCGGACGCCAGCTTCGACCTGGTCACCATCGCCTTCGGGCTGCGCAACGTCACCGACAAGGACGCCGCACTGCGCGAGATGTACCGTGTGCTCAAGGTGGGCGGACAGGCGCGCGTGCTTGAATTCTCCGAAGTCACCGCTGACTGGTTCAAGCCGATCTACGATTTCCATTCGTTCAAGATCCTGCCGAAGCTGGGCCAGCTGTTCGCCCGTGACGCCGACAGCTACCAGTACCTGGCCGAGAGCATCCGCAAGCATCCGCCGCAGGAAGCGCTGAAGACGATGATGGCCGAAGCCGGGTTCGCGCGCTGCCACTACAAGAACCTGACCGGCGGCATCGTGTCGATCCATTCCGGCTACAAGATCTGACGGATCGCAGTTGCCGGGCAGAGCCCGGCACTACGCGCCGGGGCACGTATTCAGGATTCCAGAGGGGGTAAACTGATGGTTTCACCCCTGATCGGTCCCGATTCATGCGATCTCCGTTCCTGCTGATTCCCCTGGCCGTCGCGCTTGCCGCCGGCTGCTCCAAAGAGCCCGCCGCCCCGACCGCGGCCCCCGCCGCCCAGCCGAGCGCCGCCAACGCCGTGAAAGCCGCCAACCGCAGCCACGATGAAAGTTCGTACGCCGAGCCGGACAAGGTCGTCATCAAGGACCTCGCGCTGGACCTGAAGCTGGATTTCGACAGCAAGCAGATCGGCGGCACCGCGACCTACACCCTGGACTGGAAGGACAAGGCGGCCAGGCAGCTGGTGCTGGACACCCGCGAGCTGACCATCGAGAAGGTGGAAGCGGTGGCGGCCGACGGCACCACCACGCCGCTGCAGTTCGTGCTGGCCGCGGCCGACAAGGTGTTCGGCAGCAAGCTGACCATCGAAGCGCCGCAGCAGCCGGGCAAGGTCCAGGTGACCTACCACACCGCGCCGACCGCCTCGGGCCTGCAGTGGCTGGAGCCGTCGATGACCGAAGGCAAGAAGCTGCCGTTCATGTTCAGCCAGTCCCAGGCCATCCATGCCCGTTCGTGGGTGCCGCTGCAGGACACGCCGAGCGTGCGCTTCACCTACAGTGCCCACGTGGCCTCGCGTCCGGACGTGATGGTGCTGATGAGCGCCGACAACGATCCCAAGGCCGCGCGTGACGGCGACTACACCTTCAAGATGCCGCAGCCGATCCCGTCCTACCTGCTGGCGATCGCCGCGGGCGACCTCGTGTTCGAGCCGATCTCCGGGCGTTCCGGCGTGTGGGCCGAGCCGACCATGGTCGGCAAGGCGGCCAAGGAGTTCGAAGACACCGAGAAGATGATCGGTGCGGCCGAGAAGCTGTACGGCGAATACCGCTGGGGTCGCTACGACATGCTGGTGCTGCCGCCGTCGTTCCCGTTCGGCGGCATGGAAAACCCGCGCCTGACCTTCGCCACCCCGACCGTGATCGTCGGCGACAAGTCGCTGGTCTCGCTGGTGGCCCATGAGCTGGCGCACAGCTGGTCGGGCAACCTGGTGACCAATTCGAGCTGGAAGGACATCTGGCTCAACGAAGGCTTCACCACGTACGTGCAGGGCCGCATCACCGAAGCGCTGTATGGCCAGGAAATGGCCGAGATGGAACGCGAGATCGACCAGAACGACCTGCTGGCCGAGGTCAAGGACATGAGCCCGGCCGACCAGGCGCTGGCACTGCCGCCGCTGACCGAACGCGACCCGGACGAGGCCCTGAGCAACGTGGCCTACGTCAAGGGTTCGTGGTTCCTGCAGTTCCTGGAGCAGCGCTTCGGTCGCGAGGTGTTCGATCCGTTCCTGCGCGGCTGGTTCGATGACCATGCCTTCCAGAGCGCCAACACCGACCAGTTCGTCGAGTACCTGAAGAAGAACCTGCTGTCCAAGAAGCCGGGTGCCGTCACCGACGCCGAGCTGAAGGCATGGCTGGACGAGCCGGGCATCCCGGCCTTCGCGGCCAAGGCGCGTTCGCGCAACTTCAGCATCGTCGATACCGCGCGCATTGCCTGGCAGGGCAGCGACAAGCTCCCGAACGCGCAGATCACCAGCGAGTGGGGCACCCAGGAATGGGTCCACTTCATCGACGGCCTGGGCAAGACCCTGCCGGTCGATAAGCTGGCCGCGCTGGATCGTGCCTACCACTTCACCGGCACCGCCAACGGCGAGATCGCGATGCGCTGGTACCCGCTGGCGATCCGCAGCGGCTACGTGGACGCCAATGAAGCCGCCGGTGCGTTCATCGAGCGTGTGGGCCGCCGCAAGCTGATCATGCCGATCTACGCCGAACTGGTGAAGACGCCGGAAGGCCTGGCGTTCGCCAAGGCCGCGTTCGAAAAGGCCAAGCCCAGCTACCACCCGATCACCACCGCATCGGTGCAGGACCTGCTGGACAAGGCAAGCGCCGGCCAGTAATCGCTGCCCTCGCTTGAACGACAACGGCGGGGAAACCCGCCGTTGTCGTTCCTGGATCCGGCCCTCAGGTTCAGGCCTCGCCTGATTCGAGCATCTCGCCGCAGTCGGTCCAGTGTGCAGTGAGGCGTGCCCTGGCATCGTCCATCTTCTCTCGTGACGTGGCGCGCGCCGCCTCCGCGCGGTCCACGGCGTCCCGAAGCATTTGGCGTTGACGCGAAGCGTACAATGCGGCCTCTATCTTGGGTGCGTGCCGTTCTTCAAGGAGCATCAGCATGTCTTCATACTGCGATGCCAACAATCTGGCGCCTTCATTGCGTGCATCTCCAATTGCACTCAATAGCGTTTGATATTGCGGAACTTTCTCAATTTCTGCTTTCCGGAAGGAACTGCAGAATTCATCATGCGCGTCGGTGCTTCTCCGAAACAGGGCAGCGCCTTTCTTCCAGTCCTTCTCCGCTGCTACGAACGCGCGCGCCATCTCTTCTTCTGCAGGCGAGTCCGGATCCTGCAGAGCGCGCGCCAGCAGATCCGCGAATGAAGCCGCCTTGGTATCCCGCGCGGGAGCAGCAGGAGCATCCAGGCTGAGGGAAGGAAGAGATCCCCTCGTCGAATTGGGCTTGGACTCGGCGACAAAGGAAATCCTGCGATCGCGCTCAGGTTCGGGCGCAATAGCGGTCGACTGGTCAGCGCGCGCGCCGACAGCATTCTTGCCGTCCTGCCTGAAATAGGTCAGCACCACGGGCGCAGTCGACTCCCTGGTTCCCTGAAAGGCATGCTTCAGTGCGGACACCGCGTTCTTGATATGCATCAGCACCCCATGCAGCGCGGATTCCCGCTGTCCGGAAGGTTTCGGTGCGGCAGCATGGCTCGGCAGCCGCCATGATCGATTGGAGTGTGCCTCCAGGTGGGGGTTGACGGGCATGGTGTTCTCCTGGAGCCGGACAGGGTGGGGGAGCCGGATATTAGGAGTCGTTTCATGGAACGGCTTTCAAATTTCCACCGTGCGGGCGGGTAAACTCGGCGGTGCACCCCGAACTGGACGATTGCGATGAAACGACTCCTCCTTGCCACTGCCTGCATGCTCGCGCTGGCCGCCTGCAGCAACCCCGAGGAAGAGCGCAAGGCGCAGGAAGCCGCTGCCGCCGCCGCCCGGGCGCAGCAGGAAGCCAAGGCCGAAGGCGTGGCCAAGCAGTACGACATGGCGGTGGCCGCCCAGGACTGGGAACGCGCGCGCATCCACGGCGGGTCGCTGCTGGACCAGTACAAGGACACCGATGTGGCCGCACGCATCGAACCGGGCTACGCCGAGGTCAAGGCCAAGGCCGAAACCGCGCGTGAGCTGCGCCGCATGCAGGGGCTGTGGCAGTACAACCAGGTGCCGGTGGGCAGCAAGGGCAACCAGGTATCGGCCTCGATCTACAGCAAGGAGCGCGTGGACGTCGACGGCAGCGGACCCAAGCCGGTGCAGCTGATCTTCCGCGACCATCCCGAGTGGAAGCGCCATGCGTACCTGGTATTGCAGGCCGGCGATTTCCGCTGCCCGCAGTGCACGGTGAAAGTGACGGTGGACGACGGCAAGCCGATCAACATGGCCGCCTGGCGTCCGAAGACCGACGAAGCCATCGCCATGTTCATCACCGACCAGAAGGCGCTGTGGAAGCTTGCCCGCAAGGCGAAATCCATCAGCATCGAATTCCCGGTCAAGGCCGGCGGCACCCGCACCGCCGTATTCGAAACCGGCGGTGTAGACGCCAGCCGAATGCCGAATTGGTGGAATTGATCGAGCGGTGAGGCAACGTGCCGACCAACGGTCGACACCTACCGACCTTGCATGTCCCGGTAGGTACCGACCGTTGGTCGGTACGGACGGCAAGGGTACTTTGCCGGAGCAACAGCCCCCTTCTGTCAAGGGGGCGCGCCGACAGGCGCGGGGACAGGAGACATGCCTCGGGGCCCACCATTCGCATCGCGAATGGTGGGCGAGCAGTTCAAACAGCGGTTCGGTTACGCGTTAAGCGCGTAACCGAACTGCTGTTTGAATTGCTCGTTGAACTCGTCAAAGGTGAAACGCTGGTTCTGCGTGCCCGGGTGCTCCACCTTCAGCGCGCCCATCAGGTTGCCCATGCGGCCGATGGTCAGCCAGTCGTAGCCCTTCTCGATGCCGTAGATCAGGCCAGCGCGGAACGCGTCGCCGCAGCCGGTCGGGTCGACCACGCGACGCTCGTGCGCCGGCGGGATGTCGTAGGTCTTCTCCGGGGTGTGGATGACCGCACCCTTCGGACCGCGGGTGGTGATGTAGGCCTTGACCCGGCTCACGATCTCCTTTTCGTCCCAGCCGGTGCGTTCCTGCAGCAGGTTGGACTCGTAGTCGTTGACCACCACGTAGTCGGCCTGCTCGATGAAGGTGCGCAGCTCGGGGCCGTTGAACAGCGGCATGGCCTGGCCCGGGTCGAAGATGAACGGCACGCCGCCTTCGAAGAACTCCTGCGAATTCTGGATCATGCCTTCACGGCCGTCCGGGCCGACCAGGCCCAGGCTCACGCCCGGCACGTCCTTCACGTGGTTCTCGTAGGACCGCATCATCGCGCCCGGGTGGAACGCGGTGATCTGGTTGTTGTCGTGGTCGGTGGTGATGAACGCCTGCGGGGTGAACAGCTCGTCGATCACCTTGATCCGGCTCAGGTCGATGCCCAGGCCCTGGAAATACTCGCGGTACGGGCCGAAGTCCGAGCCCACCGTGCCCATCGGGATCGGCTCGCCGCCCAGCAGGTGCAGGTTGTAGGCGATGTTGCCGGCGCAGCCACCGAACTCGCGGCGCATGCGCGGCACCAGGAACGAGACGTTCAGGATGTGCACTTTGTCCGGCAGGATGTGATTCTTGAACTGGTCCGGGAACACCATGATGGTGTCGAAGGCAAGAGAACCACAGATCAAAGCGGACATCGATTAAGCCTTTGCGAATGGGGTTTGAGGCCCGGCAGGCGGGCAACGAAACGGCGCCCGGGGGCGCCCAATGGCGCAAAGGTTAACGGGTGCGGCGCCGCAGGGCCAGAACCCCGGCTGTCCAGATCTGCCTGAATGGCCGCCAAGGCTGGCTTTCGGGGATATTTCTCCTTGCTCGCGCACAGGGGGATTGCTAGGCTTGTCGGCCTCGAATTCTGCCCAATTTTTCGCCATCCCGCGTTGGGCGCGACACCCCTCAGGATCAACACCCAGATGTTCAAGAAACTGCGTGGCATGTTCTCCAATGACCTGTCCATCGACCTGGGCACGGCCAATACCCTCATCTATGTGCGCGGGCAGGGGATCGTGCTGAACGAACCGTCGGTCGTGGCCGTGCGCCAGGACCGTGCCATCGGTGGCACCCGTTCGGTTGCCGCTGTCGGCGCCGAGGCCAAGCAGATGCTGGGCCGTACCCCGGGCCACATCACCACCATCCGCCCGATGAAGGACGGCGTCATCGCCGATTTCACCTACACCGAGGCGATGCTCAAGCACTTCATCAAGAAGGTGCACAAGTCGCGCTTCCTGCGCCCGAGCCCGCGCGTGCTGGTCTGCGTGCCGGCCGGCTCGACCCAGGTCGAGCGCCGCGCGATCAAGGAATCGGCCGAAGAAGCCGGCGCCCGCGACGTGTTCCTGATCGAAGAACCCATGGCCGCAGCGATCGGTGCCGGCATGCCGGTCACCGAAGCGCGTGGTTCGATGGTCATCGACATCGGCGGCGGCACCACCGAAGTGGCGGTGATCTCGCTGAACGGCATCGTCTATTCGGCCTCGGTGCGCATCGGCGGCGACCGTTTCGACGAGTCGATCACCAACTACGTGCGCCGCAACCACGGCATGCTGATCGGTGAAGCCACCGCCGAGCGGATCAAGGTCGAGCTGGGCTGCGCCTACCCGCAGGCCGAGGTCATCGAGATGGAAATCTCCGGCCGCAACCTCGCCGAGGGCGTGCCGAAGATGATCAAGATCAACTCCAACGAAGTGCTGGAAGCGCTGCACGAGCCGCTGTCGGGCATCGTCAGCGCGGTCAAGCTGGCGCTGGAGCAGACCCCGCCGGAACTGTGCGCCGACGTGGCCGAGCGCGGCATCGTGCTGACCGGCGGTGGCGCCCTGCTGCGCGACCTGGACCGCCTGATCTCCGAGGAAACCGGCCTGCACGTGCAGGTGGCCGACGATCCGCTGACCTGCGTGGCCCGCGGTGGCGGTCGTGCGCTGGAGCTGGTGGACATGCACGGCAACGAGTTCTTTGCGCCGGAGTAAGCCGTTCCGGACCTGTGTCGTGGACGCGCCCCTGCGGCGTGATGCCCGTTGCGTGCCTGCCACGCCGGGCATCGCAGCGCCGGGGCGTTGTCGCATCCTGTCGGGGCTCGCCCCCGCTGCCTTCCACCCCTTGATCAGTCGAAACCGCTTGTGCCGCCCTACGCCGGTCCTCCCGTAGCCTCCCGCCAGGGCGATGCCAGCAGCCCGCTGCGGCTGCTCGCCTACCTGGCCCTGGCCATCACCCTGATCGTGCTCGACGACCAGGCCGGCTGGCTGGCGCGCGCACGCGCGCAGGCCAACGTGCTGGTACAGCCGGTCTGGGTCCTGGCCGGCCTGCCGGGCCGGCTCGGCACCCAGGTGAAGGACAACGCGGCCAGCCATGGCCAGCTGGTCGACGAAAACCGCCAGCTGCGCAACCAGCTGCTGATCGCCAATGCACGCCTGACCCGGCTGCAGACGGCAGCGCTGGACAACGCGCAGCTGCGCGAGCTGCTCAACGTGGCCGAGCGCAGCGGGCTGGACGTGCAGCTGGCGCCGATCCTGGACATCGACCTGGATCCGGTCCGTCAGCGCCTGGTGCTGGCCGCCGGCAGCCGCGACGGTGTGCACGTGGGCCAGGCCGTGATTGATGCGGGCGGTTTGATGGGGCAGGTGATCGCCATCACCGGCAGCACCGCCACCGTGCTGCTGCTGACCGACCCGGACCACGCGGTGCCGGTGACCGTGGCCCGAAATGGCGTGCGCCTGATCGTGTACGGCCGCGGCGACACCCTGGAACTGCGCGACATTCCGCTCAGCGCGGGTGTCGAAGTGGGCGATGAGATCGTCACCTCCGGCCTCGGCGGCCGCTTCCCGGCCGGCTTCCCGGTGGGAAAGATCACCGCCCTGCGCCCGGACGACACCCACGCCTTCCTGGTGGGCCAGCTCGACCCGGCTGCCAAACTCGACCGCGGCCGCGACGTGCTGCTGTTGAAGCCAGGCGCAGCAATCCGCGTGCCTTCGGCACGCGAATTGCTTCAGCCAGATTCGTCTTCGCCGAATCCGGCTGCCGGGGGGGCATTCTCCCTTAACCCCGCGCCTTTGGCGCGCCCCCTTCAACAAGAAGGGGGCTCTCCACCGGAAGCAACTCCGGTTGCGCCGGGCGCTGCCCGGCCCACGCAGGCCGCACCGGAGGCGCCAGTAGCGCCGGCCGCGGGCCGGACACCGGATACCGCGCCTTCGCAGGAGGCACAACGATGACCCGCCTGCGCGACAAGGCCTGGGTGCTGCCGGTCAGCATCGTGCTGGCGCTGCTGCTGGGCCTGCTGCCGTTGCCGGAGCTGCTGCAGCCGCTGCGCCCGTACTGGCTGGCGCTGGTGCTGGCGTACTGGGTGATCGAAGCGCCGGACCGGGTCGGCCTGGGCGTGGCCTTCATCTGCGGCGTCATCGCCGACCTGCTGTACGGCGGGGTGCTTGGCGAACAGGCGCTGCGGCTGGTGATGCTGACCTTCATCCTGCAGCGTTTCCGCGCGCGGATCCGGTTCTTCCCGATGTCGCAGCAGGTGCTGGCGATCGGCGGACTGCTGTTCAACGACCGCATCGTCAGCGCCGTGGTGCATATCGCCGTGGGCGAACCGACCCTGCCGTGGTCGTACTGGTGGGCACCGCTGCTGGGCATGGGCCTGTGGCCGCTGGTGTTCGTGCTGCTCGATGCGGTCCGCTTCGGACGTCGCGGGCGCTGACATGTACGTGCGCCGCCAGGCCAAGAACCCCCGCGCCGAAGCCGAACAGTTCCGGCGTCGCGCCGCGCTGGGTTTCCTCGGCGCGCTGGTCTGCCTGCTCGGGCTGGGCGGCGGGTACTTCAAGCTGCAGGTGCTGGACCACGACATCTTCGCCACCCGTTCCGAAGCCAACCGGATCAAACCTCGGCCGGTGGTGCCCGGGCGCGGCATGATCTACGACCGCAACGGGCGGCTGCTGGCCGAGAACGTGCCCGCGTTCCGGCTCGACATCACCCCGGACAAGGTCAAGGACATGGACGCCACCCTGGCCGGGCTGGCAAAGATCCTGACCCTCACGCCGGAAGACATCGAGACCTTCAACAGGTCGCGCAAGGCACGCCGCTCGTTCCTGCCGGTGACCCTCAAGCTGCGCGTCACCGACGAGGAAATGGCGCGCTTCGCGGTCGACCGCTGGCGCTACCCGGGCGTGGAGCTGGAACCCTACCTGACCCGCCGCTACCCCTACGGCGACCTGTTCGCGCACATCATCGGCTACGTCGGCCGGGTCGATGACAAGGACCTGGAGATCCTCGGCGAAGGCAACGCGGCGCTGACCCACATCGGCAAGTCGGGCCTGGAGCGCTATTACGAGCAGGAGCTGCGGGGCAAGGTCGGCTACGAACAGGTCGAAACCAACGTGCAGGGCCGTGCCATCCGCACCATCGGGCGGGTGGCTGCACAGTCCGGCAGCGACCTGCGCCTGTCCATCGACGCCGACCTGCAGCGTGCCATGGTCGCCGCGTTCGGCGAGTTCGAAGGTTCGGCGGTGGCGATGGATCCGCGCACCGGCGAGATCCTGGCCATGGTCAGCCTGCCGTCGTACGACCCGAACCTCTTCGTCAACGGCATTTCGCATGCCGACTTCAAGGCGCTCAATGACAACCCCTCGCGGCCGCAGTTCAACCGCCTGGTGCTCGGCGGCGTGGCGCCCGGTTCGACCATCAAGCCGCTGATCGGCCTGGCCGGGCTGGACAGCGGTACCCGGCGTCCCGAGGACAAGATCCTCTCCACCGGCATGTTCTACCTGCCGGGGACCTCGCGCGGCTGGGGCGATGCCAACCGCAGCGGCCACGGCTGGACCGACCTGCGCAAGTCGATCACCCAGTCGGTGAATACCTATTACTACAAGCTCGCCCTGGACATGGGGATCGAGAAGTTCGACCACTACATGGGGTATTACGGCTTCGGCCAGCCCACCGGGATCGACCTCACCGGCGAGATCGGCGGCATCCTGCCCTCGCCGCAGAACAAATACAAATCGCGCAAGGAACGCTGGTATCCCGGCGATACGGTCAATGTCAGCATCGGCCAGGGCGACTGGAAGGTCACGCCGCTGCAGCTGGTGCATGGCGTGGGCGGCATCGCCGATGGGCAGCTGCGCACCCCGCACCTGGTCATGCAGCAGCGCGAAGGCTTCGATTCGGACTGGGTGGCCACCCCGGCCGGCGACACCAGGCCGGTCAGTCCCAGCGCGGGCAACCTGCAGGCGGTGCGCGAGGGCATGATGGGCACCATGCGCCCGGGCGGCAGCGGCGCGCGCGCGGCCGCGGGCGCGCCGTACACCATTGCGGGCAAGACCGGCACCGCGCAGGTGATCAGCCGCCGCGGCACCGCTGCGGTCAATCCCAAGAGCCTGCCGATGCACCTGCGCCACCGCTCGCTGTTCGTGGGCTTTGCGCCGGCGGAAAATCCGGTGATCGCGCTGGCGATCGCGGTCGAAGGCGGCGGCTACGGTGGTTCGGCGGCAGCGCCGATCGCCCGCAAGCTGTTCGATGCCTGGCTGCTGGGCAAGATGCCGGAAGGCATGGAACCGCTGGACAGCGCACGCGGTACCACCGCGATCGGGGTCACCGCATTCGAAGGCGACAGCGCCGCGCGCGAGGCCGGCGATGCCGCCGCCGCCGCGCTGGAGGCGCTTCCGGTGCTGGTCGGTGTCCCCGAGCCGGCACCGTCGCCGCAGCAGCCCGGGGCGCCGCTGGCGCCCGCCGCCACGCCCCCCACGCCACCGGAGCGCACGCGATGAAGGACTTCCTGCGCTGGGCGGCCGACATGGCCGTCCGCTTCTGCAGCACCCTGGACTGGGTGCTGTGCCTGGCGCTGGGCGCGCTGATGGTGATCGGGCTGTCGGTGCTCAAGAGCGCCGGCGGCGACGGCCTGGTGTTCGCCCAGGCGGCACGTTTCGCGGTCGGCCTGGCCGCCTTGTGGCTGATTTCGCGGGTGTCGATCCTGCGCATCCGCTCGGCCACCCCGCTGATCTATGCGATCTCGATGATCCCGTTGCTGGCCGTGTTCGTGCTTGGCACCGGCAAATATGGCCGGCAGTGGCTGGACCTGAAACTGTTCTACCTGCAGCCGGCCGAACTGCTCAAGGTCAGCCTGCCGATGATGGTGGCCTGGTACCTGCACCGCATGCCGCTGCCGCCGCGTTTCAACACGGTGCTGGTGAGCGCGGTGATCATTGGCGTCCCCACCGGGCTGGTGATGCTGCAGCCGGACTTCGGCACCGGCGTGCTGATCGCTGCCAGTGGTGCCTTCGTACTACTGCTGGCGGGCCTGCCCTGGTGGTGGGTGGGCGTGGCGGTTGGCGGCGTCGCCGCGGCTGCACCGGTGGCCTGGATCTGGCTGCTGCGGCCGTACCAGAAGGATCGCATCATGATGTTCCTGGACCCCGAGAGCGACGCGCTCGGCGCCGGCTGGAACATCATCCAGTCCAAGATCGCGATCGGCTCGGGCGGCGTGACCGGCAAGGGATACCTCAAGGGAACGCAAAAGGCGCTAGCATTCCTGCCGA
>Ga0105251_10002322_pt1 | contig 15061 bp, 18 predicted proteins | sample KBSS64metaG_FD_80424 | JGI IMG/M metagenome (GOLD analysis project Ga0105251, IMG submission 80424) | Switchgrass rhizosphere microbial communities from Kellogg Biological Station, Michigan, USA - KBS S6-4 metaG | ecosystem: Host-associated > Plants > Roots > Rhizosphere > Soil | place...
AAGAACCTCGAATTCGAAAAGGCGGCGCAGACCCGCGACCAATTGGCGCTTCTTCGACAGCGCGTGTTCGGCGCGAACGTCGGCGATCACGTGAGCGGCATCGGCGGAAAGTAGGCGATATGTAAGTGGTTTGCGCGGTGAAACGCGAAAAGACGCGGCGGATCGGAAGATTCGCCGCGTTTTTTTATGTGCGCGGAAATCGCGATTTCGCGAAAAGCCTTACTGCGTCTAGGTCTGTAAGTTTGCTCAAATTGTTGAGCGTGTCGAACGATGCTAAACTGACGAACATTGAGAATGGTTCGTATTAACGTTCACAGTGTTGTGCTAACGCGCAACTGCGGCACTGCGATGCGGGCGGTCAATCGGCACGCATTGCCCCGGCCGGCGCGTCGCTTTCAGCCGTGGCGTGAAGGTTCGGAATCTCTGTGGCACGGCTCGCGTGGCACGCGCGCCAATCGATAACAACAAGGAGTTTTTTGATGGGTTCAACGTTGATGCGCGGCCTCGTCGCCGCCGCAGGTCTCACGGCGATGATGGCAGCATCGGCTGCCGAATATCCGATCGGCAAGCAGCACATCGAGGGCGGCATGGAAACGGGGGCCGTGTATCTCCAGCCGATCACGATGGCGCCGGAAGGCATGATGCGCAAGGCATCGGATTCGGACATCCACCTCGAGGCGGACATTCACGCGGTCAAGAACAACCCGACCGGTTTCGCCGAAGGCGACTGGATGCCGTATCTGAACGTGACGTATGAACTCACGAAGGTCGGCACGACGCAGACCCTCAAGGGCGACCTGATGCCGATGGTCGCGAGCGACGGCCCGCATTACGGCGACAACGTGAAGCTCTTCGGCCCGGGCAAGTATCACCTCAAGCTGCACATCTCGCCGCCTTCGCAGGACGGTCACATGGCGTTCGGCCGTCACACCGACAAGGAAACGGGCGTCGGTCCGTGGTTCAAGCCGTTTACGATCGAATACGACTTCCCGTTCGCGGGCATCGGCAAGAAGGGCGGTTACTGATCGTCGCAGGCGCCCGGCATCCCGGTCCGGGCGCACTCATCTTCAGGAAGTACGCATGAAACTGAAAATTCAGGTGGCCGCGCTCGCGATGTCCGTGTTCGCCTCCGGGATCGCATTCGCCGCCGACCTGCCGACGTTCAAGCTCGAAATGAACGACGGCAAGCTCAACCCGGCGCGTATCGAGGTGCCGGCGGGGCAGCGCATCAAGATCGAAGTGCACAACATCGGCAAGGGCGCAGCCGAGTTCGAAAGCGTGCAGTTGCGCAAGGAAAAAGTGCTCGCGCCGGGCGCCGATTCGTTCGTCGTGATCGCGCCGCTGGACCCGGGCGAATACAAGTTCTTCGACGACTTTCATCAGACCGCGCAGGGCGTGATCGTCGCGAAGTAACCGCCGTGCCGGCACGAGACGTGATGTCGCGCGCGGCCGATCGAATTGGAATTGCTGGAGGTTTGGAATGGGGCAGGTACTTTTCATCGTGTGGCGGGAGAGCGTCGAGGCGTTGCTCGTCGTCGGCATTCTCTACGCGTGGCTGAAAAACGGCGACCATCAGGCGCGCCGTGGCCTGCCTTATCTCTGGGCCGGCGTCATCATCGGTCTGCTCGCGGCCGTGGCGCTGGGCGCGGCGCTGATCGGCTTCACGGAAGTGCTGTCGGGCAATGCGCAGGATTATTTCCAGACCGCGATGGTGCTGGTCGCGTGCGTGCTGATCGTGCAGATGGTCCTGTGGATGAAGCGCCACGGCCGCACGCTCAAGCGCGACATGGAATCGTCGCTGCAAAAGAGCACGCAGGACGGGCACTGGTGGGGCGTCGCGCTGCTCGTCGCACTCGCGATCGCGCGTGAGGGGAGCGAAACCGCCGTGTTCCTCTACGGCGTCGGGTTCGGCCAGTCGGGGCACGTCGACGTGTCGCAGTATGTCGCCATCATCATCGGCTTCGGCCTCGCGCTGCTGACCTTCTATGTGCTGCAGCTCGGCGGCAAGATCTTCTCGTGGCGCTCGTTCTTCCGCGTCACCGAAATCATGCTGCTGTTCCTCGCTGCGGGCCTCTTCGAGACGGGCGTCGACAAGCTGATCGACATGGAAGTGCTGCCGGTCATCGTCAATCAGGTGTGGAACACGTCGTGGCTGCTCGACGATTCGAGTACCTTCGGTTCGCTCGTCGCGACGCTCACCGGTTATCGCGCGCATCCGGCAGGCATGAACCTCGTTGCGTATGCCGTGTACTGGATCGTCATCTATCTCCTCATGCGCCATTCGAACAGCCAGATGGCGCAGAAACAAAAGGCGGCGAGCCGTCCAGCATGAGCTCTGTAATGCCTAGACCGGGCCGCCTGCAACAAGTCGGCCACTGGATGCAACGTCACGGCAGTGCGATCCGCATGATCCAGTGGGTCGTCGTGGCCGTATATGCATTTCTGATCGTCGTGCCCGCCGTGATGCCGCTGCCCGACGGCTCCGCGCATCTCTGGAGCAATCTCACGCTCGCCGCGCAGTTCGTGTTCTGGGGCATCTGGTGGCCGTTCGTGCTGCTTTCGATGGTGATGCTCGGCCGCGTCTGGTGCGGCGTGCTGTGTCCCGAGGGCGCGCTGTCCGAGTTCGCGAGCAAGTTCGGCCGCGGCTGGGCAATTCCACGCTGGATGCGCTGGGGCGGCTGGCCGTTCGTCGCGTTCGGGTTGACGACGATCTACGGCCAGATGGTCAGCGTCTATCAGTATCCGAAAGCGGTGCTGCTCGTGCTTGGCGGCTCGACCGTGGGCGCGATGATCATCGGCGTGCTGTATGGCCGCGAGAAGCGCGTGTGGTGCAAGTATCTGTGCCCGGTGAACGGCGTGTTCTCGCTGCTCGCGCGGCTCGCGCCGTTCCACTACAAGGTCAGCGAAGACGCGTGGCGCCGCTCGTACAAAGAGGGCGAGCACGGGCATCGCGTCATTCCGATCAACTGCGCACCGCTCGTCCCGCTGCGCAACATGAAGGGCGCGGCCGACTGCCACATGTGCGGACGATGCAGCGGCCATCGCGATGCAATCGCTCTCACGTGGCGCTCGCCGTCGGAAGAAATCGTGAAGCTCGGCGACAAGGCCGCGAATCCGTGGGACACCGCGCTGATTCTGTATGGCCTGCTCGGTATCGCGATCGGCGCGTTCCACTGGACGGTGAGCACGTGGTTCGTCGACCTGAAGCAATATCTCGCCGCGTGGCTGATCGATCGCAACATTCTCTGGCCGCTCGATACAACCGCGCCGTGGTTCCTGTTCACGCACTACCCTGAGCAGAACGACGTCTTCTCGTGGCTCGACGGGACGATGGTCATCGGCTATATCGTCGCAACGGGGATCGTGTACGGCACGGCGTTGCTCGCGCTCCTCGCGATGAGCACGCGCATGCTCGGCAAGATGAACGCGACGCGCCTGCACCATCTGACGCTCGCGCTGATCCCGATTGCGGGTGTCGGCGTGTTTCTCGGCCTTTCCGCGACGACGGTGTCGCTCTTGCGTGCCGAGCATTTGCCGTTGTGGTGGGTGCCGGGGCTGCGCCTCGGTTTGCTCGGCGCGGCGAATCTCTGGAGCGCGTGGCTCGCGTGGCGCGTGACGAACCGCTACACGTCGACGCTTGGTTCCCGCGTCCTTGCGATGGTATGGTTTGTCTCGGCGCTGGCCGTCGCGGACAGCGCGTGGTACCTGATGTTCTGGGGCTTCACCCGATAAACCGTCCACGCCGTCACGTGCGGCAACGAGAGCGAGAAGTGAGAACCAAACCCGTACTGACCGACGAAGACGTCAAGACCATGGCCGCCGCCGCCGAGGCGCATGCCAGGGAGCACAACTGGAACGTGACGATTGCGATCGTCGACGATGGCGGACATCTGCTGCATCTGCATCGTCTCGACGGGGCGGGCGCGAGCACCGCCGAGATGGCGACGGGCAAGGCGCGCACCGCCGTGCTCGGCCGCCGTGAGACCAAGGTCTACGAAGACACCATCAAGCAGGGCCGCACGGCATTTCTCAGCGCGCCCATGACCGCGATGCTCGAAGGCGGCGTGCCGATCTTCGTGGGCGCGGATATCGTCGGAGCAGTGGGCGTGTCGGGCGTGAAGTCGGATCAGGATGCACAGATCGCGAAGGCGGGCATCGCGGCGCTGGGCATCGAGAACGTCTGATCGGCGGCAGCGCGCTTCCTTCCATCAGTCGCGGCAAACGAAAACGGCACGCCTTCCGTGGAAGCGCGTGCCGTTTGCTCGATCATCATTTGCGTGGCATGCCTGAGAGGCATATCGCACAAGCGCGGGAACCAAAAAAAGCGGCTTCGCTTGCTATCGACGACTGGCTGGTGTTTGCACGAAGGGGTCTAAATTCTCGCGTGCAAGTCGTCCTCGCTGGCTAAGGCCAAACACCTCTTGGCGAGGTGGTCCCCACAATACCCGGTAGTAACGCTGTTCTTGCCTGACTGCCGCCTTACTTCGTCAGGATCAGTTTGCCCAGACGTGTCGCGCGCAACTGATAGGTCTCCCCGTTATGCACGATGCTCACATGGCTGCGTCCCTGCAGCAGCGCGTCGCTCCTGAGCGAGCGTTCGCCATTGCTGTCCGCTGCGTGGGCAACGTGAACCGTAGTCACGGTGGTCGCTTTAGGGCGGGTGATCGCGGCGTCGCGGACAGCCGGGCGGCGCAGCCTGAGCGTGGAGGATCGCGGCGTGTCAGTCATGTCGGAATGTGCGTTCGTTGATTCGATGGTCTATAGTAAATGATAACTATTCCTATTTGCAAACAGACTTTCCGATTGAAGCGCAAAACTCGATAGGCAATCTCGATGCAGCAGCGACACAGTCTCTGCCGCGTCGGAGAAACGCTCAATGCAGCGGGCTTTCGTCTTTGCGCGCGTGCACGAACTGGCGAATCAGCCGCACGGTATCGATATCCGATTCGCGATAAGCCGACTTCACAATCTCCTGCGTCTGACGCTCGTCGGGCGTCGCGTTCTCGTTCTCGGGCAGCGTCGTGCTGTAGGTGAAGCGCAGGAATAGCTGAAGCGCGTCAGGCTGCTCGATGGCCATCGTGAGCGAGCCGCCGACGTACTCCGCAGTCGGCAGGATGTCATAGCGCACGCTCGAACCGGGCGTGAGCGTTACGCGATCGCGCACGGTGGCCTGGCCGTAGTGCAGCTCGCGCTCCATCGTGTCGCCATCGCGCGAGAGGATGTCGCAGCTATCCAGCCCCAGCACGAACAACTGCGGCTGCTCCGCACGCAGGACGAGCCCTTCCCAAAGCTGTTCGGGCGTGAGCGACTCGACGAGCGGGTTGAGCGGATCGTTGATCTGGATAAGGTGTTCGAAATTCAAGACGACGGTTTCCTTGGACGTTCGTGGTGCCTGCGATGCATCACTGCGGCGTGAGCCCGGAGTCGATGCGAATCGCGCCGGACAGGACCTTGTGCATCGGGCACGCATTGGCAATTTGCAAGAGCCGTTCCCGCTGTTCACCGGACAACGCGCCCTGAAGCGCGATGCGGCGATCGATGTTCGTGCCTTCCGCTGTGCTTTTCATCGACAACTCGACGTGGACGGCTTCCAGCGGCCATTCCTTGCGCTTCGCGTACATCTTCAGCGTGATGGACGTGCACGCGCCGAGGCTCGCGAGCAGCAGTGAAGCTGGTTCCGGGCCAGTGTCGCCGCCGCCGATGCTGGCCGGCTCGTCGGCGATCCACGCGTGTGTGCCATCCGCGAGGCGGACTTGATAGTCGATATTGCCGATGTCGGCGGTCACGGAAGGTCCGGCCATGCGTTGCTCCTCGTTGTAATAGGGGACTGCAAGAATGACGAAAACGGTGCGGCAAGAACGGTCATTGTGACGCAATGTGTCCGTTCATGCCGCACCGTCTCGTTGATTCCGCTCCAGTACGTGGGCGACGGCGCTCAGTGCGTGATCGCGCCCATCCGGCCTGCCTGAAAGTCCACCACGGCCTGACGGATTTCGTCCTCGGTGTTCATCACGAAGGGGCCGTAGCGCACGACCGGCTCCTTCAGCGGCACGCCGCCGATCAGGAGAAGCTCGACCGGCTCATCACCGGCGGCGAGTGCGATCGTATCGCTGTCGTCGCGAAAGATCACCATTTGCTGCGCACGCACCGGCTGGCTTTGCGGGCCGTACAGCGCCGTGCCCGACAGCGGATAGGCGAACACGCGGTAATCGCGCGGCACGGCTAACTCCATCTTCGCGCCGGGCTTCAGCGAAAAGTGCTGATACAGGATCGGCGTGCGCGTTTCGATGGCGGCTTTCACGCCGAGTGCCTCGCCCGCAATGACCTTCACACTGACCTTTCCGTCTTCGCTCGTCGCGACGGGAATCTGCGTCGACGGAATCTCCTGATAGTGCGGCGCGATCATCTTGTCGCGGCGCGGCAGGTTCACCCAGAGCTGCAGGCCGTGTACTCGGCCGCCGCGGCGTGTGAATTCCTCGGCCGGCATTTCGCTATGCACGACGCCCGCGCCGGCGGTCATCCATTGCACGTCGCCGGGCCGCAGCGTGCCCGAATGCCCCGCCGAATCCTTGTGGCCGAACTCGCCTTCGAGCATGTACGTCACGGTTTCGAAGCCGCGGTGCGGGTGATCGGGTGCGCCCTTCGCCTCGCCGGGCGCATAGTCGGCGGGCCCCATCTCGTCGAGGAGAAGGAACGGGTCGAAATCCATCAGAAGACGGGTCGGAAACGGGCGATGCACGACGAACCCGCCGCCTTCGATGGTGCGGGTCGCCGGAATGATGCGTTCGATGCTGCGGCTGATGGACATGGTTGCCTCGCGTCGCGGATACAGAAGTAAGGGAATAGCGATGAATTTGAAACACTGGTCTATTATATGGGCCGCGTTTCGCGGTAAAAGACGCTGCGGCGCAATGGATTGTCGCGCTGGCGATAACGAACTGCGTCAATCCGAATTCCCAGCCTCAACGAGCGACCATGAAAGCCGACTCGCATGACCTGAACGATCTGATGTATTTCTCGCACGTGGTCGAACACGGCGGATTTTCGGCTGCCGAGCGCGTGCTCGGCATCTCGAAGTCGCGACTGTCGCGGCGTGTGTCCGAGCTCGAGGCGTCGCTCGGCGTGCGGCTGCTGCAACGCTCGACGCGCAAGCTCGCGCTGACCGAAGCCGGACAGCTTTTCTACCAGCACTGTCAGGCGATGCTCGCGGAAGCGCAGGCGGCGGTCAATGTCGTGCAAAGCCTGCGCGATTCGCCGCGCGGAACGGTGCGCGTGAGCGTGCCGGTGACGATCGCGCAGACGTTTCTCTCCGCGGTGATGCCGGATTTCATGCATCGCTATCCGGAGGTGCGCATCGTTTTGCGCGTGACGAATCGTGTCGTCGATCTGTTCGAGGATGCGATCGATGTGGCGCTGCGCGTGCGCTCGGAGCCGCCCGCGAGCTCGAACGTCGTCGCACGGCCGTTGTGGCGCACGGAGCAGATGCTCGTCGCGGCGCCGTCGCTGCTCAAGTCGAATGCGCCGCCGATGACGCCCGCCGAGCTCGCCCAATACGACACGATCGACACGCCGTCCGCCGATGGCCGCCACGTCTACCGGCTGATCGCGCCTGACGGCACGCGCCACGAGTTCGAGCACGAGCCGCGGCTCGTCACGGCGGACCTGTCGATGATCCGTGAAGCCGTGATGCGCGGCGTCGGCATCGCGGCGCTGCCAGAAATGATGTACGGCGCGCCGCTGCGAACGGGCCAACTCTCGCCGGTGATGCCGGGCTGGACGTTTCCGTCGCCGCAACTCTATGCAGTCTTTCTGTCGCGCCAGGGCATGGTCCCGGCAGTGCGCGCGTTTGTCGATTTTCTCGTGGAGTCGATCGGCAGCGGCCAGCGCTTCCCAGGAGAATGTCCTGTTCAGGAAGCGCCCGAACGGGAAACAGTTTGACCGCATCGGCGTCTGTCATTGGTTTATGACATTGAAGCGCGCGTTTGCGATGGTCAGATTCAATTGATGGCGAGCAGTCGCAGCGGTATATTGAAGCTCCCTTCGCTAAGGAGCTCCTTATGCGAAAACTCACGGCTGCTCTGATAGTTAGCCTGATAGGGTTGATTGCGCTGTCCGTGTCGACCACGGCTGCCGCATGTGACGGGACTTCCGGTTCTGGCTACTCGAACCCAAAGTGACCGCCTCACCCGAATGCGCCGAGTGCGCACGAAAAAAGGCCTTCATCTGACGATGAAGGCCTTTTACTTTGGGGCTTGCGCGAGCGCTTACTTGCCGCTCTTCGGCTCTGTGACGAAACCGATCTTCGTGAGTCCGCCGGCCTGCGCCGCCGACATCAGATCGGCGACTTTCTCGTAGGCCACCTGACGGTCCGCGCGCAGATGGATCTCCGGCTGCGGATTCTGCTGCGATGCCTGCGCGATGCGCGCCTCGAGCGTCGCTTCGTCGATCGGCTGATCGTCCCACAGCGTCGTGCCGTCGGCTTTGATCGCGATATTTACATGCGCGGGCTTCTCGTCCTGCGGCTGGCTGCTCGCGTGCGGCAGGTCGATCTTCACCGCGTGATGCATGGCCGGGATCGTGACGAGGAAGATGATCAAGAGAACCAGCATGACGTCGACGAGCGGCGTCATGTTGATCTCGCTCATCATGCCGTCGTCTTCATCTCCGGCGAAAGGGCTCATGGCCATGATGCGAACCTCCGCGCTTACGACGCGCGCGTCGCGAGACGCAGGCTGTCTGTCGAGGCGTTCGTCGGGCGCTTGGTCGACGAGAGCTTCGAGCCCGTGACGAAGAATGCGTGCAGGCCGTGCGCGAAGCGGTTCAGCTTCGTGACGATGCCCTTGTTCGCGCGGGTGAGGGCGTTGTAGCCGAGCACAGCCGGAATTGCGACGAAGAGGCCGAACGCGGTCATGATGAGCGATTCGCCGACGGGGCCCGCGACCTGATCGATCGACGTCTGGCCTGTCGCGCCGATCGTCAGAAGCGCGTGATAGATACCCCAGACGGTGCCAAAAAGACCGACGAACGGCGACGTGGACCCGATCGACGCGAGCACCGCGAGACCCGCCTGCATGCGGCCGACGCCTTCATCCATCACGTCCTTGAGGCAGCGCGTGATCCAATCCGACACGTCCATGCGGTCGTGCAGATGCGGCTGCGTCTGATGATGATGGTCGGCGGCTTCCTGTCCGGCGAGCGCGAGCGCGAGGAACGGGTTGTCCGCGGGGCTGGACGACTGGCTGCCGAGCTTCTTGATCCCGTCGTTGAAGTCGTCGGAATGCCAGAACGCCTGTTCGGCGTTCTTGGTCAGGCGCTTCAGGCGCACGACATTCCATGCTTTCACGATGATCACCGTCCACGAAAGCACCGACATGATGACGAGCGCGAGCGCGATGCCCCGCGTCACGAAGTCGCCTTGCGCCCAGACATGCGCAATCCCGTAGTTTTGCATTTTCCCGTTCCTTCTCTGTATCTAAAAAAATCGATCAGTCGTTCAGACTGAAAACGAATGGCACCGTGGCGGTCGCGCGAATCGCTTCGCCATTTTCCTTATAGGGGCTGCACGCGCTGCCGCGTACGGCCTCGAGCGCCGCGTCGTCGAGCCGCGACGAACCGCTGCTCTTTTGCAGCGTGACGTTTTCGATTTTGCCGGACAGCCCCACCGTCAGCCGGATGACAGCCGTGCCGGTTTCGCCGCGGCGCCTGGACATCGACGGATAGTCTGGCTGCGCGATGTTACAACTGAGGTGCGCGACGTTCTTCGGCGCGGCGAGATCCATGCTCGGCTTGCCGATGGCGGGCGCGGCGGGCTGCGGCGCGGGCTGCGGCGGGGCGGGCGGCGTGGGTTCGGGCGCAGGCGCGGCAATTTGCGAGGGCGCCTCGGCGACCGGCATCGGCGTAGGCTTCGGCTCGACTTTCGGCTTGACCTTCGGCTTGGGCTGCGGCTTCGGAACGGGCTGCGGGACCGGCTTCGGCGGCGGCGGCGTTTCGACGGCGACCGGCTGCGGCGCGGGCTGCGGCGTTTCGCTGATCAGTTGGGCGGTGATCGATTTGGCTTCGATCGGGCGCGGCAGCGGCTCGCGGTGCATCGTCAGCGCGACGCCCAGAAGCGCGGCGTGAATGATGACGACAGCGGCGCACGCCGCGACGACGCGCGGATTGGCGTTTGCGGCTGGCGCGGTCTGAAACGCGGCGGGAGTGGTGGTCGGGGACTGCATTGTTATTGGCTGCCTGCGGTACTGCGTGAATGCTTGCTGGTGAGGCTGCCTTTCAACTCGGAGTCCAACGACAGCGCAGGCACGGTGCAAAAGAAACCAAGCGACGTCATGTTCGAAAAATCAGCAGGGAAATGAACAGGGTGGCCACGAAACCGATCAGCAGTTCCATCTTTCCCTCCAGGGGTAAGGGGTTGCTCGGCTGGCTCGAAGTGACCGGAAGTTCGAAGGTAACCTGGCTTGCTGGAGACGAGAAAACGACTTGACGGCGCGACCGGACAAGCCGCGGCGCCGTCGTTAGTGCTGCGTCACGGCCGCGCGGGACGCTTCAGGCGGCCTGGCGTTCGTAGAACGTGAGGGGTGCAACGTGTTCGCGCTGCTCGACCCCGCAGCGGGACGAACACACACCGCTTTCTGCCATCACGTCGCGAACGCTCGGCTCGCATTTTCCGCAGCACAGCGCCACGCCGAGCTCGAATTGCAGTTCGTCGAAAGAGTCCAGTCCCTCGGCGATAGCGGCGCGGATCTTTCGGTCGGACACTGATTTGCAGACACAGACAATCATGATCGTTCGCGATAGCTTGCGTTAATGCGAATTATTATCATTCGTTATGCGCGGCTTTGCAAGCGGGGTTCTGTGTTTTTTGTAACACAGCGCGCAAGTAGGCGGGTTTATTGCCAGGCGTCTTGTCCGGCGGGCGAAAGCGCGCGTGTGAAAGAGCGCGGCGCGAGGAAAACCCTCAGACGATGTCGGGTTCAGCGAGACGCGTTCGGCGCGAGGGGATATCCACATGCTCGACTTTCGCGTCGAGTTGAAGCAGGGCCGCGGCGAGCTGGCGCTGAGTTTCGCCATCGGCGGTGGAATAGAAGCGGGGCAGGGTTTCGGGTGGCGTGCTCACGCTTTTCTGCGCATGCGCGTCCAGCAGGCGATCGAGTTGCCGAGCGATCGCCACGCTCGTATCGATGATCTGCAGTCGCTCCCCGGCGATGTCACGAATCGCGCGATCGAGAAAAGGGTAATGCGTGCAGCCGAGCACGAGCGTGTCCGCCCCGGCGTCGAGCATGGGCGCGAGATAGCTTTCGAGCAGCGCCATCAGCGCGGGCGACGACGTGTCGCAACGCTCGACGGCCTGAACCAGCCCATGTCCCGCCTGACAGATGAACCGGCAATCTCCCGCGTACCGGTCGAGCAGTGACTGAAAGCGCGGGGAGCGCAATGTGACGGCCGTGGCGAGTACGCCGACCACACGCGACTTCGACACAGCCGCCGCGGGCTTCACCCCCGGCTCGACGCCGACGAGCGGAATCGGCAGGCGCTCACGCACGAGCGCGATCGACTGGGCGGTGGCGGTATTGCATGCGACGACGAGCGCCTTCGCGCCTTGCCCGACGAGCCATTCGCCGATCGCCATCGTGCGGTCGACGATGAAATCGTCGTCGCGCTCGCCGTAGGGCGCGTGGCGCGAATCAGCGACGTAGATCAGACGTTCGTGCGGCAGCGTCGCGCGTACGGCGCGAAGCACCGACAACCCGCCGAGACCGGAATCGAAAATGCCGACCGGCGCGCTCGCGTCTGACGCGGCACGCCCGTTCGGCTTCTGGGAAGGCACTGCGCCGGGCATGCGGTTACTCGTGATCGCCCATCATGGTCTGCTGGTAGTTCTGGATGCCGACCTTGTCGATCAGATCGAGTTGCGTTTCCAGCCAGTCGATGTGCTCTTCGGTGTCGTGCAGGATCTTTTCGAATATTTCGCGCGAGACGAAGTCGCGCACCGACTCGCAATACGCGATGGCTTCCTTGCAGGTGGACTGGGAAATCTGCTCGAGCTTCAGATCGCATTCGAGGATTTCCTTGGTCTCTTCACCGATCAGCAGCTTGTGCAGGTCCTGCAGATTCGGCAGTCCGTCTAGCATGAACACGCGCTGGATCAGCCAGTCGGCATGCTTCATCTCGCCGATCGATTCGTCGTACTCGTGCTTGTTCAGCTTCTCGAGGCCCCAGTGCTGATACATCCGGGCGTGCAGGAAGTATTGATTGATCGCGGTCAGTTCGTTCTTCAACTGCGCGTTCAAAAATTCGATGACTTTCGCGTCGCCTTGCATGATTTTGATTCCTGTTCTAAACGTGGGGCTTTTGAAAAGATAAACCTTGAGCGTGGCAATGCCAAGGTTGAGAAGAAATTTTTTGTTTCGATGAAACCGGGAATGAAAACCTTTCTCAGCTGGCGGCGTTGCAAAGAAAAGAGCCGGGTGGATCGCCCGGCTCGTGCCCATCAGTAGCGGTGGCAAACCGCCGTCAAGCGGCAATCAAGCCGTCGCGACCGGAATTTTGCCGATCTTCGCCTGCCATTCTGCGGGGCCCGTCTTGTGGACCGACGTGCCGGTCGAATCGACGGCGACCGTCACCGGCATGTCCTGCACGTCGAATTCATAGATCGCTTCCATGCCGAGGTCTTCGAACGCGAGCACCTCCGCCTCGCGGATCGCCTTTGATACGAGATACGCCGCGCCGCCGACCGCCATCAGATACGCGGCCTTGTGATTCTTGATCGCCTCGATCGCGACCGGGCCGCGCTCGGCCTTGCCGATCATCGAGATGAGGCCGGTTTGCGCGAGCATCATCTCGGTGAACTTGTCCATGCGGGTGGCCGTGGTCGGGCCCGCCGGGCCGACGGCTTCGTCGCGCACCGGATCCACCGGACCGACGTAGTAAATCACGCGGTTCGTGAAATCCACCGGCAGCTTTTCGCCCTTGGCGAGCATGTCGGCGATGCGCTTGTGCGCGGCGTCGCGGCCCGTCAGCATCTTGCCCGACAGGAGCAGCGTCTGACCCGGCTTCCACGACGCGACTTCTTCCGGCGTCAGCGTGTTCAGATCGATGCGCTTGCTGGTTTCCGTGTTCGGCGCCCAGGTGACCTTCGGCCATGCGTCGAGCGGCGGCGCTTCGAGCTTCGCCGCGCCCGAGCCGTCGAGCGTGAAGTGCGCGTGGCGCGTGGCCGCGCAGTTCGGGATGATCGCGATGGGCTTCGACGCCGCGTGCGTCGGCGCCGCCATGATCTTCACGTCGAGCACGGTCGCGAGGCCGCCGAGACCTTGCGCGCCGATGCCGAGCGCGTTCACTTTCTCGTGCAGTTCGACGCGCAATTCTTCGATCCAGTCCTGCGGTCCGCGCGCGATGACGTCCTGAATGTCGATCGGGTCCATCAGCGATTCCTTCGCCATGACCATCGCCTTTTCAGCAGTGCCGCCAATGCCGATGCCGAGCATCCCCGGCGGGCACCAGCCGGCGCCCATCGTCGGCACGGTCTTCAGAATCCAGTCGACGATCGAATCCGACGGATTCAGCATCGCGAACTTCGACTTGTTCTCCGAGCCGCCGCCCTTGGCCGCGACCTGGACGTCGACCTTGTCGCCCGGCACGATCTCGTAGTGGATCACGGCCGGCGTGTTGTCCTTCGTGTTCTTGCGGCCGCCTTCGGGCGGACTTACGATCGATGCGCGCAGCACGTTGTCCGGGTTCAGGTAACCGCGGCGCACGCCTTCGTTGATCATGTCGGTGACCGACATCGTCGCGCCGTCCCAGCGCACATCCATGCCCACTTTCACGAACACCGTGACGATGCCCGTGTCCTGGCAGATCGGGCGCTTGCCTTCGGCGCACATGCGGCTGTTGGTCAGGATCTGCGCGATCGCGTCTTTCGCGGCGGGGCTCTCTTCCAGCTCGTAGGCGCGGCCGAGCGCCTGAATGTAGTCGAGCGGATGGTAGTAGCTGATGTATTGCAGCGAATCGGCGATGCTCTGAATCAGGTCTTCCTGCTTGATGACGGTCATGGCTTGGGCTCTGGGGGACGAAATTTTTGCGTGCGTTCTATCGGACGCTTCAGTCGAGCGCGCTTCGGGGCGCGATGGTCTCGCTGTGAAAGTGCTTCGGATGCGTGTGCGTGGTCAGCCGGTCGACGTACGCCATGATGAGCGCGGAAACGAGGAACGCGACGTGGATGACAACCTGCCACAACACCGTGTGGAACGTGTGCTGGTCAGGGTTGATGAAGGTTTTCAGCAGGTGGATCGACGAGATGCTGATGAGCGCCATCGACAGCTTCACTTTCAGCACGCCCGCGTTGACGTGATCGAGCCACTCGGGTTCGTCGGGATGACCTTCGACGCCGAGGCGCGACACGAAAGTCTCATACCCGCCGACGATCACCATGATGAGCAGATTGGAGATCATCACCACGTCGATCAGGCCGAGGACCACGAGCATGATGTTGGTTTCGTCGAGCGTCATTGCGTGCGTGACGAGGTGCCACACTTCCTTCAGGAACAGCACGACGTAGACGCCTTGCGCGACGATCAGGCCCAGGTAGAGCGGCACCTGGAGCCAGCGGCTCATGAAGATGACTTTCGGCAGCACTTTCATCGAGCCGGACTGAGGGGGCGAGGCGGGAGAATGCTTGGGAGCGGACATGGGCGGCTTTTCAGTCGAGGCAGGTCGGACCGGACACGATGACAGGCGAATATGACGAACAAAACGTGCGATGCGCCGGCAAACGCGCGCTTGAGCGCAATTGCGGTGTCAGGAAGCCCGTTATTGTAGCGCGTCACCCGGCGCGCCTGCCGAAAGCTTTCAGAATTCGCTTAACGGTTGAGCCGTTCCTGAATGACCGTTTCCCGCGGCACGGAGCCGGCGGAGCGCGGCTTGAGACTCGCGAGCGCGATGCCCGTCACGACACAGGCGAGCGCGACGCCGTGCGCGAGCGTCGGCCGCTCGTCGAGGAAAGCGATGCCGTAGAGCGCCGCCGCGACGGGCAGAACGGCACAGAACACGCCGGCGAGACTGCCGTCGA
>Ga0105251_10002323_pt1 | contig 15060 bp, 10 predicted proteins | sample KBSS64metaG_FD_80424 | JGI IMG/M metagenome (GOLD analysis project Ga0105251, IMG submission 80424) | Switchgrass rhizosphere microbial communities from Kellogg Biological Station, Michigan, USA - KBS S6-4 metaG | ecosystem: Host-associated > Plants > Roots > Rhizosphere > Soil | place...
CCACCCCAGCAGCATCCGGTATCCAGCCCGTAAATCCCTTCTGGCGTGCCTTTACCTTCCAGTGATGCCCAGTGCCCGAAGATAACTGAGTATTCATCGGTAACCGGCCCTGAAATAGCAAACCACGGTTTGAGCGGCGCAGGAGCGCTTTCTGGTGTGTCTTTGCAGTACATATCCAGTTGCCCGTTCGGGAAGCAATAACGCATGCGGGTCAGCGAATTGGTAATAAAGCGCAGACGAGCGAGCCCTGAAAGTTCAGGCGACCAGTTGTTAGGCATATCGCCATACATCGCATCGAGGAATAGCGGGTAACTGTCGCTTGAAAGCACGGCTTCAACATCACGCGCACAGGCCATTGCAGTATTCAAATCCCACTGCGGCGTGATACCAGCGTGTGCCATCACCAGTTTTTTCTCTTCATCAACCTGAATCAGAGGTTGGCGACGTAACCAGTTCAGCAGTTCGTCGGCATCTGGCGCTTCCAGCAATTGGGAAACGCGATCTTTAGGTTTATTACGGCTAATGCCTGCATAAACCGCCAGCAGATGCAGATCGTGGTTACCGAGAACGATACGCACGCTATCGCCAAGGCCACGCACGTAGCGCAGAACTTCAAGCGAGCCGGGTCCACGCGCGACGAGATCGCCCGTAAGCCATAAAATATCTTTGCCAGGCGTAAACTCAACCTGTTGCAGCAGGGCTACCAGTTCATCGTAACAACCATGAACATCGCCAATCAGGTATGTAGACATCGTATCAGTGAATAAAGGCTGGGATAGCCAGACGGAATACGGGAATAGCGACACGGAAAGCATCGCCCTGAGAGTCGACCATTTCGTAATGGCCTTGCATGGTGCCAAGCGGTGTTTCAAGTACTGCACCGCTTGTGTAGCTATATTCGTTGCCCGGTTCAATATGCGGCTGGACGCCAATCACGCCCTCGCCCTGAACTTCAGTTTCATGGCCGTTTCCATTGGTGATAAGCCAATAACGGCCAAGCAATTGCACCGGTGTTCGCCCCAGGTTGCGGATGGTTACAGTGTAAGCAAAGACGAAACGTTCGTTCTCCGGGGAGGACTGCGCTTCGATATAAACGCTTTGTACCTGAATGCATACGCGGGGCGAATTTAACATCGTTAACTCTCCTTTGGCTGCTGCTGTGGGTGCTCAGCCAAATAGTTTGCCAGTTGGCAATACTGTGCGACTGATATGTTCTCAGCGCGTAGGGTTGCGTCGATTCCCAGCTCCGCCATCACCTCTGGGCTAAACAGGTGGCCAAGGCTGTTACGAATCGTTTTGCGACGCTTGTTAAAGGCTTCAGTGGTGATGCGGCTTAACACACGCAGCTCTTTAACAGGGTTCGGTATTACTGCATGTGGCACCAGGCGCACGACGGCAGAGTCAACTTTCGGTGCCGGTGTGAAGGCTGTTGGTGGCACTTCAAGTACTGGGATCACATTGCAATAATATTGCGCCATGACTGATAAACGACCATACGCTTTACAGTTAGGGCCAGCAACTAAACGGTTTACCACCTCTTTTTGCAGCATAAAGTGCATGTCAGCAATGGCATCAGTATAGCTAAAGAGATGGAACATCAATGGCGTGGAGATGTTATACGGCAGGTTGCCAAAAACGCGCAACGGCTGACCGATTTTTTGCGACAGCTCTCCAAAATCCATTGTCATGGCATCTTGCTGATAAATAGTCAGCTTCGGTGCCAGGAATGGATGCGTTTGCAGGCGTGCTGCAAGATCGCGGTCCAGTTCGATGACGGTCATTTCGTCAAGGCGTTCACCCACAGGCTCGGTTAATGCGCCGAGGCCGGGGCCGATTTCAACCATCGCTTGGCCTTTCAGTGGATTAATAGCAGAGACAATACTGTCGATAACGAACTGGTCATTAAGGAAGTTTTGTCCAAAACGTTTACGGGCTAAATGGCCCTGGTGGACACGAGTATTCATTGAGTATTAGCAATCATCTTGATGGCGAGATTAAGCGCCGTAATAAAACTGCCGACCTCGGCTTTCCCCTGACCGGCTAGATCTAGCGCGGTGCCATGGTCAACCGAAGTGCGGATAAAAGGTAAGCCTAGTGTGATATTTACCGCCCGACCAAAGCCCTGATATTTGAGTACAGGTAAGCCCTGGTCGTGGTACATCGCCAGTACTGCATCGGCGTTATCGAGATACTTAGGCTGAAACAGCGTATCTGCCGGTAGCGGGCCAGAAAGCTTCATTCCAAGACCGCGCATTTCATTCAGTACTGGAATGATAGTATCAATTTCTTCAGTACCCATGTGGCCACCTTCCCCGGCATGGGGGTTGAGGCCACAAACCAGTACATGCGGCTGCGCGATACCAAACTTGGTTTGCAGGTCATGATACAGGATGGTGATTATCTGGCGTAATAAATCTGGCGTTATCGCATCACTAATGGCTTTAAGCGGCAGATGTGTCGTCACCAGCGCAACGCGAAGTTCTTCGGTCGCCAGCATCATCACGACTTTTTTGCTGTGCGATCGCTCTTCGAAAAACTCGGTATGCCCGATAAAGGGAATACCAGCATCGTTAATGATGCCTTTATGTACCGGCCCGGTGATCAGTGCTGCAAATTCCCCCTTGATACAACCATCACATGCCCTAGCCAGCATCTCCACCACGTACTCACCGTTCTTCACATCAAGCAACCCCGGTTTGACTGGTGCTCGTAGTGCTATGGGCAGTATGGTTAGTGTTCCGGCAGTTTGTGGGCTTGCAGGAGCGTCAGGCGAGTAAGGAATGAGCTGAAGAGGAAGACCGAGAAGAGCTGCACGTTCCAGGAGTAATTCGGGAGACGCTGCGACAACCACTTCGACAGGCCAGTCGCGCTGTGCCAGCGCGATGACCAGATCAGGACCAATCCCGGCAGGTTCGCCGGGAGTGATGACTACACGTTGGATATTAGCCATTGCTACCTATGACTTTCACATAAGCAGATGCGCGTTGTTCTTGCATCCAGGTCTGTGCTTCTTCAGAGAACTTACGGTTGAACAGCATGCGATACGCGCGGTCTTTCTGCGCAGCATCAGTCTTATCAACGCTACGAGTATCCATAAGTTCGATCAAGTGCCAGCCGAAGGAGGAGTGAACTGGTGCACTCAACTCACCTTTATGCATTTTCGACAGTGCATCACGGAAGGCAGGATCGTAGATATCGGTAGCAGCCCAACCCAGGTCACCGCCCTGGTTTGCTGACCCTGGATCTTCAGAGAACGATTTTGCTGCCGCAGCGAAGGTCGTTTTTCCACTCTTAATATCAGCTGCAATCTGGTTTAACTTAGTTCGCGCTTGGTCGTCACTCATGATTGGCGATGATTTCAGTAAGATATGACGAGCATGAACTTCAGTCACAGAAATGTTCTGGCTCTGGCCACGCAGATCGTTCACTTTCAGGATGTGGAAACCAACACCTGAACGAATCGGACCGATTACGTCACCTTTTTTCGCCGTGCCTAATGCCTGAGCGAAAATAGTTGGCAGTTCCTGGATACGACCCCAACCCATTTGACCACCTTTCAGTGCTTGCTGGTCAGCAGAGTAGGTAATTGCCAGTTTGCCGAAATCACCACCATTTTGCGCTTGTGAAACGATGTCACGCGCTTGCTTTTCCGCATCGTCTACCTGAGTAGAAGTAGGGTTTTCCGGCAATGGAATCAGGATGTGGCTCAGGTTAAGTTCGGTGCTGCTGTCGTTTTGGCTACCAACCTGCTGCGCAAGGGAATCAACTTCCTGCGGCAGAATAGATACGCGACGACGAACTTCACTATTACGCACTTCCGAAATGGTCATCTCTTTGCGGATCTGAGCACGGTAAGTATTGTAATTGACGCCGTCATAGGCCAGACGACTACGCATCTGATCCATGTTCATTTTGTTCTGAGCGGCGATATCAGCAATGGCTTTATCAAGCTGCTCATCCGTCACTTTAACGCCCATTTTCTGACCCATCTGCAGCATGATCTGGTCCATGATCAGACGTTCCAGAATTTGATGACGCAGAGTGTTGTCGTCAGGAAGCTGTTGCCCGGCCTGTTGGGCGCCGCTCTTCACTGACTGCATCATGCCGTCAACGTCACTTTCCAGTACCACACCGTTATTCACTACGGCTGCAACTTTATCGACCACTTGTGGGGCCGCGAAAGAGGTGTTCGCCACCAGGACGACACCGAGAAGCAGCGTTCTCCAATTCTTCATACTTTTTCCATTTCTTAGCCGCAAAGCGGACTGCTAATTCAAGTCAAAGTGAATTACATCGAGCTCTGATACGGCAGAATGTTTGAACGCAACATCTGCTGTGTGCCCAGGCCGTAGTTGGAACTCAGGCCACGTAACTCGATGTTAAAGCCAATTACGTTGTCGTATTTGCTTTGGTTATCTTCCCAACCGTTAATTTTGCGCTCATAACCTAAACGAATCGCATAACAGCAAGAGTTGTACTGCACGGCTAACATGGAGTCAGCCGCTTGTTGCGCATTGGTATCGTAGTAATACGCTCCGACAACAGACCAGCGGTCAACGATAGGCCAGCTCGCTGTCATACCAACTTGTGAGATGCCATCTTTGTACTGGTCAGCATTAATGTTGATGTTAGAAACAGTAGCACCGATGTATTCAGGGCTTGCGTAACGGTAGTTAAATTGTACCAGGCGATCGTTATCTTTACGATATTCGATAACGCCGTTACCGGTCGCAATGTTATCAAGACGTGTATCGTACTGTACGCCACCGCGTAAACCCCAGCGGTCAGTCATGCGCCAATAGGTATCGCCAGCCCATACCACAGAACCTGTTTCATCACCTTTTTCACTGTTAATCGTTTCATCACCAGTACGAGACTTGGTGAAGTAGTAGATTTGACCAACAGAAACATTAAAACGTTCAACAGCAGCATCATCATAAACACGAGTTGTAACCCCCGTGGTGACCTGGTTGGCTGAAGCTATACGGTCAAGGCCACCGTAAGTACGATCACGGAACAAGCCATTGTAGTCAGATTGCAACAACGCAGAATCGTAGTTGTTGATGTTACTTTGGTCACGGTAAGGCACATACAGATACTGTACGCGTGGCTCAAGGGTTTGCGCCCAGCCTGCTGCAGAGTCCATATCACGGTCGAAAATCAGTTTTCCGTCCATTTTGAACTGAGGTAGGGTACGGTTTACCGTCGATTCTAACTTACTGTTGCTATTGACATTTTTTTCGTATTTTTCGAGGTTATCCTGCTGATAGTGTGTTGCCATCAGCTTGGCTTCGGTATTCAGGCTCGCCCAACCATTGGATAATGGTAGGTTAATGGTTGGCTCAATATGCAGGCGTGTAGCTTCCGGCATGTTGTTATTAAAGTTAGTAAACTTAACAGCCTGACCATAGATACGCGTATCAAATGGTCCAACGTCGTTTTTATAGTAGTTCATATCCAACTGTGGCTGAGCACTGTATGAATTTGCACCGCTATTACGTTGAGAATCGAAAATCTGGAACTGTTTTGTCGCAAGTGTGGCGTCGAAATTTTCGACGGCATAACCAACACTAAATTTCTGTGTGGCATAACCGTCAGTACTGGAGCCATATTGCGAAGTGAAGTCATTGAAGTAGTTTGGATCGCTGACTTTGGTGTAGTCGATATTAAAACGCCACACCTGATCCATCACACCACTGTGATTCCAGTAGAACAACCAACGGCGTTCATCCCCTTCTGGATTCTTCGCGGTATCGTCTTTGTATTCCTCATCAGACAGCAGGTAGTCGAATTCCATAATACCCGCACCAGCTTTGGTCAAGTAACGGAATTCGTTCTGCCATTGAGTACCACGTTGCTCCATATAGTGCGGAGTGATTGTGGCATCAAAGTTTGGTGCGATGTTCCAGTAATACGGCAGAGAAAACTCAAGGCCATTATTGGTACTGTACTTCGCATTTGGGATGAGGAAACCGGAACGACGTTTATCACCGATTGGCAACTGCAAATAAGGGCTATAGAAGACCGGAACCGGGCCCAGTTTAAAACGGGCATTCCAGATTTCCGCGACTTCTTCTTCACGGTCCTGAATGACTTCACTTCCCACAACGCTCCAGGTATTAGAACCCGGCAAACAGGAAGTAAATGTGCCATTTTCCAGAATGGTGTAGCGATTATTGCCGCGCTGTTTCATCAGATCGGCAGTACCCCGGCCCTGGCGGTCTACCATTTGGTAGTCACCTTCCCAGACGTTGGTATCTTTGGTGTTCAGGTTTGACCAGGCTTTTGGCCCTTTAAGAATAACCTGATTATCATCGTAGTGTACGTTGCCGACAGCATCGACCGTGCGGACAGGGTCCGGCTGACCTTCAACCTGTTTTTGGTGTAGCAATACTTCATCAGACTGTAGACGGCTATTGCCTTGCTGAATATCAACATTGCCGGTAAATACCGCATCATCAGGATAATTTCCTTTTGCATGATCGGCATTTATAGTAACGGGTAGGTTGTTGGTATCTCCCTGAATTAAAGGGCGATTGTAACTTGGGATACCAAGCATACACTGCGACGCAAGATCGGCAGCCATACCTTGTTGACTATACAGCGCTGCGCCAATCAAGGTGGCCAGCAAGGTGGGAATACGTTTTTTCATACGTGTTATTCGTTGTTCCATCATCAATGGCTTAGCGTCGGCAAACGGTCAGAGACTAACTTACTCATCACCACAGCGCTAGTGTTAATCCTTCCCGTTCAGCAGAGTGCCGTTAGGCACCGCTATCAATGACGGGTATGATAAAGCAAATTCTAGCCGACGGCATGACGATTTGGGGAGTATATGCAGTATTGGGGAAAAGTACTCGGTGTCGCAATAGCACTAATTATGGGTGGTGGCTTCTGGGGTGTGGTTTTAGGATTGCTGATTGGCCATGCCATCGATAAGGTGCGTAGCCGTCGTCAGTCCTGGTTTTCTAACCAACAACAGCGTCAGTCACTGTTTTTTAGCACCACATTTGAAGTGATGGGCCACCTGACTAAGTCAAAAGGGCGTGTCACAGAAGCAGATATCCAAATAGCCTCGCTATTAATGGATCGCATGCAATTACATGGTGATGCGCGTAGTGCTGCACAACATGCATTTCGTGTTGGCAAAGAAAATGGCTACCCGCTACGTGAAAAAATGCGTCAGTTACGCAGCGTATGCTTTGGCCGTTTTGACCTGATTCGGATGTTTCTTGAAATTCAAATTCAGGCGGCGTTTGCTGATGGCTCTTTGCACCCTAACGAACGGGAAGTGTTGTACGTTATTGCGGAAGAGCTTGGCATTTCACGCATCCAGTTCGATCAGTTTTTACGCATGATGGAAGGCGGGCAGCAATTTGGTGGTGGATACAATCAGTCGCAAGGCGGTGGTTTCCAGCAACAGCGTGGTCCGACACTCGAAGATGCGTGCAATGTACTCGGCGTTAAAAGCACTGATGATGCGACTGCCATTAAGCGTGCATATCGCAAATTAATGAGCGAGCATCACCCTGATAAGCTGGTTGCTAAAGGTTTACCGCCAGAGATGATGGAGATGGCCAAGCAGAAAGCGCAGGAAATCCAGAAAGCGTACGATCTGATTAAGACGGCGAAAGGATTTAAGTAATAGAAAAGCCTCTCAAGTTGAGAGGCTTTTTTTAGAAGTCTGCCGGAGCGCGGAACGTCATGGGGCTTCCATACTCTGGGTGGGTAATAGTCAGCATTTCAGCATGAAGCTGTAAACGCGGAGCCATTGCCAGGGCTTCCGGTGTTGCGTAGAAGCGATCGCCAAGAATGGGATGACCCAATGCCAGCATATGAACGCGTAACTGATGTGAGCGCCCGGTAATCGGTTTTAACAGCACACGAGCAGAGTTATCTGCCGCATATTCAAGAACCTGATATTCAGTCTGCGCTGCCTTGCCAGTTTCATAACACACTTTCTGCTTTGGCCGGTTCGGCCAGTCACAAATCAGCGGTAAATCCACCAGTCCTTCTTCCGGCTGAGGATGGCCCCAAACCCGCGCCACGTACTGCTTCTTCGGCTCACGTTCACGGAACTGACGCTTCAGCTCACGCTCAGCCGCTTTAGTCAACGCAACGGCAATGACGCCGCTGGTGGCCATATCCAGGCGATGCACTGATTCCGCCAGTGGGAAGTCGCGCTGAATGCGCGTCATCACACTGTCTTTGTGCTCATCAAGACGGCCCGGTACAGACAACAAGCCCGAAGGCTTGTTGACGACCATGATGTGTTCGTCCTGATAAAGGGTGACTAACCATGGCTCCAGTGGCGGGTTATAGGGTTCCATAATCATTATTGGTGTGTCACCACGATCAGACGCAACGCATCGAGACGCCAGTTGGCTTGCGCGAGGCTTTCCAACACTTGCTGACGGTTGCTTTCGATTGCTTCGAGTTCATCATCACGGATGTTCGGGTTCACTGCTTTTAGCGCTTCCAGACGGGAAAGCTCAGAGCTCAGTTTCTCATCAGCTTCTTCACGAGCAGCTTTGATCAACACTTGCGCTGCCGCTTCCACTTTCTCTTCTGCCAATTGCAATATCGCGTGAACATCTTGCTGAACTGCGTTCACCAATTTGCTGCCAGTATGGCGATTCACCGTGCTGAGCTGGCGGTTAAAGCTTTCAAACTCCACCTGAGCAGCAAGGTTGGTGCCGTTTTTGTCCACCAGCATGCGTACAGGCGTTGGCGGCAGGAAGCGGTTGAGCTGCAATTGCTTCGGCGCTTTCGCCTCAACAACATAAATCAGCTCCAGCAATAATGTCCCCACAGGCAGCGCTTTGTTTTTCAACAAAGAGAGTGCACAGCTACCAGTATCACCTGAGAGAATCAGATCCAGACCATTACGGATGATCGGGTGTTCCCAAGTCACAAACTGCGCATCTTCACGCGACAGCGCCACTTCACGCTCAAAGGTAATAGTGCAACCGTCTTCTGGAAGCCCCGGGAAATCAGGCACCAGCATGTGATCGCCTGGGGTTAGCACCACCATGTTGTCGCCGCGGTCGTCCTGATTAATACCGACGATGTCGAACAAGTTGAGAGCGAAACTCACCAGATTGGTGTCGTTATCCTGCTCGGAAATAGACGCTGCTAACGCTTGTGATTTCTCACCGCCGTTAGAGTGAATTTCCAGCAGGCGGTCACGGCCCTGTTCGAGCTGAATCTTCAGCGCATCATGTTGTTCACGGCATTGCTTGATAAGCGTTTCAAAACCGTCGGTATTTTCAGGAGCTGCTAAATACTCAATCAGTTGCGGATAAACGCTGTCGTAAATTGTGCGGCCGGTTGGGCAAGTATGCTCGAAAGCATCCAGACCTTCGTGGAACCACTTCACCAGTACTGATTGCGCAGTTTTTTCAAGGTAAGGAACGTGAACCTGGATATCGTGCGCCTGGCCGATACGGTCCAGACGGCCAATACGCTGCTCCAGCAGATCCGGGTTAAACGGCAGATCAAACATCACCAGTTGGCTGGCGAACTGGAAGTTACGGCCTTCAGAACCAATCTCTGAGCACAATAGTACCTGAGCGCCGGTATCTTCTTCGGCAAACCATGCGGCTGCACGGTCACGCTCAATAATAGACATGCCTTCATGGAATACGGCGGCACGAATACCTTCGCGTTCACGCAGCACTTGCTCAAGTTGCAATGCTGTCGCGGCTTTGGCACAAATCACCAGCACCTTCTGAGAGCGGTGGCTTGTCAGGTAACCCATCAGCCATTCAACACGCGGATCGAAGTTCCACCATGTGCCGCTATCACCTTCAAATTCCTGATAAATCTGCTCCGGGTAGAGCATGTCGCGTGCACGCTCTTCCACGGATTTACGTGCTGCCATAATGCCGGACACTTTAATCGCGGTTTGATACTGCAGCGGCAGTGGCAAACGAATGGTATGCAGTTCGCGTTTCGGGAAACCTTTGACGCCATTACGGGTGTTACGGAACAACACACGGCTGGTACCATGGCGGTCCATCAGCATGGAGATCAGCTCCTGGCGCGCCGCATCACTACCTTCACGATCGCTGTTCGCGGTTTGCAGCAGAGGCTCGATGTCCTGCTCGCCAATCAATTCACTCAGCATATTGAGCTGGTCGTTGGTCAAGTGATTGCCTGCCAGCAGCAGCGCAACGGCATCGGCCACAGGGCGATAATGCTGCTGTTCTTCAACAAATTGCTCGAAATCGTGGAAACGGCTTGGGTCCAGTAAACGCAGACGTGCGAAGTGGCTTTCCAGGCCCAACTGCTCAGGCGTTGCGGTTAACAGCAAGATGCCTGGAATGTGTTCTGCCAGTTGTTCAATGGCCTGGTATTCACGGCTCGGGGCATTTTCGCTCCACACCAAATGGTGGGCTTCATCGACCACCATCAAATCCCACTCGGCTTCACAAAGGTGCTCAAGGCGTTGCTTACTGCGGCGCACGAAATCAAGCGAGCAGATAACCAGTTGTTCTGTTTCGAATGGGTTATCGCTGTCGTGCTGGGCTTCGGCATAACGCTCGTCATCAAAGAGAGCAAAACGCAGGTTAAAGCGGCGGAGCATTTCAACCAGCCACTGGTGTTGCAGGGTTTCCGGTACCACGATCAATACGCGTTCAGCGCTGCCAGCCAGCAGTTGCTGGTGCAAAATCATGCCGGCTTCAATGGTTTTACCTAAACCTACTTCGTCAGCGAGCAATACGCGTGGCGCATGACGACGACCCACATCGTGAGCAATGTTTAGCTGGTGTGGAATCAGGCTGGTGCGCATGCCGCGCAGGCCGCTCCACGGTTGGCGATACTGCTCGCTTTGGTAAACGCGGGAACGGTAACGCAGGGCGAATCGATCCATCCTGTCAATTTGCCCGGCAAAAAGACGGTCTTGCGGCTTGCTGAACACCAGTTTGCTGTCGAGGAAAACTTCGCGCAGCATCGTACCGGCTTCTTCTGTATCCAGGCGCGTACCAATGTAGGCAAGTAAGCCGTTTTCTTCTTTAACTTCATCAACTTTGAGTTGCCAGCCTTCATGGCTGGTGACGGTATCACCCGGGTTAAACATCACGCGTGTGATAGGTGAGTCATTTCTGGCGTACAGTCGATTTTCACCGGTGGCAGGGTAGAGCAGGGTTACCATACGTGTGTCTAAAGCGACCACGGTTCCCAGTCCCAGTTCGCTTTCGGTATCGCTGATCCAACGTTGACCAAGTGTAAAAGGCATAAGATTTCGGCTCTATTATCAGTTACTAAGATTTGCAGGCAATAGTAAAACGACCGCGCGCAAAGGGGGCGGTAGTTCAAAAGTAGATTTAAGGATGATTCAGGAGGGCGCTATGGTACTGGAAGCTTAGACGTTCGTCACCGTCAAAATAACCCTAATTGCCCTGTCATTAGTGTAGCAAAGTCATCTTCAAGGAAGGGTAAAATTCCTTCTGCCACAGGTTGAAGCTGGCGTGTCAGGTAATGATCATAGTCCAGCGGTGACTGCTGATAATCCACGGGCTCAGGGCCGTTGGTGGTGATGACATACTTAATTGTCCCGCGGTTCTGATATTGCGGGGCGCGGCCAAGCCGTTGATTATGCTCATCAGCGAGGCGAGCGGCACGCACATGCGGCGGCACATTTTTTTGATACTCGCTTAAAGGCCGACGCAGACGTTTACGGTAAATCAGCTGCTCATCAAGCTCACCAGCCATCAAACGGGCGATAGTTTCGCGGATATAATCCTGATACGGCTCGTTGCGAAAAACCCGTAAATAAAGCGTTTTCTGGAACTCCTGCGCCAGCGGCGTCCAGTCAGTACGCACAGTTTCCAGCCCTTTAAACACCATGCGCTGCTTATCATTTTCCTGAATCATTCCGGCGTAGCGTTTTTTGGAACCTTCAACGGTGCCACGAATGGTTGGCATCAGGAAACGGCAAAAGTGGGACTCGTATTCCAGTTCAAGTTTACTGTCTAGCTGCTGGGTTTCTTGCAGATGCGCTTTCCACCACGCATTAACGTGATTCACTAATTGCTGGCCGATACGCGCCGCATCCTCTTCTGAGTGGGCTTTTTTCAGCCAGACAAATGTGGAATCCGTGTCGCCGTAAATTACGTCATAGCCCTGAGATTCAATCAGCTCCCTGGTTTGTAGCATGATCTGATGCCCACGCATGGTGATCGACGAGGCAAGGCGAGGATCAAAGAAGCGACAGGCACTGGTGCCCAAAACACCGTAAAACGCATTCATAATGATCTTCAACGCCTGGGACAATGGTTTGTTGCCATGACGTTTGGCTTCATCGCGCCCAGACCAGATTTGCCCAACGATATCGGGCAGGCAATGCGTATTCCTGGAAAAATGCGCGCCAAGAAAACCATCAACGGAATGTTCAGCTTCCGGGTGTGCCATCCCTTCGATCAGGCCAACCGGGTCGATAAGAAATGTGCGGATAATCGACGGATACAAGCTTTTGTAATCGAGCACTAACACTGAGTCGTAAAGGCCAGGGCGCGAGTCCATGACATACCCGCCAGGGCTTGCCTGCGGAGGCACATCCCCTAGATTCGGTGCAACGTAACCGGCACGGTGCATGCGTGGAATATATAGGTGACCAAATGCCGCGACAGAGCCGCCGTGGCGGTCAAGCGGCAAACCATTAACCGTTGCCCGCTCGAGTAAAAATGGCATCAATTCGGTTTTGTGGAAAATCCGCGTTACAAGCTCACAATCTTTAAGATTGTACTTCGCAAGTGCCGGCTTATCTTCCGCAAAACGCCGGTCAATTTCGTCCATCCGTTGCCACGGGTTATCAATCGCTTTGCCTTCACCAAGCAGTTCCTGAGAAACAGCTTCGAGAGAAAATGAGGAGAAATTCCAGAAGGCGGAGCGCAGCGCTTCGATACCATCGATAATTACGCGCCCTGCGGCCTGCGCGAAAAACACACCTTGTTTAAAACCGTGCTCGCGCCATTCCAGCAGACTATTTTCACGCCCAAGGCGCAGCGGAACCTGATAACGATCGGCCATTTTTTGCAGCACACGCAAGTCGAACTGCACCACATTCCAGCCGATCAACACATCGGGATCGTGCTCGGCAAACCAGCTATTGAGTTTTTCGATAAGCAGCGGCCGGCTGGCGACGTATTCCAGCGTGAAATCCAGGCCGCTTGCATCACCGTTTTCTGGCCCAAGCATGTAGACAACACGTTGTCCGCAACCTTCAAGGCCGATGCAATACAGTTCGCCATGGCGATTTGTTTCGATATCCAGCGATACCCAATTTAGTGGTGGGCGATACGCCGGTGCAGGTTTTAGCTTTGTTTCAACCAACACGTTATTTTGCGACTCGCCGCTAAACCAGACGGGAGCGGTAATAAAACGCTCCATCAAGAAACGTTCTGGCGGGCGAATATCTGCTTCATAAACTCTGATGCCGCCATCGCGCAGCACTTTTTCGATGCGCATAAGCTGGCGATGCTGTCGGCAATAAAGGCCGCAAACAGGTTGGCGATGGAAATCTTTAAGCGGCAGCGGGGTGAGGCGATACTGGCTTTCGTTTGCGAGCAGGCGTGTCGCTTCGGCTTGTTGTGACTGCGGGATAAATGCGACCGATTCCTGGCGCGGCAGGCGCACTTTGACCGGGCCCACATCTGTTGCCAGCCAAAATTCAACTTCAGTACCGAGTGGGGTATCTCGCCAGTGACGCGTGAGTAAAAACCCCTGACGAGCTTGTGACACGCTGCATTCTCATAAAGGAAAAAGTGGTCTGATTATAGACCACTTTGCCAGTAGTTACTGCTTTTATATACAGTATTCACTGCCCGTAATAAGCCTTTGCACCATGCTTACGCAAATAATGTTTATCGAGTAATGTTTGCTGCATATCCGGTAATTCTGGCGTGAGCTGGCGGCAGAATATGCCCATATAGGCCACTTCTTCCAGCACGATGGCGTTATGCACCGCATCAACCGGATCTTTTCCCCAGGCAAACGGGCCGTGAGAATGCACCAGCACGCCAGGCATTTGTGCAGCATCGATCCCTCGTTCTGCAAATGTTTTCACGATGACTTCGCCAGTTTGCCATTCGTAATCACCATTGATCTCTTCATCGGTCATTTTGCGGGTGCAAGGAATGGTGCCGTAGAAGTAATCCGCATGAGTCGTCCCGGTTGCAGGAATTGACTGACCAGCCTGTGCCCAAATCGTCGCATGGCGTGAATGGGTGTGGACGATGCCGCCAATGTGCGGAAATTGCAGGTACAGAAAGCGGTGGGTTGGCGTATCGGATGAAGGTTTTTTATTGCCTTCGACCACTTCGCCGGTTTCGAGGCTCACCACCACCATATCTTCAGCCGTCATGATGCTGTAATCGACGCCGGACGGTTTGATAATTAACACTCCACGTTCACGATTGACGGCGCTGACGTTCCCCCAGGTCAGGGTGACCAGATTATGTTTCGGCAGCGCGAGATTCGCTTCGAGTACCTGACGTTTGAGATCTTCTAACATATCGTTCTCCGGGATTTCCCCTCACCCTAACCCTCGCCCCTCAGGGAAGAGGGCCGGGGTGAGGGGCAAAACGCCTTAGCGTTTGTAGCTGTAATAAACCTCGTTCCAGCGTAGAGAGTCTTTAAACGCAGGCAGGCGAGTGTCGTTATCAATAACCGCCAGTTCGATACCGTGCAGTTCGCTGAACAGGCGCATATCGTCAAGCGTCAGAGACTGGCTGAACACGGTGTGGTGTGCGCCACCGGCCAAGATCCATGCTTCGGATGCGGTAGGCAGATCCGGCTGCGCTTTCCACAGTGCATTCGCCACAGGCAGTTTCGGCAACTGGTGCGGTGCTTCAACGGTATCAACGCAGTTCACCAGCAGACGGAAACGATCGCCCAGATCAATAAGGCTTGCGTTAAGTGCCGGGCCAGTTTGGGTGGAGAAGATCAAACGTGCAGGATCGTCCTTGCCACCGATCCCCAGATGTTGCACATCAAGGATTGGTTTTTCAGCAAGGGCAATGGATGGGCAGACTTCCAGCATGTGGGAACCGAGCA
>Ga0105251_10002329_pt1 | contig 15027 bp, 13 predicted proteins | sample KBSS64metaG_FD_80424 | JGI IMG/M metagenome (GOLD analysis project Ga0105251, IMG submission 80424) | Switchgrass rhizosphere microbial communities from Kellogg Biological Station, Michigan, USA - KBS S6-4 metaG | ecosystem: Host-associated > Plants > Roots > Rhizosphere > Soil | place...
ATCGGGAGTACTGGCAACACGCTTGAGCAAGCTCGTCTGACCGCCGAGCTGTTTTTTCCGGATACACGCTGCCCACAAGGCAGATTGAAGAAGCTGACCTGGCCTGAACGTCCAGTACAAGGGCGAGAAGCGCTGGCGATCCATCCTCATGATGCTTGTGGCCGACCCTGAAAACGTCGGCAGGGGCCAAAGGTTATCGCCGCTTCTCTTCGTTGTGACGCTATTGCGTAGCAGTTATTCAACACGACTACATGCAACAGACGCGGGACCCCGTCGATTTCGACGGACGACTGCTGACGTCCTGGTTTCGGTGCCAGGGATCAACTAACCGATGGGCTACATGTATTAGCGAATCAACTTTGAAAGATCACCAAATGGTCAAGGGGGCTTTATCATGAATCTGAACAATCAACCGACTATCGAAGAACTGGCTCGCATGTTCGCGGCGCAAAAAGACAGCCATGACAGCCATATCCTGTGGATCAGCAAATCGGGCCAGGTGCATATCGACTGCCTGTCGCCACATGCCCATGAAGCGGAGTTCGACCAGAACAACCAGAACCTGCTGGCCCGACTGAAAATGTACCGTCGCGGCCATGGCTATGTTGGCAAGAAGGCCGCTGCCGACAAGGACTTCATCGGTAATGTCCTGCAAACGCTGAAACAGGCCTGGGACTCGCTGCAGGGCCAGAACGAAGTTCGGGTGATTGACCGATTCTACTGATTAGTTAGAACCTCAATACAAGTAAGGGCCTGCTCCCGATAAGAGCAGGCCCTTTTTAATGCCCGGTATTCCAGATCACCATGGCACTAATGTAGTCTTTCCGCAACGCACCGACCTGTTCAAACACCTGGCCACCACGCAACATCCCGGCACCTTGTTCATCACCTGTTCCGACAGCCGCGTCGTACCGGAACTGCTGACCCAGCAAGAACCCGGTGAGCTGTTCGTCATCCGGAACGCCGGCAACATCGTGCCCTCCTACAGCCCTCATCCGGGCGGCGTGTCAGCCACGGTGGAGTACGCGGTCGCCGTGCTCGGCGTGACCGACATCGTGATCTGCGGGCATTCCGACTGCGGCGCGATGACAGCGGTGGCCAAGTGCAAATGCATGGACCACCTGCCCGCCGTCAGCGGCTGGTTGCAACACGCCGAGTCGGCAAAGGTGATCAACGAATCCCGGCCCCATGCGGATGAAGCGGCCAAGGTCAGTCCGATGGTGCGCGAGAACGTCATCGCGCAACTGGCGAACATCCAGACTCACCCGAGTGTGCGCCTGGCCCAGGAAAAAGGCCTGTTGAACCTGCATGGCTGGGTGTATGACATCGAGACCGGCTCGATCGATGCGCTGGATGCCGGTAGCCGCACGTTCGTGTCGCTGGCCGAGCACCCGACGACCTGCGCCGTGCATGGCAAAGCCGTCGAAGCCGCCTGAGCTTGACCGCAGCGACCGCCCAGGCAGCCACTGCGCCAGATGTCAGCGTTTGACCGACAGATCGACCTGGGTCATGCGACTGCGAATGGTAAACACGCCATCGCCCGAAAGAATTGCACTGCGCGCAAACAGCCGCCCGCTCTCCCAGTTCGACAGGCCCAGCTCCGGCTTGTTGAGTGCGTACTGACCATCGACCCAACGGGTGATCCCGTTGCCGACAAAAGGCGCGTTGACCGCGTTGTAGAAACGCTCCTGGGTCGCCGCGGCTTCACTGAGCAGCGACACGGTGAACTGCGGGCTGTAGCGATTGAACAAGGCGATGGCGCTGTCCAGGTCGTCGACGATCTTCAGGCTGACTTCGGGGGTTTCTTCCCACTCCCACTCGCGACCCAGCTGATCTTCCGGCAACGCTTCGGCCAGTGCTTCGGTGCGGTAGCCTTCGGCGCGGTAGACCTCGACGCTGGCGGTTTGCCAATCCGCCGGCAGGAACGCTTCGCTGCCTTCCACGATGTGCAACTTGCAGCCCTGCCCGCGTGCCTTGCCGGCCTGTTGCAGCGCATCGAGAAACAGCGGCACCAGGTCAGCGGCGCGGTCGCGCTGGATAAGGCAGACGTTCAGGGTGTTGCAGACCTTGCGGTCCAGGGAGTTGCGCACCACAGCGGCGAAGCGCGTGGCATCGGCGTCAATATCGGCGATCAACCAGGCACCACCGGTGCCATGGAGGCTGACGGCGGTGCCGGCCTGTTGCGCGATGCTGCCCAATTGACTGACGGCGCGCCCCGAACCACGCGCCACGGCCAGGGACAGACGGCGGTCGGCGAACATCGCCCACCCGGCGGCGTGATTGACGCTTTCCACCAACGACACCGCACCGGTTGGTAATCCGGTGGCGTTCAATGCCGGGTTCAATGCGTGAGTGACGATGGCCTGGGCCGTGCCCAACGCGTCGCTGCCAATGCGCAGCACCGCGGTGTTACCGGTGCGCAACACACCGGCGGCATCGGCGAAGACATTCGGCCTGCCCTCGAAGACGAACGCGACGATGCCCAGCGGCGAGACCACCTGTTCGACTTTCCAGCCGTCGTGCTCAACGCAACTGATCACTTTGCCGCGGGTGGCCGACGCATCGCGCCAGGCGCGCAGGCCGGCAATCATGTCGCGACGCATGCGCTCATCGGCCAGCAAACGCGTGGTCGAGCGGCCACGAGCCTTGGCCCGTTCGATGTCGGCCAGGTTTGCGGCCTCGATCAAGGCCCAGCATTCAGGCGTCTCCAGGCGTTGGGCAAACTCATCGAAAAAGGCGCTGATGGCCTGGTCCGACACTGTCGACAGCACCTTGAACGCCGCTTCGGCACGTTCGATCGCCACCGCTGCCGCTTGCTGGTCAGCCACCGGAATCAGCAACAGTTCGCCGCTGACCTGCTCCACCAACAGGTGGTCACCGGGCGCAAAGCGTGCCGCCAGTTCGGGGCTGACCACAGTGACACGATTACCGGCAAAAGGGATCGGCGTGCCAGCGACTAGACGTTCGAGCGCAAGAGACATGAAGCGGTATCACCATGCAATGGGCGGGCAGAAAATGTATAGCAAAAGCCGTCAAGCGTCATCCGCCACAGCCCTGCGCCGATGATCGCAAACCCGCCGGTGCCGGATTGGCCCACCTACGCTTAAAGCGTACCCCCCGCGTTTGCTGTTTCGAAGGAGGCCGTCATGAGCAACGAATTCAGAAGCCATGGCGCAGCCCTTGACGACGAAGGTCTGGAAAATGCCCTGGACCTGGCCAAAGTCAGCGCTGCACAACTGTGGGCTGTTCTGGCAGTAGAAACCTCCGGCAACGGATTCTTTTCCGATCGCCGTCCGAAGATCCTTTTCGAGCGTCACGTCTTCAGCCGCTTGACCCACCAGGCGTTTGACGCACAACACCCCGAAATCAGCGGCAAAAGCCCTGGCAACTATGGTGCGTCGGGGGACCACCAGTACGACCGGCTCAACCAGGCGATCGAGCTTAACCGCAATGCGGCGTTGCAAAGCACGTCCTGGGGGCTGGGCCAGATCATGGGGTTCAACTTCGCCTCCACCGGTTCTGCAGACGTCGAGTCGATGGTCAAGCGCATGGTCCTGTCCGAGAACGAACAACTGTTGTGTACGGTCGGCACGTTGATCGGTGGCGGTTCCATCGCCGCGCTACGGGCCAAGGATTGGGCGAACTTCGCCCGTCGTTACAACGGCCCCAACTACGCCATCAACAACTACGATGTGCGGCTCAGTGCCGCGTATCAGAAGTTTTCTTACGGCGGAACGCCCGACCTGAGGATTCGCACCGCGCAAACCTACCTGACGTACCTGGGCTGGCACCCCGGCACGATTGACGGCATTGTCGGCAAACAGACCCGGGATGCGATGAACCTGTATCAGGCCAAAGAAGGCCTGGAGCTGACCACGGTGCTCAATGACGAGACGCTGGAGCATCTGCGCAGCCGGGTTCTGGCAATGCCGCTCTGACTTGATGCCCACAAAGGTCCCTGTGGGAGCAAGCCCGCTCCCACATTTAAATGCATTCGAACTGAACGTATCAAAGTGTGTACAGCCCCGCCCCTGACACACCAGGCCTTCAAATTCCCGTGCCAGCGACATATCGCAGATACACCCGGTTGATGACATACCTCTCAACGGACACACCCCGGTCCGACATCCCTGTCTTGAAGGAGATCAACCATGAACGCCACTATTTCATCGGCCGTGAAAGGCCTGCACCTGAACCTTGACCGTGCCGGCAGCTGGATCGCGCCATTGTCCTTGCGGGTGTTCCTCGCCTGGGAATTCTTCGAGTCGGGCCTGGAAAAATTCAATGGCGAAAACTGGTTCGCCGACATCCAGGACCGCTTCCTGTTCCCGTTCAACCACCTGCCGGCCACGCTGAATTGGGAACTGTCGATGTGGGTCGAACTGATCTGCGCGCTCGCCCTGCTGGTGGGCCTGGCCACACGCTTCTCGGCGATCAGCCTGATCGTGGTGACCATCGTCGCGACCGCCGCGGTGCACTGGCCGGCAGACTGGTCGACCTTGAGCGAACTGGCCCAGGGTTACTCCATCAGCAACAAAGGCTTTGGTAACTTCAAGTTGCCGCTGATTTATCTCGCCGCCCTTGTGCCGTTGCTGCTTTGCGGACCGGGCAAGCTCAGTCTCGATGCCTTGCTGGCCCGGTTTTTCTGGCGCCGCAACCAGCACTGAAACAACGCCGTATTGCCTTACCGCCTTACTGTAGGAGCGAGCATGCTCCTACAGTGGATCTACCTTTTCCACTGTCTCCGGATGCGCACCGCGCTCATGCACATGGGCATGCGGGGTGCGGTCGATCAGCAGGCTGAGCAGTTCCGGACGGCTGTAGTGGCCACGCGAATCCATCATGCGCTTGCGCTTGTCGATCAGGCTCATGTCGAGGTCGACGATCACCTCGCCTTCACCCTCGGTCAACGCACCCAGTACCACGCCATCCGGGCTGATGATCGCGGTGTAGCAACCGCCGGAAATCGGCCCGATCGGGCAGCCGGTGTCAGCCATTATCTGCGCCTGTTGCTCAGGGCTGAGCCAGGCGGTGGAGTTGACCACGAAGCACGCCGCTTCCAGTGCATGCTGGCGGATGCTGACTTCCATTTGCGAGGTGAACAGGGGACCTGCAAACGAGCCGGGGTACATCGAGGCGTGGATCTGTTCGCCATCGGCCATCAAGGCGTAGCGGGCCAGCGGGTTGTAATGTTCCCAGCACGCCAGTTGGCCGATGCGCCCCACCGCGCTGTCGGTGGCGCGCAGGCCGGAACCGTCGCCCATGCCCCAGATCATGCGCTCATGGTAGGTCGGGGAGATCTTGCGGCGGCTCTGGATCAGTGAGCCGTCGGCGTCGAACAACAATTGAGTGTTGTACAACGTACCGCCATCCCGTTCGTTGACACCGATGGACACGACCATGCCGGCCTCTCGGGCGGCAGCGCCAATGGCATCGGTCGCCGCCGACGGCACCGTCACGGCCTGGTCCAGCAGCTTGAGATGTTCGGCGCCCATGGCAAAGGGCGCCTGGACGAACGAGAAATACGGGTAGTACGGCACGACGGTTTCGGGAAACACGGCGAACTGCACGCCCTGCTCACCCAGCTCGAGAATTTTCTCGACGACTTTGTTGACGGTGCCTTCACGGCTGTAGAGCACGGGGCTGATTTGTACGGCGGCGGCTTTGACAAAGGTCATGGCGGCGATCTCATTGAGGAAATGGGTTCAACGAGATAAATATTACGAAAATAATATTGTGACCTGAATGTCGTATACACCACCTTTTAGGACATCAACCCCGATTGGCCCGCTGAATCATCTGGGGCGGTTGCCCGAAAGCTCGCAGGAAAGCCCGGCGCATTCGCTCCCTGTCACCAAAGCCGGTTTCGGTCGCCACCACATCGATCGAGTGCCGGCCGGTTTCCATCATCAACCGCGCGGCCTCCACCCTCAGGCTTTCGATAGCCTTGGCCGGCGATTGCCCGGTTTCGGCATTGAACACTCGGCTGAATTGTCGCGGGCTGAGATTGGCGGCGTTGGCCAGTTCCTCAACCGACAAATCGGACTTCAGGTTCTGCTTGGCGTACGTCAATGCTGCCTGGATGCGATCGGTCCTGGGCTGCAACTCCAGCATGACCGAAAACTGCGACTGCCCGCCTGCCCGGCGGTGATACACCACCAACTGCCGGGCGACCCGTCGCGCGACTTCCGCGCCCAGATCGATTTCCACCAGGGCCAGTGCCAGATCGACACACGCGCTCATGCCGGCGGCGGTCCAGATATTTCCATCGTTGATAAAAATCCGGTCTTCCTCAACCTTCACCTTCGGAAACGCCCGCTGCAACGACGCCGCATGACACCAGTGGGTGGTTGCTCGCCGGCCATCGAGCAAACCGGCTTCGGCCAGGGCAATGGCACCGGTGCAGATAGAACCCAGGCGGCGGGTGCCATGGCTGGCATGGCGCAAAAAGTCCACCAGCCCTTTCGACGGCGGGCGAATCAAGTTATCGCCCATGACCAACAGCGTATCGAACGAACAATGGTCAAACGGCTTGGTCTCCACAGCGAATCCTGCGGAGGTTTGCACCATGCCGCCGTGTTCGGACACCAGGACAATGCTGTACACCGGCTCATCGGTCGCACTGTTGGCCAGTTCGAATGTGGCACACATGGCCAGGCCCAGGACCTGGAAACCGGGGTAAACGATGAGTCCGATGCAGTGCATAGCGTTTGTCTCTGGTGAGCGGGCTATTGTCCTGGCCTCATTTCAAGCCAGCAAGTTCCTTAATGTACACAGCTGCATGATAGATACTTCACATGGCTACGAAAAACCGTGATGCTTCACTGCACCCGCCAGCAATTAATATTTATCAGGTTCGACCGCTCGTACAAGTGTATTATCACCGTTACAACTCAATGCACCACATCGATCACCAACACCAGAAGTTCATTTTTTATTTGGAATATTTCGAAATTAGTGTCGCCTGCATATTTCCATTTGACATTACCAACGTCACCTGCATATCAGACTTCTTGATGGCCGTTGATTTCAAAGCCAGCCATTCACGCCACGCCCTCAATCACTTTTTCATCTATTTCTGGATCCAAACTTAGAGTAAGCACAGCCGTGACTTAGCGTAAAATATCAGGTATTCGATAAATACCCATTACTGCACCAAACCCAAGTCTAACAACGACGTTATCTAGTCCAAACCCTGCAGATGACGAAGTCTGCCATTCCATAAAAACACCAGAGTGCATGGGCATTTCCCAATCACCTCCAAAAACTCAACCATTAAAAAGCGCGCGCCACGATTGATCAAAACCGCTCTACAACGCTGTTAACGCAACCGCAACGCCTGGAAACAGGAAAAAACCCATGCATCAAAAAAACCACCAGCACCTTTAAATAAAAAGTTAATCACACACAAAGAAAGTCAGATAAAAGCAAAGGTACGTAACGACTGAATTCACATATCGAATTATAAAACTTCGCCTACCCCCACATTAAAAAATCACGTACAACCACAAACTAACAGCCTATCCATCGTCCAGTAACCTGCCCTCGCCAGACTTCCGGCGAATACATGAGATCGATTGATAGCGAAAATTTGCATCTCGACAAATCACCTGCAAGTCTTGCACGCACTGGAGATCTCTAGTGCAGACACGGCCAACATCGACATCGGTTAACAAAAAACGGCCATGAACCAAATGGTTAATCCAGTCTATACATAACTTGTAATAGTCGGCCACCTGAGGGGCAGGCCATGGACAACAACAAGGATTCAGGCACTAACCTGGCCTTCTGGGTACCAGGCGGCGCAGTCATTCTCAGTCTGGTGATATCGACGTTTGCCCTGACCCGCGAACCGTTTCTTGAGCCGCGTCCCATCGGTGCGCAATTTCAGGCTCAACTGCCTATCGAGGCGCGGCTGTGGCAGGACCCGTTCGATGCGCTGGAGCGGTACCGCAAGAAGCTCAAGGACATCAGCAACACAGAAGGCGAAAAAATTTGCAGCCCAACGATTGCAACACTGCCCGATCAAACGACTCTTCCCGAGATGATGGTGGCACTGGTTGAAGGAGGCCCTTATGCCGATGAAGTCGAACAGCGCCGGCGCATTCGTTATGCCCTGCTGGCGGGGTTCAAGAACTCCAATAGAGTGCCTGCTCAGGAGCAGTACATACATTGCTTGAGACTTGCCAAAGACTTTTCACTCAGGCCAGTGCAGGAGAAGTTTCAGGACATTCCTTATGAGATGTTCGTTTCAAACCCACTCGACCCCGTAGTCCCGCTCGAAGGGGCTCCCCCTCCTGCGAACCAGACAATCGTATTCTGGCTGAAACAGGATGCGCTTGGTTCGACGCCACTGCAGAACCTCAAGGCATTGCACATCACGCTGGACTATAAACTTGTCGAGGTATATGGCTCGTCCATGCCTCGTGCCGGTCCGCCCGAAGCCAGATCTGTCATGAGGGTCATCGGCCCGGCTACCTCGACGGTGTTGCGCGACATGTTCCAGGAACAAGCCGACAACAAAGCGAGCGACGATATCGAAATCTACTCACCTCTGGCCACTGCAGATAACGAGATACTCGAGAAAAACCTCAGGTCCGTGAACAAGGATGCGAACGCCTCGAAGTACAAGCAGCCCATGAAGCTGCTGCGCACCGTCAACGACGACGGTACCATGACAAAGTTGCTGTTGGATGAAATGAAACTGCGCCATGTCGATCCAGCCACCGGGTTGCGCTGCAGCCCTGATCGATTGCGACAAGTCTGGTCGAACTGCGACGAATTTGGCTGGCCCAGGGCCAATCGTATCGCCTTGATTTCCGAGTGGGACAGCTTCTACAGCCGAGCGCTTATTGAAAGTTTCAAGGCCCAGGTGGCCTTGGATGCCAACCTGTCCAAAGAGAAGGAAAAAGCGCTCGTCAACCAGTGGGTTCTGCGTTTCAGCTATTTAAGAGGCCTGGACGGGCGACTACCGGAGGAAGCCGCCAGTAGCGATAAAAATGCCGGCACGGATGCCAGTAAAAACAACAAGGACGCCAACAAAATTGATCTCAGCCCACTGGAAAAAGCTGATGGAAATTCCCAGTTCGATTACCTGCGGCGACTCGCCGATCATATAGCGCAAGTGGATAAGAACTACCGAAGCAAGGGTGAAAGCGGCATTGGCGCCATCGGAATTCTGGGCGTTGATGCCTACGATAAGCTTCTGGCGTTGCAGGCACTCAAGGCTCGGATGCCGTACAAACTGTACTTTTCCACTGACCTCGACGCGCGCATGCTGCAACGAGGTCAGGCAGAAACCACCCGTAACCTGATACTCGCCGCCCCCTATGCACTGACGCTCACGCGCGCCTTGCAACAGGACGTGCCACCGTTTCGAGAAAGCCTGCAAAGCTCAGTGTTCGTCTCCGTTATGGCGGCACTGGCGCCGCAACCCTTCGAAGCCAAGCGAGCGAAATTTGACTATTCAAAATCGACGCTGCTCTCACCCGGCATCTATGAAATTGGCATCAGCGGCTTCATCCCGCTGACAAGCTCGATAGCCGACAGCCGCCCCGAAAGTTGCGAAGCTCCGACCTTGCTGCCTGAAGGTGTACGACCCAACGACCTAATGTCATTGCGGTGCCTCCAGGATCCGGCTCTACCCCCGTACCCGGAACCCTCCAAAGCAAACCGGGCCCTGTTCGAAAATCTTCAATCTTTCTTCTTTGCCGGGCCGTTGGCGGTATTGCTTCTGATATTTGCCGCGTTCGTCGTCTGGTCGTGGACCGTGGTCCGCCAGGATGACGGTGAAACTACGTACAACTGGGTACGAGGTGTGCCGATGTCGTTGTATATAGCAGCAGCGCTCTGCGCATTCATCGCTACGCGCTTCTGGCAGGCGGAGTTCCTTTGGTTCGCATTCCTGGCGATTCTGCTGGGCATCATCTCGTCGAATCTCGTGCGGCGCTCCGAAGCGCCTGCCGAAGATCCGTACGCCAATTCATTGCACAACCTTCCCGACGCCTCGGCGTGGTACATCGTGGTCCCCTTGGCGATGTTTATCCTCGTGTTGCTGCTGGCCTACCAGATGCGCAGCACGTTGACGGAAAGCGGAATGGGCGAGCCGATGTACTTCATGGAAGGCATAAGCGCCTGGCCCACCGTCGCACTGCGCCTGGCGGCGGTACTGATATCGCTCTCGGCACTGGCGTGGGGCTGGCGCAATTTGAGTGTTAACCGAGCCGAGATCGAGTTCACCTATCATTTGTTCTCGGACATGAAAAAGTACCGTACGAGTTTGTATGGGCAAATTCAGGACTTCGTCCGCAAAGGGAGAGCACATCACTGGTCAGTTCATCGTTGGTGCAACGAATTGGGACGCGGTCTGCTGTTTGTTTTCTTCCCACTGTTGCGGGCCAGCGAGGAGTGGTCAAAGTCCGATCTCTCCCCGCAAATCACTTGCCTGGATGGGCGCAAAATGATTTACATCGTGCCGTTCTGGGGTGAGCACTGCGTATGCGGCTCGTTCGGCGCAAGAATGCTGCGGGCTTTTTTCCTGACCTGGATTTTCGTCGTGGTCACCAGCGTGCTTTATGTCGTCTGGCCCATGGAGAGTATTCCTGTGCGCGGCGACTCGAAGGTGTGGATGTTGAGCTGGTTGATTCCAACCCTGGCTTTCCAGCTACTGGTGTTCTGGGTTGTGGACGCTAACCAGCTACTCACGCGATTCATACGCCATCTCAGTGACCATCATGCGGTCTGGCCCGAAATGATGCAGCAGGAGCACAAGCTGATATTTGGTCAGCTCAAGCATCCCTGCATCGACGAGTGGGTGGATTTACAACTGATCGCCAAGCGTACCTCAGCGGTCAGCCGCCTCATCTATGCACCAACGGTGGTCCTGTTGATACTGTTGGCCTCTCGCAGCAGCCTTTTTGATAACTGGCCGACGCCTCCAAGCATCATCATTACCTACTTGCTGATCGCGCTGATACTGCTCACCTCCGCGCTTTCATTGCGGCGCGCGGCGGAAAAGGCTCGCACCGTTGCACTACAGCGCATTGATGCTTATCTGCTGGCGACCCCTGCTGATCCGGTTTACTACGACAAATTCCGCATGATTCGCGATCGCATCGCGACGCTCAATACCGGCTCTTTCTCACGCTACTCCGAAGAACCGCTGGTGCGTGCGCTGCTGCTTTCGCTTACGGGCATTGGTGGATCAGTACTGGTGGACGCGTTGAATTATGCAAAATTCTGATGTTCGTCGAATTGCAACAAGGCATCGCTGGATTCGAACCACGGTGCCTTGCTTGCAACTGACGCAAGCAACCGATAGACATCAATCACTTCTCTGGAATTTTAAAACCCAGGTAGGTCCCATTGCTCACACCCATCAGTATCAGCAACGAGCCGGGGAATTCCGGCATCGACATTTGTTGGTACACAGACACGACAAAAATAACCCCTAGTACGATTGTCCACATGACCACTTGCAGACGGTGGAAACTCAAGCCATTACCGTCATCGCAAATGTCCCTCCAGAAGGATCCGGTTGATTCTGTCGATGAATCCTGGAGTGCTTTAATTTCTTGAGGGATTTGCTCAAGCCGAGCAAGATCTTTTGCGGTTGCAATATTATCGCTTTGTTTAAGCACGATTTCCGATGCTTCAGCTTGCAGGTCAGAGACCCTTTTAACTTTTGCAGCATTTTTACTTTCCCCTATTATGATTGCCCCTAAACCTGTCGCACCGCTGATGCCCAGTAGCATGAGCATCTGTTGTGGAATCTGCTCCATGGTTCCGTTTACAAAAAAGACGCCAATGAATGCGAGAATGACCAACAACCCCCAAAACGCCATTTGGCTTTTCCCCAAACTATAATAGTGGGTGGACGCACCATCCCGGAGCGCATGGGTTCTCGTTAATAAATAAAAACCAACAACGAACGCCAGCAAACACGTTATCAACGAGAACGCTATCACCTCTCCCGACGCGACACGAATTACAAACGTCGACTCAGGGCTAATGGCCAAAGGCAAATGACTCCCCACACCCAGACTGAGTTTGAACATTTTTGCTATTTCACTTTTTTGTTTGAAAAGCGAATCCCACGCCTTGCGATTGCTTTCATTACTCGAATCTCTGATCAAATCAAAATAGATCAGTATTTTGGTGTCCGCTGAACTTACAATCCCGACGGGAATACCGGGAATTTTTGTCCCGTAAAAATACAATGAAAGCGCTATTTCAGGCGGAGTTTTTATAAGGGCAGCTTGAATGTCAGCCGCATAGGTTCCGGTTGCCGTAACGATCAACCGCTCGCCCATTTTCAGTTGAACATCGTTGCCAGGCAAGTTTGGATGACGGCTCGAGATACCTCCGGCAAGCACGACTTGATCTGCTTTCAAGATGCTCAATTTGTTTTCCGGCGCTGTAGAATTCGCTGGTGTCTCATCCGCACTATGACCCTGTCCGACAGCCAGCACCATCAGAAGCAACACAACAAACAACCCCTGAAATCTAGTCAACATGGCTGTAACCTCGGCGACTGTGAAACAGGTAGGTGTATCAAACAACTAACATCCAGCGGCAATCATAACCGAGACTAGTGTATCCATCTGCGAACACCACTCCAGCCTTATATTGTTTCGCAATACCTGACAACCACACCGGAAAAATAATGTATTAACCCGTAATGATACTCTCCTGCATTTCAACTACGATAAGAGTGAAGACAATCGATCCAATGAATTACTCAGCAAGACAACGCGAACCCGTTAAACAACCCCTTTAATTCAACCCGAGTGATTCAGTCATGGAACACCTATTCGAAACCGATAAATGGCCATACGTACCGGCTAAGCATTTAACAAAAAACCAAGGAAAACGTAACGTTAGATTAATCGTCATCCACTCGATGGAGGCGCCTGAAAAAGGAGATACCGCCGAAAGCGTTGCCAAATACTTCAAAACTACCAATAGAGAGGCATCCGCACACATATGCGTCGACAACAACTCCATCGTTCAATGTGTACTGGATAACAACATAGCATGGGCTGCCCCCGGGGCGAACAGCGATGGCATTCACATCGAAATGGCCGGTTATGCCGACCAGGAAACGGCTGAATGGCTGGACCCTTATAGCACCTTAGTCCTTGAAAACGCGGCAAATGCCGCAGCTCAGTATTGTCTGAAATATAAAATACCCCCCATCCACCTAACCGACGCAGAACTGGGAGACAAAAAGACCAAGGGCATCGTAAGTCACGCTCAAGTCACCACGGTATTCAAGAAGGGAACCCACACTGACCCAGGGAAAAATTTCCCTTGGGAGTACTTCATCGGACGTGTAGAAGTACATCTTGAGAAGCGGAAAAAGAATATTTAACGGCGCACTGCACACAGACACTCGGTGGGTTTGTCGTCATCGACGAACCCATAACCAACGTCCTCTACTTCTATTTCGAGGAATTTTTTATATGGCCTCTAGCGCATGCCTGCGAAAACGCTTTGTCAAAGGCGTGGATTGTAGCCTTGCGCTGCTAATGATGATGAGTTCAGGCTGTTCAAACATTCATTGTTGCTTTTCTTATGAAAACAAAAGCGAGTCCGGCTCCACGTTTTTTATACTCGGCGTCAGCCTGATCTCTCTCCCTGCGGTCCATGACAATGAAGATATCCTGGTCGCCAACTCAAAATCGGTTGGATTGACATTTTCAAATCAATCTGGAGTCCAGGCAGGGCTGGGCTATATGAACAATTCCATCGTCTCAGTCCCAACCCATGCACAATCAATCACTGAGATTAAAACCTGCCCGATCGACGACAAAACCATAAACATACAAGTACTGAACAAAAATTGATGCCGGAGGGCACCATCATGCTACTCAGGAGACCACTTGGCAAAATGCTCGCAATATCAAGTGCGTATGCGTTGATTTTAGGTTGTGCGCAGCAAGGCTATACAGTGATTGCCGCGTCAAACACCACGATTGGTGTTGGGATATCACAGCAGCCCACCAATGGCGCTATAGATGCAACACTCGGATATAAGCGGCAGGAATTTGCATTCATCCCCACCAATCGTCTGGGTGACACTGATCAAACAGACGCTGGCGGTGCAAATGCACAGGGCGCGAAAGATACCGGAAACGTCATAATGGAAATCAGGCAGGCAGGAATATTTTCCATGAGTAAGGATTCAGGTATTTATCAGCGACTTGCGGTGGGTGATATAGCGGTACAACAGAACGGCGCCACACTGATGTTTGCAAAAGGGCACGACGGCGAGTTGGATGCCGACACAAAACAAGCGCTAGTTAATATTGCCGGAATGCCCTCGGAAAAATCCAGCAGCATAGTAACGAAAGCCAACATCAGGAAAAAATACGACAACTGCGTTAAAACAAATAACAGTGCATGCACTAACAAAATAATATCCGAAATGAGAAAAATCCAACCAGGCGTCAATACACCCGATGAGTTATTCAAAGCGAAACCGACAGAAGAACAACTCAACTCTCTACTCAACTCAATTTGACGCGTCCCTCCTGGAGAAAGCCATGCCAACCAAAACCCAGGTAGTCGACCTCGCCGACGCCACGGAATTAGCGATAGTCATTGAAGAAATATGCGCTGAAATGGAAGCTGCCGGTTACAAATTGGCGGCAACGTTTACGATTCACACACAACTGGTACTGATATTTCAGGATATATGAGTAGCTTGATGTTGTTCTTGTCGCCAAGGCCTGATCAATTCGCGGCGAGCGGCGGCCAGTTGAACCGGTAGACCGTGGTAGACGGTCCCGGATGGCAGGTGCCGTTATCGGCCTCGGCCCCCACGATCGACCACTCGGCCCGGTTGTTTTCCCCCAGTTCATGGGCGGCCTCGGGGTAAAAGCATTTGCTCAACACCGCGTCCGGCACCAGCGCGTAATCCTTGGGGTGCTCGCGCAGCCATTGCGCAGCTCTTTCGACGGTGGAGTCGAGCATACCGAAGTGCACGATCGGCTGGCGGGCGAACAGCCAGTGCCCTTCGCTCCA
>Ga0105251_10002331_pt1 | contig 15026 bp, 5 predicted proteins | sample KBSS64metaG_FD_80424 | JGI IMG/M metagenome (GOLD analysis project Ga0105251, IMG submission 80424) | Switchgrass rhizosphere microbial communities from Kellogg Biological Station, Michigan, USA - KBS S6-4 metaG | ecosystem: Host-associated > Plants > Roots > Rhizosphere > Soil | place...
AGCCAGGCAAGCCAACGCAGAACGGATTTATTGAGAGCTTTAACGGACGATTTCGCGATGAATGTCTGAATGAGCACTGGTTCAGCGATATCGTTCATGCAAGGAAAATCATTAATAACTGGCGGCAGGATTATAACGAGTGTCGTCCACATTCAGCACTGAATTATCAGACGCCATCAGAGTTTGCAGCACGGTGGCGGAATGGAAAATGTGAAGATAAACAAACCGACATTACTAACTAACGGTTGTATCAATACTGGGGGCAGGTCAAAGTACCACCAATCGAAAGCGGCGGCAACAGATGTGTCTGACCAGCAAAATTACAGCGCCACATCTCGACTCTACTCGATAACCATACTAACCCCCTATATTTTCCGATTTTCGAGAGATGTTGAGGGAGTTTGACATCATGAGAGCTTTAGAATTAATTAATATTTTCCATATATTTCAATGTGTTAATTATTTTCTCATTTCGTGTATTTCAATTACCCAACAACTCATCACATAACTATTTCACTCATCGTGCCAATATAAAAAATGCCGCCATTCATCGCGCTGACTTCATCTGCAATGATGTGATTCTGGTAAAGGAATCGTGGGAAGGTTCGCGTTTAAACCCAGCGCTCAAACAGCATCTTTCATTGAGCAACACAACTACACTTAAACTAAAAATGCATTGCTGCTAAAGTAAACTATACTTGTTAGTAAGGATGATATCCTTGCTTAGTTAGGTAAAATTTATCATTAGCCATTTATGAAATAGATGACAATTCAATACAGATGATGTTATTTAATAATACTATATTATGATATTCTTTGAGAGTTAGAAGCATATCTAATGACTAAACTGAGAATATATATGACTGAAATTACAAATGAATTCTCAAAATCTGTTTTACAATCCGTCCTAAATTATATCAATGAAAAATCTCCTCGTTATATAGACATGAATGAGTTACAGGCATTTTCTGGATACAGTAAAAGACATCTCAATCGATTATTTACAACACATATAGGGGTGAGACCCTCTGACTACTTGAGTTTAATTCAAATGTATAGAATTACATTAGAGCTTAAATTCACAAATACTTCGCTTGGTGATATATGTAAAAAATATCAAATCAAGGATGAAAATAACCTTCGAGTTAAGCTTTTAAAATTTACAGGGCAAGCTGTCATTGACATAAAGGAATCATCAAACCTAAATATAGGTAATAAATTAAAAAGCAATGAAGCGGGGCTTAGCAAGGAATATGTATCATGTTCATTTGCAAGTTTTTTTGATTATAACACAAACCCTTGTGGCGTCACATACAATCTAAAAAGAAATATAAATAAAATTATTTCTTCACATTATGCTCTTATAGAAAATATCAATAATGATTTTTGTGAAAGATATTCAATTCGACGTGATGAAGTTTGGACTTTTGTTAAATTTAAATCTTCTTTTGATGGCTGTTATGAGGTTGCTGTTACGCCCTGTATATTTAATAATTGTTCGAGATTGCCTAAAGGGGAGACGCTATCGATTCAGGGAGATTACTTATGTTTTTCATGGGCAGGGAGACTTCAAGATACATTTCCAAAAATAAAAAAAATTTATGATGTGTTTTTTCTTCAACACAGTCTTGTTCGCAATGACGGATATGACATAATTCACAGAGAAACAGTTTCAGGTGTTAAAGAATATTATATATATAAATACTACATACCCATTATAATTAACGAGTCCGTTATTGATATATTAAATTAATTAATCAATGTCAATGAGAATATTTATTTCTTGATTTTATTCCATGTGACAAATGAATGAATATTTCAGAATTCCATTAGTTGAGTTTGTGGCGTAATTCCAAGGGCTAAGTTGTTATAGTGATACCTTTAATTAATTGAATATGATGTATAAAGCGGACTTTTGAGGTTCTGTCATGGCAAACGTTAACGTTTATTGCCCACGTTGTCTGTCTCCTCAGGTTTACCGCCATGGTCATAACCCCAGGCCATGATAGATTTCGCTGCCGTGACTGCAACCGTATTTGATCCTACCCGCGTAATGTGGACACGGTCCTAAGCGAGGTTCTGGTTTTCAATTTGTTCCGGACTGAGCCCGACACAGGCACTGTGACATCGCAATCAATATAATTAAACACCATAGCCCACATCATTTCCCGGTTGTTACAGCGCTCACCGTGGATACACTCCACTTATAGCGAGTGGAAGAAGCTTTCTGTACAGGTATTGTCTTAACAGTAGCCTTTCGCACTCATACTCCCGTGCAGTGAATCGCCACTGCTTTCGCGGAAGACATCATTGATAAGTACAAGGCGGTTTATACCGATGATCTGAGCTATTGCGACCAGGCGGCATCTTTCCGCGAGCTGCTCTGCTGGCGCCAGATTCCATCCGCAACCTGCAACGAGTGGGGCCGGCAATCAGTAATCAGTAGCATGACCGCGGCAACGTTTGCAGAGGTTGGCCAGGAGCAGATACCACAACAGCTTGCACATCTTAAGGTTCTCTTAAGCCTCTAAAAATAAAGGCCCGCCATGAAGCTGGCGGGCCTGTTTCTATCGACTATCAGAATGAATATTTAAAACCTACAGTAGCTGCCGTATCGTTATAACCTTTATCTCCTACCTGCTGAGTTACTGTTGTCCAAAGATTGACGTTTTTACTCAGTTTCCCTTCTAACCCTACTTTCAATTCAGCAATGTCAGTATTTCCGGCCTGAGTAAGCTTCGTGCCATCCAGCGACACGCCAGCAGCCTCCGTGTTATGTAACCAGTTAGCTTCAGCATAGGTTGTAAAAAGTTTGTCCTTAGCTTTATCGAGAGAGTTGACTCCATCACGAGAAATCTTCACCCCCAGTCGGGTCTGAACATTGTTTTTACCGGCTGATTTCACTCGCGTCCCGTTGGCTTCGGTTAAGTTTGAAGAGTCAATGCCGCTCCACGTTACCTGGGCCTGTGGCGTGATAAATACATCGCCATTTATTCCCTGGTATACCGGTATACGATAGCCACTTTCCACCGAAGCACTAAAACCGTTCATGTCATAGCTTTCACCCGAAAGGCTGTCACCATGCACGCCCGCATCGAAGAAACTGTACTGAGCCCAGGTATCGATATAGGTCCCGTTCAGAGTCTTCGCATTTTCATACCAGGTCGCATAAAGCCCGCCACTGTAGCCATTTAACGTTCCTTTAGAGCGGTAGCCCGTCTTTCCGGAATGTGTCTCACTGTGTGAGTTGCCATACCCCAGCATGACACCAACCCCTAAGCGATCGGTATCGCTGAAGTAGGCTTCTGCCACTTCGCCACCGCCCTGAATGACATAAGTATTCGAGGCGGTCGCCAGCTGCCCGGAACTGTCGCGGAACTTGTTACGGTTTCCTTGTTGTCGCAGCCACAGGCTCGAGTTTTCTGCGCGACCTTCGCGATCTTCCAGTCGTAGCGTGAACATACTGTTCGCCGCTGCCATGTTTGCAATGTAACTGCCAGCTTCAGGGCGTATCACTGTATCATCTGTTGGCTTCGGCGCTGGAGCGGGCTCAGGTGTCGGCTCAGGTGTCGGCTCAGGTGTCGGCTCGGGTGTCGGCTCAGGCGTCGGTTCTGGCGTCGGCTCAGGTGTCGGCTCAGGCGTCGGTTCTGGCTCTACGATCGCTGAACGCAGATACCAGTCGCCGTCGGCCGGTGTTGAAACACCGCCTTTATGCAGGAAATACTCGTTTGCCCCAGCAACTGCACGTCCCTTCAGTGTGAAGCCAGCCTCCGAACGACCCGCAATATCAATAAGCTTGATACCTTCGACAGTTTGTGCACCGGCACCATGCGCATTATTCACGACAATGCTGCTCTGACCGTTAGTATTTCCAGTGATCATCAGCTTGTCTGTCTGTGAACTGTCATTGCCCAGCACGGTATTAAAGACCAGCAGGCCGTTTTCTCCCTGATAGTTACCATCAATGGTAAATACTCCCGGGGCCTTATCATCCAGAACGCCACCTATAACCAATTTACCGCTGTTTTTTACATCACCTGTCACGCGCCCATAACCTGCCAGTGTGCCTGCTGTGCCAATACTGACTTTGCTGTTGAGATTCGCCATAGTGGCCGAATTATTGCCTCCCACAACCAGCATGCCGTCATCAATGCGGGTCAGGCCGGCGGTCACGTTGCTTTTGTTCAGTTCAACCGTACCGGTGCCTTGTTTGATTAGCGTCCCACTTCCGTCCACGGTATTGTCCATAGACCACAGTTCTGTCGTATCAATAACAACGGTACCGTCATTGTGAATGGTGGAGCTACCCAGCTGCTCTGCCCCTGTTGTGGTCAGTGTAGTTCCCGCTTCAGTGGTGAAGGTTCCCGCATAGTTACGATTATTCCCGTCGAGAGTAATATCGGACTCTCGGCTCAGGCGTACCTCACCCTGGATACCCTTAAGATCATTGAGCAGAACACCCACTGCGCCGTCCAGGTGGAGCAGACCGTCATTATTAATGTCGCCATGTCCCAATCCTTCAGACTGAGTCAGGTGGACTGTCGCTCCACTGTTGATGTGCGTGGTTACATCAAGCCCCGTGTTATTCTCCGTCACGTGAAGAACGCCAGAGATCAGATTCAGCTCACCCTCACCAGTTAACAGACCACGGGCAACCCCTCCTTCAGTTAACGTTACGTCACCGCCGTTAAAGTCAAAGACGGTATTGCTATCAGCGTTAAGCATGCCGATTATCTGGCTTTTACTATTGATATCCACACGGGTTCCGTCGCGCATGCGCAGCTCTGATGTCTGTCCAAACGCGTTATCGGTGCCGGCAATCAGGTTACCGGTCTGCAGATCGGTGACACCCGTATAACTGTTATCAAGGTTGCTTAAGGTTAACGCCTGCGTGACTTCACCGGCAAGAATGCCCAGATCGCCGGCGCCAGTCACCTGTGCAGACAACACTTTTTCCGTACTGTCAGCCGTATTAATCACAAGCTTATCAGTCCCGTTCGCCAGCAAATCGATTCGGGTCAGACCGTAGCCGACATAAAGACCGTCGGCAGTGTCAGCGTTATTTTTGGTGGTCAGACGATAATCATAATACCCGTCTGCAGCATGGACGTCGTTCTGGTTGATCGCTGAAGCGGAACCGTTGCTGATGGTGTCCCCCTTCTCATTTATCAGCGTCAGGTTACCGCCTTCGCCGGTAATCGTGTTCGCTCTGACTAATTGGACCAGTGCTTCATGCTGTTGATCTAGTAGACCCTGTGTTTTGTTGATGACCGGCGGAATGGCGGCGTCAAACCCCTTCTGCATGACCTGAACTTTTCCCCTGCCGCTGGCATCGAGTGTCTTGGCGTTGATAAAGGAGTCGGAAACAAGTGCATCGGGTAAAGCCGTTTTAAAGTTGACCGTACCGCCGTTGAATACCAGCCCACCAATCTGCTGTATACCGTTGCCCACGGTTGTCGTATTAAGTCCCATTGCAGTCAGAACCGCATTCGTCAGCGCAGATGTGTTGAACCCGCTCAGCGCAAAAGAGGTGCTGTTCATCTGCACATTGCCGGCAAACTGCTGGCCTGCAGTTGCGGCAAAATCAAATACGCTGCCGCTTATCACATCGATCAGACCAGTACCACCAAGAACATGATCCATCGTGTAGCTGTCAGACGGATTCAGCACCAGTGATGAACTGCCATCAATATTAACCCGGCCCGCGGATGTTGCCGTTTCGCCCATCTGAATACGTTCTGCGGTGGTAAACTGCGAACCGTTCTTCAGATTCAGTGAATCGAAATGCTGGATGTTAGCCACGTTGCTAAGCGTGTAGTTCGTATTATCGAAGGTCAGGCTGTCATCAGCGCCACCAGTACCCGCATCAAGAGTAGTAAATGCTGAACTATTTTTGACCAACACTTTATTCTCTCCTCCGTCCGCGGCGATAAAACTGCCCAATTTGGCCTTGTTATCCAAGGTCAGGGTGTTATTGCCTTCGCCGATACGGACGTCACCCAGAGTGGATGCATCCACCCGCAGGTTATTGGCGCCGCTACCGAGTATGACCGTCCCAGTATGGACCGACCCTCCGGTTGCAGCCAATTCGTTCGCACCGTCTGCAGCATAAATTTTGCCTGTCACCGTACCGCCAGCCAGCGCAATATGGTTATCTCCTGACGTGAAGTCCAGCGAGCCCGTGATGTCGCCGGTGTTAGTGAAGTTTTTATTGCCGGTATTAGACATACCAACGGCAGCGAGCGTAGCGTCCAGAGCGGCAATGGTCCCGTTGTTGCTGATATTCAGGGCTTCGTGTACATTCAGTACCCCTCCCGTAGCCACCTCTGACAGAGAGATCAACCTACCGGAGTTAGCCACGGTATCTGCCCCAGTTACGTCCACAGCAGATCCGCCGCCTGCATTCAGGACATTCACGCTTACGCCAGTTTTCACCGTACGGTTCTTACCATCCAGAGTTGCTTTGACGCCACTTCCGCTGCCGGTAACGTTGATCGCCAGATCTGCTGAATCAGAGAAATCGAGATCGGACGATACCGCACTGCCATTTTCATTAATGAACAGCAGCCCCGCGCCATTTTTGATATTGATGCTGCCAGAGTTCGTTTTAGCCAGCGTTGCGCCTGTTTTTACGCCAGTTGCAGTATCATTGAGGTTTATCGTGGTGTTATCCAGCTGAATACCACCGATCCCCGCTACGTTATGGATACCAACCCCCGTAGAGGATGCGTTGCTTAAATCAATCAGCGTGTCTTTAACGTTCAGTGACGTTGCGCCAATATCCAATAAGATCCCGTCGGCAGTTCCTTTGGCCACAATAGTGCCTCTGCCGGAAACGGCCCCCACGTTGAGACCTGCACCTGCATCCACATGAATTGCAGCGATGCCATCCATTGCTTCAATGGTTCCGGAGTTGGTAACCGTGCTTGCCGCGCCTTTAATATGAATCGCAGTGCCGTTGGCGGCGATATTACCCGTGTTTCTGACATGGCCGTTGTCCACGTCAATAGCTGTATGACGGTTTCCTGCGGTAAAATTAATAGCCCCTTTGTTATCCACAGTGCCGTCATTTTCTGCAAGAAACGCGGTGGCTGCGCTGCTGCCGGCATGAGATTTAATGGCGGTACTATTTTCCACTAGGCTTCCGGTGCCGATCGCTTTGCCGATCAATGAGTTCGTACCGCTGCCGCTAAGGGTTGCCCCTTGAGCAATTACCACCGTACCGGCATTTTCCGCCAGTACACCAAGCGCATTTGTGCCGATGTCTAGTGCGCTTTCCGGACCTAAGATGGCAAGGGAGCCTTTACCATCAGCACGAACACCGATGGTCTGTTTAGTGCTACCCGCTTTACCAGCAATAGATCCTTTCAGAGCACCAGCCATTGTGGCAGAGTCTGTAATATACATCACTGTGGCACCATCACCCAAAGCAGTAGTACTCAGACCATTTGCACCGATATTAATGATAGAGCCTTCACCGTCAGCCCAGAATCCAATCTGATTGGATTTATTACTGTCGAAGGTAACTAAGACGTTGTCTTTTATAGTGATATTACTACCATTTTTTGCGTGAACACCCACGCTCCCAGCACCGTGCATATTCACAAATGCTGCTTTAGAACCACCACCAATAGTGACATCCACCTTGTTCCCACTCGCCAGAACACCAGTTGTGCGCGAGACATCAGTGCTTCCATCCCAGTCACCATTAAGCTCCAGACTACCCGTGGAGCTGAGTTTAGTATCTTTAGAATGGGCGGACGCAATAAGGCCCACACTCCCCGCACCACCGAGCATAATATTGCCACTGTTGACACCTATGGCACCTTCTTCAACACGAATTCCGGCCGCATTTTTGCCGCTAAAGTTAATGCTGCCCGAATTAGTTAATGTGGCCAAATTGCGCGCAATATAACCGGTTACGCTGTCAAGCGTAGAAGACAGATTTGCACCAGCTACAAGAGTAGTGGCTTTCTTCAGGGTGTCTGAGATAACGGTTTCAGATCCGGACAAATCATGCCCCTGACCGTCTGCTATACCTGCAATTGCACCGATACCGGAAAGTATAACATTGGCTGTATCGGTCACTATACCAGTAGCCCCACCTTCTACTAGGAAACCTGTAGAGTTTTGCCCACTGACATTCACGGACATGCCTCCAGAGTTAACACTCGTCCCAAGTCCTGTTGCAGTGATTACGGTAGAATTATTTCCTGAAGCATTCATCGAAGAAGCGGCATCAGATGCACCATTGAAGCTTGCACCGCCATCTAGACGCATTAGTGTCGAATTGGTCGTGCTTACATCCTGTTTACCAGAGCCAGTATTACTAATTTTTGAACCGCTACCATAAACAAAATAGCCAATTTGATTCACACCGTTTTGGAATAAAACATTACCAGTACCAGTAAGATTAATACTTCCCTGTCCACGCGCATGTACTCCAATTGCACCATCACCCTTGAGATTAATATTTCCAGATATATCTATAACTGAGCCAGAGCCTTCAGCCCATGCGCCGTAATTACTTAGACCAGTTAGCAAGTCTGAGCTATTATTGATGTTTACCATCCCTGATGACAGAATTTTAGAGCCAGATACAGCTTTCAACCCTATACCATTAATGCCATTAAGGTCTATAGTTCCTGAATTTTCAACCCCTTTAGATTTATTTGATGCATACATACCAATATTCGTTTGAGGTGTAAAGTCGCCATTCCCTCCATTACCTTCAATTGTTATCTTTCCGCTATTTTTAATACTACTACCTTCTAGAGTACCAGATGCCTGAATGGCAATGGCACCGTCAACCTTCTTACTAAGCGAAATAACACCTTGATTATCAACAGTCGACAACCCATTGGAATGAATGCCATATGATAAAGGTTTAATATATACATCTGAACCGTCTTCTGAGTAACCCATATTAATTTTCGAATTAGCGGAGTTAATAAACTTACTATCTCCGCTAAAGACTTGAACCCCAGTAACGCTAGATAAAACTTTACGTCCTTTATTTCCTTCAGTGATACCCACATTAATGATGTTATTATTAACTGCTTCAGCCCCAGACTCCAGGGTTAATCCAAACCCTTCATGATTAGTTGTTGACATTGAATAGGATGGATTAACACTCAGAGTACCATTATTGATAAAACTACTTCCTTTATCTGAGACGTAAACACCTGTTCCTCGAGAACCACTACTTCTGAGACCACTAATAATGCTATTGTTATTTATAAAGGTTGAAGCCGATTTCACAACGGCAGTGTAAGTTACAAACTCAGTACTTCCATCATTAATGCCAGTTGCACCATTTTCTAAACGAAATACGCTAGAGTCAGTACCACCTACCCCTCGGACATCTCCGGATAAATATGCGCCTTCAGATAATCTAACTAAAGCATTTGCCCCGTTACCACTAAGAAGAGATACGACACCTAAAGGCTCATTAATTACATCCATATCAGCATCAACAGGAATCCGGTTAATAGTATATGGTGTGATTTTCTTAGTATAAGCTTTCTGTAGTTCGGAATTATAACTTTCGTAACTAAGCTCCCCTTTTTTAACTTTAGAAATCAGCCATTCATTATATGACTTAAAATCACTTAGAGAATTAATCTCTCGCATACTTCCATCAAAAGCAGAAACGCTTCCAATATAAGCATTCTCTATAACATTATAGATTGCTTCAGGGATATCACGAAAATTCTGCTCAGTGTTGAAAGCAATAAAATTACTTGATGTCCAATTAGCTTCAGCTTTATTTAATCCAAATCCATCCACATATACAAACTGTGAATTTTTTACTCCACCACCGATCTTAGGTGCCGCAACGCTAATATTTGCAATACCATCAGTTACCGTCAAAAAACGGCTTTTTGTATAAACATCCAAAGGACCTGAACGTACGACTGGTACTATTCCTCCCGACTGGTACTGCGAAGGTAATTCAGTAATAGAAGATGAGTCATACACAGCAACAGTTTTGTTGCTGTTTGTTATAGGATCAAAAACAGTTATAGTTTTACTCAAAGAACCTAATGATAGTTTTTTTGCACTCTCAGAAATCAGAGGAGCATTAATGTATCCAGCCTCAATCATATCATTTACATTACTAAAAGACATGAGAGAACCTTGAGCAATCTTAAATTGCTCAGGTCCGAATACAGTATAATTCATTCCATCTGAAACGACTTTCCCACCAGAATTAAAATTATTGTTTGACGAGGACCATACCTTCTCGGTCTCACAAATTAGTGACACAGCATCGCATTCATTTGCTAGCCCAGCAGATGAAAGCAAAAAGCTAAGTGCTGTACATGAAAGAACTTTAGAGGTAGCGGACTTTATTTTTCCGCGTCCTAACTCTGAAGTGACAATCCATTTATTCAAGGAATGATTCCAAATTACTCGATATATTTTATTCATAAAAAATCCTGTTAGCCATGCAGCTATAAACTGTAAAAACCCAATCCATTTATTATATTTGAAGTATGTTATAAATCACCTTCATAATAAAATATAACATGGGCGTTATTTGTGAGATTAAAAAGAATCACATAGGTATATAAACCATAAGTTATTCACAATCATCATGTAAACATAGAGGGAATATACCCATTAATAAATTTAACAATATTTAATTCTCTCTATCCACCTGACTGCATCGTTATGCAGCCAGGTGAAATGGAGTGTGTTTTGTGATTTTTCGTGGCGTTTTTAACTAAACATCGTACTGTTCGTAGCTGACTCAGCCAAGCTTATACAGAAAAAATAGTCTAGCTAAGTAAAGCCGGTACCTTATTCTGACATTATTTAACGTCTTTAATAAGAATCAGAAGGCGTACTTCAGGCCAAGCATTGCTTGAGAATCGCCGTAGCCATTATCTCCAACTTGCTGAGCCACATTACCCCACAGATTAGTTCTGTCGGTGATTTTTGCTTCCACACCTACTTTTACTTCACCTACATTCTTGCTACCTTTTGCACTATCCGTTAAGCCATTCATACTTACACCATATTGCTCCGTATTAGACACCCAGTTAACTTCGACAAAAGGTTCGAACTCACGGGTAGAATCCTTGTCGAGCTTACTTTTCCCATTAATAAATGCTCTGACACCCAAACGCGTTTGAACATTATTATTACCGGTTCCCTGAATAAGAGTACCGTTATTTTCATGATGGTCTTTTGCCTTAACTCCCATCCAAGTTATCTGAGCCTTTGGTTGAATATATATGTTATTCTTCATTCCATTAGCTGTAGTGTAAGCACCGGTATGGAAGGTGTAACCCGTCTCCAATGAGGCTGTTAATCCTTTGCTTTTATAGCTTTCACTTTGTAAACCTTTCCCGCTGACGTTGTTATTAAACCAACTGTATTGCAACCAGCCATCTGCATACAATCCCTGATACTTTGTATCGTTCTGATAGTACGTACCATAAAGTCCTGCGCTATACCCATCGATGTTACCTTTCGAACTGTATCCATTAGTCTGATTTTTGGTATGGCTTTTCTGATTAGCGTAACCCGCCATCATTCCGATGTGATAACGATTCTTTCCATCACCGCTCCACTGAGCTAAGTCACCGCCAAGTTGCATGACATAACGGTTGGCCGTTGTTTTGTTCTGACCGTCGGCCATTTCAAAACGCTGATGCCCACCCACATTACGCATCCACATGCTTGTCACTTTACTCTCACCTGTCAGCACATCGATATATTGTGTTTCACCGAGCCGGTCATGTAGAGTTGTGTTGAACATAGTATTTGCAGCTATTAAGTTGGCCGTGTAACTACCAGCTTCCGGTCGATAATTTTTTACTGGTGCTGGCTCCGGTGTCGGCTCCGGTGTCGGCTCCGGTGTCGGCTCCGGTGTTGGCTCCGGTGTTGGCTCCGGTGTTGGCTCCGGTGTCGGCTCCGGTGTTGGCTCCGGTGTTGGCTCCGGTGTTGGCTCCGGTGTTGGCTCCGGTGTTGGCTCCGGTGTTGGCTCCGGAATTACTTCATTGCTAAGATACCAGTTCTGGTTATCTTTTTTGGAGAGCGTGTAATCATATATACCAGCAACAATGCGCCCATCCTGAGTGAAAATGCCATCGGATGCACCACCGACCTCAATTACTTTGATACCATCAATAGTTTTGGCCCCAGTTCCGCCTGCGTTTGTTATTTTGACCAACGTGTTACCAGAAGTATCACCGTTAATAACCAGCTTATCCGTAGCTGAACTGTCACCCCCGAGGGCTGTTCGTAAAACCAAATTCCCATCATCACCAGCATAATCTCCGTTAATGATTAGCGTGGACAGTGGTCCTTTTCCGTTAATTTTATCAACAGATAGGGTTCCCTGATTTTTAACATCAGCGGTCAATTCAGATCCATACAATGATGAAGTTGAGTCAATGAATACGTTCGTTAAAGTACTATTCTCTACAGATTTCGTTTCAAGGCTCGAGTTATTGGTTAGATTTAACTGATTAAATCCGCTAAAATTATCAGCCACTGAAGAAAGAACCATATGAGAGTTCACTAGATTAACAGCATTGCTATTGCTTTCTGCAGAGATTACTGGATTGAGCGTGTTATCCATCGAGAAATCATGCAGATTAACCGTGCTGGAACCATTCCCTAAGTTATATTGATACTGCCCTGCGGCACCTAAATCCGCTCCAGAGTAAATACTCAATGTATTATCCCCTGTAGTCAACTGAATATCCCCATGAGCAATAGAACCATCATGGAAAGTTGAGTCAATATTCTTTCCTATATCCACAGACTTTATTAAGTAACCACCTTCATTGGTATCAATATGGCCTTTTACATGAATATCTACGTTAGAATGATAGTCTTGCTCTTTACCAGCAAGATTAATAAAATTATCGATCTTGGAAGCTTTGCTTTCTGTCCCAAAAAAGATAAGTTGACTATCTGCATTTACATTTGTTTCGTCTGCGCCACCACCAATAACAATGCGGCTATTCTTACCTCCTCCATTAAAAAGAAATGCATTCCCTTTATTCTCAATAAGAGCTTTATCCATCTTTACCAAAAGTTTGGCATCAGCATTAAGGGGGGCACCAACAACAATTGCATTAGGAGCGGCATTTATAGTTTCTAATTCATTGATATCTAAGGTGATATTGTCGTATCCGTAGTCTACTCTAATGGCGTCCCCCTTTGATGCAATACTAAGTTTGCCATCAACCTTAAGATGACCATTTGGAGATTTGGTGCCATCGCGACGCGAGAAAACAATTCCTCCAGTACTAATCACGGTATCCGTCGCATCAATAGTTAGATCTTTTTTGAAAATTGCGGTACCGTCCTCACTTAATCTCATTCCAGCCTGGGATTTTGCACCAGTATTAAAATAATCATTCGTAAGTTTAAAGGCCATGTCTTTTTCGGCAATGACTTCCCCGCCAAAAACATCAAGATTGATACCATGTGATTTAATCAGCGTATCACCTTTAAATACTAAACGGTTGCCTTTTTGTTGAACAGCAGCTGCTCTGGAGTTTGCAATTGCATCCACCAATAATGTGTCATTAGTAAAGGTATATGACCCCCCTTCAAATGCCCTTATGGGGTTAGCAAGATCAGTAATACTAGCAACATCGCTGACACAGTCCTCTCCAATTGCAGACCATCCCTCCTGCATGGAATCTCCTGTGCCGCAGAATGCCAATACACTGCCTGAGTGCAAGGCCATGCCAATACTAATAAAGAGTAATTTCTTCTTCATAAAAACCCCAATACATTAATAAATTTATTTACAATACAAAATAATAATTGCAATACTTACTGACTTGCATTTGGCACAGATTGGCGAAGCCATATAAGTGAGGCCACCGCCTTAAACATACAAAAAAAATGACCCCTGTATTTTATATTAAAAAATACATTTTTAATAAGCATGGAGGTACCCCTACACTAAAAGCAGAGCTATTTAATCAGTTGAGTTTTAATCTCAAGACATCTATGCCTTATAATGCTGAAAGATCACCTAACGAGCTCAAGTTTCTCAAAATACTTACAGTTAGTAGTCAATTTATAAAGAGAATACCTTAAGATTACATAATGGTCATGACAATGTCCGCGCCGTCAATATTCATTACAATCGCGTAACATTTACCCCCTGTGTTAACCATGTAATCTCAGATTCATACGTGTTAAGTTATATGTTTATCATGAAAATTTAAAATTGAAGCAGCCCTACAACTGCCGAGCCGTTGATAATTTTCATATTCTGTCGGTGACATCTGATCGCTAGAACCATGTCGACTCCTACTGTTATAAAACATTTCGATGTAATCAAAAATATCGCTGCGGGCTTCTTCCCACGTTCCGTAGATCTTTTTCTTTATCCGCTCGCGTTTCAGTATCTGGAAAAAGCTGTCTGCTACCGTGTTATCGTGGCAGTTACCGCGGCGGCTCATGCTGCCCTCCAGGCCGTGTGATTTCAGGAAAGACTGTCACTCATGGCTTGTGTACTGACTGCCCTGATCCGTATGAACCAGCACCTCTATTTGGGGGGGATGCCGCCATACAGCCATCAGCAGTGCGTTCAGGACAATGTCCTTTGTCATCCGGAATTGCATTGACCAGCCGATAGTTTTTTGAATGAGAATAAATCAACAACCATGGCAAGATACAGCCAGCCTTCTTGAGCCCTGGTGTAGGTTATGTCCGTTTCCCAACGCTCATCTGGAGCATCCGGATTGAACTGTCGCTGGAGCCTGTTGGGCGACACGATACTGACCTCGCCTTTACGTGCCCGAGGGTTCCGGTATCCGACCTGAGCCTTTATCCCGACACGTTTCATCAGTCGCCAGACTCTGTTGACTGCGCACTGTTGCTCGCTATCCCGCAGCTCCAGATGGATCTTGCGATAACCATAGACACATTCCGATTCAAGCCATAACTGTTTAATCTTTCCTGTCAGTCTCAGGTCTACCTGATGCCGTTGTGAATACGGCTGCTGAAGCCAGGAGTAAAAGCAACTGAGATGAACATCAAGA
>Ga0105251_10002334_pt1 | contig 15021 bp, 19 predicted proteins | sample KBSS64metaG_FD_80424 | JGI IMG/M metagenome (GOLD analysis project Ga0105251, IMG submission 80424) | Switchgrass rhizosphere microbial communities from Kellogg Biological Station, Michigan, USA - KBS S6-4 metaG | ecosystem: Host-associated > Plants > Roots > Rhizosphere > Soil | place...
CCAAAGTAGCGTGCACCAACACCGCCCGATTTCACGTTGCTTTCATAACCGATAATTGAACCTTCAACCATCACGTTTGCCGCTATTAGAGAATCTAGTGGTCTACGGTTGTTCTCTGCAACGGTGCCATTTTCCTGTGCCGCACGAATGATCTTACGTTCGTTTAACAGGTTTTGCAGGCCCTGACGTTCCAATGGCACAAACCAGCGTGAATCTTTTAAAGCAGTAACCAACATAGCGGTTGCGCTCTGTGGTACCGCGGTTGAGAAGTTACTTGCAGGATAGGGTTTAAATTGCCCAGTTTCATCCTGAATATTATAAACCGAGACAAACAACTTGCCTTTTGATTCCGGCAAATGGGTTAAATCACGATAACTTTGCGCCCGAGGCATGAGTGTAGGTTTCGCAGCTTCTTTAGGTGGCGCTGTTAAACAGCCACTCAATAAACACACCGCTACGATAAGAAGTAAACGCTGCATGATGTTTATCCTTAAATACTTTTTGATTATTTAAGATCCACTAGAAATCAGTAGATGAACTCTGTAAGCCTGCAACCTGAATAGTCGAAGTTTTCCCTGTTTTACGGTCAGTCACATTTAACTGCAGCTGCCCATCAGAGTTAGCAATATCGACAATATAATCATTGGTTACCATCCGCCCTGGTTTACCGGTATTAATGTTGGTCAACAAACCTCCGAGGATTTGCGACTGGATTGCCTGAGTGAAGTTATCCAGCGCAGATGGAGTTTCGATACCAAAGTTATCGTCAAAACTCGGGTCTTTATACGAGTTTTGCGCTTGAGCAGAGTTAAGTAAAAAAGACCCATTATTGGGGTTCCCACCAAAATTTGGGTTTGTGAACTGGAACGTCATATTTCCTCCCCACGAGAGGGGAGAAATGAGCAGCAAAGATAGAACTGCATGAGTTGCACGCATGACAGCCTCCTAAAATTCATCGCTGGTTAAATCACCGGTGCTCAACAATGTCTTGTCAATTTGCCGGCGATTAATCGCTTGTTCGGTTTGAGCCAATGCGAAATTGACATTACGGTCAAAGTCACGTTTTGAGGGGAATAAAAAAGCCTGAAAAATGACATCCTGATCGACCGTAATAGTTATCCAGCTTCCCCAACGGGCACTGGGTCGCTCATTTATCGTTAAATTTCCGGTAAAACTGCTTTCCCACCTGTCACTAAAGGCACGATAGAAGTCGTGCCCGACAGAGGAAACGGTGTGATCCGTTAATAAACCGGGGACTTCCACCTCAACAGCGCGACCCCCCCCGGAGGCGCAGATTAAGACTGACGCCAGCATTAAAGCAGTATGTAATTTCATCGCTTTATCGCCTGAGGTTATCATTTGCCCAGGAAACCGCCTGAGTGCGGTTTTTTACGGATATTTTTTTGAACAGATTATAGAGATGCGTTTTTACCGTATTTTCACTTATAAATAGCGACTGAGCGATTTCGATATTCGAGGCGCCAATACGCAATTTATTAAGTATTTCCTTTTCACGGTGAGTCAGAAGGGACGACTCCACATTATTGAAACGATAGTTCCCTGAGTGATTAATAAGATAGCTGGCTAACTTTTGCGAGAAATAGCATTCTCCATCCATCACACCGCGGATACCTTCTACCACACGCGGTTCTTCCTCTGACATGTAAAACACACCATTAATATGTGGCCAGTTTTCTATGTCACGGAATTGATACTCTTCAGGAGTGTTTAATAACAACAACTTAATGCTGTTATGTTTACGACTTAAGTTATCTTGCCAATAGTTAATCAGCTTTTTATCGGCCTCGACCATATCGAAAAGCACCACAACATTTCCAGCGACATCTTCAAGAGATCGTTGAATATTATGAAGTTTCCCATTTATAGAAAGTGAGGACTTTAAATGCTGTAATAACGCAGTAGCTTGTAGCGAGGGTTTTGTGATCAACAATAAACTTTGAGCACTTAACGCCTGGCTATTCATTGTATGGACTTCATTAAACATGATGAAACTCCATCCGAGTTCGCGCATCAATCAGCTGAATTAACAGAAAGTTAATTCACCAGAAGTACTGATAGGTGCTGCACTGCTGTGTTTGAAATTAATATAACACTGTCAAATATCGCTAAGTTACGACCTGACTTTATGTGTTAAACAAAATGTTACTGCTGATTTCAATCTAGCGGTTACTAATCTTAAAGCAAGTGTTAAAGCTGTTACAGAATGTAACTGTAGATATTAAAATGTTGCAGTGAAAGATTTTTGCTATTTAGTTTTAGCACTAAAGTTGTACATTAATTATAAATTGCATAGTTTTAAAAATCATACAAATAACTATATGTTGTTGATTTATATTGATTATTTATTTTTCCATTTATGTGTTTTGCAACTTAACACATGTAAATTGTTGGCGTTACATTCGCAGTTGTCAGCTGTCTTAAGAAAACTCGTCACCGTGACATAGGGTGCTAAAAATTGCTGAATAGAAGTCTTTCAATCCAGCCAGACGGCAAATCCATGCTTGATTAATGTGATGAATTTAAAAAGCACATGCTAATTAAAATAATCGGTTTTGAACCCTTTGTTGTATTTGGGTTTTTTTATTCCACTCATACTTTGTAATGAGGTGAAATATAAAAATACAACATGCGGGTGAGATATTTTAAATGTGTCGGAGGACATACTCATTTCCGTAACGCAGCAGTAACTTCTCATTGCAAGCGTTAACAAATAACCAGCAGCTTAACTTGGAATGATTATTTCAACGGCTGCACCCAGGTCCAGGGTGACAACATGAAAAACAGGTCGTTATTTCTGATGTTTGCATTGCTGGGTACGCCTGGTTACGTATTTGCGAATAGTCCTGACCTCGCAAAATCGGAATATAACTTTGCTACAAATGAATTAAGCAAAGCTTCATTTAATCAGGCAGCAATAGTCGGTCAATATGGCAATCATAATAATGCCAATGTTGATCAAAATGGAACCCGGCAGTTGGCGGTTGTTAATCAAGCAGGATCTGGTAACCGTGCGAACGTCGATCAATCAGGGAGTTATAACGTTGCTTATGTTTCGCAATCAGGCTACGGCAATGATGCAGATATTCAGCAACAATCGTCGGGTAATGCCGCAATTATTATCCAGCAAGGCGCTGCTAATAAGGCCAGCATTATTCAACAAGGCACGCAAAAATCAGCAATTGTTGTACAGAAACAGTCTCAAATGGCGGTACGCGTTATTCAACGTTAATACATGACTATTTGGACTAACATTCTCAATACGATGGGGGTTTCACCATGAACTTTTTCAAAATCGCAGCAATCGCAGCAGTGGTGGTTTCAAGTAGTGCAATGGCTTCAGATCTTCAATTCAATTGGGGCGGTGGCGGCGGTAATGGCGGCGGCAACAACGGCGGCAACAATAGCGCCCCAGAATCAACATTGAAAGTGTATCAACACGGTGCAAATAACAACGTAACTGCATTACAAGCTGATGCTCGTAAATCCACTGTTGATATTAAACAATTAGGTTCTTCGAATGGTGCAGACGTAGGCCAGGGTGCGGATAACGCAACTATTGACCTGCTGCAAAATGGTTATGGCAACAACGCAACCATCGACCAATGGGAAGCTAAAGGCTCTACCATTGATGTTAGCCAATATGGTGTCAGAAACGGCGCAGTTGTTAACCAAACAGCGGCTGCCTCTACAGTTGAATTGACGCAAGCTGGTTATGGCAACCAGGCAAATCTTCAGCAGCATTAATTGAAGTTATGCACTATAAAAAAACAGGGCCTTTGTTGCCCTGTTTTTCTTTTTTTAATCGGGAGGAATAAAAATGCATACCTTATTATTACTTGCGGCTCTCGGTAATCAGCTTACTTTCGACACTCAGCAGCAAGGAAATACCTACATCATCGAGCCCGTCGCAACCTTAACCCAGGATTGCCAATGCATGGTCAAGCTCACCGCTCAAAGTTCAGGAATTGCCGGCCAAAGTAACAGTAGCCAAAGTAATCGTGTCTTTATCAAAGGTAATCAGCCTACCAAATTATCGCGTATGAGCCTTGAGCTTTCCCCGGGCGATCGCGTGACAATTTTGGTTACCGTGACGGATGGAAAAGATATTCATCTTGAAAAACAATGGGCATCGCCGGGCAGCGTTTAGCCGCAATATTGAATGTTAAATTAATGCTGCAAAGATGTGGATTTTATTTCTTCTATATACCAGGTTTTAACTGTAGTGTTCCCCGTTTTGTGCCGATAACCCTCATACCACTTCAGTTGAGGAGTCCGTAGCGTGAAAACAGTAAGCTTGAGACGTTCATTGCTTTTGCCTATTTTTGTTCTGGCTTTCCCTTTACTTAATGCTCATGCCAGTGGTGGTGTGATTCATTTTCAGGGGGAAATAGTAGAAGATGGTTGTCGTTTATCACATCAGGAACAGTCGGTTAAATTTTCCTGTACCCAAAACGGAAAGCCAGTTGTTCAGACCATTGCACTCAATAAGCTGAATAATTATAAGGCTGGTGGCGATGCTCCGTTTTCTACCAAAATGCGCTACATTGACGCGCAGCATCAACTGGCAGTTCTGGAAGTCACATATCGTTAGAATCCTCGGCCTGTGATTAGCAGGCCATTGGAATCGATGCATGAATATTTATTTCCCAGTCATTTTTGATACTATTCCCCGCCGTTGATGAATTCATTACGCGCAAAATATAAGCGGCTTAAGAAAAATCCCGTAAAATTAAGACTTATTTTATAGTCGGCATAAATTCGAAGATATATATCTGACGGGACGTCGCAGATGATTGATGGTACAGAGCATGAAGTTAGCGTTTAACATTGTCGACTGGCAGGCCAGTGCACCAGGTTTATCTGAACATGATACCTGGCAGGCATGGGGAAAAACCGCAGCTATTATTGATGTTTCATCCCCGCTTGCCAAAAGCCGCCATCTACCTATGATGACCGCGCGCCGTCTGGCATCAGGTAGCCGTCTTGCTGTTGATTGTGCCCTTGCTATTTTGTCCCGACAAAATGTTGATGCGCTGGTCTTTTCCAGCCGTCATGGTGAGCTGGAGCGAAACTTTCGGATTTTAACCGCATTAGCGTGCGAAGAAAGTCTCTCACCAACAGATTTTGCGATGTCAGTACACAATTCAGCGGTAGGCAATACCACGATTGCGGCCCAACAAGCGCTGGTTTCGTCCTCTGTTTCCGCAGGCTTTGACAGCTTTGCGCAGGCACTAATCGAAGTGGCATCGCTGCATCACTGTGGGTATCAACGCGTGATGCTGGTGGATTTCGATGGGCTGATTCCTGAGTTTTATCACTCTCATCTTCCTGGTGAGACGGTCAGCCTGCCATTTGCGGTGGCACTATTGCTGGAGGCCGGCTCGCAGATCCAGTGTGAAACAACACCGAGCCAAACCCCTGGTGTGCAAGGTTTACCGCAGGGGCTGGCATTTTTGCACGGATGGCTCAGTGACGAGCAGACATTCACCCTTATTGGTGAACGCCTGTGCTGGCGTTGGAGTCGTCATTAATGCGGGGGCGCATAGAGTGGTGCTGGCGCGTGCTGATGACCGGTTGGTTGTTCATTCTGTTTGGTAGCGGTGGCCTGGCGTTGTCGCTGGTATGGTTTAACTTGCTGTTACTGTCTGTTCGCGATAATGGCAAACGCCGTGAGATTGCTCGCCGTAGCATCTCCGCCAGTTTCCGGCTATTTTTACGCATCGGACGCGGGCTGGGCGTGTTTGATTATCGCTTCGAAAATTGCGCGCAATTAGCAAACGATCATGGATGTTTGATAGTCGCTAATCACCCGACGCTGCTCGATTATGTGTTTATTGCTTCTCAGGCGCCGCATATTGGTTGCCTGGTGAAAGCAAGTCTTGTGAACAATCCCTGTTTTCGCGGCGTGATTAAAGCCGCGGACTATCTGGTTAATAGTCAGGGCGAAACATTACTTCCTGAAAGCCAGAAACGCATAGCGGCAGGGGAGGCGATACTGATTTTCCCGGAAGGGACGCGTACCCGTCCGGGTGAACCGCTGGTTATTCAGCGAGGTGCTGCGAATATTGCTGTGCGTTGTAGATGCGAATTGCGTCTGGTGCATATTCACTGTGACCAGCGTTATCTGGATAAACACAGCCGCTGGTACCAGATACCTCAGCGCAAGCCGATGATTACTGTGAGTGTTAAGCAGCGGATCGACAGCCAAAGCTTTATGGCAAATCAAGACGATGCCCCCACGATTGCGGCGCGCCGTCTTAGCCAATATTTAAGTCAGGAATTGGTTCCTGACCCTTTTTAAAAGTCTACTCAGATAGACTCTAAGACTCGGATGGTGATATGCAATCTCTAGAGACCGATATTAAACAACTCATTATCGATACCCTGAATCTCGAGGAGATAAGTGTCGATGAGATTGAAAGTGAGGCTGCGTTATTTGGTAACGACGGCCTTGGACTTGATTCCATCGATGCTCTGGAATTGGGTCTGGCGGTTAAAAAACGTTATGGTGTGGTGTTATCCGCAGAAAACGAAACGATGCGCGAACATTTTTACTCGGTCGCGAATCTGGCCGCATTTATTAATAGTCAACACCCTGCGCACAGCGCCTGATTGAAACCACGAGTACGCTATGAATAAAGAAGATATTTATCAGGAAGTCACCGGGTTACTGGTTAAGTTATTTGAACTCTCTCCTGAGCAAATCACCCCGCAATCTCGTCTTTACGAAGATTTGGATCTCGATAGTATCGATGCGGTAGATATGGTTGTGCATCTGCAAAAACGCACCGGTAAAAAAATCAAACCGGAAGATTTCAAAACGGTTCGTACCGTACAGGATGTCGTAGACGCAGTTGAGCGTCTGCATAGCGGGTCTTAAAGCGTGCTGGCAAAACGTGCGCTAAGTATTGTCGGAGGGCTAGCCGTAATAGGTTGGCCCTTTGCCGTCTGGTTAGCCCTTTCGTATCCAAAATTACATATTTTGCTGCCTATTCTGGCGTTGTGCTTTGTGCTGCGCTTGTGTGCATTGCGTGGCAAAACGGGTGCTTTGAGCCGTGCGTTCAAAGGGCTGGCCATTGCGGGGGCGCTGTTATCTCTTGCCAGTATTTGGATGCGTGAAGCACAGCTCTTGCTGTGGTATCCGGTGGTGGTCAATGTGGTGATGCTGGCACTATTTGGTGCCTCACTGTGGAGTAGCCAGTCTTTGATTGAACGCCTGGCTCGTTGGCGTGAAGGGGATCTACCGGCTGCGGGTGTGCGATATACCCGTCGCGTGACGCAAGTGTGGTGCATTTTCTTTATCCTGAATGGCAGCATGGCACTATTCACCTGCCTTGCGGGTAATATCCACTGGTGGACATTGTGGAATGGAATGGCGAGTTATCTGCTGATGGGGGCGTTATTTGCCGGTGAATGGTTGGTGAGGCAGCGGGTGAAACGTCGCTATGAATAATCCTTTACCACTAAAGCTGTGGCTAAGCGGTCGACATCCGCAACATGTTGTAGCGTTTGCAGGGCCGCAGCTTTGGACGCAAGCTGATTTAATCAATGATGTTCAGCGTATTTATGGCTGGCTAAAAACGCAGCCTGGCGATCGCTGGGCGCTTTGTCTTGATAACAGCTACGCCTTTATTACCGCGCTTTTGGCGACACTGCATGCGGGTAAAACCCCAGTGATCCCTGGGCACTGCCGGGAAGCGCAGCTTCGCGAACAGCAAATGCATTTTTGCGGCGTCATTAGCGATGTGCCGCTTAATCTCAGCTGTCCGGTGATAAACCCACAAACCCTGGCGTATACGGCAGTCCAACCCTTTGAACCGGTCCCTGTCGATGCTGGTGTGGTGCTATTTACCTCGGGTACTACTGGTGAACCTGCGCAGATTTTCAAAACGCTACAAGCGTTGGATGAAGAGAACGCCTGGCTTGCGGCATTGTGGGGCGAACAGATCCGCGATTGTCGCGTGGTGGGCTCGGTGTCGCACCAGCATCTCTATGGTTTTACTTTCCGTGTGATGCTGCCAATGGCGCTTGGTCTTGCTGGTGATGCGGCAATGATTCACTTCCCTGAGCAACTGGTAGCGCATTCGACCCATCCTTTATTGTTTATCAGCAGCCCGGCATTTTTAAAACGCCTCGATGCGAACCTCCCGGCTCCGACTTTTAAAAGCGTGATTTCTGCCGCCGGGAAACTCGATGACGATACCGCGCAAAATGCGCGAGCGTGGCTTAAAACACCAGTATCAGAAATTTATGGCACCACCGAAACGGGTGTGCTGGCGTGGCGGCAACATTCGCAAATCTCGCCCGAATGGCAGCCCTTCCCGGAAGTGCGTTTTACCCCGCACGGTGATGGCTGGCAGGTTGAGTCAGCATTGACTCATCACCGATGCGTGCAGTTAGACGATATTCTCGAATTTAGCCCGCAGGGGAGTTTTCGCTTATTAGGTCGCCGCGATCGCATTGTAAAAATCGAAGAAAAGCGCATTTCACTGAGTGAAATTGAACGCCGATTACTGGCGCTCCCCGGTATTGAGGATGCCGCTGTCGTTCCCATTACGCGCGGTAACCGAATTGCGCTGGGGGCGGTGGTGGTTGCTTGTGAACAAACGGCTAATAAACAACTCTGGCGTGAAGCACTCCGCGCCTGGCTTGAGCCAATAGCCATTCCGCGTTATTGGCGCATCGTCGAGCTTATTCCACACAATAGCCAAGGCAAGCGTTCGTGGGTGCAATTACAGGAGTTATTTGATGAAACCCGTTGAGTTACAGCGCTCGCAGCCCGAAGCAGGAAAATTGTGCCTACGTTTAGCTGTTCCGGCAACGGTAGGCTGGTTCGCTGGCCATTTTCCCACTCAACCTTTATTACCTGGCGTGGCGCAGCTCGATTGGGTGATGGCTTATGGAGCCACACTTGCACCGGGAATGCGCTTCTGTTCGATTGATAGCGTTAAATTCCAGCGCCCGATTGTGCCGGGAAGCGAACTTGAGCTGAATCTGCAATGGGATTCTACGCGCAGTGTTTTGAGCTTCACTTATACCCTGTTAAACGAAGAGGGTGGTGTTGCTGCCAGCAGCGGGAAAATTAAGCTATGTCCATAACGGCCACGGCTTTTCGCCCTTGTGTGGTGATCCCATGTTATAACCACGGCGCGACAATGGCGGTGGTGCTGAAACGTCTGCAACCTTTTGCACTGCCGGTGATTATTGTTGATGACGGTAGTGATGCTGCTACAAAGCAGGAACTGGCACAGTTAACCGGCGTCACCCTTATCCATTTGGAAACCAATCGGGGAAAAGGGGAGGCAGTCATTACTGGCCTTAAAGCGGCGTCACAGGCAGGGTTTAGCCATGCTATTCAACTTGATGCTGACGGGCAGCACTGTATTGAAGATGTCCCTCGTTTTTTAGATGAAGCGCGCAAGCATCCTGACTGCCTGATTTCTGGAATGCCGGAATACGATGATTCTGTTCCAAAATCGCGTCTTTACGGGCGCTACGTCACGCACGTTTGGGTGTGGATTGAGACTCTGTCACTGTCTTTAAAAGACAGCATGTGTGGTTTCCGTGTTTATCCGTTGGCGGCAACGCTTGCGGTTATTGCGAAACATTCCCCAGGTAAACGCATGGATTTCGATACCGAAATTATGGTGCGTTTATATTGGGCTGGCACCGACAGCCATTTTTTGCGCACGAGAGTGATTTATCCGGCAGATGGCCTGTCGCACTTTGACGCACTTCGCGACAACCTGCGCATCTCGTGGATGCACACGCGACTCTTCTTCGGCATGTTACCGCGCGTTCCGGCATTACTCTCGCGTCGTCGAAAGAGCGCTCATTGGGCGCAAGTGCCAGAACGTAAGGGGCTGGTGGGAATGCGCTTAATGCTAAATATCTACCAACGTCTGGGGCGGCGTGCATTTAACGCATTGCTGTATCCGGTGGTGGCGTGGATGTGGTTAACCGGCGGCACGCAGCGTAAGGCATCACAGCAGTGGTTGGCTCAGGTTCGTCAACAGGCACAATGCCTGGGCGTTACATTGCCATCCGGATTAAACAGCTATCGCCACTTCGTACGCTTTGGCGATGCAATGCTTAACAAAATTGCTGCCTGGCGCGGTGACATTCTCTGGGGGCGTGATATCGAGTTTGCCCCCGGCAGCCGTGAAGTTTTACAACCGCAGGCTGGACAGGGGAAGTTAATCCTCGCCGCACATCTGGGTGATATCGAAGCCAGCCGCGCGCTGGCTCAGGTTGAGGCTGGGCTTGTGATTAATGCGCTCGTCTTCACCGATAACGCCCAACGCTTTCGTCAGATTATTGAAGAAATTGCTCCACAGGCTGGCGTGAATCTGCTGCCGGTTAGCCATATTGGCCCGGAAACTGCCATGCTTCTACAAGAAAAACTCGATGCCGGAGAGTGGGTGGCGATCGTCGGTGATCGGGTTGCTGTTAATACGCAACGTGGCGGCGAGCGGCGCGTATGCTGGAGCCAGTTTATGGGCAACCTGGCCCCTTTCCCGCAAGGGCCGTTTATTCTTGCCGCCGCATTACGATGCCCGGTCATTTTGATGATGGTTTTGCGTGAACAGGGCAAACTGCGCATTCATGCTGAGAACTTTGCCGATCCTTTGGTGTTGCCACGTGCAACTCGGCAACAAGCACTACAAGAACATATTGATAATTACGCGCGTCGTCTGGAGTGTTACGCACTGCGTTCGCCGCTCGATTGGTTTAATTTTTATGATTTCTGGCAATTACCTCCAGAAAAGGAGTCCGGATGTTAAATGACCCACGTTTTACTGTGGAGGTCAGCATCAAAGTCCCATTCCATGATGTCGATGCGATGGGCGTTGTGTGGCATGGCAACTATTTCCGCTACTTTGAGGTGGCGCGCGAAGCATTGCTCAACCAATTTGATTATGGCTATCGTGCCATGAGTGAGTCTGGCTTTGTCTGGCCGGTTGTCGACACTCGAGTTAAATACCGTGATACCGTGAAATTTGAACAACAGATTCTGGTGCGCGCAACGGTACTTGAGTATGAAAACCGCCTAAAAATTGGCTATGAAATTGTTGATGCCCAAACGGGCAAACGCGCTACATCGGGTTACACCATCCAGGTTGCCGTTGAGGCAACAAGCGGAGAACTTTGTTTCGTCTCCCCTCAGATACTTTTTGAACGCATGGGCTTGAGTCATGAATAAGATTATTTTAATGGCCTTGCTGTGTATCAGCTTTATGGCGAACGCAATTACCCTCGATGACGTGCAACGTAGCTTTGCATCGCAGCCGGTAGTGCGGGCTAAATTCCAGCAAGACCGTCAAATTAGCGGGATGGCGCAACCGCTGCATTCCAGCGGTGAAGTGTTGATCGCTAAAAGCAAAGGCTTGTGGTGGCAGCAACAACACCCATTCCCGATGACGCTGGTGCTTGATGATAGCCACATGGTGCAGGTCATGGGCAGTCAGGCTCCGCAAATCATTACCGCAGATAGCAACCCGCAAATGTTCCAGTTCAATCATTTGCTACGCGCTCTATTCCAGGCCGACCGTAAAGTGCTTGATGAAAACTTCTCCAGCGCTTTTACCGACCAGGGCAATGGCAAATGGCAACTGGTATTAACGCCGACCACGACGCCGCTCGATAAGCTGTTTAGTACGATTACCCTGGAAGGCGATAAATACCTTAATCGCATTGCGCTTAATGATTTGCAGGGCGATTTCACGGAAATCACCTTTAGCGACCACCGACCGAATCCACGAAAATTGACTCATGAAGAGCAGCAGCGCTTCGCTTTCTAATATGCATCGTCGTCTGGCATGGAGCTGGCTTGCGATAGTCACTGTGCTGGTGGTGTTGCTCGCAACGTTGTTGCCAAAGGCACGGCTCGACAGCAGTGTGCTGTCGCTGCTGCCTGCCAGCAGCCTCGGTAAAGTCCCACCACAAATCGAGAACGGTTTTTTGCAACGTCTCGATAGACAAATGATGTGGATGGTCAGCCCCGGCAATCAACCCGATCCAGCTGCCGCGCAATGGTGGCAAACGCAACTGCAACAGCAGCCTTTCCTTGCGGGTGTGCAGGGGCCAATGGATGCAAAAGGCCAGCAGGAGTGGGGGAAATTCTACTTCGAGCATCGCAATGGCCTGGTTGATAACCAAACTCGCGGTCGCTTGCAAAATGGTGGCGAAGCCCAGGCTCAGTGGGTGTTGTCGCAACTTTACTCGGCGTTTTCTGGCGTCAGTGGTAAAGAGCTGACAAACGATCCGTTAATGCTGGTGCGTGGGTCACAACTGGCGCTGCAACAAACGGCCAGTCAGATGCGATTGATGAACGGCTGGCTGGTGGCACGTGATAAACAGGGGCGTTACTGGTATTTGCTACACGGTGAACTGAAAGGTTCATCGTTTGATATGCAGCAGGGGCGCAAAGCGGTTGAGCAACTGCAAGCCTTGCAGCAAAACTTGAAACAGCACTTCCCACAGGCTGAAGTGATGTCGCGTGGCACACTTTTCTACAGTGATTACGCAAGTCAGCAGGCGAAGCATGATGTTTCAACGCTTGGCCTGGCGACGGTGATTGGCGTGTTGCTACTGGTGCTTGCGGTGTTTCGCTCGGTACGGCCTTTACTGTTGTGTGCCACATCGGTTGCGATTGGAGCACTGGCAGGCACCGCTATCACACTACTTTGCTTTGGTGAACTTCACCTGATGACGCTTGTTATGAGCATGAGCATCGTTGGTGTTTCGGCCGATTACACGCTCTATTACCTTACCGAACGCATGGTGCATGGCGGTGAAAACTCGCCCATCGCGAGTTTACGCAAAGTGCTTCCTGCTTTACTGCTGGCGCTGGCGACAACCGCTATTGCTTACCTGATTATGATCCTCGCGCCGTTCCCTGGCATTCGCCAACTCGCCGTCTTTGCCGCCAGTGGTTTAATTGCCTCCTGCCTGACGGTCGTGTGCTGGTACCCGTTTGCGGTGCGCGGTTTGCCGATTAGGGCTGTGCCTTGTAGCCGGTTACTCACTGCCTGGCTTGAGGCATGGCAAAACCAAAAAGCGGTGCGCTTTGGGGTGCCGCTCGCGTTGCTGATGGTTAGCCTCGCGGGAATGGCATCCTTAAAAATCAATGACGATATCGCCAGTTTCCAGGCATTGCCACAGGATCTGGTACGTGAAGAGCAGGCTATTACCGCTTTAACCGGGCAGGGTATGGACCAGAAATGGCTCGTGGTGTATGGCGATACCGCCGAGCAAACGCTGCAACGCCTGGAAAAACTGGCTCCTGAACTTGCAGAGGCTAAAAAGCAAAAAGCTATCGAGAGCTATCGCCTGATTCCTTTAGCGTCTCTTGAGCAGCAACAGGCGGATTTGCAACTGCTGCGCGAAGCCGCCCCTATATTGCAAAAACGTCTTGCCGAAAGTGGCATTCCGGTGACAGCACCCAATTTACAGCAGATGGCAGTAACTCCGGATCTTTGGCAAAAGAGCGTGATCAGTAGCGGCTGGCGCTTGTTGTGGTTATCGCTGCCGGACGGTAAAAGCGGCGCGCTAGTGCCGGTAAATGGCGTTCACAATAGTGAATTACTTGCCAACATTGCGGCAAAGTTGCCAGGTGTAAGTTGGGTCGACAGAAAAGTGATGTTTAACGAATTATTCAGCCATTTCCGTAGTTTGTTGACTATTTTACTGGCTGCGGCAGTTGTGGCGATTGCCATCAGCTATGTGCTGCGACTCGGTGTAAAACGCGGGTTATTAAGTGTTGTGCCTTCGCTGTTATCGCTGGGTTGTGGGCTTGCAGCACTTTCTTTCAGTGGACATACATTAAACCTGTTCTCGCTATTGGCGCTGGTGTTAGTCCTCGGGATTGGCATCAATTACACGCTGTTCTTTAGTAACCCACGCGGCACCCCGCTGACGTCGCTTCTGGCAATAAGTGTGGCATTGCTGACCACACTCTTCACATTAGGCATGTTGGTCTTTAGCCAGACTCAAGCTATCGCAAGCTTTGGCATTGTGCTCAGTTGCGGCATCTTCTGTGCATTCCTGACAGCCCCCTTAGCCCTACCTACTCAGGGAAAGAGAGAATAATGAAAATACTACCTACACTGACATTGTTGCTTGGCTCCTTATTATTGAGTGCTTGCAGCACAACAAAACCAGATAGCTCAAGGCCGCAGGCCTGGTTAAAAGCCGGCACTTTAGTGACATTGCCCCCGCCTGGGATTTCGCCGTCAATTACCCAACAACAATTGCTGACTGCGCAAGTCAAAGGCAAAACCCAATCGTTGATGGTGTTGCTTAATGCCGACCAGCAGAAAATCATGCTGGCTGGTTTGTCGCCGTTAGGGATTCGTTTATTCCGCCTGACCTATGACAGTCAGGGCGTGAAAACCGAGCAGTCATTGACGCTGCCAGAATTGCCTCCAGCAAGTCAGGTTCTTGCCGATATTATGTTGAGCTACTGGCCGATAAGCGCCTGGCAGCCGCAGTTACCTAAAGGCTGGACATTAAAAGATATCGATTCTCGCCGCGAACTGCGCGATGACCAGGGGGAGTTGATTGAGACAATCCATTATCTGATGCGTAACGGCAGTCGTCAGCCGGTGAGTGTGCATCACCATCGTTTCGGTTATGTCATCAGTATTCAGCATCTGGACAGCTAATTATGATTACTCTATCTGCTGCCGGAATGGTCAACGCCCTGGGTAACAACCTTGACGACATCGCAGCAAATTTGCTGGCCAACACGGCACCAGGTATGGGGCCAGATACCGATGGCTGGTTGCAGCAGGGCGAATGTTGGGTCGGGCGTGTTTGTGGCGAATTACCAGAAATAGCGCCAGAAATGGCGCAGTACAACAGCCGAAATAACCGTTTGTTGTTGGCTGCTCTGGCGCAAATTCGCCCGCAGGTGGATGACGCCATTGCACGATACGGAAACGAACGCGTGGCAGTCGTGCTGGGGACCAGTACTTCAGGGCTTGATGAAGGTGACCG
>Ga0105251_10002335_pt1 | contig 15008 bp, 9 predicted proteins | sample KBSS64metaG_FD_80424 | JGI IMG/M metagenome (GOLD analysis project Ga0105251, IMG submission 80424) | Switchgrass rhizosphere microbial communities from Kellogg Biological Station, Michigan, USA - KBS S6-4 metaG | ecosystem: Host-associated > Plants > Roots > Rhizosphere > Soil | place...
TGTCCGGGCATGTGCGCATGGGTTGCACCGAAGGTTTCGGCAGCTTCTTCATCACCCCGCAACTGAGCCATTTCGTCGACGCCTACCCGGCGATCTCGGTCGACATCCTGCCGCTGCCGCACTTCATCAGCCTGTCCAAGCGCGAGGCCGATATCGTCATCGCCCTCGAGCGCCCGGAGCACGGGCCGTACGTCTGTTGCAAACTGTGTGACTACCGCTTGCAGCTGTACGCGACCCAGGACTACCTCGACAAACACCCACCGATCCGCCGCCCCGCCGACCTGGGCAAGCATCGATTCATCAGTTACGTGGATGACCTGGCGTTCAGCTCGGAGCTGCTCTACCTGGCGAACGTGCTGCCCGGCGCCAGCGCCCACCTGCGCAGCACCAGCGTGATCGCCCAGTTCGTCGCGGCGCAGCAAGGACGTTCCCTGGCGATCCTGCCATGCTTCCTCGCCGCCCAGGACCCACGCCTGCTGCCGGTGCTGCCCGAAGAAATCGACATCACCCGGCAGTTCTGGATGTACTGCCGGGAGGATCTGCGCAAGTTGAAGCGAATCACTCTGTTGTGGGATTACATCAGGGAGGTGACCGAGCGCAATCAGGGGCTGTTGATGGGGCAGAGTCGGGAGATGCGGTTTGCCGACTGACAAGTTTCAAGGAACTATGTGGCCGCTTCGTAGCGAGGTCAGCAGGCCTTTTTCAAGCGTTTTGTAACAGGGTTTGGTACGCGACTCGTAACCTTTGAGAGCGCATCGAAGTCCTTACTTTGATCGTTCGAATTTAACGCTGTCATGGCGGCTACATTGTCGAAGACTGCTACGGCAAGCTGCCATCATTCAAGAGTTCTTCCCAACACGATATCCTTCGCGCCCAGCAAATGACACGGAAGACAGGGAACACTCAGCAAGGCTTTTAGGGGGTCGTCCGACAGCCATTGCTTGAACTTCCCGGTCAGGTCGATGCTGGCCAGCTACAGGCTGGAATTCTTCAAGGATGAAAGGAAGCTGCATGTCTGGCTATGTACCCAATCCACCGAAGGGCTACCGCAACAGCGGCGTAGAACCTGTCGATACCCATGCTCAGCGCTGGGCAGAATACAAAGACCTAGCACCAAAACCAGAAGGCAAGCCCTACACAATGGGCTGTGTGTTTGCCAAGAGCTGCAACCTCCCTGACGGTGTGATCGACCACAAGAACCCGTCCGGATTTGTGCCTGTTGAGAAACTGGCCGACTACGGACTGTGGGCTGTGCTTGGAACCGGGACAGCGATTACAGCCCAAGGCACCCCACTCCAACTGGTGGGCGGGTCTGCTACTGCCAGTGCAATTGCTAAACGTCTTGGCGGGTCGCTATCACTGGGTCTGCTGAAAGGATCAGGCGTTGTTGCTGCTGGCTTCGTAACAGGTACGGTTGGGATGCTGATCCCGAACACCAGCATTTCACCGGACAGCGCCTTCTACAAGAACGATCAATACGCAACGCTTGAATCTGGCCGCACCCGTGTACGCGTCAACGTGAAGACTTTGCCGGATGGCTCCGTTAACGCCTACGGCTTCTACACGGGCGGTAAATCGGATTGGGAGAATGTCCCGGTCATCGAAGGTAAGAAAGACGGCGATAAATTTGTTGCTGACATCGGCAACGGGATTGGCCTCACCTGGACACCAGCGGCAAACCCTGATGGTGTACTGGGAATTCCTGCATTGGAAGGCGCCCCGAAACTACCGTCTGTGTGGGTGTATCCGCCCACCGAACAGGCCAATAAGATACTGGTCAATCCGGTGCATCCGCCAGACTACCAAGATGCAATCATCACATTTCCTAACACCGATATTCAGCCGATTTACATTTCGCTCAGCGTATCAGGTGACCATAGTTATCACCCGGCGCCTAAAGGACTGACGGCTTTTCCTGATGCAGTAAGCACGAGAAGCAAAAGCGCTGTTCAAGGCGGTGGTAAAAAACGCGCGCGCTGGAAGGACAGTAAGGGCCGTATCTACGAATGGGACAGTCAGCACGGAGCAGTTGAAATGTACGACAAGCAGGGCAGGCACTTGGGGGAGTTCGACGCGGAAACAGGCGAGCAAACCAAGGCAGCAAAACCAGGAAGAACCACCCCTAAATAGAGAGAAAAAGCCATGCATCTATGGATTAGCGGATTTTTGGACGAAGATAACGAAGACGACTCGTTGAAGTACTCTCTAACCGTTCCGCCTGAGTTTGAACAAGCGGTAATGGATATTCTCGGATGGCAAAGTCTTGCTGCTGAATGTGATGGCGAGCTTTTACTGACGTCTGGGCAAGTTCAACAAATTTCCACAGCAATAAATGAGCAATTGCCCACTGAATTAGATCTTTTTATCGGTGTACGAAGCTGAAACTTTTCGATTCGTCTGAAGCAGTGTCATGACTAACAAAAAAATTACGGCAAACGACGCCAGAGCATCACGACAATGAGGTGGCCCAAGCGACGTCTCGAACTTCGCGATCTCGGCATGGCCCTATACTTGCTCAGCCTTGCCCTACCTGCGGTTCACCAAAAAGATGATAACTGGCTGCATGGAACGCTCACCGAAGACATGTTACCGGGATGGTTTGCATTCATCACAGGGTTACTGGCCATGGTCTACGGTTACGCTGCTTGGTTAGCGAATCCCTTGTTTATAGCCGCTTACCGGACTCGAAACGCCAAGCGAAGCTTCATCTATGCAGTACTCGCCTTGCTGGCGGGACTGTCGGTGCAATTACAGTTCGTGAGTTGGTACGACGAGGACGGCAGATTTACCGTTATTGGTTATACCTATGGCTACTACGTCTGGTTGCTTTCTTTCGCCTGGCTGGCCGTCCTGGCCGTAGTGAACGCGCGAAAGGAGACCAATAGCGTTTCTGAACCTGGTCCAAGTTAGCGTATCTGATGCTTCTTTTCGTATCTGTGAGCTGTCCGAAAGAGACGCTGCAGCTCCATCTTTTGCCAGGTTAGCTAAGGTCTTCCCCCGATTGACAACTCTTAAGGCGAATTGGCGATTGTCCTATTCGCGCTCAACCAAATGGATGACCGTATCCTGAATCGACACCCGCTTAGAGCCAGATCCCTCCAGTTCAATGCAACGACGCTGGGCCAGCAAGCGTAACGTTGCGCTGTAACCGGTCAGGGCTGTAAAGGTTAGCTCCTTGTCGAGAACGACGATTAGTCGGCGCTGACCACAATCGCGACACGACGATTTTCCGTGCGGCCAGCCGCCGTGTCGTTCGAGGCCACCGGTTCGCTGCTACCGAGGCCTTGCAGCTGGATATTTTCATCCTTCATGCCGACGGAGGTCAGCACCTTGCGCACGCTCTGCGCCCGGCGCAGTGACAGCTGCTGGTTGTAGCTTTCCTTGCCCGAGGCGTCGGTGTGGCCATCGACCCGCACGCGCTCGATGCCGACACTCAACAAGGCCTTGCCGATACGCTCGACGATTTGCGTACTTTGCGAATTGAGGGTTTCGACATCACTGCCAAACAGCACTTTTCCCGACAGGCCGAACGCCCAGCCTTCATCGGTCAGCTCGAAACCCTGTTGTTTCAATACGGCGATCTGAGCCGGCGTCAGGCCTTTCTGCGGCGCGGTCTGGCAGCCGCTCAGGGCCAGTACGGCAATCATCAGCACGGTGGAAAACAGTCGGGAAGAAAAAGACAACACGGACGTTAGCTCCTGGTTTGAACATGGGCGACCGGGTGCTCCGACCCGGCCGTGAATTGGGCGCCGCGCGACAGGCGCTTGGCCTGGTACATCGCCGCATCCGCGGCATTGAGCAAGGCGCCAGGGGTGCTGCCATGATCGGGGAAAACCGCGATGCCGATACTGAGCGAGGTCACCACACTGGTGTCGCCAGGCAGCGCAATGGGCGTGTCCATGCTGGCGAGAATCTTGTCGGCGATGCGCTCTGCGTCTTCGATCTTGTGCAGCGGTGTCAGCAACACGGCGAATTCGTCGCCGCCCAAGCGCGCCACCAGATCCTCTTCACGCAACTGCGCACGCACTCGATTGGCCACGGCGACCAACACCGCGTCGCCGGCGGCATGGCCGAAATTGTCGTTGATACCCTTGAAGCGGTCGCTGTCGAGAAACAGCACCGCCACCCGCTCATCGAGCTTGTTGGCGCTACGCAAGGCGCGAATCAACCGGCCCTCGAAAAAGGCCCGATTGGGCAGGCCGGTGAGGCTGTCGTGGCTGGCCTGGTGAGCGAGGGTTTCGTTTTCACTCTGCAGGTGGGTTTGCCAGGATTCGAGCTCGTCGAGCAGGGCATTGAAGTCGCTGCCGAGATTATCCAGTTCGGCAATTCTCGCCCGAGGCACCCGGCGATCCAGCGCCCGCTCACTGCGCGCGGCGTGCGCCACGGCGGCAAGGCTGTGCAACGGGCCGATGATCCCATGCAATTGTCGGCGGGCCAGATACAGCGCGACCCAGGCGCTGATGGCGGTACACAGAATGATTCCCGCCAGACCGCTGAGCAGGAAACGCATCAGACTGCCGCCATGGCCGGTCAGCAGAATCCGGCCGATTTCCCGTTCCTGATGGACGATCGGCAGGTTCACCGGTTTTTCCAGAATCGCCCGGGCAATCTGCATTTCCAGTTCGGAGATAAAACCGTTCTCCGGGCGCTGCCAATGCGCAATCAGCTGGTCTTGGGCGTCCAGCACCTGCACGTCCGCGACCTCTTCGGTCGAGGCGATCAAGGCCAGCGATTCGGTGGCGGCGGCCTTGTCGTTGAACACCACGGCGGCTTCCACGGTGTAGCTGATCGAACGCGCGATCAGTTGCAGGTTATGGTCGGCGTACACCCGTAAGGCCAGCACACCGAGCAAGGTCAGGGACACACTGGCCATCGCTACCGCCACCAGCGCGACGATCAGATGACCGCGACCGATCACCGAGCCGAGAGTCGGGCGGGCATCCGTTTTGAACAGTTTCATGGCGCCGCCGGTTTGCGGCGTGACAACTGCAACACGCTCGGATGGATGCGCACGCCGCTGCGGGCGACGGAGTCGAGGTTGACCTCGAACGACACCTGCTCATCGCCGACCCGCAGACAGAACAGACTGCCGACCGTGCACTGATCGCCACCCTCGCTGATGCTCAGCACCGGATGGCCGATCAGGGAAGCAAACAGTCGACTGCGTTCCTCAGCGGTGAGCTTGCCGATGTACACCGCGTCGCACTCGCTGACGATGGCCGGGTTGTCGGCCAGCAGGCGGCGTACGATGACCGGGCGGCCAGTGGCCTGGGTCGTGCCCTTGACCAGGTCATCGGTGTATTCGGTGGGGCCGACGATGCACAGGCGCAGTTGCGCTGGTTCCACCGGCCAGCGCGCATAACTGAGAATGCCAAGCACCACCTGGGTCACCGACCTGGCCCGTTGCTCGGCCATGCTCGGCGGCGTTTGCGTTTGCGCAAACACCATACCCGACAGTAAACAGAGCAGACCGACAAGCAGCACTCGCTTGCAGCCAACTACGCGCTCTGTCGCCCACACAGCCACCTTCATGCAGGGATTCTCTTGGATCGTAACGAAATGATGCCGCAACGATAGCACAGCGCTGATACGCCAGCGATACAGTGCTTCTGACGGTTTGGTCAGTTACGCGCTTGAACCGCCATGGGCCTTTCACCCCTGAGGCGCGGCGCCCTCCTCCAGTTCCAGCATCAGGCCACTCAGGCGCTTGACCTTGCGCAGCACGGCTTCCTCGAAGACCCCGGCTCGCGGTTCGATCAAGGTAAACCAGTGCTTGGCCCGGGTGATGCCGGTGTAGATCAGCTCCTTGGTCAACACCGGGTTCAATGCGTCCGGCAGGATCAACGCCGTGTGGGCAAATTCCGAGCCTTGGGATTTGTGCACAGTCATTGCGTAAACGGTTTCGACATCATTGAGCCGACTCGGCAGCACGAAGCGCACCCCGCCCTGGCCGTCATTGCGCGGAAAGGCCACACGCAGCACCGCTTTGCCGGCATCCGGCCCATCACGCTCCGGCAGCTTGAGGGCAATACCGATATCGCCGTTCATCAAGCCCAGGCCGTAATCGTTGCGGGTCATCAACACCGGCCGACCTTCGTACCATTGCTGGTCACTGTCGATCAGGCGCGCCTTGAGCAGGGCCGCGGTAATGCGCTGGTTCAGGCCTTCCACTCCCCACGGTCCCTTGCGTACTGCGCAGAGCAACTGGAAGTCATCGAACGCCTGCAGAACCGCGCGCGCCCAGTCAACCCAGGCACCATCATCGAACGACGTCGCAGGCGCCGGACGCTGGTTGCGCAACACGCTCAGGTAATGCCGGTAGCCCTGCGGCCCCTCGCCATGCCCGTCGAGCAGCAGAAGCTCCAGCGCCCGATCCTGTTCCCCCTTGAGTGGCAGCGAGAACACATCGTCATGACTACGAGCGAGCAGCAGCTGACGTGCTTCGTCCGGCAGTTGCTGATTGACTCGCCGCGCCAGCTGACCGATACCACTGCCCTCACCGAAGCGTCGCGAATGGCGCAACATCACCACTTGCTGAGCCAGTGGATGCGAACCGTCGGTGCCCTCGCGCAAACCGCTGTCCGAGATTGACTCACCACTCACCGACTCCAGCCACTGGCGAGTCTGCGGGCTGTACCAGCCGGCCTCGGCATCCCGGCACAAATCGCCCAGCACTGCCCCGGCCTCCACCGAAGCCAGCTGATCCTTGTCACCGAGCAACACCAGACGCGCATGGGCCGGCAAGGCATCGAGCAGATTGGCCATCATCTCCAGGTCGATCATCGACGCTTCGTCGATCACCAAGACATCCAGCGGCAAGCGATTACCGGCGTGATGTCGAAAATGTCGGGTACCCGGGCGGCTGCCGAGCAAGCGGTGCACCGTGGTCACGTCGCAGGGAATCTTCTCGCGCACGGACTCGGGCACCTTCAGCGATTGCACCTGCTGGCTGATCGACTCGGTCAAGCGTGCCGCCGCCTTCCCCGTGGGTGCCGCGAGACGAATACGCAGCGGCCGACCCGCCGCGACCGCAGGCGCCTGGAGCAGAGCCAACAGACGCACGACCGTGGTGGTTTTGCCGGTGCCGGGGCCACCAGTGACGATGCTGAATGCGCCGCGCGTGGCCAGGGCACAAGCGAGCTTCTGCCAGTCGATCGGCCCCGCGCTCCTGGCCGGGCCGAACAATTCGTCCAGACGTTGCGGCAGATCGCCCGGGGTCGTCTCCTGTTGCGCGAGCCGTTGGCGCAAGGCGCTGTCGATGCGCCGCTCGTACGTCCAGTAACGGCGCAGATAGAGGCGCTTGCCGGATAACACCAACGGACGCTGCGCAGCGGCCTCGCTCGCATCCGCCGCCAAAGCCACCAACGGACTGGCTGCCAGTACTTTGCACCAGTGGGCGCCGTCGAGGGTCTCGAGCAACTGCGACGGCAGCAACAGCACGCCACCTTGCAGGTCACCTTCGGGCGGCAACGACAGGGCGAAATCCGGTGCCTTCAGGGTCTCGAACAGATCCAGGCAGACATGCCCATGACCGAGCTGATGGCTGGTCAACGCGGCAGCCAGCAAAACCAATGGATCGGCGTCAGGCGCAAGGTCATGGATAAACGCCACGAACGCCTTGTCGAGCGAACGCAGCCAGCCACGTTCGACCCAACGGCCGAGCAACAACAGCAGATCTCCGGCGTGGGTCAGGGGCATCAGGTTGGCCAGACTGTCGGCCGCCAATGGCGTTGGCAGCAGATCGGCGAACGTGCGGCTCATAGCAATACTCCCTGTTCCCACGCGGGTTCGGCTTTCGGCTCCGGTTTGCCCTGGAACATTCGATCCAGGCGCTCGATCAGCTCGCGCGCCGGACGCGCGAAATACACGCCCCCGCTGGCTGCCCGTGTTCCACGCAGAAACAGATACAGCACACCGCCGACATGCCGATCGTAATCGTAATCGGCCAGCCGCGCCTTGAGCTGGCGATGCAGTGCCAGCAGGTACAGCACGTATTGCAGGTCATAGCGGTTGTCGAGAATCGACTGCTCCATGGCCTGGCTGGTATAGGCGAGGTCGTCGGCCCCCAGCCAGTTGGATTTGTAATCGGCAACGTAGTAACGGCCCGCATGTTCGAACGTCAGGTCGATAAAACCCTTGAACATGCCATTGAGCTGGACCGCTTCGGCCCCCACTCGGGCCTGACCATTGTGCGTGCTCTGCCGCACCAGTTCGTCGAGTTTCAGTACATCGACCTTGTGGCTGGCGAACCAGAACTCCATCTCCACCTGATAGTGCGTCAACTGCCCCAACACCACCGGCGGCTGCTCAACGCCGACGGCCAACGGTGCCTTGAGCAGATGCTGCAACCAGTCGCTCAGCGTGACGATCCAGCCCTGCCAACCACGGCGGTTGCAGCGTCGCGCAACGGCATCCGTCAATGCCTCACGGGATACGTCGAACCCTTCTTCACCCGCCCATTCGAGCAGGCCATGCAGAAACGTCCCCGGGTTCGGACCGCGGGGGAATCGGTGGATATCCGCACCACCGACAACGATGTCACGCACGGCATCCGGATCGAGCCGTTCGTCATCGAAGAGTTTTTGCGCCTGTGGACTGTCCGGTGCCTCGTCACTGCCAACGCTCAGCACGTCGCTGATGCGCAAGGCACTGTAGGAAGCAATCCACCAGTTCTCGCTGGCCTTGCGCTTGGGCAAGAGCGTCGCACGTAACAGGGTTTGATCGCGCGGCGGCTGGTAGTGCTCGGTGGTAGCGAGCGGCATCTCGGCGACGCTGATTGCCGGGCAGTTATCCTGCAAATCACGTAACCAGCCATTCAACTCGCTCGACTCGCGCAGCAACGCGCCGCCGCCGAGCAGATAGCCCAATGCCGACAAATGCAGCACGGAGCTGTTGTTATTGCCGCGCTTGAGATCGCTTACTCCCAGCCAGCAGGCGTGTTGTGCGCGGGTCAGGGCGACGTAGAGCAGACGCAGATCCTCGGCCAGGCGCTCGTTGTCTGCCAGCGCAATCAGTTCGGCTGTCGGTTTCAGACTGACCTGCGCCTTGCCCGAGGCGTCGTGGTAGTGCAACGGCAGGCGACTGCCATCGACCGGTTTCGCCGAACAGATGAACGGCAGGAACACCAGCGGATACTCAAGCCCCTTGGACTTGTGGATGGTCACGACCTTGACCAACTGTTCGTCGCTCTCCAGACGCAGGATCTGTTCTTCGCCGGCCTGGCCGGACAAGGCCAGATGCTCGGCCAGATAACGGATCAGTGCCTGCTCGCCATCGAGTTCGGCGGCGGCCTGTTGCAGCAGCTCCGACAAATGCAGCAGGTTGGTCAGGACCCGCTCGCCATCACTGCGGGCCAGCAGCGCGCGCGGCAGATGGAAATCATGCAGGAGGCGTCGCAGCATCGGCAGCACGCCCTGCTTGCGCCAGAGCTCACGATAACTGCGGAACTGCATGACCCGGTTTTCCCAGACCCGTTCATCCTGGTTCAGGCGCTCCAGCTCGGCCAATGGCAGATTCAGCGTGACGCAGGCCAGGGCGGCCTTCAGCGAGCGTTCGACATCCGGCTCGGCACAGGCCTTCAACCAGGTCAGCAGGTCATGGGCTTCCTGGGCGGCGAACACGGAATCCTTGTCGGACAGGTAGACACTGCGCACGCCGCGGGCTGCGAGTTCGCTGCGCACGGCCTGCGCCTCTTTACCGTCGCGCACCAGAATCGCGATGTCCGCCGGTCGCACGCCTCGCCAATCCTTGCCGTCTTCCACGAACCCTGCCTGGCCGGCCTGCCCGCCATTGAGCAACGCTGTGATTTCACTGGCGCACGCGGCGGCCAGTTGCTGGCGGTACACCGCGCCGGACAGCGGCTGCTCGCTGGACAATTGCCAGACATTCAGTGCCGGGACTTCCTGCCCGGCTATCTGCAGTTGTTCCTTGCGTCCCTGGGACGCCACAGGCAGAAACGGCACCGGGTTGTCGCCAGTGGTTTCGCGGAACAGAAACGCGCCCCAGCCCTGCTCGCGGATTTCGGCACGTTCGAACACATGGTTCACCGCACGCACCATGGCGTGACTGGAACGGAAGTTGGTCCCGAGGGTATGCAGGCGCCCCGTCGTCGCCTGACGCGCACGCAGATAGGTGTAGATGTCCGCACCGCGAAACGCGTAGATCGCCTGTTTCGGGTCGCCGATCAGAAACAGCCCGGTCTCGGGGTTGTTCTCCTCGATGCGATAGATGCTTTCGAAGATGCGGTACTGCACCGGATCGGTGTCCTGAAATTCGTCGATCAGGGCGACCGGAAATTGCTCGCGAATCAGGCTGGCAAGACGTTCGCCGCCCTCAGCCTGCAACGCCGCATCGAGGCGCAGCAGCATGTCGTCGAAACCCATTTCGGCGCGCCGACGTTTCTCTTCTTCAAAGCGATTGCCGACCCACCTGGCGGCATGCTGCAACACCGCAGCATCGGGGCTGGGCAATTCGTCGAGACGCGACTTCAACGTCGCCATGGCATCCAGGCCCGGGTGATCCGGGGCCTGGCCCTTCCAGGCTTCGGCCATGCCTTCGGGCGTCAGTCGAGTGAAGCCGGTGCCGATATCGAGTTGCTCCAGAGCTTCGTCTTCAGCCCAGGCCTTGAGCTTTTCGAACCACGGCTCGAAGTAACGCGCCTGCATCTTGCGACCGTCGACCGCTTTGCTGGCAACGCCTTGCTGGCAGATCGCGAGCAATTCGCCTGCCCACTGTTGCCAGGGCATTTTCAGCTCGACCAAGGCAGCTCGACGCTCCTGCAGGCACTCATCGATGAGTTCGGCAGGCGTCCTGTCTCCGGTGCTGTCGCGCTCGCTGGCGAACAATCCGCGCACCCGCGGCAACAAGGCTGCCGGTCCGCCCCAATTGTTGCGTACCCAGTTCAGAGCGTCGCCCTGCATCGGATAGCAGAACAGGCGCCAGTAATCGCGCAGCACTTCGCCCAACAGATCGCTGTGATCGGTCTCAAGTGACTGAGTAAACAGACTGCCACTGTCGAACGCATGCTCGCGCAGCATGCGTTGGCACCAACTGTGGATCGTCGAGACGGCGGCCTCGTCCATCCACTGTGCGGCGATATCCAGACGATTGGCGCAACCGGGCCACTGCGCCGGTTCGAACTGCTCGCGCAGCTGGCTGATCAATGCATCGGGGGCCGGCGTCTCGTCACGGAAGAACCGCGCGGCTTCGGCCAGCCGCGTGCGAATGCGTTCGCGCAGCTCTTTGGTCGCCGCATCGGTGAATGTCACCACCAGGATCTGCGGCGGCAAGAGTTCATGACTGAACCCACTGGACGCACCGCCGTGGCCAAGAATCAGGCGCAGGTACAGTGCGGAAATGGTGAAGGTCTTGCCGGTACCGGCGCTGGCCTCGATCAACTGGCTTCCCCGCAGCGGGAACGCCAGGGCAAGCGGTGTCTTGTCACTCATGCCTGTGCCCCCTCGCCGGTCAGTGATCGCCAAGGTGCTTCAAGCAAGGGTCGGTACAACGTCTCGCACCAGCCAGAGAACGTCTCGTCCGCCGACAGCGCGTCGTAATCGGGGAACTGCCTGCTCAATGCCGGACTTTCGCGCCGCTCGCCTTCGCTGGTCTGGCCATCGCCTTCGTAGGCTTTGCGCGCAGCGGCCTGGGCCTTGAGCGGATCGCTCTGAGCCAGCCAGGCAAACGCCGTCTTGACCGCGACCGGCAGTGGTTGGCGCATGCCTGCCCGCCAGGCGAGCAGCAACTCGCCCAGCAACCCGAGCGCGCGCTCCTGCGCCATCGGCTCGAGCAGCAAGGTGTCATCGCTGGCCACCAATGCGGTGCTCAAGGAAAGTCCACTGGCACAGGCCACCAGGTGGTTGACCCATGGTTTTATCAGCCGATGCCACTTGCGGCTTTTGATCGAGCCGATGCTATTGGGAATCGTCGAGACCGAGAGCATGCCGCCATCGGCACGCCGATGCAGGCCACCGAGCCAGCCCTCCAGACTCAACCCCTGGGACTCGATACTGATCGCAATCGCACTGGTAACGGGAGTAGGCCATAACGCCAGGAGTTGTTGATAACGTTGCAGCAAATCCGGTAATGGCTCGATCAACTCCTTTTGCAGGCACTCGCCAAAACCGGCCATGGGCAGCAACCCGCTGGCCTGCAACCGTTGAGCCTGCGCGGCAAGTGCCTGATCGACATTGTCCGGCTGACCGAGCGCGGCCGCGAGCAGACTGTCGCTCAGCGTATAACGCTGCAGCGCATCCAGCACGAAGGGTTCTTCATCCGCCAACGGTGCCTCGGCAGATTCGAAATACACCTTGAGTCTCTGCGTGAAGAAATGCCGAACCGGATTGCGCAGGAAATCCTGCAGCAAGGCGAGACTCAGTGGTTCCTCCTGAACATGAGGCTCCAGCAGCTCGGTTTCGCCCAGCGGTGCGTGCTGCTGATGCAACACCTGCCATTCGCTGGCATAGCTGAACAACGCCTCGCCTTCGTGGAAGTAACGGGCACTGAAAGGTTGCAGCGGATGCTCTTCGGTCAGGGCAGCCAGCAAGTCCCGGCTTTCATCGATCAAGCGCCAACCACTGGCGAGGTGATCGCGCAATTGACCGATCAGCACCGATGCCGGGCGCTCACTGTTGTCACGAATGCTGCGGCCGACCCAACTGATGTAGAGCTGATGTCGGGCCGACAACAGCGCCTCAAGCAGCAGATAGCGGTCATCCTCGCGCCGGGACCGATCGCCAGGTCGGTAATCGCTGCCCATCAGGTCAAAGTCCAGCGGCGGCTGTGCCCGCGGGTAATCACCATCGTTCATCCCGAGCAGGCAGACCAGTTTGAAAGGGATGGCACGCATCGGCATCAACGTACAGAAATTCACTGCACCGGCGAGAAAACGCTGGGACAGTCGACCTTGATCCAGACCGGCCAACCAGGCTTCACGAACTACGGTCAGCGGCAACTCCTCCTGCAAACCGACAGCCTCACAGGTTTCCAGCCACGTTTCGCGCAGCTCTTCGAGTTGGCTCAGCAAATAGTCGTCATGTTCGTTGTCAGCCTTGAAGAACAATTGCAGCAACGCCTGCAGACGATTGCCCCATTCCTGCGGCTGCGCCGGTTGCATGAGTTGCTGATGGGAAATTTCCAGGGTGTCCAGCAACGCCACCAGCGGACCGATCAACGCCGCATCCAGCCCGCCGATTTCATCATAGGGTTCGATACCTGCGCAGGCATTGGCGGTGCCCACCGCGTAACCGAGCAACATGCGCCGCAGGCCGAAACGCCAACTGTTCTGCTCCAGCTCCTCTGGCAGTCCAAGCCCGGCGCGCTGCTCGGCGTTCATGCCCCAGCGCACACCAGCGCCTTCGATCCAGCGATGCAGGGTCGGCAGATCCCGTTCCTGCACGCCAAAGCGAGCACGCAGTGCTGGGACGTCGAGCAGGTCGAGGATTTCGCTGACCGGGAATCGGCTGTCCGGCAACTTCAACAGATGTTCGACAGCGATCAGCAAGGGGTCGCGACCGCGCTGGCCCTGGTCCGCCAGGGTGAACGGAATGAAGCGTGGATCATGCCGATCGAGCTGGCCAAACACCGCACGAATATGCGGCGCATAGCTGTCGATGTCCGGCACCATGACGATGACATCGCGAGGCCGCAATTGTGGGTTGGCACTGAATCTGGCCAGGAGTTGATCGTGGAGAATCTCGACTTCGCGCTGGGCGCTGTGGGCAATGTGAAAGCGGATGGAGTCGTCACAGGCGAGATTGACCGGTGGCCAGCAGGTGCGGGTTTCGTTGAGCGGACGCAGCTCCAGAATGTCATCCTGCAGTTGATTGAGCATATTCTGTGGCTGCGTTTCGCTGAACAGGTCTATGCGCCCATCGCGAAAGGCCGCGCGGTAACTGTTGGGGTCATCGTAGCTGTCGAGCAGGTTGATATAGTCCCGGCCCTGCTTGCCCCAGGCCGCCAGCAGCGGATGGGCGTGCTGATGCAGGGAGTCGGGATCCAGCACGGCCGGCATACCGTTCTTGCGCGCCTGCCTTTTGTAATGGTGCCGCAACAGATCCTTGTCCGCGACGATATCTGCCCAGTGATGCCGACAAGGGTTGTGGACACACAGCAGCACCTGGCTGAACCGTGCGAGTCCGGCCAACGCCTCCAGCACCTGAGCCGGCAGGGAAGAAATCCCGAACACGATCACTCGCGACGGGATGCCGACCGGTGTCTCTTCAAGATGGGAGATGCGCTCGATAAAGCGCTGATGAACACCGGCGCGGCTTTGTGCCATACCTTGCTCACCGACGTCCTCGAGAAGCGCGCGCCAGAGCTCGGCTTGCCAGCAATTGGTGGGCGACAGCGGTTTCACTTCGCCTCTGACATTACGCAACTGGTGGCGTCCTTCGGCCCAATCCTCCAGCCAGTCGGCGCGGTATACCTGGTATTGGTCGAATAGATCCGCCAGGCGCTCGGACAACTGATAACGCTTGCGCAGATCACTGTCGTGAGTCAGGAAGCGTTGCAGCGGTTCGAAATGCGGACGGTCAATGAGCTGCGGCAACAGACGCATCAGGCGCCAGGTTAGCGGCGCTTTGTCAAGCAGGGATTTGGCCGGGATTTCATCTTTGCCCAGCACCATGCGGTATAGCTGCCACATGAAACTGCCTGGCAGTTGCACGTCTATCGCTGCTGCAATTCCGCAGCCACCCAGATCATCGTCCTCAGGGTCCTCGGCCAGTGCCAGCTTGAGCCATTGGGCGATGCCATTGCTTTGTACAAGGGCGATTTCATTCTCCAAGGGAGCCAGCGGATAACGCCGCATTACGCTGACCACCAGGCTGCGCAGCTCGTCCAGGCTGTTGCTCTGGACCACCATGAATGCAGCGTTGAGGGACTGAGCGTCCGGCATAAAAGCTTCCTTGGAAAAGTACAAAAGCCAAGGCAGAACCTTAGCACTGTCGGCAGGCTGTGACAGCCGGAAGGGCCTACCGCATGCTGTAGGAACTTTCCTGCGGGCAAAA
>Ga0105251_10002337_pt1 | contig 15005 bp, 10 predicted proteins | sample KBSS64metaG_FD_80424 | JGI IMG/M metagenome (GOLD analysis project Ga0105251, IMG submission 80424) | Switchgrass rhizosphere microbial communities from Kellogg Biological Station, Michigan, USA - KBS S6-4 metaG | ecosystem: Host-associated > Plants > Roots > Rhizosphere > Soil | place...
CCGACGGCCAGGACATGGTCTCCCCCAGCGGCGACGGTGCGTTGCGCGCCATGCAGATGGCCCTGGCCAGTTGTGCGGAGCCGGTGGATTACCTCAACAACCACGGTACCAGCACCCAGGCGGGCGACCTGGTGGAGTTGCAGGCGGCACTGCAGGCCTTTGACGGTGAGCTGCCGCCGTTCAGCTCGACCAAGTCGCTGAGCGGGCATGCGCTGGGCGCGGCCGGGGTGCACGAGGCGATCTATGCGCTGCTGATGATGCGCCATGGCTTCATGGCGGCTTCGCACAACATCGAACAGCTCGACCCGCAGGTCGAGGGGCTGCCCCTGGTGCGCACTGTGCGCGAAGGGCAGCAGGTGAACTGCGTGATGTCCAACAGCTTCGGTTTCGGCGGGGCCAACGCCTCGCTGGTGTTCAGCCAGCGGGGGCTTGAGGTGCAAGGCGCGCATTGACGGAGACGGCCCGCCAGAGGCCCGCCGGGTTTGAGCGTGAGGGCTGCGTCTGCAGCCCGCTCGCTGGAAGGTTTCGAACTGCCAATCGCTTGTTCTCCAATAGACAGTGAGGTGGATATGTCGGGTACGTCGCAGCAGCCGGTCGCGCCGGCGCAGTTGAAACGCGTGGTCTGGGCCGCGTCCATAGGCAATTTTGTCGAGTGGTTCGATTTTGCCTTGTATGGCTTTCTGGCGACCACCATCGCCCAGTTGTTCTTTCCGTCGGGCGACAGCACCACGGCGCTGCTCAAGACCTTCGCCGTGTTCGCCGTCGCCTTTGCCTTCCGTCCGCTCGGCGGGTTGGTGTTTGGCATGCTGGGGGACCGTTTCGGCCGGCGCCGAGTGTTGTCGATCACAATCCTGCTGATGGCGGCGGCCACCACCCTGATCGGGTTGTTGCCGACTTATGCCAGCATCGGCCTGGCAGCCCCGTTGCTGTTGACGCTTATCCGCTGCGTGCAGGGGTTTTCCGCGGGGGGCGAATATGCCGGCGCCTGCATCTACCTCATCGAACACGCCCCGGCCGGGCAACGCGCCCGTTATGGCAGTGCCGCGCTGGTGTCGACCTTCGCTTCCTTTGCGGCCGCAGCCATCGTCACCTATGCCCTGAACCGCTGGCTGACGGCCGAGCAGATGGCAACCTTCGGCTGGCGCCTGCCCTTTCTGATCGCCGCACCCCTGGGGCTGGTGGGCCTGTACCTGCGCTGGCGCCTGGACGAGACACCGGCCTTCAAGGCGCTGGCCAGCGCCGAGCATGCTGTTCATGCACCGCTGGGCCAGACATTGCGCGAGCAGGGTGGGGCGATGTGCTGCCTGGCGGCGTTCATTTCGCTCACGGCCTTGTCGTTCTACATGTGCACCACGTACTTCGTGACCTATCTGCAACTGCAGGGCGGCCAGCCCCAGCCTGCGGCACTGCTGATCTCGTTGCTGACCTTGCTGTTCGCCGCCGCGTGCTGCCCCTTTGCCGGCCGTTTCTCGGACCGGGTGGGCCGGCGCCCCACCATGCTTGCGGCTGCCGCCTGGCTGGTGCTGACGATTTACCCGGCTTTCCTGCTGGCGCGTTCGGGCGCGTTCCTGCCAGCCCTGGCGGGGGCCTTTCTGCTGGCCATCGGCGCGGTGCTGTGTGGGGTGGTGACGGCCGTGCTGTTGTCCGAAGTGTTCCCCACGCGCAGCCGCTATACCGCCTCGGCCATCACCTACAACATGGCCTACACGCTGTTTGGTGGCACCGCGCCGCTGATCGCCACCTGGTTGATCGAGCGCAGCGGTGACCCCTTGGCACCGGCTTACTACCTGGCTGCCATCGCCCTGTTCGCCTTGGCCGGCGGGTTGTCGCTGGCGGAAACAGCAGGGTGCCCCCTGAACCACGCCAGCGATGTACCCGCCAACCCCTTGGCATAGCTCCAAAGGCCCCATGCGGGGTCTGCTGCACCTCGACAACAACCATAAGACCCACGTGCGAATCGGCTCGGGCGTTGACGTTCGAGCACATTCCGGACACCAGGAGTGACGCAGAATGGCCCGTATAGGCGTAGATGTCGGCGGTACCAACACAGACTTGATACTGGAGACCACGGAGCGCGACTCCATTGGCCGGCGGATCCTGTCGCACAAAGTCCCCACCACCCTCGAAGACCAGTCCATCGCGGTGATGCGCGGCATCCTCGAACTGTGCGCCAAGGCCGGCATCGGCACCGAGGAGGTGGAGCTGATCGTCCACGGCACCACGGTGGCCACCAACATTTCCATCGAACACAACGGGGCCGAGGTGGGCATGCTCACCACCAAGGGCTTCCGGGACATCCTGCACATTGGCCGGCACAAGCGGCCGTACAACTTCTCGCTGCAGTTCGACGTGCCGTGGCAGAGCGCGCCGCTGGTGCGGCGGCGCAACCGCATCGCCATCAACGAGCGCATCCTGCCACCCCATGGCCAGGTGGAAACGCCACTGGATGAACAGGAGGTGCGTGACGCGGCGCAGTTGCTCAAGCGCCGTGGTGTGCAGGCGGTGATCATCGGCTTCATGTACGCCTTCCTCGACCGCTCCCATGAGCTGCGCGCCAAGGCCATCGTCCAGGAGGTGATGCCTGAGGCGTTCGTCTGCTGCTCCACCGAGGTGGTCGATGTGATGCGCGAGTACGAGCGCTTTTCCACCACGGCGATGAACGCTTACGTCGGCCCGCGCACCGCCCACTACCTGACCCACCTGGCCACGCAGCTGCGCGACAACGGCATCCACGCCGACTTGCGCATCATGCAGTCCAACGGTGGCGTGGCCACGGTGGAAAGCTGCTGCGAGCGGCCGGTGAACATCCTCATGTCCGGCCCGGCCGGTGGAGTGATGGGTGGGCATTACTTCGCCGGCCTCGATGGCGAACGCAACCTCATCACCGTCGACATCGGCGGCACCTCCGCCGACATCTCGACCTTGGTCGACGGCCAGATCAAGGTGATGAACCCGCGTGACTCCTACGTATCCGGCCACCCCGTGCTGGTGCCGATGATCGACCTGATCACCATCGGTGCCGGTGGCGGTTCGGTGGCCTTCATCGACCCGGCCGGCGGTTTCCAGGTCGGCCCGCGCTCGGCCGGCTCCAACCCCGGGCCGGCCTGCTACAACCGTGGCGGCGTGGAGCCGACGGTCACCGATGCCAATATCGTGCTGGGCCGCCTGGACCCCGACCAGATGCTCGGCGGCGACTTGAAGATCGACCCGGCGCTGTCGTTCCAGGCCATCGAGGAAAAGATCGCCAAGCCACTGGGCCTGAACGTGCAGCAGGCGGCGCTGGGTATCCTGCGGGTGGTCAACAACAACATGGCCCTGGCCATCCGCTCCAACTCGGTGGCCCGTGGCATCGACCCGCGCGATTTCGTGCTGATGCCGTTTGGCGGGGCAGGGCCGGTGCATGGGCCGGCATTGGCCGATGAGGTCAATGCCAAGTCAGTGCTCATCCCGCCAGCCCCTGGCATCACCGCCGCCGCGGGCCTGTTGACCACCGACCTGCAATACGAGGCATTGCGGTCATTGCTGTGCACCCTTGAGCGTATCAGCGACGCCCAGCTGCAGCGCATCGAAACCAGCCTGCAGGCGCTGGAAGCCAGTGTGCGTCAGCAGCTGCGCAACGACGGTGTCGAGGAAGCCTGCATGCAACTGACCCGCATCGCCGAGTGCCGCTACGACGGCCAGGGCTTCGAGCTGCGCGCGCTGATTCCCCAGGGCGAACTGACCCGCGAGGCGATCGCCCAGGTGGTGGCGCACTTCCACCAGATGCACGAACAGGACTACGGCTACTGCTACGCCGATGCGCCGGTGGAGATGGTCAGCCTGCGGGTGATCGGCCACGCCCAGGCCGAGAAACTGGCCTGGCAGCCCTTGCCGGCGGCAGTCGACAGCGACACCCGGCAGGCCTTCCTCTACGAGCGTGATACCTGGTTCGACGACGGCCAGTGCCTGCCGACGCCGCGTTACGAGCGCAGCAAGCTGCACGCCGGCCAGTACATCGAAGGCCCGGCGATGCTCATGCAGCACGACTCCACCTCGCTGGTGCCGCCCGGTTGGGTGGCCAGGGTGAGTGCCCACGGCAACCTGATCATCTCCCGCCAGTAACCCAGAGGACACAGCCATGACTACCCAACTGGTCGATCCGATCACCCTGCAAGTCATCAGCGGCGCCTTGAAGACCATCGCCGAAGAGATGGGCCACGTGCTGTACCGCATGTCGTTCTCGTCGATCATCCGCGAGTCCCAGGACATGGGCGCCGGGTTGTTCGATACCCGCTACCAGACCATCTGCGAATCCGAATCCACCCCCATGCACATTGGCTCGATCCCGGCCTACCTGCGCGGCATCGAGGCCACCTTGCAGGGTGGCGCCTGGCATGAGGGCGATGTGGTGGTGCACAACCATCCCTACCACGGCTCCAGCCACAGCCCGGACCTGGCGGTGATCGTGCCGGTCTTCCATGAGGGGCAGCTGGTGGGCTTTGCCGGCAATACCGCGCACCACATCGACATCGGTGCGGCCACCCCGGGGCTGATCATCGACGTCGGCGATGTGTATGCCGAGGGCATGCTGATGGCCGGGCTCAAGCTGTATGAGCGAGGCGTGCGCAACGAGGCGCTGGTGCAGATGTTCCGTTACAACAGCCGTGCCGCAGACCAGCTGGTCCGTGACATCGAGGCGCAGGTGGCATCGGCGCAGCTCGGTGCCAGGCGTTTCAAGGAGCTGCTCGACCGCTACGGCAAGGACTTCAGCTTTACCGCGATCAACCAGCTGATCGACTACGCCGAGACCATCATGCGCCAGCAGATCGCGCAGATTCCCGACGGTGATTACCGCGCCGAAGGCTACCTCGACGACGATGGCCGCAACCGTGACCGGCGCCTGCCGGTGGTGGTCACGGACAAGGTGCGCGGCGATGCCCTGGAAGTGGACCTCACCGGCTCGGCGGCGCAGACCGAAACGGCCTACAACGTGCCGTTCGAGGGTTCCTGCAAGGTCGCTGCCTACGCGGCGTTTCGCAAGCTGCTGCTCGACGCCGCCACGCTGCCCAGCCCGGTGCCGTCGAACGAGGGCTCGTTCCGCCCGATCAGCGTGGTGGCGCCGTTGGGCACGATCTTCAACCCGGTGTTCCCGGCTGCGGCCGAGGCGCGTTTCACCCAGTGCAACCGCATGATCGACCTGATCATCAAGGCCCTGGCCCCGGTACTGCCGGAGCGGGTGATTGCCGGCAGCTCGGCGTCGATCTCCTTCGCCGCCTACTCCGGGGTGAAGGCCGATGGCGACTACTGGGTGTTCCTCGAAGTCAACGAGGGGGCGTACGGCGGGCGGCCGAAATCCGATGGGCCCGATGCCATCGACAACCTGATGGCCAATACCCGCAACAACCCCATCGAAGACCTGGGCATGCACCTGCCGATGATCTGCGACCGTTACGAGCTGCGTGACGATGTGCAGCCAGGCGCTGGCAAGTACCGCGGTGGCATCGGTGTGGTGAAAGCCCAGCGGGTGCTCACGGCAGGCTTCATCACCCACGAAAGTGAACGCCATCACGATGTGCCCTGGGGGCTTTTCGGTGGCCGCGACGGGGTGGTGGGCAAGACCGAGATCTACAACGTCGCCAGCCCCGGGGAACTGGTCTCGATGCCGTCGAAGTTCTCCGGGTACGCGTCGAAGGCGGGGGATGTGATGGCCTACTATTCGCCTTGTGGCGGTGGCTATGGCAACCCGCTGGAGCGCAGTGCCGAGCAGGTGCGCGAGGACGTGCTGGACGACTTCTGCAGCCTCGAGCAGGCCTACGAGGTGTACGGCGTGGTGCTGGATGAGCACGTGCGCCTGGATGTCGAGGCTACCCGCTCCCGGCGCGCGCAGCTGCAAGGCTGACGCGCTCTCCAGCATGAAGGCTGCCGCAGCCTTTGTGGGAGCGGCCTTGTGTCGCGAAAGGGCTGCAGAGCAGCCCCCAACGGGTTGTGCATTGACGCTGATACCCCGGGGCCGCGCTGCGGCCCTTTCGCGACACAAGGCCGCTCCCACAGAATGCGGCGCTAACCGTTGGCCGGTGAGTGGGCCAGATCCCTGAGCAGCGCCTTGAAACGCGCTGCGGTGGGGCTCTGGTATTCCTCGTTCCAGGCGGCGATGGTCTGCACCTGGGCATGCTCGTCCTGCAGGGGCACGATGACCACGCCTTCGCGCTGGATCCGGAAGGCGCATTCCGAATACAGCGACACCCCCATGTTGGCCGCCACCAGCCCGAAGATACCAATGCTGGTGGTGGCCTCCTGGTGAATGTTCGGGCTGAAACCGGCGCGCTGGCACAGCTGGAACGCCTGGTCGCGGAACAGGCTCCAGCCACTGGGCGCGCCGAAGATGAAGCGCTCGTCGCGCAGCTGTTCGATGCGCAGGGTGGCCTGCCCGGCCAGCGGGTGCCGCGACGGCAGGATCGCCACCATGCGTTCCTGGTTTACCGGCAATGAGGCGATGTCCGGCTCGGTCATCGGCCCCAGCAGAAAACCCACGTCGATCAGGCAGTCGCGAATCGCCTTGTACTGCTCGTGGGAGGGCATGTACAGCAACTCCACGGTCACATCCGGATGCAGGTCCTTGAAGCGTTCGAGGATGCCCGGCAGCGCGCCGTTGATGGCGAAGTCGTTGTAGGCCACCGTCAGGTGGCCGATGTCGCCCGCTGCGGCGCTGCGCGCAAGGTCGATGCCACGCTCGATATGGCGGAACACCTGCTGGCATTCCTGCAGGAACAGCCGGCCAGCCTCGGTCAGCGCTACCTGGCGTGTGGTGCGCACGAACAACTCTGCCCCCAGCTCGCTTTCCAGCGCTTTGATCAGGCGGCTCAGTGCCGGCTGGGTGATGAACAGGGCATCGGCGGCGCGCTTGAAATGCAGCAGCTGCGCGACGCTGACGAAGGCTTTCATCTGCTTGAGATCGAAGCGGATATTGATGCTCATTTTGGTATCAATGCTCGCCAATAATGAATTGGATGTCATCAGTGGCCGAGATTATCGTGAGTTCCAGGCCAAGGCAAACCTTCCTTGCCGAACCGCTCACAACGACCCACTGGGGAGATTCACTATGTCGCAAGACCTGATCACCATGCTCGAACGCGCCTTCGAAGAGTCGACCAAGCTCTACAAGGAGCGTGGCTTCCAGCGCCGTATCGGCTTCGGCAAGCGCCCGGCGCTGATCAACGTCGACCTGGCCAACGCCTGGACGCGCCCTGGCAACCCGTTCACCTGCGACAAGATCGATGACGAGATCATCCCCGGTGTGCAGCGGCTGATGAAGGTGTTCCGCGCCAATCACTTCCCGATCGTCCACGTCACCACCTGCTACCAGAACACCGACCGCCAGGACCCCAACACCGACATGGGCCAGTGGCACAACAAGATCCCGGTGGACGTGGTCAACCAGGCCGATGAAAACCTCTGGGCGATCGACTCGCGCATCGCGCCGGTCGATGGCGAGTTCGTGCTGGTGAAGAAGCGCGCCAGTTCGTTCAGCGGCACTTCGCTGGCCGGCTACCTGCGCTCGGCAGGGGTCGACACCATCCTGGTCACCGGCGTGACGGCCTCGGCCTGCGTGCGTACCACCTTGTGCGACGGGCTGGCCGAAGGCTTCCGCACCATCGCCGTGAAAGAGTGCATCGGCGATCGGGTACCGGGCGCGGTGGCCTGGAACCTGTTCGACATCGATGCCAAGTTCGCTGACGTGGAAACCGTCGACAGCTGCCTGGACTACCTGGCCAGCATCGGCAAACGTTGATCGCCCAGGTTTGACCCGCGCCATGCTGAAGCCCGGCTTCAGCATGGCGCATTGCGTTTGTCCAGCCGCGTGGATGAAACACACTCATGCGCCAGGCTCATTGATAGCGAGCTAAGCGATTGTTAAGGTCGGCCCCCCCAATAACAATCATGAGCGCCGGCGCGCTGCTGCTGCTGCTGCTGCTGCTGCCGAGCCACCTGCCTGGACCCCTCAATATGCCTGCTAGCAAGTTTCTGCCACCTTCCCTGACCCTGAGTGCGCTGTGCCTGGCCATGCTGTCGCTGGCTGGCACCGTGCAAGCGCAAGACAACCCGCTCGAGGAGCAGGCGTTTGCCCGTGTCGCACAGGTCGAGCAGCAGATGATCGCCTGGCGCCGCGACATCCATCAGCACCCGGAACTCGGCGAACAGGAAACCCGCACTGCCAAGCTGGTCGCCGAGCACTTGAAAAAGTTGGGCATGGAGGTGCACACCGGCGTCGGCCGCACGGGGGTGGTCGGCATTCTGCAAGGCGCCAGGCCAGGCGCGACCGTGGCCCTGCGGGCCGACATGGACGCCTTGCCCGTCAAGGAACCTGCCGGGCTGCCGTTCGCCTCGACCGCACGGGGCACCTATCACGGCCAGCCAGTGGATGTGATGCACGCCTGCGGCCACGACACTCACACCGCCATGCTGATGGCCACAGCCCAGGTGCTGGCGGGCATGCGCGACAGCCTGCCAGGCAAGGTCATGTTCATCTTCCAGCCGGCTGAAGAAGGCTCCAGCCTGGTCAAGGGCGGGGAAGGGCGTCGCTGGGGCGCGCAACTGATGCTGCAGCAAGGCCTGTTCGACAAGCTCAAGCCCGATGCGGTGTTCGCCGTGCACGTGATGCCCGGGCCTTCGGGGCAGCTGAGCTGGCGCGCCGGGGCCACCACGGCCAGCAGTGACGACCTCAACATCCAGGTCATCGGCAAGCAAGGCCATGGCGGCATGCCGTGGAACACCGTGGACCCGGTGGTGACCTCGGCGCAGGTGATCACCGGGCTGCAGACCGTGGTCAGCCGCCGTACCAACCTGACCCAGTCGCCAGCGGTGGTGACCGTGGGCATGGTGCAGGGTGGCAGCGCGCCGAACATCGTGCCGGAACGCGTCGACATGGCGGGCACCATCCGCACCTACGACCCGGGCGTGCGCGCGCAGGTGGCCGAGGATGTGAAACTGACCTCCGAGAAAATCGCCGAGAGCGCCGGGGCTACGGCCAAGGTGTCCATCGTGCCGGGCTACGATGTGACGGTGAACGACGCGCAACTGGCCGAACGCATGGCACCGGTGCTGGGGCGCGCGGCCCACGGCAAGGTCGCGACATCACCGTTGGTGGGGGCGTCGGAAGACTTCTCGTTCTTCGCCGGGCAAGTGCCGGCGCTGTTCTTCTACCTCGGTGTCACGCCGCAAGGGCAGGACCCGGCCAAGGCCGCGCCAAACCACAACCCGCACTTCTTCGTGGATGAAAGCGCGCTGATCGTGGGGGCGCGGGCGTTGTCGGGCGTGACCGTGGACTACCTGACGCAACAGGCCGGCAAGCACTAGCCGATCAAGGCTGAGCGTTGCTGTCAGCGCGGGCGACCACTCGGTTTGGCGGGTGATCAGAAGCCGTAGAGTTGGGCGGGGTTGTCGCGCAGGATCAGGGCCTGGGTCTGCTCTTTGGGAGCCCAGCGCGCCAGCAGGTCGAGGATCAGCGCATCGTCGGGTTTCTGCTCGACGGGTAGCGTCGGGTGCGGCCAGTCGCTGCCCCATAGCATGCGCTCTGGGCGATGGCTGATCAGCGCACTGGCGACCCGGCCGACATCCTCGAACAGCGGTGCTCCGGTTTTCGAGCGCAGATAGGGGGCCGACAGTTTGATCCATGCCCGGTCGGTGTCCAGCAGTCGCACCAGGGCGGCGAACGCCGTCGATTTCAGCGCTTCGGGCTGCGGCACATGGCCCATATGGTCGATCACGACCTTGCCTGGCAAGGCCAGCAAGCGCGGGGCAACCTCGGGCAGCAATGGCCCGGGAGCGACCTGCACGTTCCAGCCCATTTCACCGACCCGCGCAGCCAGGCGCTCCAGCCCATCCAGCGCCTGGCTGCCAACACTGAGGTTGAAGCGAATACCGCGTACCCCTGCCTGGTGCAGTTCGCCCAGCTCTGCGTCGGTAATCGCACCCGACACAACCGCCACGCCCCGGGCATCGCCGCGGCTGCGCAACAAGCCATCGAGCATCACCCGGTTGTCGGTGCCGTAGGTCGAAGGCGTGACGATGACCATGCGGCGGATGCCCAGGCGCTGCTGCAGCTTGCGGTAATCCTCCAGCGAGGCATCCGGTGGCAGCAGCGTAGCGCCAGGGGCGGCGGGGATGCGGCTGTCGTAGAGGTGCATGTGGCAGTCGATACTGCCTTCGGGCGGCGTCAGGCGCGGGTGCGCCTCGCCTTTGCTGAACGGCACATCGGCCAGGGCGCCCACGGAAGCGACAGCACCCAGCGCACCGGTGGCCTGCAAGAATTGACGGCGAGACAATGTCATGGATATTCCTTGTTTCTTGTTGTTGTGAAATGACGATGCCCACGTTCCTGAGGCAGGAAAGTGGGCATCGGTGTGCGGCGTTTGTGGCTTACTTGGCGCTGACGGCGTGGCCTGCTTCAGCTTGCTCGCGCTGGCGCTTGCGGCCGATGACCAGTACCGCGACACCGGCCACGGTGCACAGCGCGGCCAATGGCATGAGCGCCAGGGAGTAGCTGCCGGTGGCATCGTGAATGGCGCCGTAGGCATTGACCATGAGGCCTCCGCCGATCAGGTTGGCCATGGCGCCCACGGCTGCCAGCCCCGCAGCAGCGGTCGAGGAAGACAGCCAGCCCGACACCAGTGCCCAGAACGGCCCTTTCATCGAGTAGGCGCCCACCAGGACCATGGTCAGCATCACCACCGTTGCCGGCAGGGACGAGGTGAACAAGGTCATCAGCAGGCCTGCTGCGATCAGCAGCATGGTCATCGCGGTGTGCCAGCGACGCTCGCCGGTACGGTCGGAGCTGCGGCCCCAGATGATCATCAGTACCGAGGCGATGCCATAAGGGATGGCGTTTACCAGGCCGATTTCCATGGCGCTGAGGCCAAAGGTTTTCAGCAGTTGCGGGGCCCATACGCTCATGGTGCTGCCTGCGGCGGAAGCGCCCGAGTAGATCAGTGCCAGTACCCAGATGTCTTTGTGGCGCAGCAGTTTCCACAGCGAGATATGGCCGATGGCGGTCTTTTTCGAGGCTTCGTCAGCCAGGCGCTGGATGAGCCAGCCGCGTTGCTCGTCACTCAGCCACTTGGCCTGCTCGGGGCGATCGGTGAGCACGAACAGGCAGGCGATGCCCAGCAGGACGGCAGGGATGCCTTCGAGAATGAACAGCCAGTGCCAGCCACGCATGCCCATCCAGCCATCCAGGCTCAGCAGCAGGCCCGACAGCGGCGAACCGATGAAGTTGGCGGCAGGGATCGCCACCATGAACAGCGCCACCATGCGTGCACGGTAGGCCGACGGCAGCCAGTAGGTGAGGTACAGCAGTACGCCCGGGAAGAACCCTGCCTCGGCAGCACCGAGCAGAAAGCGCATCACGTACAGGGAGTTGGCGCCTTGGACGAACGCCGTGCCTGCCGAGATCAGGCCCCAGGTGATCATGATGCGGGCGATCCAGATACGTGCGCCGTAGCGTTGCATGGCGAGGTTGCTGGGCACTTCGACCAGGAAGTAGGCAAAGAAGAACAGACTGCTGGCAAAGCCGAAAATCTTGGCTGTGAGCTGCAGGTCCTCGTTCATCTGCAGGGAGGCCATGCCGATGTTGCCGCGATCGATGATCGCGATCAGGTAGCAGACGATCAGGAATGGCAGCAGGCGCCAGGCGACACGGCGCATGGTGCTGCGTTCGAGTTCATCCGGCAGGGATGTTGCTGAAGTCATGGTGCTCTCCAATTGTTTTTTTTCTGGAGTGATGCGTCGTGAGCGCGCCGCTTTTCACCAGGCCGGCGCGCGAAGCGTGGGGTGATCAGCTGGCGAACAGGTGGCGGTTGACCACGCAACGCGGGTCCAGAGCATTGCCCGCCCAGACATCGAGAATCTGTTTCAGCGCTACCAGGCCTACACGGTCGCGGGCCTCGGTGGTGTTGGCACCGACATGCGGCGTGGCGACCAGGGTCGGCAGGCCCCACAGTGGGCTGTCGGCAGGCGGCGGCTCGGGGTTGAAGGTGTCCAGGCCGGCACCGGCAATGCGCCGTTCGCTGAGTGCCTTGACCAGGGCGTTGGTGTCGATCAGCTCGCCCCGGGCGGTGTTGATCAGGATGGCGCCTGGGCGCATGCGCTCGAGTTGGGCAGCGCCGATCAGGTTGTGGTTGGTCTCGGTCAGCGGGCAATGCAGGCTAATGATATCGCTTTCAGCCAGCAGGCGATCGAAATCCTCTTCACGTTCGACGTGCGGGCGATCTGGCAGTTGCTTGAGGTAGGGGTCGAACACCTTGACCTTCATGCGCAGTGGCGCCACCAGGTCCATGAGGATGCCGCCGATCGAACCCAGGCCAATCAGGCCCAAGGTTTTGCCCGACAGCTCGATGCCGTTGGCCGAGGCCTTGTCCCAATGCCCGTCACGCATGCGTGCATCGAGCAGTGCGGTTTGACGGGCCACGCTGAACATCAGGGCGAAGGCCAGCTCGGCCACCGATTGGGCATTGGCGCCTACGGCGATCGATACCGGGATGCTGCGGTCCGCGGCGGCCTGGATATCGATGGTGTTGTAGCCCACGCCGTGCTTGGCGATCACTTTCAGGTTGTCGGAAGCCTCGATCATGGCGCGGGTCAGGTTGCCCTGGCGGACCACGATGGCATCGGGTTGCTCGGCACGAATGATGGCCTCCAGCTCTTCGGCCGGCAGGTAGGGCGTAGTCGGGACGATTCTGACGCCCTGTTCGGCGGCCAGGTTCATGGCCTCGGCGGCAAGCGCGGGGCCGGTCAGCAGAATGGTACGGGACATCGTGGATACCTTGTTCTTGTCAGGGGCAGTTCAGGGGGCAGTCTGCCGCGCCTCTGCGGCAATGGTCTAAACCCTATCATAATGAAACGCTGTTGCAAGAAAATTAAAATGCATCTCGTCGACATGCAAATGACGGTTCAAAAAATCCATTGCTATGGCTGTATTGAAATGACATTCTAAAAACAGATTCGGCAGTGACCGATGACATCGAATAACACCAAGAGAGGTATGTCACATGAGCATTGGCTTCCAAGTGCTTGAGCGCGCACGTAAAGTCGGCGATGAGTGGGTTGCACGTTACCGTGAGGTTCCGGTCGCTAACGTCAGCGACTCGATGAACCGCATGACTGCAGGTGGTGCCCGCCTGCGCCCCATGCACCGCGAAGGCGTGCTGTGCGGTCCGGCCTTGACCGTCAAAGCCCGTCCAGGTGACAACCTCATGCTGCACTACGCGATCGACATCGCTCAGCCGGGCGACGTGATCGTGGTGGATGCCGGCGGCGACCTGACCAACGCCCTGATCGGCGAAATGATGGTGGCCTACGCGGTCAAGCGTGGCGTGGCGGGTATCGTCATCAACGGCGCCATCCGCGATGCGGCCAACATCGGCGCGGGTGACTTCCCGCTGTTCGCTGCAGGCGTTTCGCACCGTGGTCCTTACAAGGACGGCCCGGGCGAGATCAATGTGCCAATTGCCATTGATGGTATGGTGATCGAGCCGGGTGACCTGGTGATCGGTGATGACGATGGCCTGCTGTGCGTGCCTTACGACCACGTCGCTGAGGTGTACGCGGGCGCCACCGCCAAGCACACTGCCGAAACCGCGCAGATGGAAAAAATTGCCCAAGGCACCAACGACCGTTCCTGGGTCCTGGAGTCCTTGAAGAAGAAAGGCTGCCTGCTGCCAGGCTGATCCAGCACGCGCTGCGCACCTTGCGATGGGGTGCGCAGCGGTTGATGGGTCGGTGTCGGTCGCGGGTCTACTGAGGATTCGCAGACTTGTCCGATTCATCATCACCGCATCGCAAGCGGTGGCCCGTCGCCGTGCGGGCGCTCGCTCATCGCAATTTCCAGATCTATTTTGCCGGCCAGGGTGTTTCCACGCTGGGCAAGTGGGTGCAGCAGGTCGCATTGGCCTGGCTGGCTTATCACCTGACCGGGTCCGCCGTGCTGCTGGGTCTGATCACCTTTCTTTCCCTGGCGCCGCAACTGCTCATCGGCCCGTTGGCGGGAGCCTGGATCGACCGGCACGACAAGCGCCGGTTGCTGATCATCGTGCAATTGATGCTGATCGTGCAGTCGCTGGTGCTGGCGGTGGCAACCTGGCGCGACTGGGTCGATGGTCCGTTCATCGCTGTCATGGCGTTGTTGCTTGGTTTGCTCAATGCCTTGGAAACCCCCCTGCGCCAAGCGCTGATCGGTAGTTTCGTCGACGACCCTGCGGATCTGCCCAACGCGCTGGTGCTCAATGCCATGTTGATCAATGCCGCACGCTTCGTCGGCCCGCCATTGGCCGGTGTGCTCATTGCCCAGGCCGGTGAGGCAGCCTGTTTCACCTTGACCGCAGTGGCTTTCCTGGCCTTGCTGGGTGGCCTGCTGAAGGCACGTGGCACTGCCGGCCCAAAGGCCAGTGGCTCCACCGCCCAAGTGTTTCGCGAAGGGCTGGTGTACATGTGGCAGACGCGCAACGTCCGCCAGTTGCTGGTCAATGTGATCATGGTCAACCTGCTGGCGTCCTGCTATGCGGCACTGCTGCCGATCTTGGCCAGGGCGGTGTTCGCGGGTGATGCCCGCGTGCTGGGCTGGTTATGGGGGGCGGCTGGGGCGGGTGCGTTCGTGGCCACCCTGGTGCTGGCGGTCGGCGGTGCATTGCCTCGCCTGCGCCAGTTCACCGATGCCGGAGCACTGCTGTGCGCGGTGGCGCTGGTTGGTCTGTGGGTGGCGGGGGCGCTGCCACTGGCGCTATTGGCGCTGGGGATCCTGGGTTTTGGCATCACCCTGAGCAACGTCAGTACCAACATGCAGCTGCAGAGCGGCGCGCCTGGCCATTTGCGTGGCCGGGTGATCGCTTTCTATATAGCCATGCGTTTCGGCTTCGAGGCGTTGGGCGGGATGCTCGCCGGGTTGCTCGCGGCGCGCTTCGGTGCACCGGCGACCCTGGGGGTCGCCGGTGCAATGTTGCTGCTGGGGTTGTGTGGCCTGTATGCCGCGCGCCGTC
>Ga0105251_10002340_pt1 | contig 14996 bp, 11 predicted proteins | sample KBSS64metaG_FD_80424 | JGI IMG/M metagenome (GOLD analysis project Ga0105251, IMG submission 80424) | Switchgrass rhizosphere microbial communities from Kellogg Biological Station, Michigan, USA - KBS S6-4 metaG | ecosystem: Host-associated > Plants > Roots > Rhizosphere > Soil | place...
CTGGCCACGGCCCGCGTGCGCCGATCCTGGAGATCAGCGACGAGGACTGGCACAAGGGCATGGACACCTACCTGCTCAATGTCATCCGCCCGACGCGGCTGGTGACGCCGTACATGCAAAAACAGAAGGGTGGGGTGATCATCAACATCTCCACCGCCTGGGCGTTCGAGCCTGTTGACCTGTTCCCCACATCGGCCGTGTTCCGATCGGGCCTGGCCGCTTTTACCAAGATCTTCGCCGACAATTTCGCGGGCGATAACGTGCGTATCAACAACGTGCTCCCAGGCTGGATCGACAGCCTGCCAGCCACCGAGCAGCGCCGCGACAGCGTACCGCTCAAACGCTATGGCACCAGCGAGGAGATTGCCGCCACCATCGCCTTCCTCGCCAGCGACGGTGCTGCCTACATCACCGGGCAGAACATCCGGGTTGATGGCGGCGTGACGCGCAGCATCTGATTACCCGTGGCCGCAGCCTGGTCTGTTGCGGCCTTCACTTCATGGAACAGGGAATTTCTCATGCTGGACGATCTGCTCCAGCGCATCTGGGCGCAGTTGGCAATCCCGATCGGCCCGGTACGCAACCCTTTCAGGCTGATGCAGCTGGCTACGCTTGACGAACAAGGCTGGCCGGTGTCCCGCACGGTGGTGCTGCGAAGCGTCGACGCCGGTACGGGGGCGTTGTATTTCTACGTGGACAAACGTTCGGCCAAGTGCGCGCAGATAACCGCTGAGCCACGCGTGGCGCTGACCGCACTGAGCCCTTGCGGCGTGATGCAGGTTCGCCTGCAGGGGCTGGCCAGGCTGGTGGAAGATGCCGAGCAGCTGCAACGCTGCTGGTGGGCGGCGCGTGACAAGACCCAGGCGCTGTTCCGCCACGGCGCTGTGCCGGGGCAGGTGATTGAAAGCCCTGAAAGCGCTTGCGCAATCAGCGTGGATGGCTTCGAGCACTTTGCAATGATGCAGATCGAGGCAAAGGCACTGGAGTGGCTGGACCTTGCACAACCCGTTCAGCAGCGGGCGCGTTTCGAGCGCCGGCAGGGCCACTGGCAAGCTTCCTGGCTAGCGCCCTGAAATCGATAAACGCACCAACAATTGATGAAGGAGTGATTGATGAAAGGTTACTGGATCATCCTGGGGGCAGCTGTGACCGACACCCAGGCTCAGCAGGAGTATGGGCGGTTGTGGGGTCCTATCGCCGAAAAGTACGGAGCGAAGCTGAAAGGCCTGGACCCGGGCGCATTGGTGGAGGCGCACACCAGTACGCGGGTGCTCGCCGTCGAGTTCGAAAGCTACGCCCAGGCGAAAGCGTGCTATGAGGACCCGGCATATACAGAAGCGAAGGCGTGGGCGCTGCGCGCCTATCGTCGCGAACTGATCATCATCGAAGGCGATTTGAACTGACGCAGCGGTTTTTACGTTTTGCGACAATTTTTTTACATTTGTCGTTATAACGTTACGCCGCTTGTCGCCGGTGGCCGTCAGTCCCCTCGGCTCAAGACTTGCGAAGCCTGGTATTTCCTGGAGTCTTAATGAGCGTCGATCTAGACACTGAGGCCACTGACCTCGACGGTTTTCCGCGTTTTCAGCGTGCAAGGGTTCATGCGCGCAAGTTGATGTTGCTGATGTACCTGGCGCTGCTGGCGGCTGTGCTGCTGGTGGCGATGCAGGGGCTCATCGGGATATTCAGCCCTGACACCTACTGGTTGGTCCTGCTCGCGGTCAATGGCGCAATGCTGTTGCTGTTGGCGGGCGCCGCACAATCGGCCTGGCAGGTGGCCAGCTGGCGTGCGACTGCCATGGGCCAGGTGCCCGTCCCGCTGATGTTCTGGCGCTCTGCCGGCGAAACCGTCGAGCCCGAGTCGCTCAGCCGATTCGATCGCTGGTGCCGGCAAGTCGCCGACGGCTGCCGGCGGCAGTGGCGCAAGCTTGGCGCAGAAGCACCCTGGCTTGTTGGCCTGGCGGTGCTGGCTCTGCTGCTGGTCAAGGGGGCTTGGCGCTTTGACCTGCCGACGCCGACGATGGCGGGGCAAGTGACCTGGGTGGTCATCGGCCTGTTGGCCGTTTGCGCTTTCGGCATGGTCGTGCTCGAACGCCACCTGATGGCCGAAAGCGAGGCGACCTGGCCCGAGGCCAGCGCCCTTGCAGCCACGTTACGGCTGGTCATCGCCGTGCAGGTGCTGACCATTGCCTGCCTGGTCTGTGTTGACGGCGAGCGGTTGTGGCCGGCGCGCTTTGCGGTGCTGATCGGTGTACTGCCTGGCCTGGCAGCGCTCGAACTGCTGATACGCGCCGTGCTGTCGATGTTCCGCCCCTCGCGCCCGGGTGAAGAGCCGGTGCTGGTGGCACGCAGCCTGGCGGGTGACTTTCTGCAATGGCCACCGCGGCCCTTGGCCGTGCTGCAGGATGAACTGCACCAGCGCCTGGGCATCGACCTGCGTCAGGTATGGGCGTTTGCCTTCATGCGCCGGGCGTTTCTGCCGGTGGCGGCGCTGGTGGCGTTGGTCGGTTGGTTGCTGACCGGCATTGTCGAGGTGCCGACCAACAACCGCGCGGTCTATGAACGCTTTGGCAACCCCGTGGCGGTGTATCCGCCTGGCCTGCATGTCGGCTTGCCCTGGCCTTTTGGCAAAGTGCTGTGGGTGGACAACAGCATCATCCATGAGTTGGCGACCACAACAGCCGAAGGTGCCCCCGAACACCTGGCTGCCGCCGACGGTGCGCCGCCGACAACTGCCAACCGGCTGTGGGACGCCACCCACCTGAGTGAGAACTCGCAAGTGATTGCCGGTGCCGATGGCGGGCGTCAGGGTTTCCAGATCGTCAATATGGACGTGCGCTTCATCTACCGTATCGGCCTGAGCGACGCGGCCGCCCTGGCGGCGGCCTATCACACCGCTGACGTCGAGCAACTGCTGCGCAGTGTTGCCAATCGCGTGCTGGTCCACGATTTTGCCGTTCGCTCGCTGGATGGTTTGCTGGGCGTCGAACGTGCCGCGCTCGGCCGTGACATTGGCCAAACGGTACAGGCCGACCTGGACCGCATGGATACCGGGGTCGAGCTGTTGGCGACTTCGGTGGAGGCGATCCACCCGCCAGCCGGCGCAGCCAATGCCTACCATGCCGTGCAGGCGGCGCAGATCACCGCCCAGGCACTGGTTGCCCGTGACCGTGGGCAGGCCGTGCAGAAGGTTGACGAAGCCCGCCAGAGCGCCACGACATTGACCGACAAGGCCACGGCCGAAGCCCACGAAACGCAGACCAGAGCCGACACCGCCGCACTGCGCTTCGACGCCGAGCACACCGCCTGGTTGCACGCAGGCCAGGCGTTCATCCTCGAACAGTACCTGGAGCGGCTGACCCAAGGCATGGCGCATGCAAACAGCCTGATCATCGATCACCGCCTGGCGGCGAACCAGGCGCCGACCCTGGACCTGCGCAGCTATGCAGCGCCCATCGACCCTTCGCAGCCGAAACCCGCATCCGGCCGTACCCAGGAGCGTAACCAGTGAGTTCCCATACCGCCCATGGTCATGACCACGACCACGACCACGACCACGACCACAATCACGATCACGCCGATACTCACGACCGTGCCCGTCCCGCCTGGCTGCGTGTCGGGATAGCACTGCTATTGGTCCTGATCATGGCCGCGACGGCCTGTTTCGTGCAGGTTCGTGTCGGCGAAGCAACGGTCATCACGCGCTTCGGCAACCCGTCGCGGGTACTGATCGAGCCCGGGCTCAACTGGCGTTGGCCAGTGCCGTTCGAGGCTGCGGTGCCGGTCGACCTGCGCCTGCGCACCACCTCCAGCGGGCTGCAGGATGTCGGTACGCGCGATGGCCTGCGCATCATCGTCCAAGCCTATGTCGCCTGGCAGGTGGCGGCAGACCCGCAGAGCATCCAGCTGTTCATGCGCGCGGTGCAGAACCAGCCTGACGAGGCAGCGCGGCAGATCCGCACCCTGGTGGGCTCTGCCCTGGAAACCACGGCCAGCGGTTTCGAACTGGCCGACCTGGTCAACGTCGATGCCAGCCGGGTGCGCATCGATGGCTTCGAGCAGCGCCTGCGTGAGCAGATCGAGCAGCAACTGATCAACAGCTACGGGGTGCGCGTGGTGCAAGTGGGCATCGAGCGGCTGACCTTGCCCAAGGTCACCCTTGAGGCCACGGTTGACCGCATGCGCGCCGAACGCGAGACCATCGCCACCGAGCGCACTGCCGAAGGCAAGCGCAAGGCTGCCGAGATCCAGTCCGGCGCCGAGCGTGATGCCAGGATCCTGCAGGCCGATGCGAGCGTGAAGGCCGCGCAGATCCAGGCGCAGTCGCAGGTGCAGGCGGCGGACATCTACGCCAAGGCCTATGCCGGTGCGCCGCAGCTGTACACCTTGCTGCGCTCGCTCGATACCCTCGGCTCGGTCATCAACCCCGGCACGCGGCTGGTGTTGCGTACCGACGCGGCGCCGTTCCGCGCCCTGGTAGAGGGGCCTGTGCTGCCTGCGGGGGCTGACCATGGCCAGCGCTGATCCGTTGCCGGCCAGGCTGCCCGCTGGCCCCTGGCTGCAAGCGGGGCGCATCGGCTTCCTGGCGCTGTACGCGGTGGCGCTGTTGGCGGCAGTGGGTTGGCTGTTTGGCAATGTGCGTCAGGTGGGGCCGGAAAACCGTGCGGTGGTCTTGCGCCTGGGGGCCGAAGCGCGCATCCAGAACGCAGGCCTGCTGCTGGCCTGGCCCGAACCCTTCGAGCAGGTGGTGATGTTGCCCTCGGCCGCGCGGGTGACCGAACGCCGGGTCGAGTTGTTGCTGCGCTCGGAGCTTGCGCAGAAGTCCGACAAGGACGGCACGCTGGCCAGCGACGCCACGGCGGGCTCTGGCTATCTGCTGACTGGCGATGCCGGGGCCGTGCAGCTGGACGTGCGGGTGTTCTACACGGTGAGTGACCCCTACGCCTACGCGCGCCAGGGGCAACATGTGCAACCGGCGCTGGACCGCCTGGTGGAGCGTAACGCCGTGCAGATCTGCGCCTCGCGCGACATGGACGCCATTCTGGTCGCGCGCCCGGAGCTGGTCGGCGGTGATGCCGGGCTGGCCGATCAGCGTGAGCGGCTGCGCGGTGACCTGCAGCAAGGCATCAATGGCAGCCTGGCCCGGCTGCGTTCGGCCGGTGCCAGCCTGGGGATCGAGGTGGTGCGGGTCGACATCCAGTCGTCGTTGCCGTGGTCGGCCGTCAGCGCGTTCAACGCGGTGCTCACCGCCAGCCAGCAGGCCGAGCAGGCAGTGGCCAAGGCCCGCAATGATGCTGCTCGCCAACTGCAACAAGCCACCCAGGCCGCCGACCGTACCGTGCAGGTGGCCGAGGCCGAAGCGAGTGAGCGGTTGTCCCGCGCCCAGGCCGCGACCGCGACGATCGTCGGCTTGAGCCAGCAGCAGGATCCGCAGCTGTTGCTGCGCCTCTACCGTGAGCGGGTGCCGGCGATACTGGCGCGCGCCGGGTCGGTCACCACCGTCAACAAAGATGACGCCGGGCACATGATCCTGCAGGGCCCTGCACAATGAGCACGACGCCTTTTTCCCATTTCTGGAGCTGCTCGCGATGAGTACTCATCATTGTCAGGGGCACGGGCATCATCACCATGCCCATACCCACCTCACGTCCGGTTTGCTGTCGCAGGCCGAGCAGCGTACTGCCGCCCGCCAGCTGAGCCTGGCGATGCTGGCGCTGGGGTTGCTGGGGCTGGGGCTGCTGTGGCGCTGGCTGGCGCCGACGCAAGAGGGGGTCAGCCAGTTGCTGCTGGGCGGTGCCTCGCTGCTGGTTGCCGTGCCGGTGTTGCGCTCGGCCTGGTACAGCCTGCTGCACCCCAGCCTGCACGGCCTCACCGATCAGCTGATCGCGCTGGCCATGCTGGGTGCCTGGGCAACCGGCGACCTGGCCACTGCGGCGCTGCTGCCGATCATCATGATCTTCGGTCACATGCTCGAAGAACGCAGCGTGCTGGGTTCGCAAGAGGCCATTGCCGCGCTGGGGCAATTGACCCGCAGCCATGCGCGGCTGATCGATGCCGATGGCCAGGTACGTGAGGTCGATAACGCCAGCCTCAAGCCAGGCGACCTGGTCGAGGTGCGCGCCGGCGATCGTGTGCCGGCCGACGGCCGAGTCCTGCAAGGGCAGGCCAGCCTCGATACCGCGCCCATCACCGGCGAGGCGGTACCGCTGGAGGTGGCCAGCGGCATGGATATCCATGGCGGCTCGATCAACCTGGATGGTTTGCTGCGAGTCGAGGTTACCCGTGTGGGTGATGACTCGACCTTGGGCAAGGTCATCGCCCTGATGCAGCGCGCCGAGCAAGCCAAGCCGCCCATCACCCGGTTGCTCGAACGCCACGCAGGGCGCTACCTGGTGCTGGTCTTGCTGATTGCCGCGGTGACCTGGTTCATCACCCGCGACGCCCAGGCCATGCTGGCCGTGCTGGTGGCTGCCTGCCCCTGCGCCCTGGTGCTGTCGGCGCCGGCGACGGCGGTGGCGGGGATTGCCGTCGCGGCCCGGCATGGCATCCTGATTCGCGGTTCGGCCTTTCTCGAAGAGCTGGCCGACTTGTCTTCGCTGGTGATCGACAAGACCGGCACGCTGACCTACGGCGACCTGCGCCTGCGCAGCGTGGTCGGCACTGCGGCGGCTTTGCCCCAGGCCGCCATGGTCAAGCTCGCGGCCAGCCTCGGCGCTGCCAGCAGCCATCCGGTAAGCCGCGCCCTCGCGGCACTGGTGCCCCATGAGGAGCATCTGGCGCTGCTGGACATTCAAGAGCGCCAGGGCTTTGGTGTGGTGGCGCACACGGCCGAGGGTGAAGCGGCCCTGGGCCGCCCGGCGCTGTTCCGCCAGCTGGGCATGCAGGTGCCGCCAGTGCCCGAGCATGATGGGCCGATTGCCGGCCTGGCGCTGAATGGGCAATTTCTCGGCTGGCTGCTGCTGGCCGACCAGGTGCGCGCGGAATCTGCAGAGGCCATGCAGCAGTTGCGTGAGCTCGGCCTGCAGCGTCAGTTGCTGCTGACCGGCGACCGCAGCCGTGTCGCCGACGCCATTGCCGCCCAGGTCGGCATGACCCGGGTGGTGGCCGAAGCGCTGCCGGAAGACAAGATGCACCACGTCAACCAGGAGTTGCAGCTGGGCTTCCGCCCTCTGGTGGTGGGTGATGGCATCAATGACTCGCTGGCCCTGAAGGCCGGTGTAGTAGGGGTGGCAATGGGCGCCAACGGGGCCGATATTGCCCTGGCAGCGGCGGATATCGTGCTGATCAACGGTGACCTGCGGCGCCTGGCCACCTGCATCCGCCTCAGCCGCCAGTGCCGACGCACGCTCCAGGTGAATGTGCTGATCGGCCTGGGCTGGACCTTGGCGATTGTCGTCGCAGCCGCCTTCGGCCTGCTGGGCGCGGCGGGCGCCATGGTTGCCGCGCTGCTGCACAACCTCAGCACGCTGCTGGTGCTGACCAACGCCGGGCGCCTGTTGCGCTATGACGAACGGCTTGGTCAGCGCAGCGCGGCGCCGGCGCTGCAGCCCTAGCGGAGCATGGCGTCAACTCGCATCACTGTTCCAGCTCGAAATCATCAAGCGCAACTTGCCCTTGATTGCCGGGTTTGCAGTGTTCAGATCGATGTCACTGTCGATGGGTAACTCTACCTGGATACCCGTGCTGTCGAGCTGTTGCGCCTCGAGGTCGAGGCCCGTTGTGTTTACGCCGGTGTTCTGCCAGGCGTAGTTGATGCGCCATTTGCCACTGTTGGCATCAGGTGGCAGGAGTTCGATGATCACGGTGTCGCGGTACAGATAGCTGCCTTCGTAGTGCTCGTTTGGCCATAGCCGACGATCAATCTCGTAGTCGGGTACGCGAACGCCAAATGACATGCTGTATGCCAGGGTTCGGCGGTTCGGGTTGACACGCGCATAGTTGGCCAGGAATACGCTGGAAAGATAGATCTCTGGCTTGGCCCGCCAGCTGGCATGGGAGATACAGGCCACCGAATCCTCCTCCGCGGTGCGTCGCGTCAGATACCACAGCTTGCCCCGCGGGGAGGCTTGAAGTTCGATCTGGTAAAGGGCATTGACCGGCCGGCCGTCGGCGGCATCGATCACGCTCTTGGGTAGGCGCAGGTCCTCGATGTCCAGCCACAGGTCGACGCGCACATTACTAAACAGGAAGCGCGTGAGGTTCTGGTAACCCTCTTCGCTGTTGACGATGCCGAAAAACCCGGAGTGAGAACGATAGGTGAAAGCCTTGCCACATTCTTCCCCCACTGTGCCGTCTGCATTCAGCGCGGTCAGGGTGGCGTTCTCGATGCGTACCAGACCATCGCTGCCGTTGCCGACAAAGGTCCGGGATAGGCCCGCAGCCACTTCATAGTCGCTACGGTTGGTACCGATCAGGCAAAACACCTTGCGTGGGTCCAGGACGCCGACGGGCAGCAAGTCTGCCCGACCATATTTTTTAGGCAGGTTCAGATAGTCAGGCATACGAGTGCTGCGGTTGAAGTTGGTAATGTCGAACGGCAGTGGCAAGTCCGGGACATTCATGCCGGCCACATCGATGCCATTGTGCGGGGTGGCATAGGTGAAGAACTTGTCGACTGCCTTGCGTGCCTCGTCGGAGCCATATTTTGGATTCTGCAGGAAGGTACGGCAGACCAGTCCGCCCATGGAATGGGCCACCAGGTAACAGCGGAAGTCCTTCGCCTTGATGGCGTTCGCCGGGTTGGCGCAGGCGAGGTCGCGCACTTTGAGGATCAGATCGCTCAGGCCTTTGCCGAAATCTTCCATGGACGGCGTCTTGCCAATCCCCAGCAGAGTCGAAGCGGGATCGTAGTAGCGGTAGATGATGATCGAGCGGGCTGGCAGAAGGTTGCCGGCCTGGGCGTCTTGCCACTCAGGGTCGAGAATGTCGTAACCGTCCTCGTACACGTCGCTGTAGCCGAAATCACTCGCCAGGCGAATGACCGGCGACTCGAACACGAACTTGCGCGGCGGCCGGTCGCGTTCGGGCACTGCGCGCATCACCGTTGACCCGAGGTTGAAGCCGCAGAAAGGGTCGGCTGTGGTCTGGTCGATCTCGCCACGGTTCATCGCATAACCGCGCACATAGATGATGGGGTAGAAGGGCGCTTTCATTCCGTCCATGGTTCAAGCCTCCGATGGCCAGTCGATGCCCAGTGCGCGCGCGGTGGCAGGGCCAACCACGCCGTCGGCGACCAGGCGATGGGTTTTCTGGAAGGCGATCACCGCAGCAGTGGTGTGCGGGCCGTATGCGCTATCGATCGTACCGGGGTCGAAACCGAGCGCCTTGAGGCCTTGCTGGATTTCCTTGACCTTCGCGCCTTGTACATTCGGTTCTTGTAGTCGGACGACAAAGGGCTGCGGCTTGAAGCGAGGGGCGCGAGTATCGCTGCTGTACACAACTTCTGGAATTCGGCAGAAATAGTCCCAGACCCGGCCGCTGACATCTCCGACGCGTACCCCAAGATTGGTGCCAGCAGCCTCCATGGTCTTGCCTTTGCCATCGCTGATTGCAACGTGCCCCATCTGGCCGGGCAGTGGCGGTTTACGGATGAGGATTACACCGGCAGTCAATATTGCATCTTGTTCGTCGGTTGGCAGCAGAGTGCCATTCTTCGCATCAGTGACCCAGGCACCGGAGTAGGCCTCGGTGGTGGCAGGGTTGCCGTGATCGTCCACGCAGCCATAAAGCTTGTGGGTTTTCTGATAGACCACCCAGGAAATGAACTCGGCGCAATCCCAGGGGCCGTTCCAGTTCGGGTTGTCCTTGGGGACCAGCACGTTGACGTACTTTTGGCCCTTCTTGCTTGCGGCCAGGTCATAGAGCTCTTGTCCGGTTGCCATGGCGGGTTCCTCTCTTGAAGTGCCGTGGTGTCGTTCAGTCGAGTGTCAAAGACTTGGGAATCGCACCTTCTCCGTTTGGAACTTCAAGGGGGATAATGCTCAGCTCGAACTCGGCGTAATCGTTGCGTTCAACTGCGAATGACGGGTACGTGTTGGTAGCCAAGAAACGAACCCTGAGTGCAGAGTGGCTTGTCGTCATCAGGGGGCGTCGAACGCTTCGCTTTGCATCAGCTTTGGGATGGCCATGCAGTTTAATTAAAGAATTTTTGTCTAGGCGGCCAAATTGTCAATGGCTGGCGAAACTGTATGGGCTTGGCTGGGTTTCCTTATTGCGAAAGTGAATGGTGGTTGCAATTTTTAGTGCGCTGCCTCAATGGGCAGTTGAGGCGCATATCCACCGGCGGAGAGTTGCTAAAAAATCATGCAGATGATGGGGGTCGACGCACTCCGCTTTTACGGCTACCCAGACTACACTCACACCGTCAGCTATAGGCTACTCGGCGGGTGGATAATTTGTCTCCGAGAGGGTGCTTGAAACTCCCGTGAAATTGATTGAGTGGAGGCTCTATGAAACGTCAGATCTGGGCGTCTTTTGGTTTTTTTCTGATCGTAGGAAAGGTGTTCGCAGCTGACGGTTGCGGGGAGGCGCCGCCAGTAAGTAATACCGCGCTTCAGGCGTCGCTGAAGGGAGAAGCTGAAGTATTGTTTAAACAAATTGGTTCCGCTTCGCTGGATGGGGCGATAGAAAAGTCAAAGACAGAGATTTTTTCAAAGTACCCTGAGGCAGAAAAATCTCGCACCAATGCGTTTTATCAGTGGCAGATATGCGTCTTGATAATGAATGATACCTCCATGTCTACGGGGGATAAAATAAAAACGGTCAATGATGTCTATGATCGAATCAATAGAATTGACCCCAAGTCAGGAGGTGCTGGGGTAGTTGCTCCGGAGCCGCCTGTGGGTTCAATAAAAAGTATGGCTGATATTCCGTATGGCACAAAAAGGGGGGATGTTGATGGCGCGGGAAAGTGGGTGAGTGAGAAGGGTGTCCTGTATTTCTATAGTGTGAAGAATTTCTTGGGCTTTAAGTTTGATTCGTATACAAAATTTGTTGATGATGTCGCGCAGTCTACGTTCCTTAGTTTGAAGAAGGAGTTTTATAGTTCGTTTTCAGTAGGCCCTACTGGCCGTGCAGGTAGAAAAGTAGAAGAAGGTGATGACTCGACAGTTAGGGCTTACTGCTATGGTGAGCGCTATGAGAAGTTTATGAGCAATGTGCTTGGCGCACTGGGAGCGCCCGTGGCCCCCGTAGAAAGGGATGAAGAAGACAGGAGTGGTGAATTAACGCCGGCAGCGGGCTGGTGCTTGGAATCTCCATACGCGAGCTGCACAAAAACTTGGAAGCAATCGTATCGCATCGAGAGATTTAAAAATGGCATTGAGTTTGTCAGATTCAAAGCAGCACTGAGCCTGGTGCGCAAGCAGGGGGACTGGCATGAGCAGTCCACCGAACTCGAGAGCAATGACTGTAATTGGTATGTGAGCATTTCAATGAAGGAAAAATGATGTTGCTATATCGCAGCCTGTTAAAGGTTGTGGTGGCCGGTGCGTTGCATCGCTTGGCACGTGCAACGCAGTGCCCATGCCAAACGTCAGAGGTTGACTTTTAATTAAATGGGAGATGAACTCGGCTTGGTCGATTCCACTTCGGGTGATCTGCCCGTCTTCAGTATTGGCATCATCCAGTGGGCCATATCCCGTTGCTGTATTTGTCGGAAGTCAGCAGCAATCCTCCTGATCAATGGCGCATCATCAATCGGGTCTAGCCCCGGATAAGCTTTGCCATGGTAATCGCCTTCATGGGTCAGCACCGCTTCGACCTGTTCGCCGCTGGCACTGTACAGCTGCCTTATCTGCTGCGCCTCGCGGTCCTTGCCGGTGTTACAGCGCAACGCATAGTGGATGGCCAGCGCCGCACCCAAGGTGAGGGCCGGCGTGTCTATTCCATGCTTGCGGGCCAGGTCGATGCTGCTCAGGATGCGCTCGTTGCGCTGTAGCTTGCGCATCGGGTCGCGCCCGACGCGGGCACAAGGGTCCTTGAACGAGCGCTTGCAGCGATCGAGAAAGGCATCGGCAAAGCGCTCGACCACTTCGGCCATCTGCGGGTACTCGGCCACCAGCGCAGGCGCCACTTCCTGGTGGATCAGGCGCTCGGCCAGGGCGCTCACGCGCGCGTCGCCCATGCCTTGGCCGACCCAGGTGTAGCCCAGCAGGCTGGCGTACCAGGCGATGATGGCGTGCGGGCCATTCCACAAGCGGTTCTTGATGATCTGGATCTGGGTGATGTCGCTGACGGTCTTCACCTGCCGCAGCCGTTCCAGCAGGTCGCCGCCGCGCTCGACATACAGCGGCATGTCGGGTTCGCTGTTGAACAGCACCAGGTGCATCTGGCTCAGGGCATTGCTGGACTGGGTGAAGGGCCGGAAGCGGCTGATCAAGCGCTGGTATTCAGCCGTCGGCGCTGCAGGTGCCGGTTCATCCTCAAGGCTGTTCTGGAACATCTGCGACTTGATGCGCAATTGCCGAACCAGCGCGTCATTGCTGATCTTCGAGACGATGCGGCTGACCACCGTTTCGGCGAAATGGGTCTTTTGCAGTACCTGCCTGGCGATGTCGGGTGCGCACAGCAACGCCAATTGTGCCTGTACCTGCCGGCGGACGAACGCGGCGCCGCCGATCTTGTTCAACACGATCAGCAGGGTCAGCTCGCGCCCGCGGCGCTCGAAACGCTGCAGCAAGCCCTTGGCAATCACCTTGGCCTGCTGCTGGATCGCCTGCTCGGGCAGGCTCAGGCCGATGATTTCAGCGGCGTTGTACATCTGGATCACCGCCTGCTCATCGTCCATGTCGATCATGCGCACATTTTCAAGGGTCTGGTCGAACGCGCTGGCACCATAGCGCACGCTGTAGCTGCCGAACGCGGCAACGGTTTCCCTGAGCATGCGCGAGCGGGTCGCGGCGATGATTTCGCAGGGCCGGGTGTAGCCGTCCCAGTGGGCGAAGACCTGGGTCAGGTAGCCGCCGCCGATGGCGCCGAAACCATGGATGCCGACACGGAACTGGTTGAGCGACGCCGGGAACGGCTCGGCGAGTTCCGGCATGCCCAGGTCGGGCACGCACTCGCTCAGGTCGGCGAGGAACTCGGGCATGCTGTGGTAAGCCTTGAGCGCGCCAGCCTTCACCTCAGGTGCAGGCGGCTTGATGTCTTCGATCAGAATGGCCTGGCCTTCGGCGCGGATGGCCGACAGCAGGCCGTTTTCCGAGTCTTCGATCATGAAGCACTGGGCTGGGTCGCAGTTGAGTGCGCGGGCCGCGCGCAGGAATATTTCCGGGTGCGGTTTGCCTTGGCTGACTTCATCGCCGCAAACGGTGATGTCGAAGTACTTGAGCACGTTGGCATTGATCAGGTATTCCTCGGCAATCGCCCGGCGGCTCGAAGTGGCCACCGCCATGGTCAGGCCGGACTTGCGCAGCCGCTCCAGTACTTCCAGCAAGCCAGCCTTGAGCGGCACGCCGTGACTGCGCACGTATTCCAGCTCCAGCTCATCGGCCCGCTGGCGAATCTGTGCGTAAGGGAAGTCTTCGCCATTGTGGGCCTTGGCGAGGGCTTCGGCCTTTTTTGCACTCAGGCCCAGCGAGCCGATCAGCGTCTGCTCGCTCAAGGCCTTGCCGAAGATTTCCAGCGAGGCCTGTTTCAACGTCTTGAAACGCAAGCGCTCGGTGTCGAACATCGTGCCATCCATATCGAAGATGGCGCTGAGAATTTTTTTACCCTGAAACAAGATCATTGGTTGTTGCCCCTGGTTATTTGCGTGAAGTCCTTCGCCTTCAGCGACTGAATGGCGAGTCAATGCGCGTCGACTGCAGCGTGGGCAGTCAGGTAGGGGGCATGCGATCTACAGGGGGGCGCTCGGGCTTGACCCAGAGGTAGGGCGGTACGGCGCGAGGTGTGCAGAGGAGGGTGACGAGCTTCGAGGCAATGCGGTTGACTTTGGATTCACGCCCACTGGCTGCAGCTTCGCTGGCAGACAATGGGCGCACATAGCGATGGATACGTGTGATTCCAAGCATGAGGTGCTGTTCTTCCTTTTCGGGTGACTGACGTTCCTTTTTTACCCTTGCATGTATGCGCAAGCAGATGCAAGGCGCAAGCAACATCCGTTCGGTTACCGAACACAAGCCGCTTTTGCGCACTCAAGCCTGCAGCGGCCACTCCGATAGCTGCTCACCTACCGTCGAAACCTCGACCAGAAGTGGTGCCAACACGCACTAGAGGAGTACTGCCCGCATGTTTGCCGACCTGAAGATCCGTACCGGAATGTTCTGGGTGCTGTTGCTGTTCAGCCTGACCTTGCTGTTTTCCACCGTCAGTGCCTGGCGGGCGGCGCTGGGCAGCGACGAGCAGATCACCGAGCTGGACCAGACCGCACACCAGTCGGACCGCTTGAACAATGCATTGCTGATGGCGATCCGTTCCAGTGCCAACGTGTCGTCGGGCTTCATCGAGCAACTGGGCGGTCACGACGAGAGCGCGAACAAGCGCATGGCGCTCTCGGTCGAGTTGAACGACAAGAGCCAGAAGCTGATCGATGAGTTCGTCGAAAATGTCCAGGAGCCTGCCTTGCACGCGGTGGCCCAGGACCTGCAAACCACGTTCGGCGAGTACGCCAAGGCAGTGGCCGGCCAGCGCGCAGCCACCCAGCAACGCTCGCTGGAGCAGTACTTCAAGGTCAACACCGACGCCGGCAATGCCATGGGCCGGCTGCAGGCGCTGCGCCAGCAACTGGTCGCCGCCTTGGGCGAACGCGGTCAGCAGATCATGCTGGAATCCGACCGCCGCCTGGCGCGCGCGCAACTGCTGAGCCTGGGGCTGCTGGCCGTGACATTGCTGCTCGCCGGCCTGTGCTGGGCGTTTATCGCGCAGCGCGTGCTGCACCCGCTGCGTGAGGCTGGCCGGCACTTTCAGCGGATTGCCGGTGGCGATTTGAGCGTGCCGGTCGAAGTGCATCGGCGCAACGAGATCGGCCAGCTGTTCCATGAACTGCAGCGCATGCA
>Ga0105251_10002341_pt1 | contig 14990 bp, 9 predicted proteins | sample KBSS64metaG_FD_80424 | JGI IMG/M metagenome (GOLD analysis project Ga0105251, IMG submission 80424) | Switchgrass rhizosphere microbial communities from Kellogg Biological Station, Michigan, USA - KBS S6-4 metaG | ecosystem: Host-associated > Plants > Roots > Rhizosphere > Soil | place...
AGCACAAGGATTTGCGCTCCGCCGAGGAAGCGGTCGTCTGCACGCTGATGCGGCAGATCGGCAAGCTGCTCGTCGCGTTCTATCTCGAACACGAGTGGGATCAGTTGCGGCGCAAGGCGGCGTCGGAGAACATTCCGGACAGCGACGCGTGCGCCGCGCTTCTGGGCGTCACCTTCGACGAGATCGGCCTCGAAGCGGCGGATCGCTGGCGCCTGCCCGAGACGATCCGCGAGGGCATGCGCGCGACCGATCCCAACGCGCCCGTCGACGAAACCGTGCCGAAGCACGTGCGCTGGCTGCGCGCCATCTCCAACTATTCGACCGAAGTCGCCGACGCGCTCACCACGCAGAACGTGGCCGTGGACGGCCGCGAATCGGCGCTCGTCGATATCGCCAGCCGCTACAGCGGCCCGCTCCAGACGGACGCCGAGACGCTCACGGCAATGAGCCTCGCGCTCGCGAACGAGGAAGCGAGCGACGGCGTGATCCGCGAGATCTCCGAGCTGCAGGCGAACGCCGATGCCATGGCTCGCGCGAATGTATCGGCGCAAGCGCGCATCGGTGCGAGCGTCGAAGACTTGCGCGCGTTGCCATCGAAAAATGCCCTCGCGCCCGCGCTCTCGATGGCCTCGGAGTCGATTCTCGGGAGCCTGCACCTGTCGCGCACCGTGGTGTTCGTGCGCCAGGCCAACAACGAGTTCCACGCGCGTCTCGCGCTCGGCGGGGGCGTCGGGCCGATGCTGCCGCAACTGCGCTTCTCCGCGGATTTCCGGCCGGACGTGTTCCATCTCGCGATCACGAATCCGGTCGGCATCTTCATCGAGAATGCGCACGACGCGCGCATCGACGCGCGCCTGCCGCGCTGGTACAAGGACACACTCGGCGAGGCGCAGGCTTTCGTGCTGCTGCCGGTGAAATCGAACGATTCGACGGTCGCGCTCATCTACGGCGACTGGACTTCCCCGCAGCACGTGCGCAAGATCTCGGCACCCGAGATGAGCGCGCTGAACGAGCTTACGAAGGAACTGAGCCGTTTTTTTCTTAGCGCGAACTGGAAGGAAGTCGAGCTGATCTGATCGGCTTCCTTCTTGCGCGCATCAGCCTTTCTGCCTCATTCCCGCTTGAGAATCGCCACGGCCTGCTCGCCGTATCGCACGATATAGCCGCCGTGTGCACGCTGCCATTCCCGCGCGTCCGCCTCGTTCGCAAACCAGTTCTTTTCGTAGTCGTTGAACGCGCCGGCGTCGAGCCGATAGCGGTCGATAATCGCGCCCGCTCGTTCGCCGATATCGGGCTTACAGACGTCCCAGCTCGCGTAGCCGAGTTCGGCGGCGAGCATCGCAAGAAGATGCTTCAGTTGCAGATCGCCGCGCATCGCGTGCAGATCCGCGAGACGTTCCGCTCGCGTGACTTTTGCCGCGAGCAGGCGGCGCAAGACGGGCATGGATGCGCTCGTGTCGCCGTCGCGCGCATGGCGAAGCAGACGCCGCGCGTGTTCGCGCAGAAAGTCGCTGTTGGAAACGGAAGAAGAAATCGGACAGGATGTGGACCACATGACGTTGTTCCTTTGTTGCGCCGTTCTCGCTGCGGCTGTAAAGGTCGACGTTGCGGTTCGATCCGGAGTTGATGCAAGGCGTGGCAGGTGCGTAAGACTTTCGCGAGACCGGGCGCCCTGCCGCGCCCGTCCGCGATTCTATATCGACGTAATGCGTCAGGCCAACTGGAATTTGCCCACCAGCGACTTCAGCGCGCGCGCCTGATCGTCGAGCGATTGCGCCGCCGCTGCCGCCTCTTCGACGAGCGCGGCGTTCTGCTGCGTGTTCGCGTCCATCTTCGTGACGGCTTCGCCAATCGACTCGATGCCCGTCTTCTGCTCCGCCGATGCCGCCGAAATCTCGCCCATGATGTCCGTGACGCGGCGCACCGCCTTCACGACTTCCTCCATCGTCGCGCCGGCTTCCTGCGCGTAGGCCGAGCCGTCCGACACGCGCGACACCGACGTATCGATCAGGCCTTTGATCTCCTTCGCCGCCGACGACGAGCGCTGCGCGAGACTGCGCACCTCGCCCGCGACGACCGCGAAGCCGCGCCCCTGCTCGCCCGCGCGCGCGGCCTCGACCGCCGCATTCAGCGCGAGGATGTTGGTCTGAAACGCGATGCCCTCGATCACGCCGATGATGTCGCCGATACTCTTCGCGCTGGCATCGATGCGCTGCATCGTCTCGACGACGCGGCCGACGACGGCACCGCCCTTCTCCGCGATCGCCGATGCGTTCGCGGCGAGCGTGCTCGCCTGCTTCGCGTTGTCCGCGTTCTGACGCACCGTCGATGTGAGCTGCTCCATGCTGGCCGCGGTCTTCTCCAGCGCGACGGCCTGCTCCTCGGTGCGGCGCGACAGGTCGACGTTGCCCGTGGAAATCTCGCTCGACGCCGATGCGATGGCCTCCGCGCTCGCGGCGATATCGCCGACGGTCGACGAAAGGCCCGCCTGCATTTCGGAGAGCGCGTGCAGCATCGAGGCATCGTCGCGGCGCTTGAGCTTGACCGGATACGCGAGATCGCCCGACGCGATGCGCCGCGCGATGTCCTTCGCGTAGCCGGGCTCGCCGCCGAGCTGTCCGGCGAGACGGCGCACGACCCATTCGGAGACGACGATCGCGAGCACGAGCAAGCCGAGCGTCAGCACCGAGACCATCACGAACGACGAATGGAAGATGAACGCGGCGGAATCGATCGTCGCCTTGGCCGCGGCGCCACGGCGCGCGACGAGATCGTCGACCATCTTTTCGAGCTTGCCCGTTTCGACGAGCAGCGACACGTCCTGCGTGCCGACTTGCCAGTTCATCTGCGAAAGATCGAGCGGCTGCTCTTTCACGAGCTTGACGAAGGTGCGCAGGTTGTCGCTCCACTTCGCGAGCGCCGTGGAGAAACTCTTTTGCTGCGCGAGCGCGTCCTTGTCGGCGTGATCGATATATTGCGCGAGCTGCGTCTGCTCCTTCACGATGTCCGCGAGCGACTGCTCGATCTGCGCGCCGAGATCGTCGCGCTCTTTCGCGGTGGACGCGGTGAGCAGCATCTTCTGCGAGCGGCTCGCACGCAGCAGATAACCGCGCGTTTCCTCGGCCGCGCGGCTCGCGACGTAGCCTTGCGTGTAAATGGATTCGGTCGCGCCGTTCAGACGGCTGATCTGCGTGAGCGAAATCGCGCCGATGGCAAGCGTCCCGGCGAGCACGAGCCCGAACGCGAGCCTGAGCGATGCCTTGACGGACAGCGCGCGCCTCGTCGTGTGCTCGTGCGTATGTGCTTCAGCCGCCGCGGCGTCGGCGTGCGCCACGAAGCCCGCGTCTTTTGCGGTGCGTAGCGAAAACAGTTTCATCGATCGATCCCCGAATTGATCTGCGGGCGTAGCCGTCGTGCGGCGAGCCCTGGTCTGGTCCCCACCGGGAGTACGGCAAGTTTGCCGGCTTCTTGAGCCTTTTTATTGCGAAGCGAACACGCGTTCGCCCGTCGCGCTTTTTATAACCGGCCAAAAATCGTTGCGTAAGACGAAACAACCGCGACACGCGCCGGTTATCGTGTCCGATTCGCGACAAAGCTTGGCAGGACAACGCAACGGGGACAGCCTAAACTTGTCAGAAATTCAGCTTGCGCATAAATGTCGCACTGAAAGAGATCAAAAACCTGGGACGTTTTCCGCTTCTTTTCTGCCATTCATCATGCAAACGAGCATCGACAAGGGCGCTTTGTCGCCTTCCGGCGCATCGGCCGGCGCCGCCGCCGCGGGTTCCGCGAGCACGGGCACGCAACGCACCGTGTATTCCGTTCTGGGCGCGATCAGCTTCTCGCACCTTTTGAACGACATGATCCAGTCGCTGATTCTGGCGATCTATCCGATGTTCAAGAGCGAGTTCGCGCTCTCGTTCGGACAGATCGGCCTCATCACGCTGGTGTATCAGGTCACGGCTTCGCTCCTGCAACCGCTCGTCGGGTTATATACGGACAAGCACCCGAAGCCTTACTCGCTGCCCGTCGGCATGGGCTTCACGCTGTCGGGTCTCTTGCTGATGTCGGTCGCGGGCAATTTCGGCACGCTGCTGATCGCCGCGGCGCTGGTCGGTTGCGGATCGTCGGTGTTTCATCCGGAGTCGTCGCGGGTCGCGCGCATGGCGTCGGGCGGCAGGCACGGCCTCGCGCAGTCGCTCTTTCAGGTCGGCGGCAACGCGGGCTCGTCGCTCGGGCCGCTGCTCGCCGCACTGATCGTCATCCCGCACGGGCAGAAGAGCATCGCGTGGTTTTCGGCGGCGGCGCTCGTCGCGATGTTCGTGCTGGCCAACATCGGCCGCTGGTACAAGCGTCATCCGGCGACGAAGAAGGGCCGCGCGCAGGTCGCGCATGCCACGCTGCCGCGCAACAAGGTCATCATGGCAATGAGCGTGCTCGTGCTGCTCGTGTTCTCGAAGTACTTCTATCTCGCGAGCATCACCAGTTACTTCACGTTCTATCTGATCAGCAAGTTCGGCCTGTCGGTGCAGGCCGCGCAGATTCACCTGTTCGTGTTCCTCGCGGCGGTGGCGGCGGGCACGATCATCGGCGGGCCGGTCGGCGACAAGGTCGGGCGCAAGGCGGTGATCTGGGTATCGATTCTCGGCGTCGCGCCGTTCACGCTGCTGATGCCTTATGCGAATCTCTTCTGGACGGGCGTGCTGTCGGTGATCATCGGGCTCGTGCTGGCCTCGGCGTTCTCGGCGATTCTCGTGTATGCGCAGGAGTTGATTCCGGGCAAGGTCGGAATGGTCGCGGGCCTGTTCTTCGGCTTCGCCTTCGGGATGGGCGGTGTCGGCGCGGCGGTGCTCGGGCATCTCGCCGATACCACCAGCATCGACTACGTGTACAAGGTTTGCGCGTTCCTGCCGTTGCTCGGCGTGCTGACGGTGTTGCTGCCGAAGACGCATGAGGCGCATGCGAAGGGCTGATCGCAACATGGCGTGATGCATCGCGGCGGGCGCGCCGGTCCTTCAGCGGATCGCGCGCCCTTCGCGTTTCAGGCACTCAGTTTCCCAGCGCTTCTCTCACCTGCATCAACGCGCCCGGATCTTCGATGGTCGGCAACTCGCCCGGATCGCGCCCTTCGGCGAGCGCCGCGATCGCTCTTCGCAGCAGCTTCCCCGAGCGCGTCTTGGGCAGCATCGTCACGAAATGGACTCTGGCCGGACGCGCGATCGCCCCGAGCTGCGAATCCACCGCGTGACAGAGCTCCGCCTCCATGCCCTCGCGCGCGCCCGGCGCATTGATGCGATCCGCATCGCGCAGCACGACGAACGCCGCCGCGGCCTGGCCCTTCACCGAATCCGCAATTCCGACGACCGCGACTTCGGCCACGGCCGGATGCGCCGACAGCGCCTCCTCGATCTCGCGCGTCCCGAGTCTATGCCCCGCGACATTGATCACGTCGTCGGTGCGCCCGAGAATCGACACGTAGCCGTCTTCATCCTGCACGCCCCAGTCGAAGGTCGAGTAGACCATCTGATCCGGCACGCTCTTCCAGTACGTATCGACGAAACGCTTGTCATCGCGCCACACGGTCTGCATGCAGCCCGGCGGCAACGGATACGACAGCGTGACGACGCCCTTCTCGCTCGGCGCGCATGTATCGCCCGTTGCTTCGTTGCGCAGCTTGAGGTCGAAGCCCATCGACGGCACGCCCGGCGAGCCGAGCTTCGTCGGCAATTCCTCGATGCCGCGCGGAATCGCGATCATCGGCCAACCGGTTTCCGTCTGCCAGTAGTTGTCGATGACGGGCTTCTTCAACGCGCTCTGGATCCACTGCGCGGTCGGCTCGTCGAGCGGCTCGCCCGCGAGAAACAGCGTGCGCAGACTCGACAGATCGTATTTCTCCATCAGCGCCGGGTCCTGCTTCTTGAGCACGCGAATCGCAGTCGGCGCGGTGAACATCAGGTTGATTTTGTACTGCTCGACGAGCCGCCACCAGACGCCGCCGTCGGGACGGATCGGCGTGCCTTCGTACATCACCGTCGTCAGTCCGGCGATCAGCGGCGCATAGATGATGTAGCTGTGCCCGACGACCCAGCCGACATCCGATGCGGTGAACATCGTGTCGCCCGGCGCGCCCTGAAAAATGTGCTCCATCGATGCGGCGAGCGCCACCGCGTAACCGCCGACATCGCGCTGCACGCCCTTCGGCCTGCCCGTCGTGCCGGACGTGTAAAGCACGTACGAAGGCTCGTTGGATTCGAGCCATTCGCAGGGGACGTGGGCATCGAAGAATTGCTCGCGCAGCGGCTCGTACGAGACGAGATAGCTCGCCTGCAGACGCTCGGGCGCGAGCTGACGGTCGATCAGGAGCACCTGCGGCACCTTGTATTCGGCGCGAGACAGGGCTTCGTCGACGAGCGGCGTGTAGTCGATCACCTTGCCCGCGCGCGCGCCGGCATCGGCGGTGACGATGAGCGCAGGCTCGGCGTCATCGATGCGTGCCGCGAGATTCGGCGCCGCGAAGCCGCCGAACACGACCGAATGAATTGCGCCGATACGCGCGCACGCGAGCATCGCGAAGAGCGCTTCGGGGATCATCGGCAGATAGATGAGCACGCGGTCGCCCTTCGCCACATGCAGCGAACGCATGACGGCGGCCATCCGGTTCACTTCCGCATGCAGCTCGGCGTAGGTGTAGCGGCGCTCGATGCCCGTTTCCGTCGAGACATAGACGAGCGCGTCCTGTTGCGCGCGCGAGGCCAGATGCCGGTCCACCGCGTTATGGCACAGATTCGTCTTGCCGCCGACGAACCAGCGCGCGAACGGCGGCTTGCTGCGGTCGAGCACCTGATCGAATGGCGTCTGCCAATGAATGCGTCGGGCCTGTTCGGCCCAAAACGCTTCGGGCTCCTCGATCGACCGTCGATACGCTTCCTGGTAAGTCGGCATGCGCGTCCTCTGCAAAGCGGCGTTGGCTGGCTTGAATGCGGTGCATGGGACCGGAACAGGCGCTGAAGCGCCGGCTCCGGTCGACACAGGATAGAGCAGCCATCGAACGCTTGCTAGACAGGGCGCGCCCTGATCGGTCCGCTCGTCAGATCGCCCGGCTGCGCGTGGCGGGAACGGGCGCGGGCCCGGCGGCCGCATGCTTGAGCAGCACCGGCGCAAGCTCGCCCGCGACCCGGATGCTCGACACGACGACCATGCGCACGCCGCTGCCCTCGGTCAGCGTGCGCAGCGTTTCGCGCGTCGTTGCGCGCGCCGCGATGCGCGGCTCGATCACGATCAGGCCGCGGCAATATGCGGCGAGCATCGCGCGATGCGTGCGCATCCAGGCGGCGCGCAGACGCGCGTCGTCGGCGGTTTCGTTCTCGTCGTGCTCGGCCACCAGCACGAAGGGCGTCGCGAGCGCCAGGAGGCGTCGCATCTGCGCACTCCATGCGAAAGCGTAACCCGGTTTCACGGCGCGAGGGCGCAGGCGCACGAGCGGGAATCGGCTCGCATCGAAAAGGCGCTCGTCGAGTGCGAGCGAGGGCAGCGTGACGGGTGTCGAAGTGGAATCGGCGGCGTTCACAGCGGTTTCGGGCTCCAGTAGTTCAGCGCGGCGACGAGCGACGGCCAGCGCGAACGCCGCGGCGTCACGCGTTTCCTGGGCTGCGTGACGCGCGGCGGACGACGCGTCGCTTCCTTCGGCGCCTGAGTGGCCGCTTCGCTCCATGCGCGGCGCGTGGTTTCGAGAACCTTGGCGGCGTTCGTCGAAATCGCGCAACGCTCGTCCATCTCGCGCGGCGGACGCTCTTTACCCGTGATGCCGCTGGCGGTGAAATCGTTGGTCATGTCGTCGGACCTCCCGTTTGCTCGATGACTGCCTCACGTCGAGCGACTCATTGTATTGAGAATCATTCTCAACTACAAGCGGGAATTTTCGATGAAAACCAGGACTACCGGAATGCGAGCGTTGGCGATGAATCAGGCGGCGGCGCGCAAGAACCGCGACAAGATGCCCGACGAGTAAGTCGCGGCGATCGACGTCAGGAATTCGGCGAAGGATGCGGGCGCGGCAGCGTCGGCCGTATCGGAAATCGTGCGCACGACCGCGCACGGCACGTCGTGCTCGTAGCAGACCTGCGCGATGGCCGCGCCTTCCATTTCGACCGCGAGCGCGTCCGGCAAGGCTGCGCGCAATGCGAAGAGCGCGTCGTGGCTCGCGATGAAGCGATCGCCGCTCACAACGAGCCCGCGATGCACGCGCGGCGCGGCGACGGCGAAGCGTTCCGACAGCGCGCCGCCCTCCTCGGCGATGAACGCGCCGGCGGCCGCGGCGAGTACGTCGGAAAGCGGGCGATCGGCGTCGAACCCGGCGCGGTCGAGCAGCGGCACTTCGTAGCGCGCAAAGAGCGGCGATGCATCGAGATCGTGCTGCATCAACGCATCCGCGACGACGACGTCGCCTACCTGCACATCCGCCCGCACGCCGCCCGCGACGCCGGTGAAGACGATGGCATCGGCCTCGAAGACGTGGATCAGCGCGCTCGCGGTCGCCGCCGCGGCGACCTTGCCGATGCGCGCCAGTGTGACCACGACGGCCCGGCCATGCGCCTCGCCGACGTAGTACTCGCGCCGCCCGAGCGTGACCGTGCGAACCTCGCCCGCCGCCTGCATCTGCGCGATCAGATCACCTAGTTCCTGCGGCAGCGCCGCCATGATCCCGAGCCGCTTCATGCTCATTCCACGGCCTGGAGCTTCGCGACCGAGAGCGCGAGCCATTTTTCGCCGTGGCGCTTGAAGCGCACTTGCGCGCGCGCGTCGCCGCCGGAGCCTTCGAGCGCCGTCACGGTGCCTTCGCCGAACTTCGTGTGAAACACGGCCTGGCCGACCTTGAAGCCGGACTCGGCCGCTCGCTGCTCGTTCGCGAACGCGGGCAGCGTGGCGCTCGCCTGGCTGCCGCCGTAGGTCGAACCCCCGCGTTCCTGGCCGGGACGCGCGAACCAGTCGCGGCCCCAGCCGGCGTTGTCGGCGCGTCCGCCCCAGCGCGCGCCCGCCTCGATCTTCGGCGTGAGCCACTTGAGCGAGCCTTCCGGCAGTTCATCGAAGAAACGCGAGCGGATGTTGTAGCGCGTCTGACCGTGCAGCATGCGGCTCTGCGCGAACGACAGATAAAGCCGCTCCTTCGCCCGCGTGATCGCCACGTACATGAGACGCCGCTCCTCCTCCAGCCCGTCCGATTCCTGCGCGCTGTTCTCGTGCGGGAACAAACCTTCTTCCAGCCCGGTGATGAACACCGCCGTGAACTCGAGGCCCTTCGCCGCGTGCACCGTCATGAGTTGCACGGCGTCCTGGCCGGCCTGCGCCTGGTTGTCGCCGGCTTCGAGCGACGCGTGCGACAGAAAACCGGCGAGCGGCGTCATCGTGTCGGGATTCTGCGCGGGATCGGCGATGCCGGGCGCATCGAGCACTTCGATCTCGCCGTCCTCGCTCACCGCCGCGATCTCCGGCGCCGATGTCGCGCCCGGGCGCAGCGGAATCGAGCGCGCGGGCGTGTCGAGGCCGTACCCTTCCTCGCTGACGAACGCAGCCGCGGCGTTCACGAGTTCCTGCAAGTTCTCGAGACGATCCTGCCCTTCGCGCTCGGTTTCATAGAATGCGGCGAGACCGCTCGCGCGCACGACGTATTCGACCGTTTCCGGCAGGCTCATCTGCTGCGTCTCGGCGCGCATCTTTGCGATGAGCGTCGCGAACGCGCCGAGGCTCGAGCCCGCCTTGCCGGTGACATACGGCACGGCGGCGGCCATCGAACAGTTGTAGAGACGCGCCGCGTCGGCCAGTTGCTCGATGGAACGCGCACCGATGCCGCGCGTCGGGAAATTGACGACGCGCGCGAACGCGGTGTCGTCGTTCGGGTTGTCGATCAGACGCAGATACGCGAGCGCATGCTTCACTTCCTGACGCTCGAAAAAGCGCAGGCCGCCATACACGCGATACGGAATGCCCGCGTTCACGAGCGTATGCTCGATGGTCCGCGACTGCGCGTTGCTGCGATAAAGCACCGCGACCTCGCCGCGCGACACGCCCGTATTGATGAGCGCCTTGATCTCCTCGACGATCCAGCCCGCTTCCTGCGAATCCGTGGCGGCCTCGTAGACGCGCACCGGCTCGCCGTGGCCCGCGTCGGTGCGCAGATTCTTGCCGAGCCGCCGCGCGTTGTTCGCGATGAGATAGTTCGCCGTATCGAGAATGTGGCCGTGCGAGCGGTAGTTCTGCTCCAGCTTGATGAGATTGCGCACGCGAAACTCGCGCTCGAAGTCGTGCATGTTGCCGACGTTCGCGCCGCGGAATGCGTAGATCGACTGGTCGTCGTCGCCGACCGCGAAGATCGCGTTGTGCTCGCCCGCGAGCTGTTTCAGCCACGCATATTGCAGCTTGTTCGTGTCCTGAAACTCGTCGACGAGAATGTTGCGAAAGCGCGCCTGATAGTGCGCGCGCAGCGGCGGATTGTGCGCGAGCAGCTCATGACAGCGCAGCAGCAGCTCCGGAAAGTCGACGACGCCCTCGCGCTGGCATTGCTGATCGTAAGCTTCGTAGAGCTCGACGAACTTGCGGTTGAACGCGTCGGTGGCATCGACGTCTTTCGGACGCAAGCCCTGCTCCTTCGCGTTGTTGATGAAGTACTGGAGGTTCTTCGCCGGATACTTTTCGTCGTCGACGTTCAGGCCCTTCATCAGACGCTTGATGGCCGAAAGCTGGTCGGCCGTATCGAGGATCTGGAAGGCCTGCGGCAGGCCGGCGTCGCGGTAATGCGCGCGCAGCATGCGGTTGCACAGGCCGTGAAAGGTGCCGATCCACATCCCGCGCGTGTCGATCGGCAGAAGCGCGGAGAGACGCGCCATCATTTCGCGCGCGGCCTTGTTCGTGAAGGTGACGGCCAGCACCGTCGGCGGCGACGCATAGCCCTGCTGGATCAGCCATGCGATGCGTGTGATGAGCACGCGCGTCTTGCCGCTGCCGGCGCCCGCGAGAATGAGCGCGGGCTCGTTCGGCAGCGTCACGGCGGCAAGTTGTTCGGGGTTCAGATTCGCGAGCAGGTCGGGCATGGGAAAGTGCAGCGGCAGGAGAGCGGGCCAGAAATAATTCTGGCGACGGGCCGGTCATTATAAGACCGCGCTGATGGAGTCGCCGGCTGCCGCAGCGCGCCCGCCCACGGCCCGAATTCGTCCGACGGACCGCGCGGAACCTTATAATTGGGGATTCCCCCGCATTTTTTCACGCATTTTTCGGCAGATTCCACAAATGAGCGACAGCACGCTTGCGAAGAGCTTCGAGCCTCAAAAGATCGAGTCCCAATGGGGCCCGGAATGGGAAAAACGCGGCCTTTGCGCGCCCACGTTCAAAGAAGGCGCGAAGAATTTCTCCATCCAGTTGCCGCCTCCGAACGTCACCGGGACGCTGCACATGGGGCATGCGTTCAACCAGACCATCATGGACGGTCTCACGCGCTATCACCGCATGCTCGGCGAGAACACGCTGTGGGTGCCGGGCACGGACCACGCGGGCATCGCGACGCAGATCGTCGTCGAGCGCCAGCTCGACGCGCAGGGCGTCTCGCGCCACGACCTCGGCCGCGAGGAATTCCTGAAGCGCGTCTGGGCATGGAAGCAGCAGTCCGGCTCGACGATCACGAATCAGGTGCGCCGCCTCGGCGCGTCGATCGACTGGTCGCGCGAGTACTTCACGATGGACGACAAGATGTCGGCCGCCGTGCGCGACGTATTCGTCACGCTCTACAAGCAAGGCCTCATCTACCGGGGCAAGCGTCTCGTGAACTGGGACCCGGTGCTCGGCACGGCCGTGTCGGATCTCGAAGTGGTGAGCGAGGAAGAGAACGGCAGCCTGTGGCATATCCGCTATCCGCTGCCGGACGGCTCCGGCCATCTGACGGTTGCGACGACGCGCCCCGAAACCATGCTCGGCGACGTCGCCGTGATGGTGCATCCGGATGACGAGCGCTATCAGCATCTGATCGGCAAGACGGTCGTGCTGCCGCTTTGCGATCGCGAAATCCCCGTCATCGCCGATGAATACGTCGATCGCGAATTCGGCACCGGCGTCGTGAAGGTCACGCCCGCGCACGATTTCAACGACTACGCCGTCGGCCAGCGCCACAAGCTGCCGCAGATCGAGATCCTCACGCTCGACGCGAAGATCAACGACAACGCGCCCGAGAAGTATCGCGGCATGGACCGCTTCGATGCGCGCAAGGAGGTCGTGAAGGATCTCGAAGCGCTCGGCCTGCTCGAATCCGTCAAGCCGCACAAGCTGATGGTGCCGCGCGGCGATCGCACGCAGGTCGTGATCGAGCCGATGCTCACGGACCAATGGTTCGTCGCGATGACCAAGCCCGCGCCCGAAGGCACGTTCAATCCTGGCAAGTCGATCACGGAGACGTCGCTCGATGTCGTGAGAAGCGGCAGGATCAAGTTCGTGCCGGAGAACTGGACCACGACGTACTATCAGTGGCTCGAGAACATTCAGGACTGGTGCATCTCGCGTCAGTTGTGGTGGGGCCATCAGATTCCCGCGTGGTACGGCGAGAACGGCGAGATCTTCGTCGCGAAGACCGAGGAAGAGGCCCGCGCCGATGCCGACGCGCAAGGCTACAAAGGCCCGCTCAAGCGCGATGAAGACGTGCTCGACACGTGGTTCTCCTCCGCGCTCGTGCCGTTCTCGTCGCTCGGCTGGCCGAACAAGACGAAGGAGCTCGAGGCATTCCTGCCCTCTTCCGTGCTCGTGACCGGTTTCGACATCATCTTCTTCTGGGTCGCCAGAATGGTGATGATGACGACGCATTTCACCGGAAAGGTGCCGTTCGACACCGTCTATGTGCACGGCCTCGTGCGTGACGCCGAAGGTCAGAAGATGTCGAAGAGCAAGGGCAACACGCTCGACCCGATCGACATCGTGGACGGCATCGATCTCGAATCGCTCGTCGCGAAGCGCACGACGGGCCTCATGAACCCGAAGGCCGCCGCGCAGATCGAGAAGAAGACGCGCAAGGAATTCCCCGAAGGCATTCCGTCGTTCGGCACGGATGCGCTGCGCTTCACGATGGCGTCGATGGCCACGCTCGGCCGCAACGTGAACTTCGACCTCGCGCGCTGCGAGGGCTATCGCAACTTCTGCAACAAGCTGTGGAACGCCACGCGTTTCGTGTTGATGAATTGCGAAGGCCACGATTGCGGCTTCGCGAATCCGGGCGCGTGCAAGCCGGGCGATTGCGGTCCGGGCGGCTACACCGATTTCTCGCAGGCCGACTTCTGGATCGTGTCGCTGCTTCAGCGCGTGGAGGCGGAAGTCGAGAAGGGCTTCGCGGACTATCGATTCGACAACGTAGCGAACGCGATTTACAAGTTCGTGTGGGATGAATACTGCGACTGGTATCTCGAACTCGCGAAGGTGCAAATCCAGAACGGCACGCCGGAACAGCAGACCGCGACGCGCCGCACGCTGTTGCGCGTGCTGGAAACGGTGCTGCGCCTCGCGCATCCGATCATTCCGTTCATCACCGAGGCGCTGTGGCAGAAGGTCGCTCCACTGACCGACGCGTTCCCGCCGGGCGCGAAGGAAGGCGACGTTTCGATCATGACGCAGCCCTACCCGCGCGCCGAGCAGAAAAAGATCGACGAATCCGCGGAACAGTGGGCCGCCGAACTGAAGAGTGTCATCGATGCATGTCGTAATCTGCGTGGCGAAATGAATCTGTCGCCCGCGGTGAAGGTGCCGTTGCTCGCGCACGGCGACGCGGCGCGCCTCACCACGTTCGCGCCGTATATCGCCGCCCTCGCGCGTCTTTCCGAAGTGAAGATCATCGACGACGAAGCCGCCCTCGACAAAGAGGCTCATGGCGCGCCGGTCGCGATCGTCGGCACGAGCAAGCTCGTGCTGAAAGTCGAGATCGATGTCGCCGCGGAGCGTGAGCGTCTGACGAAGGAAGTGGACCGGCTGAATGCCGAGATCGCTAAATGTAACGCGAAGCTGGGGAATGAAAGCTTTGTTGCAAAAGCACCGGCGGCCGTCGTTGAACAGGAGCGCAAAAGGCTGGCAGAATACGGAACCACCATCGAGAAACTTCAGGCCCAATTATTGCGTCTGCCCGCCTGAAATTGGGGGTTCGAATCATTTATCGATCCGTTCCGGTTGTCTCGACGTTTCAATGATTAAGAGGATCAGGGTCATCACATGCTAAAAGTTACCAAAGCGGTTTTTCCCGTCGCGGGTCTGGGCACGCGGTTCCTACCGGCGACCAAGGCAAGCCCGAAGGAAATGCTGCCTGTCGTGGACAAGCCGCTGATTCAGTACGCGGTCGAGGAAGCGATGGCGGCCGGCATTACAGAAATGATCTTCGTGACGGGTCGCAGCAAGCGTGCCATCGAAGACCATTTCGACAAGTCCTATGAGATCGAAGCGGAACTCGAGGCGCGCGGCAAGGACAAGCTGCTCGAGCTCGTGCGCAGCATCAAGCCGAGCCACGTGGACTGCTTTTATGTTCGTCAGGCCGAAGCACTCGGTCTCGGCCACGCGGTGCTGTGCGCCGAGAAGCTCGTCGGCGACAACCCGTTCGCCGTGATCCTCGCGGACGACTTGCTGTACGGCAAGCCGCCCGTCATGACGCAGATGATCGAAGTGTTCGACCACTATCACAGCTCGGTGATCGGCGTCGAAGAAATCCCGCCTGAGGAATCGAAGTCTTACGGGGTCATCGACGGCAAGGAGTGGGAAGACAATATCTTCAAGCTCGCGGGCATCGTCGAGAAGCCGGAACCGGCCGTGGCGCCGTCGAACCTGGGCGTGGTCGGCCGTTACGTGCTCAAGCCGCGCATCTTCGATCACATCCGCGCGCTGAAGCCGGGCGCGGGCGGCGAACTGCAACTGACGGACGCGATTCAATCGCTGCTGTCGGACGAGCAAGTGCTCGCGTACAAGTACCACGGCACCCGTTTCGA
>Ga0105251_10002344_pt1 | contig 14982 bp, 14 predicted proteins | sample KBSS64metaG_FD_80424 | JGI IMG/M metagenome (GOLD analysis project Ga0105251, IMG submission 80424) | Switchgrass rhizosphere microbial communities from Kellogg Biological Station, Michigan, USA - KBS S6-4 metaG | ecosystem: Host-associated > Plants > Roots > Rhizosphere > Soil | place...
ACATGGCAATGATTCCCGAAACCCTGGCCAACCTGAACCTGTTCGTTGACGGCATCAGCTTCCAGGGGGATGTCCCCAGCCTGACCTTGCCCAAGCTCACCCTCAAGATGGAAGAACACCGCCCCGGCGGCATGGACATGCCGGTCGAGCTGGACATGGGCATGGAGAAGCAGGAAGCGAACTTCACCACCACTGGCGTGCGACGTGAGGCGCTGAAGTTCTTCGGCCTGGCCGATGGCTCTGCTTTCAATGGCACGTTCCGTGGCGCCTTCAAGGGGCTGCGAGGTGTGATCAAGCCGGTGGCCGTCACGCTGCGCGGCACCCTCAAGGAAATCGACATGGGGGACTGGAAGGCCGGTGACAAGGCCGAGATCAAACATGGCGTTTCGCTCAATTACTACAAGCTCGAAGTTGACGGGCGGGTGGTCTACGAGATCGACGCCCTCGGAATGCGGCGCGTCATTGACGGCGTCGACCAGCTGGCTGCGCAGCGCCAAGCCCTCGGCCTGTAAACCCTCCCTCCCGAATACCAGGAAAGCCAAACATGACCAAGCCACTGCCGAAGTACCTGATTCTCGATGCCGCCCGCGTTACCGTGCGACTGAGCCAACCCACCGAGCTGAACGGAGTTCAGTGCGACACCATCACCTTGCGCGCGCCGACCGTGCGCGACATTCGCACCGCTTCGAGCACCGCTTCAGGCGATGAGGAACAGGCCGAGCTGAACCTGTTCGCCAGCCTCGCCGAAGTCGGCCCCAAGGACTTGGAGGGCATGGCCCTGAAGGACTACACCCGCCTGCAGTCCGGCTACTTTCGCCTGGTGCAAGACGACGAGCTTTGATCCCCAGGTACAGAAGAGGCTGGCCAAGCGGCTGGCCTCCGAGCTGGGTTTCGCGTCCGCTGAAATCATGACCATGCCGTGGGAAGACATGGTCTGGTGGCTCATGGATTGAGCCGCTAAGGGGGTAACCGATGGCAAGTAAACTGGCGCTATCGCTGGTGATCGGCGGCGCCGTCGCGTCGTCGGTCGGTGCGGCTTTCCGCACAGTAGAAAGCGGCATCGACAAGCTCAAGAAGAAGGGCGACAAGGCCAAGGTGCTGCAAAGCACCATCGGCGAAACCATCAAATTACAGGCTGAGTGGAAGCGGGCGCACGACACCGGGTCGGCGAGCGCCGACAAGTTGCTGCGCAAGCTCAACGGTAACCTGGATGCGTTGCGCAAACAGGGGGTCGAAGTTGGTCGCCTAGGGCGCGAGTATCAGCGGCTGACCCGTGAGGCCAAGGCTGCCGACCTGCAGATGAAGGGGCGGCAGCAGATCGCGTCGGGCAAGTCTTCGCTGAAGGCGAACCTGGGTGCGGCCGCAGTTGGTGTGGGGTTGACCGCTGTCCCGACCAAAATCAGCGCGGACTATCAGGCGATCATTCGTGACATCGCGATCAAGGCTGACGCGGCCGGTAAGCCCGAAGAAGTGCAACTGAGCCGGTCGGTCATTCAAACCTCGAATGACACCGGCATGGCGCGCAACGACGTGGCCGACCTAATCAACCAGCTGGTCGGCGCGGGCATGGAGTTGGATAAGGCCATGGCCTATTCCGCAACGGCGGCCAAGTTCGCGGTCGGGCAGGGTGCTTCGGGCGTCGACACGGCCAGCATGATCATGGCGCTGCAGCAGAACGCCAAGATCAACGACCCGAAGGTCATGCAGCAGGCGCTGGAGGCCATCGCCTACCAGGGCCAGGCGGGCAGCTTCGAGGCCAGCGACATGGCCAAGTGGTTTCCGCAGCTGCTTGCGGGCATGGAGAAAAACGGGATCACCGGCTTGGATGCGGTGACGTCGCTTGGCTCGATGCTGCAGGTGCAGATGAAGACCGCCGGCAGCTCGGACGAAGCGGCGAACAACTTCAAAAACTGGATGGAGAAGATCGGCGCCGGCGATGTGGTCAAGGCCTACAAGGATGCGGGCATCGATTACCAAGCGTCGCTGAACACCGGGCTGCAGAAGGGTATGAACGTCATCGAGGCGTCCATGGGGTTGGCCATGCAATACGTGCAGGCAACCGATCCGGCCAAGGCAAAGAAGATCAAAGATGCTCAGGCAAACATCGACAAGGAAGTTGACCCGGAGAAAGCCAAGGCGGCACTTGAAGCCCTGGAGAAGACTCTGCGCACCGGCGACCTGTTCGCCGACATGCAGGTCAAGGCGGCGCTTACTGCTTACGGGCAGAACCGGGGGCTGTACAACGAGCTGAAAGCTGACTCCCTGAAGGCAACCGGCATTCTGGACAAGAACCTGGCCGAGCGGCGCGAAACATCCTCGCAACGCTGGGCAGAGCTTTGGCAGTCAACCGATGACGCCATGCGGAGCATCGGTGATGCTATACGGCCGGCGACCGACGCGTTTGCTCAAGGGGCCACGACCGTCGTGCAGGGCATCACCAAGCTGTCGGACAAGTTGCCAGAGGTGGTAATGGGACTGGGTGCGTTGGCGGCAGCCATCGGCGCGCTGCTGACCGCCCGAAGTGCGGCCCGGATTGGCCGTGGTGTGGTAAACCTGGCTCGAGGTCGTGCGCTGGGTTACCGGCGCGGGGGCAGGCAGGAAGCGGTCCCCGCAGGAGAGCTGCTGCCCAAGACGGGTAACCCTGTGGTGGATGCAGGCCTGGGCGCGCTGGGCAAGGCGATTGGTGTCCCGGCCAGTAATGATGCTGGTCCTGTGGTCGGCAATGACCCGCAGCGTGTATTCGTGGTGAATGCTGATGCCATTGGCCGGTACGGCGGCAGCAGTGTCGGCTCGGCGACGACTGAGCCAGTAGGTAGTCGGCGTGCCCGCCGGCGCCGCCGCCGGGTTGCGGCGAAGTCGAATCGTTCGGGAAGTGGCGCACCAGTAAATCGCCCTTCGGTTCCAGTGTCTCCAGCGGCGCCGGTGGCGGCTGCGCATCCGCCAAAACCGCCCGTGCCGCTGCCTGCTCATGGCGCGCAGGCATTGGCGGGTGCAGCGGCCCCTGAGCTTGGGCGGCTGGGGCAGATGGTGCGGGGCGTGCGTGGTGTCACTCGTTACATGGGTAAGCTCCCGGGCGGCAAGCTGGCTGACGCGATTCCTGGTGTGCTCGACACGGCGGTCAACGCCGAAACCCGTGACGAGAAGGCGGAAGGTTACGGCGGCGCTGCAGGTGGTATGGCCGGTGCCTGGGCAGGGGCGTCGATGGGGGCGGCCATTGGGTCGGTTGTTCCCGTCATCGGTACCGCGATTGGCGGCGCCATTGGGATGGCCATCGGCGGTATCGGTGGTGAGGCCTTGGGCGGCTGGCTGAGCAAGAAACTGTTCGGGGACGACAAGCCGGAGGCTGCGGCTGAACCGCTCGTGCCGAAAGAAGTCGGGCAGGCCAAGGTGGTGGCTGAGGATAGGCCGGCGGTGCCACCTGCTGTATCCATCAACCCTGTGGCTGCTATGCCGGCGCCGGTGTCGGCCGTTGAGGCAGGTAGGCCAACTGTTGTGCTGCCTCCGCCTGTCGTTTCCGCCTCGAGGCCGGTAACGATGGAGGCGCCAAAACCTGTTGTAGCAGTGCCGGCGCCGGTTGCGGCAAGCGCTGTACCTGCTGCTCAGGTGGTGCCACCAGTAAAACCTTTAGAGGCAGCACCGCAGGCACCTGTTGTCGTGATGCCGCCTCCGGTTGTGGCCGCCTCCAAGCCAGTCATGGCGCAAGCACCGAAGCCTGTCGTTGCATTAACAGCGCCGGTTTCCTCGACTCCGGTGCCTGTTGCTCAGGTCCAGCCGCCTGCAGCACCGGGGGATGTGGTTCGCGAGATCGTCGTGGCCACGCTGCCACCCAGCCCGGCCAAGGCCGCCCAAGCCGCCGCGCCGGTCAAGGCTGCACCGCCCAAGGTCGAGCAGTCGTTCACCTTTGCGCCAAACATACCAATCGTTGTCCATGGCGATGTGAAAGATCCTGGTCAGATTGTGCGTGAAGCTGAGTCGGTCCTTCGGGGCATGTGGGAGAGGTTCCAGCGTGAAGTGGGGGCGCGGATGGCTTCCGCTCAGTTATTTGATGCACCAGATGTCGCTTAAGGAGGCGCTATGGCTTATGAGGAGCAGTTAGAAAGAGCGCTGTCTTCGGTGGTCGCTGCGGGGGAGGCGGGGCGTAACAGCCCGAGCAGCATGCTCAACCCACTGAACATCGCGGTCACGAGCATGACAGCGGTCGCCGACCAACTGGATCGGCAGGGTTCCCTGGAGCCGCAAAGGGGGGAGCGGCTGCAGCGCGGCTTACGAGCGGTTCGGGCGGCACAGGGATATGCCACCCAGGTCGCCAACAAGGGCGGGCCTTCAACGCCTGGCACCACCGCTGCGCTGGGTGTGCTCACCGTGCTGGATTCCCAGACCAGCCGGGCAGGGTCCGCAGCCAACCGCCTGGCAGGCCAGCTACTGAGCACTCCGGGCATTCTGCCCACGGGTGCCATCAGTCCTGCAGGCGCCTCGTCGGCTGCGGCGATCAAACCTTACCCCCACCTGCTGGTCATGCAGCCATTGAATGCCAGCAGCCAGCCCTTCTACTTCAACCTCGATACCGCAGCATTCGACGAGTTGAGCCGCAAGACCGCCTATCGCTGGGCCAGCCAAGAGCGTCTGTCGCGTGAATTGGCCCAGCAGGCGGTGGGGCAGGGCGAGGACCGGCTGACGATCAAAGGCGCAGTGATGCCGGGGTTCAAGGGTGGCATCGGCCAGCTCGATGCCTTGCGCGCCATTGCTCGCGAGCTGAAGCCGGTGATCCTGACCACGGGCTACGGCGCGGTGCTCGGCACCTGGTGCCTGGCGAGCATCGATGAGGATCAGTCCGCGTTGCTGGCCGGGGGCATCCCGCGCAAACAAGCCTTCTCACTGGAGTTCACCAAGTATGGCGTCGACATGCAGAACGTCTGACGGGGATCTGCTCGATACCCTGTGCCAGGCCTACTACGGCCACCTCTCCGGTGCTGTGGAGGCTGTCATGGAGGCGAACCCGGGGCTGGCCGACGAGGCGCAGCCTTACCGCGCAGGCGTGCTGATCACCTTTCCCGATCTGCCGGCCGCCGACGTCGAGCAGGTAACCCTGTGGGACTGACCCTCTCACGTCCACACCGATCCCGCCCATGCGGGGTCTTTCATTTCTGGAGCGCGTATGAAACCCATATTTCGCATCGTCGCGGACGGTCGCGATATCACCGCGCTGATCAACGACCGGTTGCTACTGCTGCGCACCTCGGACAAACCTGGCATGGAGTCGGACGAGTTCGAGCTGCGCATCGATGACCGCGACCAGGCCGTCACGTTGCCCAGCCGCGGGGCCAAGGTCGAGATCTTCCTAGGCTACGAGGGCAAGCCTCTGGCGCGCCTGGGCAGCTATGCGGTCGACGAGATCGAGGTTAGCGGTCCGCCGGACACTATCAGCCTGCGCGGCAAGGCCAGCGACATGCGCGGCAGCGGTAAAACGACCCGCAGCGGCAGCTGGGAGGGCGTCTCCCTTGCGCAGGTCGTCAGCGAGGTGGCCGCTCGCAACGGCTGGAAGGCCGGCTGCACGGTGTTGACCAAGATCGCGCGTGTAGACCAGCGCGGTGAGTCGGACTTCAACTTCATCACCCGATTGGCCAAGCAGTACGACTGCACTGCCAAGGTCGGCGACGGCCAGCTGCTGGTGATGCCCCGCCAAGGTGGCACTACTCCCGGTGGCAAGACCTTCGGTGCCGTCACCATCACCCGCAGTGACGTCAACCGGTATTCGTTCCGGTTAGGCGACCGCAGCACGCAGAAGGCGGTGAAGACCCAGCACCAGGACAAGAAGTCCGGGACGCTGAAGGTCGTCGAACTGAGCAATGACGAGGCCCCAGAGGGCCTGCCGGCGGTGCACACCGACCGCCACATCTACCCCGACCAGAAGGCAGCGGAACAGGCAGCCAAGGCCCGCTTGGCCGCCTTCAACCGCAGCACCGCAGGCGTGCGCCTGGAAATGGTCGGACGCACCGACCTGTTCGCCGAGCGATCGATCATTGCCCAGGGCTTCAAGAGCGGGCTCGACGGCGAGTACCTGGTCGACAGCGTAGAGCAGCTCTTCACTGCGGCGGGTTGGACCACGACCGTGGAGTGCAACGGCGGCAAGAAGGGCAAGGCGACGGCCAAGGGCAAGAAGAAAAAGCAGACCAAACCGACCAAATCACTACGCACGGTGGACGTGTCCGCCGCGTAACCGAGACCTACAGGAGACGAACGATGCCTATAAACGAGAAGCAACTGCTGCAAATCCTCCCGAACGCCGGCCGCAAAGCCGGCGTTTTTGTTCCCGGCCTCAACGCCACCATGGGCAAGTTCGCCATCATCACGCGCCTGCGCATGGCCGCTTTCCTCGCTCAGATCGGACACGAGTCCGGCCAGCTGCAGTACGTGCGCGAGCTTGGCAATGACAATTACCTGTCGAAGTACGATACCGGCCGCCTGGCGCAGCGCCTGGGCAACACGCCGGAGGCTGACGGCGATGGCCAACTCTACCGAGGTCGTGGGCTCATCCAGGTAACGGGCCGGTTCAACTACGAAGCGTGCAGCGAAGCCCTATTCGGTGACAGCCGGCTGCTCAACACCCCGGAGCTGCTCGAACAACCGGTCTATGCCTCGATGTCGGCCGGCTGGTTCTGGCAGAGGGAGGGCCTGAACAGCTTGGCCGACAAGGGTGACATCCTGGCCATCACCAAGCGGATCAATGGCGGCACCAACGGCCTGGAGGATCGCAACGCAATCTACAAGCGAGCGCTCGAGGTGCTGCAGTGAGCGCCTGGGCCGTCCGCCTGGTGGTCGTGGTAGCGCTGCTGGCCGCTTGCGCTGTCGGCGCCCGGGCAGCGTGGGTGTGGCAGGCCAACGCCTACAAGGCGCAGCTCGCCGATCAGGCCGATGACTTCGGCAAGCAGTTGGCGGAGAAGGACCGTGCACACGGCCGTGAGCGTGAGGAGGCTGCAGCAGCGGCGCTCAATCAACTGGCAGAGCAGCAGGGTGCGCGCCGTGCCCTGGAGGCTCGCCTGCAGGATCAGACCAAAACGCACTGGAAGGAAATGAATGATGCTCAACAAGCTCAGGCTCGTCTGCGTGACCGGCTTGCTACCGCTGATCTGCGGCTGTCAGTCCTTGTCGACGCCGGAGCCCTTGCCGGCCCGGGTTGTGACGGTGGGCTGCGAGAAACCGCCGGCACCGGAGTCGTGGTACATGGCGCCGTACGCGCCCAACTTGACCGAGCGCATGCTCAACGAATTGTCGCCATCACCGACGAAGGCGACCGGGGGCTGATCGCATTGCAGGCCTGCCAGGCCTACGTCCGCGAAGTCACTCAGTAATAAAGAGGCGAGCCGGGACGGATGCGTCAACATCCAGCCCGGCCCGCCGAACCCGCAGACCCTTCCTGCAAGTCCAGCCGTGGCCCCTGCCTTGTGCACAAAGCGCGGTGAGCCTAACACCTGTTTATCCATACAGTAAAGACTTGCATACCTATGACCTCTCCAATCATCCCCTGGATGGGTGGCAAACGCCGCCTGGCCGACCGCTTGATCCCTCTCTTTCCCCTTCATGAATGCTACGTCGAAGTCTTCGCCGGCGGTGCCGCGTTGTTCTTCATGCGCCCTCAGCCCGCCCCGGTGGAGGTGTTGAACGATTTGAATGGTGACCTGGTCACCTTGTACCGCGTGGTACAGAACCACTTGGAAGAGTTCGTGCGCCAGTTCAAATGGGCGCTCAGCTCACGCCAGATCTTTGAGTGGCAGAAGATGACACGCCCCGAGACCCTCACCGATATCCAGCGCGCCGCCCGATTCTTCTACCTGCAGCAGCACGCCTTCGGCGGTAAGGTCACCGGGCAAACGTTCGGGACCGCCACCACTGGGCCAGCCATCAACCTGCTACGCATCGAGGAAAACCTGTCCGCCGCGTGGCAGCGCCTCGCCGGTACCTACGTCGAGAACCTGTCCTGGCTCGCCTGCGCCGAGCGCTACGATCGAGCGCACACGTTCTTCTATATGGATCCCCCTTACTGGCAGACAGCCGGCTATGGCGTCGACTTCCCCTTCGAGGAGTACGAGCGAATGGCCGACTTCATGCGCCGGTGCAAAGGCAAAGTGATGGTCAGCATCAACGACCACCCCGACATCCGGCGCGCCTTCGACGGTTTTCACTTCGAGTACCTGGATATCCGCTACAGCAACACGAACCAGCGCCAGAGCAAAGCGGAGGTGACCGGAGAGCTGGTGATCATGAACTGGGAACCGTCAGAGTTGCAGCAGCTTTTCTAGTTGCAGATATTGAAGCCAACGCACAACTTCAATACAGAGTGTAATGATCAGGTCAATGGTGTGCATAGGTTTCTCCGGGTTGAGTTCGCCCACTCGAGTTATACTCGAATGCAGGGTTTTTCAGGTGGGGCGATTTAACTGGGCACTTTGTTAGAAGTCAATATTTATTTCTCTGGCCACGTGCGTTGGCTCTCTAGGCGGAAACATGGAGTAGAGGCACCAAGGGCGCTAAGGCGCCTTGGTGCTTTTGAACATATAGGTGCCGGTAGTGCTTTCCTCAATGCTTCAGTTCGCTACTTCGCTACTTCGCTACTTCGCTACTTCGCTACTTCGCTACTTCGTTATTTCGTTATTTCTTTATTTCGTTATTTCTTTATTTCTTTATTTCTTTATTTCTTTATTTGTTGATTTGTTGATTTGTTGATTTGTTGATTTGTTGATTTGCAAAGTGTGTTTTTGTTATCTGGTTGGTTTGTTCGTTGGCCGATACGTCGTGCTTTACAGTGTCCTGTGTGTTGAGTTATTCGGCTCGAATATACGGTTGGTGTGATTATCCATCGCCTGCAGCCGATTCCGCCGGGGCAAGGGGGCTGACCAGGGTCAGGACGCTGCCCTCGTTGGTCAGAATTTTTCCCACCCAGGATTGACCGAACAGCCAATGCCGGATTTACTGTATATGCATACAGACTTCTGGGCCTTCCGTCATGACCGTTTCGTTTCTGGGCTCGCCTCGTGGCGGCACCGAACCACTCCCGCTCTATTCATTCCACGTCCCGGCGGGTTTCCCATCGCCTGCGGCGGACCACCTGGAAGGCCATATCTCCCTCGATGAGCTTTTCGATCTGCGTGCTCCGCATGTGTACCTGGTTAAGGTAGAAGGCGACAGCATGCAGCAGGCCGGCATCTACTCTGGAGATCTGCTCATAGTCGACCGTAGTAACGAAGCTGTGCACGGCGACATCGTGATCGCCGCGATCAACGCGGAGCCGGTGTGCAAGCGGCTGTACCGGCGCAACGGGGTGGTAATCCTGCAGTCGGAGAATCCAGCCTACCCACCACGGCATGTCTTGGAAGGCGACGACCTGGTCATCTGGGGTGTGGTTCGCTACAGCGTGCGCGATCATGCCCAGTGATCAGGTGTTTGCGTTGATCGACTGCAACTCGTTCTATGCGAGCTGCGAGCGAGTATTCCGCCCGGATCTGGCCAAAACTCCCATCGTAGTACTGAGCAACAACGACGGCTGCGTAATCGCCCGGTCGTACGATGCAAAGCCGTTCGTGAAGATGGGGGAGCCTTACTTCCAGGCGAAGGAGAAACTCCGCCGACATGGCATCGTGGCTTTCTCATCGAACTACGCGCTCTATGGCGACATGAGTGAGCGTGTCATGTCCCTGATCGAGTCGATGGTGCCGGTGGCCGAGGTCTATTCGATTGATGAGTGCTTCGCCGATATCACCGGCATGACGGGCAGCCTGACCCAGTTCGGCCGGGACGTGCGTGCCAGGGTGCTACGCTGCACGGGCATCCCTGTCGGTGTTGGGATTGCCCGCACCAAGACACTGGCGAAGCTCGCCAATCACACGGCAAAACGATTGCAGGCGCAGACAGGCGGTGTGGTTGACATCACCGACGACTTCAAGCGCGACTGGGTGCTGCGTAACACCGAGGTGAAAGAGGTGTGGGGTATTGGCCGGCGGATGACTGTGCACTTACAGGCCATGGGCATCCGCACAGCGATGGAGCTGGCCAAGGCAGATCCGAGAATGCTGCGCGATAAGTTCAGTGTGGTGGTGGAGAAGACCGCGCGCGAGCTCGGCGGTACGCCATGTCTTGAACTTGATGAGGCAGATCCCCCGAAGCAGGAGATCTGTTGCAGCCGGATGTTCGGCAAGCGTCTGACGGAACTGACGTCGATCAAGCAGGCGGTAGCCACCTACACGGGCAGGGCAGCCGAGAAGTTGCGCGCCCAGGGCTCGGTGTGCAAGCGCATGCGGGTATCAATCCGCACCGGCATGTTTAACCCCAACGAACTGCACTTCGCCAAGGGAGCCCTGGTCGATCTACCGTACCCCACGAACGACACTTTGCTGCTAACCAGGACGGCAACGGAGGCTGTGGAGCGGGTCTACCAGGCCGGCTACCGGTACAGCAAGGCCGAGGTATTGCTGATCGATCTGCGGCAGCCTGGCGAATTCACCGATGACCTGTTCGCCGTGACGCAGCCGGTGGCCAGTGGCCGGCTGATGTCGGCGCTCGATGAGATCAACGACCGGTATGGCAGGGGAACGGTGCGGGCCGGGAGCGTCCCCCGTACCCCCGATTGGGGGATGCGCCGCGAAATGATGAGCCAGTCTTATACGACGCGGCTCGATCAGCTTTGGACTGTTAACGCCAACTGATCGCTTGTTTTAAATGAGATGAACTGACAGCCACTTTATTGCTATATACGCCTTTTATTTCATATAGGACGGATAGTAGAGCAGCCAAGCCCCGTCGGCACGTGGCTTGGGTGTCTTTCCTATTTTTGTTCAGGCACAACGGGTCAGCCAAGAACCGCTGTCTTTGCGTTGGGCATGGATTCAAGTACGGCCTTGGTTGTGAAATAAGCAACCCTCATTCTGGAACCAATCGCTTTGCGCTAAGGCTTCAAATAAAGCGGCCTTCCAAGAGTTTTTTCTTTCGCGACGTTCCACTCTTGCCACCCGTTGAAGATGAATTCGTCTTTCATGTGGTGAGTCAATCTCAATTAAATATGCCGCTTGACTGGTGATTTCAGACGCGGCCTCAAGTCCAAAGCGCCATGCTATTCGAAAGTCACGAAAATAGTTGGTTAACCTAACTGCCAAATCGGGTGGCCAGTCTGCAGGTGGGCGAACACTGAAGCTGACGGATGCTGGTACTGTCTCCAGAAGTTCGGCGTATAGCCATGTACTGGTTTCGAGCAGGTCTGGTTCATAATAGGGGTGCAGTACTTGGTCGTCTGCGTTTATAGCCGCAAAGCCTTTGCCTTTATTGCAGCTGAAGCAAGCGGGAGTTAAATTTGATAGCAGTACTGAGAATGCGGGGTAGATAGACTTTGACATAAAGTGGTCAAGCGTCTCCGCTGGTGCGCAGGTGCAGAATGGGCATTTTCCCGAAGGGGCGAGAAGCATGATTTGGTCATAATATTTCCGCGCAGTCGCAGACTTACTTGCAAGGTGTGACGTGTACAGGGATACTAGTTCTCCCTTGGTTAGTCCGCCAATGACTATCTGATCGTCATTACCTCTACGGCATCTTGGGAAGGAAAATAGGGTGTTGTCGGAAGCGTTCTCGTCATACTCTGCGAAGACAGCTAAGACCTCGTCGCGTGCGGCTGTGAATTTGTTCGCTACGTCAGGTGCAGTTATATCGCCTATGCAGGTGTCGTAAACGACAGATGCATCAATGTTTGGCTTTGTTAAGCGTTTCATACTAGATCGCTACCGTCAGTTGCTTGGCCGGCAATGAGGGTGCGTAATAGGGCTTGGGCTTCTACACCCAATTGGTCGTCATATTCGGCCATGATGCTTTCAAAACTTCCGCCCGATTTAACTGCGTTATTCAATACGTCATGAAATCCGGATTTTATAACTTCGAGCCCAAAGATCTCACGGGTTAGTACACCTACGTTCTCGCCAAATGTCTCGCGTTCAGGGCGGTCACTCCTTCCCTGATTACGAATACGTGTTAGCTTCCAGACGCATGATTTAGGTACCTCTTGAACCAGCACCGGCGAGTGTGAAGCGATTATGGCGACTCCGTTCCTATCTTGTAAAAGTTCAGATAGTGCCCTGGTAAAGGCAGAAAGAAGCGGGGGGTGTAGATGGCTTTCGGGTTCGTCCATCAATACGAGAGTCTTTTCCTCGATGGTATCTACAAGCTTGGTTATGGTCAGTAAAACTATTTTATGACCAGAACTCATCAAAGACATTTTTTTATGAGCGGAAAAAGGAAGGTCGAAAGATGGGATGTTAAGAAGGCCTTTAAGGTCCATGTCGGCGAAATTGCTGTCTGATTCAAGTCGAGAGATTGCGTTGCACCATCTGTCTCTTTTGCTGCTTTGACTAAAGCAAGAACTCAAGCTGACTATGAAGTCGTTGATGAGGTCTGTTTCGGATTTTGGCGGTAGGGCTTCCTCGCCTGCTCTGTGTTTTTTCATGCCGACGTAGAAATACCCCACGCCTTTGCTTCTATCCGGTTGTTCCTTGGGAGGGATAAAAGGATCGAACGCACTGAAGGAAACTGACACTACACTGCTGAAGTAGTTAGGGGGCATGGGTGCAAATACGCCCCACATGTCACTCGTATAAAATATTGCCCGCTGTTCGGTCTGGGGAGATATGATTGCAGTGATAATATTATTTAAGAGGGTGGTTTTGCCGACACCGTTACGCCCAATTAAGACGTGAATGTTGGTCGATGGCTTTGAGAGAGGTGTTACTTCGAATTCCAAATTTATTTTGGCGTTTCGTTCGTCCCCAGGGTCGATATATTTGAAATCAAAGTTGGTGAGTTCTGCCTGTCCGTATGCTAGTCTTCTGAATTGCCCCTGAATAGTTGCAATGCTGACGCCTCGCATTAGCGAATGATTGAAAACCCTTTCGCCTTTAGCATGCTCAAGAATCTCATCGCTAATAATTACATCTCTAAGTGCGTTTAAAAGGGCGAGTCTGGATTCTTGATCAAGGTTTTCTTTTAGTGTTTTGTAGTATTGCGCGTCTTGGCCTAATGAAAACCACGTATCTGGCAGGTTTTCAAAGCTTCGGGGTATCGATTCTAATGTCCAGCCCGTTGGTTGGTCTTTATAACCAATTTTCACTACCCCCAAATCATGTTTTATACCTTTTATGTCGTAGAGCGTGGCTTCAAAAGAGGTTTTGAAAGAGTAGTCATCCCAGTTGCTTGGTCTAAAATACATAGTGTTTTTAGATGGGGTGTTGATCCAGGTGCCATGCTCTAATACAACAAATGAGGGTAGCATAGTGTTTTCGCCTTCCTGAGCTAGTGCTAATAAAACTGACTGACGATATCAGATTGGCGGAGCTTCAACTACGTCTCGTTGCGTGTATATATTGCAAACTTAGCCCTCCAGCGGCGGATAGCCGGAGGAGGATTGGATTAGGTTGGTCAGCCAGATTTGGCCGGTGATCGGGAGGCTCACCGGAGTGGCTGCAATAACCGTTGAGCCGAGCGTTGCAAGGGAGTGGTACAAAAATGGTACAAAGTACGACTTGCGGGTCTACAACCCTTTAAAATCAAGGCCGATAGAGAGTGTCTGCCCAATCCATCATCGGTGCAACGCTGAAGCGGCGGGACGGCTCAGGCCTTGTGGTGCTTGGGTTCGAGGTCTGTTCTATGGGCATTGGGTCTATGGCAACGTTCAGCGCAAGGAAAAAGGCCGATGGCGCGGTCAGTGACCTCGCCGGATCGGCCTTTGGGAAAAGTTGCCTTAGTTTACCAAGAGTGGCTGCCCTGTGCCTGCCCGCTGCCAGGATGGCGACGCAACGTCGGTTTTATCTCAGCCCCGCAGCCAACCCGCCCTGATCGGCACCGCCATCAGGCTGCGATAGCACCGTTGCGCCAAATCGGTGACAGGCAGGCCGATGCGCCTCCAGAGCGGCGAGAACCCTGCGTATACCAGCAGCGAAACAATCATCGCGCCCACCATGTCGAGCGGGAAGTGTACACCCAGGAATACCCGCGCCCAGGCGACGCTCAACCCGGTCAGCAGAATGACCACCCCCCAGCCCGACAAACCATCCAGCAACAGGGTCAAGCCGATGCAGCCGAACACGGTCATGTGATCGCTTGGGAATGACGAATCGGGTGCGTGCATCATCCACGTGTGCCCCAAACCCATCATGAACGGCCTTGGATGAGGCCAGATGGCCCAGATGAGCTGGTTGGCGAGCAAGGCGATCACGGTGATCAAGGTCGCTTTGAGCATCAGCCTGCGCTCTCCAGGGCTCCCCCATAACCAGAAGCTCAGCAGCAGCACAGGAAGCAGGTAGATCAGGCCGGCAGCGATGCCGATGGCGAGCTGAATCAGCCAGTGCGGCGTGTCACCGCCGGCGTTGATCAGCAGGAAGAGGGTGCGGTTTAGTGCTTCAAGTTCGCCCATGTTTTGCGTTCCGGCAGTTGATTCAAGCGCTGTTAGCTTCAATTAAAGCCACTTGCTTTATTTGCGTAGTAACTAAAGTGTGAAGATTGTGTCACCAGGCAGGTGTGCGAGCGGGCACGAAAAAAGGCCGATGACGTGGTCAGTGACCTCGCCATCGGCCTTCAGCGCCGCTGTTTATCCGGTCGCTATTTCTGCGTGTTGGCCGCAGTCTCCGGCGTATGTTCCGCCTTGTCCTGCGGCAACAGGTCGAACTCATGCAACCCATCCTTGCGGTACGGGTCGCCAATCCACCGCGGTGCTGCGGTGAATTGCGCGTTGACCAGGCTCTTGGCCGGCTCGAACTTGTCGTAGCTCAAGCCCGCCAGGTCCGACAGCGTATGGATCAGGTGCGCGCTGCTGTAGGAGCGGTTGACCATGCTTTGCAGGTCGCGCGGGTGCGCTGCCTGCCAGCTCGGTGAAGTCCACAGCAGGAACGGCACGGTGTACATCGGCCGGGTCGGCGCGCCTTCGTTGCGCCCCAGGCGGTCGTGGTTGCCGGAGCT
>Ga0105251_10002345_pt1 | contig 14979 bp, 12 predicted proteins | sample KBSS64metaG_FD_80424 | JGI IMG/M metagenome (GOLD analysis project Ga0105251, IMG submission 80424) | Switchgrass rhizosphere microbial communities from Kellogg Biological Station, Michigan, USA - KBS S6-4 metaG | ecosystem: Host-associated > Plants > Roots > Rhizosphere > Soil | place...
ACTTCTGGAACAGCACGCCCTTGCCTTCCATCACCGGCTTGCCGGCCAGCGGGCCGATGTTGCCCAGGCCCAGCACGGCGGTGCCGTTGGAGATCACCGCCACCAGGTTGCCGCGGGCGGTGAGCTCGCTGGCCTGCTGCGGGTCGGCGAGGATGGCTTCACAGGCGTGCGCCACGCCCGGCGAGTAGGCCAACGACAGGTCGCGCTGGGTCAGCATCGGCTTGGTCGCCGTGACCTTGATCTTGCCCGGCGGCGACATGCGGTGATAGTCGAGGGCGGCCTGTTTGAAATCTTCGTTGGACATCGCTTTCTGCAGATGAATGGGCGAGAGGAACAGGGGATCATACCCCCGTTGGCGTGGGCGGACCTGTCGCTACGCTGTCGCGATCGTGCTGCGACTGCACAAATCAGGGCCGTTCGCCGGCGTATGTACTGCCAGCCTGACGGGCGCCGATGACAGGCGACACCATCAGGATACTTCAAGAAAAAAGCCGGGCCCGGCGCTCCCAAGGGAGTTCCGGGCCCGGCGACGCACACTCAGGGGGAGGGCGTGTACACCACGGTGCTCAACGCGCCGGGGCGCTCAGCGGCGACGGCAGGTCGTCGGTCGCCAGCGGCGGCAGCTCGGCTTCGCGGCCATCCAGCGCCAGGGCCAGGCGGTCGCGGTCCAGCGCGCCTTCCCAGCGCGACACCACCACGGTGGCCGCCGCATTGCCGATGAAGTTGGTCAGCGAGCGGCACTCACTCATGAAGCGGTCCACGCCCAGGATCAGCGCCATGCCGGCCACCGGCACTTCCGGCACCACCGCCAGGGTGGCGGCCAGGGTGATGAAGCCCGCGCCGGTCACGCCGGCGGCGCCCTTGGAGCTCAGCATCGCCACCAGCAGCAGCGCGATCTGGTGGCCCAGGGTCAGTTCGGTATTGGTGGCCTGGGCGATGAACAGCGCCGCCAGGGTCATGTAGATGTTGGTGCCGTCCAGGTTGAACGAGTAGCCGGTGGGAACCACCAGGCCCACCACCGACTTGCTGCAGCCGGCCTTTTCCATCTTTTCCATCAGCGACGGCAGCGCCGACTCGGACGAGGACGTGCCCAGCACCAGCAGCAGTTCGGCCTTGAGGTAGCGGGCCAGCTTGAACACCGAGAACCCGCACATCCGGCAGACCACGCCCAGGATCACCGCCACGAACAGGAACGCGGTGAGGTAGAACGAGCCCACCAGCCAAGCCAGGTTGATCAGCGACCCCACCCCGTACTTGCCGATGGTGAAGGCGATGGCACCGAACGCGCCGATCGGCGCCGCCTTCATCAGGATGTGGACCAGGCGGAACACCGGCGCGGTCAGCGCTTCCAGGAAGGTCAGCACCGGGCGGCCGCGCTCGCCCACCAGGGCCAGCGAAATGCCGAACAGCACCGCCACGAACAGCACCTGCAGGATGTTGCCATCCACGAAGGCGCTGACCAGCGTGGCCGGGATGATGTCCATCACGAAGCCGGTGAGGGTCAGCTCATGGGACTTTTCCACGTAGCTGTGTACCGCGGTCTGGTCCAGGTCGGCCGGGTTGATGTTCATGCCGGCGCCGGGCTGCACCACGTGCGCCACCACCATGCCCACGATCAGGGCCAGGGTGGAGAAGAACAGGAAGTAGGCCATCGACTTGGCGAACACCCGGCCCACGGTACGCAGGTGGGTCATGCCGGCAATGCCGGTGACGATGGTCAGGAAGATCACCGGGGCGATGATCATCTTCACCAGCTTGATGAAGCCATCGCCCAGCGGCTTCAGCGATTCGGCGAAGGCCGGCTCGTAATGGCCAAGGATGGCGCCCAGCACGATCGCCACCACCACCTGGAAGTACAGCTGGCGATAGAACGGCAACGGCTTGGCTGCAAGCGGGGCAGCGGTGGGAACGTGCATGGGAAACTCCGGCAGTGTCACGGGGATGCCGGCCGCAGGCGGCGGCATCGGGCGTGGTCTTTTTACGCCGGCTGCATCGCCAGGCAGATAACCTATTGGTACTAGCCCCCCTGTTCAGCCAATCGCAGTGCCTACACTGCAACGGCACCGCGCCCCCACGGCGGCGGGTGGCCGTGTCGTTCCGGGCCTTGTGGCCCCACAGTTTTCCCGCTCGCGGCCGTTGTTGTTCTGCCCCATTTTTTTAGAAGCCAGACCCTAATTCCATGCGCCTGACCCCCCTGTTCATCGCACTCACCGCCCTGTCCGCCCCCCTCGCCGCTTCGGCTGCCGACTGGGACAACTGGCCGACCAAGGTTGCCTTCAGCGACGGCACCGAACTTGCCGCCACGGGCAACATCGCCTACGACCTCAACAACTTCTCCGGCAACGACGCTTTCGAAGACGACGACGCCGTGCGCCGCAAGGAATTCGGCGCCACCCTGAAAAAGAAGGGCGTTTACGACGCCATGGTGTACTACGACTTCCAGTCCGACACCTGGCTGGACGTGTTCTTCCGCTTCGAGAGCAAGGCCCTGTTCGGCAAGGACGTGGGTCGCTTCCGCTTCGGCTACATGAAGACCCCGGTCGGCCTGGACGCCAACACCTCCTCGCGCGCCGGCAGCTTCATGGAAACCGCGCTGCCCGTGCAGGCCTTCTACGCCGGCCGCCGCACCGGTGCCGAGTGGGTGCTGGAGCGCCCGGCCTACCTGATGCAGGTCGGCGCCTATGGCGGCAAGGACCTGCAGGGCGACAACCCCGGCACCACCCAGGCCGTGCGCGGCGTGTGGACCCCGGTCAAGGCACCGGGCGACGTGATCCACCTGGGCCTGGCCTATTCGCAGGAAAACCCGCGCGGCTACCGCGACGGCCGCGACGTGCACCACGACGCCAGCGCCCGCCTGCGCGCCCGCCCGGAAGCCGGCCTGACCGACATCCGCCTGGTCGACTCCGGCGCCCTGGTCACCGCCGACCAGATCCGCCGCACCGGCCTGGAAGGCATCTACATCCACGGCCCGTTCTCGGTGCAGGCCGAAGCGCTGCGCACCACCGTCACCCGTGACGGCAAGCCGGATTACACCGGTGATGGCCAGTACGTGATGGGCAGCTGGATCGTCACCGGCGAATCGCGCCCGTACAGCGCCGGCGCGGTGGCCAACGTCAAGCCTGCCCACGATTACGGCGCGGTGGAACTGCTGGCCCGCTACAGCCGCATCGACCTGGACGACGCCGACGTGTTCGGTGGCCGCCAGCACGACTGGACCGTGGGTGCGAACTGGTACCTCACCAGCCACTTCAAGTTCCAGGCCAACTACGTGTGGGCCGACGCCAGCCGTCGCGGCGTGCGTACCAAGCCGGAAATCTTCGAGCTTCGCGCGCAGGTGCATTTCTGATGATGTGAAGTCAGGCAGGGCGCTTCCTGGCGTCCTGCCTGCCGCACGCCCAGGAACGGGGTGAATCTGCCGGATTGGCGACCGGATCAGCCCTACTTCCGCCAAGGGTTCCGACGTACCATGGGACACGTCTCAGCGCGGGAGTCCATTGGACGTGAAACGCTTCTTCAGCCAGTTCAGCATTGCAAAGCACGGGCACAGCGACAGCTCCTACGATGTCAACCGTGACGGTGCGCTTGTGCTCAACCGCGATGACCTGCTCAAGTCAGGGCGGATGAAGCGACAGCTGGATGCCGCGCGCGACCTTCGAGCGCTCAAGGCGGCGGAAGACAAGGCCCGTTCCGGGAAATGACAAGCCTGGCCCTGGTGGCCGTACTTCTGGCCACGGGTTGGTATTTCTACCGTCAATGGCGCTACACGCGTTTCGAAGCCTTGCATCATCCGGGGCATCCACAGTATTTCGGCGCAGCGCTTTGTTCGGTCTACCTTTTCGGAATGAGCGTCGGCCTGCATGCGTTGGCAATGAGGCATGCCGCTTACGGGCTGTATCTCGGCAAGCTCCAGATGATGTTGCCGTTGCAGGCCATTGAAAAGCAGACGGCGGAAGGACTGGCACTCCATTTGGCCCTGACACTATGGTGCCTGTTGCTGGGCGGCCTACTTCCCATCCTCCTCAACGACCCACTGGTCCGGGTCCGCTCTCTTGCGCAGCTGATTGCCTCGCGGCACGGGGCTATCGATGCCATCGAAGGGCTCGCAATGAAATGCGAGGAGGACGGAACGTTGATTGCGCTGACGCTGAAAAGCGGCAAAGTCTACGTTGGACTTCTGGACGAATTTGCAGGTCCAAGGGTAGGTAAGGAATGGGTTGGCATCTCGCCTGTTGCATCCGGGTTCCGGGACGACCAATCAGCGCTCTGTCTGACAACCTTCTACGACATGGAGCCAACTGACGAGGCACCCCTGGACATTTTTCAGGTCATCGTTTCGACGAAACAGATTGTCTCGGCACAGGCATTCGACCTGGAGCTCTACAAACAGTTCCAGCAGCCCGACGCACAGGCACGTTCAACAGGTGACGAGCGGAGAACGGCCCTGAGGCGGACGTCATCGACAGTCGACAACACCAGACACTGCCTCTACCTTGGCTTGCCGGTTCTGCTGCTTCTATCCCCCTACATCGCATTGAAAACCACCTTGGGTGGGCTGATCCTCGTCGTATTGGCGGGAGTCAGCGGCATCGCCGCCGAGAGGCTGCAACGTAGAATGGTGCCGAGCGGGAGTAACGACAGACTGGTGCCTCCCGAACCTGACAGGGGGCCGGCAGCCCCGTTTGCCCCATCAAGTGCGCATTCCTGAGCCATGTACAGCCCCACCCGCAAACACGCCATGTTGCTGACCCTGCTGGTCATGGTGGGGGGCACCCTTCTGGCCGCACTTGTGGGTGGGCGCTATGCGCAGCAACGCGCATTGGAGACCGAAAGCGCCCAGGTACGCCGCCAGCTGGATCTATACGCACAGACCCTGCAGCAGCGCATTGATCGCTTCGGCACCCTGCCCCAGGTGCTGGCACTGGACCCGGACCTGCAGCAGGCGCTGCGCCAGCCGCTGGACGATGCCGAGCGCCACCGGCTCAACCTGAAGCTCCAGCAGGCCAACAACGTAACCCGCGCCTCCACCCTGACCCTGATCGACCGTCGGGGCGTGGCGGTTGCCGCCAGCAACTGGGACCAGCCCACCACCAACGTGGGCGAGGATTACAGCTACCGCCCGTACTTCCAGCAGGCCATGGCCAAGGGCAGTGGCCGCTTCTACGGCATCGGCATGACCACGGCGGTGCCGGGCTACTTCCTCTCGCAGGCCATCCACGACACGGACGGCAGCGTGCTGGGCGTGATCGCGATCAAGATCGAACTGCGCGCCCTCGAACAGGAATGGCTGCAGAGCACCGACATCGTGATGGCCAGCGACGCCCACGACGTGGTGTTCCTGGCCAACGGCGACGACTGGCGCTACCGCCTGTTGCGGCCGCTGGCCCCGGCCGAACGCCGCGAGATGCTGGCCACCCGGCAGTATGCCGACCGCTCCCTGCAACCCTTGCAGGCACGCACGCTGGACGTACTGGACGACGGCGGCCGCATGGTGAGGGTGGAACAACCCGCCCTGCCGCGCCCGGTGCTGTGGCAGACCTACGAACTCACCGACCCGCACTGGAAACTGCACCTGCTGCACGACGCAGGCGCCAGCGCCGCCGTGGGCCGCAGCACCGCGTTGGCGGCCGGCGGCATCTGGCTGGCGCTGTGCTTCCTGACCCTCTTCGTGCAGCAGCGGCGGCGGCTGGCCTCGCATCGCCAGCGCAGCCGGCTGGAGCTGGAAGCGGTGCTGCAGCAGCACGCGCAGGAACTGCGCACCGCCCAGGACGGCATCCTGCAGGCCGCGCAGCAGGCCGACAGCGGCCTGGCCCGCAGCCTGGCGCACCTGCCGCAGGGCGTGGTGGTGATCGACAGCGAGCAGCGTCTGGTGGCGTGGAATGCGCGGTACCTGGAACTGTTCCGCTTTCCGCCCGACCTTATCCGCGTCGGCGTGCCCATCGCCGAAGCGTTCCGCTTCAACGCGCGCCGTGGCCTGCTGGGCCCGGGCCCGATCGATGAAGCCATCGAGCGCCGTCTGAACCATCTGCGCAGCGGCCGCCCGCACATGCGCGAGAGCGAGAAAGACGACGGCACCGTGCTGGAGATCCGTGGCAACCCGCTGCCCGATGGCGGCTTCGTCACCAGCTACGCCGACATCACCGCCTACAAGAACACCGCACGCGAACTGCGCTCGCTGGCAGACGCGCTGGAACACCGCGTGGCCGAGCGCACCCGCGACCTCGACGAAGCACGCCGCGAAGCGGAACGGGCCAACCGCTACAAGAGCCGCTTCGTCGCCTCGGCCGTGCATGACCTGCTGCAGCCCTTGAACGCCGCACGCATGTTCGTGTCGGTGCTGCGCGGCAAGCTCAGTGGCGATGCACGCGAGCTGAGCGAACACGTGGATGCGGCACTGGCTGCACAGGATTCCATCCTCACCAGCCTGCTGGATATCTCGCGGCTGGAGTCGGGCACGCTGCAGACCCATGTGCGCGCCTTCGCCCTGTCGCCGCTGCTGGAAACTCTGGCACGCGAATTCGGCATCGCCGCGCAGAGCCGTGGCCTGCAGCTGGACTGGGTAGACACGCGCGCGGTGGTGGTCAGCGATGAAGCGCTGCTGCGACGCATCCTGCAGAACTTCCTGTCCAATGCCCTGCGCTACACCCCGCGTGGGCGCGTGCTGCTCGGCTGTCGGCGCGTGGGCAACCAGCTTCGGATCGAAGTGCACGACCAGGGCCCGGGGATTCCGGAAAGCCTGCAGGGCGAGATCTTCGAAGAGTTCCGCCGGCTGGACGATGGCGTGGACCAGGAGCGCGGCGCCGGTCTGGGGCTGGCAATCGTAGAGCGCATTGGTCGCCTGCTGGGCCATCGCATCAGCCTGCGTTCCACGCTTGGCCAGGGCAGCGTGTTTGCGGTGACCGTGGCGCTCGGTGATGCGGCCGCCATACCCGCACCGGCGCCCGCGCCCGTGGCACCGGTCGACCCGGGTGACGACAGCCCGCTGCGCCAGTGCCGGGTCTGGAGCATCGACGACGATCCGCGCGTCTGCGCCGCCACCCGCGCCCTGCTGGAGCGCTGGGGCTGCAATGTCGAACTGGCGGACGGCCCGCAGGCAGCGCTGGAGATCGCGTCCACCTTCAACGTGCCGCAGCTGCTGCTGCTCGACGTACGCATGGGCCACTGGCACGGCCCCGGCCTTTACGAACACCTGTGCGAGCTGTGGCAGGCGCGCCCGCCGGTGATCCTGGTCACCGCCGAGCGCGACGACGCGCTGAAGGCGCAGGCTGCCGAAAACGGCTGGGGCTTCCTGTCCAAGCCGGTGCGCCCGCCGGCCTTGCGGGCGTTGATGACGCAGTTGCTGGTGCGGCATAGGGGTTGATCCAACATACGGCAGCCCGCTTTGGCAGGGTCCGGTCATGCCCTATCGCCCCCGCCATGGTCGGCGATCGATGGGCATTCGACCCTACTTGGCCTCGCCCGCTGAATGGGATCAGGGCGCTCGCGACCAGACGTTCGGAAAACGATCGTGCCGCGCCAACCAGATCGCGAGCGCAGGATCAATCCAGCCGATGATCATCACTCCCCTGCCATGCTGCTCGGTGAGACTTGGCGTCAACCAAAGCAGCGGCTCGTGATGGAAGACGCGATTGCGTAGCCCTCGCACCTGGTTCAATGCACCGCAGATGGTGCGCCTCCTTCGCTCCTCCCGAGGGCATGCGGGAAACGCAAGGCGAAGTTCCTTCCATAGTTCGCCCTGAAAGCTTGCGTTGAAGAGAGTGCACCAGAACCCAAACGTCAGTTCGGCCAATACCTTGTCGGGGATGACTCGTTCACGGCGGCCCTTCAACTTGCTTTTGGCCTCATCCAACGAGCGCAGCACTCTTGCGAACTCCGGCCTTCCACTCCATTCAACCCACCAGTCGTCCCTTTGATAAAGGTGCGTAAGGCGCGCGTGCAATGCATTGCGGAGCCCAACCTCAAGAACGTTCAGCATCGGCATCATCGACTCTGCCAGGCGCAGGTTGCGGGCGTAGTCTGCAACGGCCAGTGCTCTGTTTCCCTCGCGAGCCACCTTGTATCTTCCAATCCGTGCGGAGGAAAAGTTCCGCTCCATCTGGTGCCAGTCCATGTTTCGCTTCACTTTTCTTCAGCAGGGGGTTCTGGTAGCCTTCGCTTGCCGCCCTAGGAACACGTCCTCTCCCAGCCACCATTACTGGTGATGACACTAGGTACGTACTGGCCCCGTTCGCGGGGCCAGTCTCTTTTCAAGAGGCCCTTTTCTGGCGGGCTTCCTGCTTTGAGAGCGATGCTCTTGAAGACAGGCGCGGTCGATCCGCTCAAGCATTCTGCGGACAACAACAGGTTTTCACCATCAGGTGCACCCTACGAGAAATGCAGAAGTAGTCTGAGGCGACACTAACGCATGACCTCGGAACGAAGATGCGATTCCCCGCTGCAGGTCATGCCCAATCAACGGACCTGGAATGCGACCCTACGGATCATGCCTGTCCTGCTTCATCTGTCGCACGACGCTTCTTCTTCGGCAGATGATCCAGATACCGGTACGGCACTGGAATCGGCGTCTCATCCAAGGTCAACGTGATCCGCTTGGCCTCGACCTCCACAATCACCCGGGCACCAACCGGCAACGCAAACCGCTCCAACCACATGCCACGCAGCATCAGGCACGGAATGCGCCCGCCGTCGGGCAGGTCATGTCCGCCGGGATGTTTGAACGAGCCCACGCGCAAGCTGTCCGGCACATGCATGCCGATGCGGGTCTGGGGTTGCTCGGTTGAAGGAACATCAGAAGTCGAACGACGCATTTGCCACCTCCGTGGAAGTCTCCCTCGCCGGAATGGCGAGGGAGTCGGGAGGCTGAAATCCGCTCAGCAGTTCACGGCGCGACGTATTTCCACGAGGGTGTTGTATTTCGCCACCCTCCCGACATGGGCACGTCCACTTCACCACTGAGGAGGTTTCAGGCTCCGAGGCAACACCGTGCGCCACGGCGCACGCAAAGTGAAGTTGCTTGTTTCGAATGATATTTTGATTTCGATAGGCGCACACTACTGAACGTCGCGATCGGCACGCGACCAACATGACGTGATCCTGCGCACAGATCGTCATCAACGATTTCGCCAAGAACTGCCCCACCTCTTCCTGAATTCAGTTCGATGGAGATCGGGTCGAGATGGCAGGCCGATTCAACAGCAATGCTCATGGGCACCTCGACCAGTGGCCAGGATCGCTGTGTGTTCACAGCATTCGATTGGATGAACCCGGCGCAAGGTTCAGGACGTTGGGTGATGCGACGGTGCCGAAGAGGTGAAGTCGGACTGCACCTGCGTGTCCGCCTCAGCATGATTAGGAAAACGCAGGTGGGGGGCACTTCGGTGGGAGACCATCGGTCTGCGAGGTCCACTGACACTTGAGGCGGCCGGGCAGAGCCCGGCGCTACGTCAGGCTGTAGCGGCTGGATTGAGCACGGCCTTACGTCAGGTCTGCGCCTGCGTCGCCTTCGGGTTCGAGCGCCTTTACCAGTACTGCGGCCTGGGTACGGCTGTGGCATTCGAGCTTCTTGAGGATGGCGGTTACATGCACCTTTACGGTGTTTTCTGCCAGGCCCAGTTCGTAGGCGATCTGCTTGTTGAGCAGGCCGTCTGCGAGGGAGAGCAGTACGCGGAACTGCTGTGGAGTGAGCTGCGCGAGACGGGCCGCCAGCAGCGCATCGGATTCGGAGCGCTCCGCGGCCATGGCGGGGAACCAGAGGCTACCGTCGAGGACGGCGGCTACGGCCTGGCCGATGGTTTCGGCCGGGGCGGATTTGGGGATGAAGCCGGCGGCGCCGAACTGCTGGGCGCGACGGATGACGCGCGGGTGGTCGTTGGAGGAGAGGATGACCACCGGGATGTCCGGGTGCGAGCCGCGTACGTGGAGCAGTGACGAGAACCCCCGGGCGCCGGGCATGGTCAGGTCGAGGAGGACCAGTTCGATTTCCGGGTGCTGGTTGAGGGCGGCTTCCAGGGCCTGGGCGCTGGCCACCTCGATGACCTGGATCGCCGGGAGGGCCTGGCGCAGGGAGTGGACCACGGCTGCGCGGAGTAGCGGGTGGTCATCGGCCACGAGGATGGTGGATTCGCTCATGGGAGGGATTGTAGGGCGGATTTCCCGATACCGCGAAGAGCGGACACGCATGGCGTGTCCCTACGCGGATCTCCGTGGCGGACACGCGCGACATGTTCCAACGCGGATCCCCGTGGCGGACACGCGCTGCATCTTCCAACGCGGATCTCCGTGGCGAACACGCGGGACGTGTCCCGACGCGGAATATCGTAGCGACACGCCATGCGTGTCCCACGCAAAAAGCAGCGAAGCCCATTCACCCCACACGGCTCAGTTCACCGCGGCTGGGTGCTGCCCTTCCAGGCATCCAGGAACTGCCGGCGTTTCAGGCCATCCAGATACACCAGCAGCCCCGGGCCCAGCAGGATGGGTCGATAGCTACGCCCAGGGGCGGAGCCGCGTTGAACGGGCAGGATGGACATCAGCCGGGCTTCGCGGGAAAGCACCTGCTGGCCGCGCGGTGAGAGCAGATAATCGAGAAAACGGCGCGCTTCGGTGGCGTTGTGGGCGGTGCGCGGGATCACGGCGGTGCGCAGCACCACCAGCGTGTAGTCCTCGGGCTCAACGATGCCCAGCGGCGCCCCGGCGTCGATGCGGGCCTGCGCGTAGGAACCCAGCACGTTGTACACCAGCGACAGACGCCCGCTGCTGACCTTGTCCAGCAGCACGCCGGTGCGTTCTTCGAGTTCTACCTGGTTGTCGCCCAGCGCGCCCAGCAACGCGCCCGCCATGCTGCCGCGCTGGCCGTCCTGGGTGGCCAGCAGGTAACCCACGCTGCTGCGCTCCACGTCGTAGGTGCCGACTTTCCCGGCCAGCGGAGCGTCGGGAGCGCGCAGCAGCTCCAGCAGCTGGCTGCGGGTGCGCGGGACGCGGCTGGCCGGCAGGGTGCGAGTGTTGTAGACCATGGCGACCGGTTCGTAGCTGATGCCGAAAGCCTCATGCCGCCACTGCGCCCACGCTGGCAGCGCCTCGGTCTGCGGGGAGCGGTGCGGCAAGGCGTAGCCGTCGTTGACCAGCTTGGCCTGCAGGTCCATGCCGCTGCTGATGAGCATGTCCGGGCCGTCGGGACGATTCCGCTCACGCAGGTAGCGGGCGTACATGTCCTGGGTGATCACATCCTCGTAGATGATCTCGGTACCCGGGTACAGGCGCTGGTAATCGGCAATGACGGTGCTGAAGACTTCAATGTCGGTGGAACCGTGGATGCGCAGTTGCGCAGTGGCGGTCCCCGTGGCCGGGAAGCGCTGCACGTCGCCCGGCGCAGCCCAGGCAGGCAGGGCCACAAGGAGAAGCAGCAGCAGAACGGTGCGCATCATGCGTTCAACCTTGGCAGGCGGATGGTGGCAACCAGGCCGCCGCCGGGACGGTTGCTCAGGTCGATGTGGCCGCCGTGGCTGTCGACCACGCGCTTGACGATGGCCAGGCCCAGCCCTGCCCCGCCGGCCGGCGCTTCCTCGCCACGGGCGAAACGTTCGAAGACGCGCTCGGCGTCGCCCGGGGGGATGCCCGGGCCGTGGTCGGCGATGGTGACGACGCAATGCTGTGCTTCTTCGGTGAGCGCCACCTGCAGCGGGCCATTACCGCCGTACTTGAGGGCATTGTCGATCAGGTTCTTGATCGCTTCGCGCAGCAGCAGCGCGTCGCCCTGCACGTGGCAGGCGGCAGCGCCCACCGCCAGCTGCACGCGCGGTGCGGGCAAGGCCTGCGGCAGCGCTTCATGCAGTGCCTGGTGCACGATCTCCACCATGTCCGCCGGCGCGAAGCGCTGCACGTTCGAACGGTGGATGACGCTGGCATCGCTGAGCAGCTGGTTGAGCAGGCGGCTCATGTGGGTGGCATTGCGGTCGATGGCCACCAGGCTGCGGCGCATGTCTTCAGGGTCTTCGTCGTCCAGCGCCAGCTGCGCCTGGGCGCGCAGCGCGGCCAGCGGGGTGCGCATCTGGTGCGCGGCTTCGGCCATGAAGGCGCGAAGGGTTTCATTACTGCTGGACAGGCGCGCCATGAAGCGGTTCAAGGCGGCGACCATCTGGTCCATCTCGCGCGGCACGCGTGCATCGAGGGGACTGAGGTCGGATGGCTCGCGCCGCGACAGCTCACGCTCCACCTTGACCAGCGGGCGGAACGCGCGGTGAACGCCGAACGCCACCAACGCCAACGACAGCAGCGAGAGCACACCGATCGCGATCAGGGCGCGGTTGACCATGTCCTGGGCGAGCTGTTCGCGAGCGAGCCGGGTCTGCCCAACCTGCACGCGCACTTCGGCCTGCGCCGACGGCGAGGACACGCGCCGCGAGACCACCACGAAGCGCACGGTTTCGCCGCTGTAGGGCGCGTCGAACAGCAGCGGCTCGTCGGTGGGCGTGCGCGGGGGCAGCGGCAGGTCGGGATAGCCGGTCACGGTGCGGCCGCGCGCGTCGAATACGCGATAGAACACGCGGTCATCCGGCGCCATCGCCAACAGGTCCAGCGAGGCATAGGGCAGGTCAACCTGCCACTGCGCATCCACCAGCGCCACCGAATCGATGATGGACAGCGCAGAGGACACCAGCAGATGGTCGTAGGAGCGATTGGCGGCGCGCTGGCCGTAATCGCGCGCGGCGAACAGCAGGGCCACGGCGAACACGGCGAGCAGCACACCCAGGTACAGCGTGAGCGTGCGCCGCAGCGAGCTGGGTGCGCGGGTTTCAGCCGTCGGCATTTGCTGCGCCATCGATGGCTTCGAGCAGGTAGCCGCTGCCACGCACGGTGACGATGCGCAGTGGCGCATCGGCCAGCTTCTTGCGCAGGCGGCCCACATACAGCTCGATCGCATTCGGGCCGGCCTCATCGTCGAAGCCGAACAGGCCGTTGCCGATCTCGTCCTTGCCCACCACGTGGCCCAGGCGACCCATCAGGATTTCCAGCAGACGGTATTCGCGATTGGGCAGTTCGATCGGCTGGCCGTCCAGGCTGACCCGGTGCGAGGCGTTGTCGAACTGGAAGCCGCCGATCTGCACCACTTCGCTGGCCTGGCCGCGGGTACGCCGCAGCAGTACTCGGCAGCGCGCTTCGAATTCGCGGAAGTCGAAGGGTTTGCCCAGATAATCATCTGCGCCCACATCGAGCGCCTGCACACGGTCTTCGATGCCATCGCGCGCGGTGAGCATCAGCACCGGGGTGGCATCGCCACGCTCGCGCATGCCGGCCAGCACGCGCAGGCCGTCGAGCTTGGGCAGGCCGATGTCCAGCACCACCAGGTCGAAACTCTGGTAGCGCAACACGCTGGCGGCGGCCAGGCCGTCGTTCTGCCAATCCACCGCGTGGCCGCTGCGGCGCATGCGGCGGACGATGGCGTCGGCGAGGTCCGGGTTGTCTTCGACCAGCAGGATGCGCATGGGGCGGGAATGGGGAAACGGTGCGGGAATCCTAGCGCGTGCCGCGTGTTTCGGGGGTTGCGCTGCGCTGCAACAGGCGCCGACAGGTGGATGACAGCTTCCCCGCTCTAGGCTGCGCCATCGACAACCTGCGGGAGTGCCCGGCGACCTGCCCTGCCCTCCCTCCGCCATGTACCTGGGAGGGTTCATGCACTTCAATCTCCTGCGCTGCCGCGGGCTGGCCGCCTGCACCCTGCTGTTGACCGCTGCCCCGCTGTGGGCGGCCGACGATGCCGACGCGGACCGTCCGGTCACCGCCACCCTGGGCGGCCGCCTGCACCTGGATTTCGCCGACTTCGACAACGATTCGCGCGGCACCCCGAACAAGGACGACACCGAGATCCGCCGCGCCTGGGTCGACGTTTCCGGCAAGTTCTTCGCGGTGGACTACAAGCTGGAAGCCGACTTCTCCGGTGACCGGGTGGAGGCCAAGGACGTGTATGTCAGCCGCGACTTCAGCGGCGGCAAGCTCAGCATCGGCCAGTTCAAGCAGTTCTTCTCGCTGGACGACCGCACCGGCTCCAATTACGGCAGCTTCCTGGAGCGCGGCAATGCCGGCACCACACTGGCGCCGCTGTACCGGCTGGGTGCGTCCTGGCAGGCGGCCAGGGGCGACATGACCTGGGCAGCCAGCGCCTACAGCCTGGAAAGCATCGACGCGTGGCAGGTGAAGGGTCGAGCCGCCGGCGGCCGTGCCACCTGGGCGCCGGGCGCCACCGCCGGCGACGTGCTGCACCTGGGCCTGTCGCTGGCGCACGAGCGCTACGACACGCCCGGTGCCAACGGCGTGCCGGCACTGCGCATCCGCCCGCGCCCGGCCGGGCACCTTTCCGACAACAGCCGCCTGACCCTGATCGACTTCTCGTCCGGCCGCGACACCGACGTGAACAAGTGGTCGCTGGAATACGCGCAGGTGCAGGGGCCACTGTCCTGGCAGGGCGAGTTCAGCGGCGCCACCTTCGATGACGGCAGCCAGCGCGGCACGGTCCTGGCCGGCTACGGCATGCTGAGCTGGTTCGTCACCGGCGAGTCGCGCGGCTACGACCGCAAGACCGGTCGCTTCGCACGCATCAAGGACATCCGGCACAAGGCCGGCGCGTTCGAGCTGGCCCTGCGTTACGACCAGATGCGCGGTGAGCAGCATCTGTCCGGGCAGCCCGACCTGATCGACGCCCGCACCGAAGCCTGGACGCTGGGCGGCAACTGGTACATGCGCCCGAACCTGCGCTTCATGCTGAACCTCATCGACAGCCGCAACCGCGACCGCCTGGCCGCAGCCACCGTGGACCACACCCGCGCGGTCACCGGCCGCCTGCAGTTCGATTTCTAACCCCCTTTGCAAGGAAACCCGCAGATGATGCTGAGCATCCTCGGTTTTGGCATGGTCATTACGTTCATGTACTTGATCATGAGCAAGCGACTGTCGCCGCTGGTGGCGCTGATCACCATCCCCATCGTGTTC